>Ga0307515_10000138_pt1 | contig 173220 bp, 155 predicted proteins | sample 17_EM_MG_FD_194513 | JGI IMG/M metagenome (GOLD analysis project Ga0307515, IMG submission 194513) | Populus trichocarpa ectomycorrhiza microbial communities from riparian zone in the Pacific Northwest, United States - 17_EM | ecosystem: Host-associated > Plants > Roots > Unclassified... | reverse complement strand
GGCAGATGCAGCCGCTGCCGATGAACGAGTTCGCGCAGCAGTCGCTCAAGCAGTGCTTCTTCGACGTCGACTTCGACGTCATCGAATGGAACACGCTCTTCACCAACTGGCGCAAGGGCGCGAAGGACCCGTCGGCCAACGGCGCGAGCGCCGTCAACATCAGCTTTGCCGCGATGGACCCATTCTTCGCGATGGTCCGCTTCGTGAGCACCAAGGCCTACCCGCCGGTGTCCAACAACTGGGGCTACTACGGCAACGCCGAGGTCGACAAGCTGGTGGCCGATGCGCGCAACAGCTTCGACGACAAGGCGCGCGACGCCGCGCTCGCCAAGCTGCACGCCCACATCGTCGAGGACGCGCCCTTCGTCTGGATCGCGCATGACGTGGGCCCGCGCGCCATTTCACCGAAGGTGAAGAACGTCGTTCAACCTCGCAGCTGGTTCATCGACATCGCCACGATGACGATGGACTGAAATCCATTGGTCTTCGGTGTGTGAGAGCACACGCTGCTTTCACGCGCCGAGGCTGACAACCGATGCTTCTTTACCTGCTGCGCCGCGTGCTCTATGCGCTGCCGATCATGTTCGGCGTGGCGCTGGTGTGCTTCGCGCTCATCCACATCGCACCGGGCGACCCGCTGGTCTCCATCCTGCCGCCCGATGCGTCGGCCGACCTGCAGGCGCAGTTGCGCGAGTTGTACGGCTTCAACCGCTCGCTGCCCGAGCAGTTCGTGATGTGGGCGTGGCGCGCGCTGCATGGCGACCTGGGCACCTCGATCGCCAGCAACCGCGCGGTCGCCGGCGAGGTGTTCACCGCCGTCGGCAACACCCTGCGGCTCGCGCTGGTCGCCACGGTGATCGGCTTCGTGCTGGGCTGCCTGTTCGGCTTCGTGGCCGGTTATTTCCGCGGTTCGTGGATCGACCGCATGGCCTCGCTCGTGTCGGTGCTCGGCGTCAGCGTGCCGCACTACTGGCTCGGCATGGTGATGGTCATCGTGTTCTCGTCGCAGCTGATGTGGCTGCCGGCCACCGGTGCCGGGCCGAGTGGCTCCGACCAATGGGCCTGGGATTGGGAGCACCTGCAGTACCTGCTGCTGCCGGCGATCACGATGTCGGTGATCCCGATGGGCATCGTCGCACGCACCGTGCGCGCACTGGTGGCCGACATCCTCGACCAGGAGTTCATCGTCGGCCTGCGGGCCAAGGGCCTCACCCACCTCGGCGTGTTCCGGCACACGGTGAAGAACGCTGCGCCCACGGCACTGGCCGTGATGGGCCTGCAGCTCGGCTACCTGCTCGGCGGCTCGATCCTCATCGAGACGGTGTTCTCCTGGCCGGGCACCGGCTTCCTGCTCAACTCAGCCATCTTTCAGCGTGACCTGCCGTTGCTGCAGGGCACGATCCTGGTGCTCGCCCTGTTCTTCGTCGTTCTCAACCTGCTGGTCGACGTGCTGCAGACGCTGCTCGACCCGCGCATTGCACGTGCCTGAGGCGACCCGATGTCCAGCTTGATCGCAAGCTCCACCCTCAACGCTCCCGTACCGGTGCAGCGTTCACGCGGCTACTGGGCCTCGGTCTGGCAACGCTTCACACACGACCCCGTGGCCATGGGCGCCGCATTCGTCGTGCTGGTGCTCATCGCCTTCGCGCTCTTCGGCCACTCGATCGCGCCGGCCGATCCGTACCAGTCGTCGATGCTGAAGCGGCTGAAGCCCATCGGCACGCCGGGCTTTCCGCTCGGTGCGGACGAACTCGGCCGCGACATGCTGTCGCGCCTGATCGTCGGGGCGCGACTGTCGCTCTTCATCGGGATCACGCCGGTGCTGTGCGCCTTCGTTCTGGGCACGCTGATCGGCCTGGTGGCGGGCTACGCCGGCGGCATCGTCAATACGCTGATCATGCGGGTCATCGACGTGTTCTACGCCTTCCCGTCGGTGCTGCTGGCGATTGCGCTCTCGGGCACGCTGGGCGCAGGCGTGGTCAATTCGCTGATCTCGCTCACCATCGTGTTCATCCCGCAGATCGCACGCGTGGCGGAGAGCGTGACCACGCAGGTACGCAATCGCGACTACGTGGAGGCTGCACGGGCCTCGGGCGCCAACGCCTTCACCATCGTGCGGGTGCATGTGCTGGGTAACGTGCTCGGGCCGATCTTCGTGTACGCCACCAGCCTCATCGCGGTGTCGATGATCCTCGCGTCGGGCCTGTCCTTCCTCGGCCTCGGCGTCAAACCGCCGGAGCCCGAGTGGGGGTTGATGCTCAACACGCTGCGCACCGCCATCTACGTTCAGCCGTGGGTCGCCGCATTGCCGGGAGCGATGATCTTCATCACCGCCATCTCGTTCAATCTGTTGTCCGACGGCCTGCGCTCGGCGATGGACAACAAGGGTTGAGCCGCATGATGCAAAGCGCCCAACCGTCTCATGTCGACATCGGCGGCCCACGCCAGCCGCTGCTCACCATCACCGGGCTGACGAAACACTTCGCCCTGAAAGGCGGCCTGCGTAACCGCGCTGGCGGCTCGGTGCGAGCGGTCGACGGTGTGGACTTCGAGGTGCTGAAAGGCGAGACGCTGGGCGTGGTCGGCGAATCCGGCTGCGGCAAATCAACCACCGCGCGCCTGTTGATGCACCTGATCGAGCCGACGCGCGGCGAGGTGGTGTTCGACGGCTGCACAGTCGGTGGCCGCGACCTGCCGCTGAAAGAATTCCGCCGCCAGGTGCAGATGGTGTTCCAGGACAGCTACGCCTCGCTCAACCCGCGTTTGACCATCGAAGACTCGGTGGCCTTCGGGCCGCAGGTGCATGGCCTGGCGCATGGCCCGGCCGTCATGCGTGCGCGCGATCTGCTCGCGCGTGTCGGGCTGGAGCCGGCGCGCTTCGCCGAGCGTTACCCGCACGAGTTGTCGGGCGGGCAGCGTCAGCGCGTCAACATCGCCCGAGCACTCGCCCTGCAGCCGCGCATGGTGATCCTCGACGAGGCGGTGTCCGCGCTCGACAAATCGGTCGAGGCCCAGGTCATCAACCTGCTGCTCGACCTGAAGGCCGAGTTCGGCCTGACCTATCTCTTCATCAGCCACGATTTGAACGTCGTGCGCCATGTCAGCGACCGCGTGATGGTGATGTACCTCGGGCAGGTGGCCGAACTCGGCCCGTCCGACGCGCTGTTCGACACGCCCGCGCACCCCTACACGCAAGCGCTGCTGTCGTCGATGCCGTCGATGGACCCGGACCACCGCACCGAGAAAGCGGCGCTCGCTGGCGACCCGCCCAACCCGATCAATCCGCCCGCGGGCTGCCGCTTCCACCCGCGCTGCGCCTACGCGGCACCGCTGTGCAGCCAGATGGAGCCGGCACGCATCGCCAACGGCTCGGCACGCAGCGTGAGCTGCCTGATCCACCAACCCGGCAGCGGCCACCCGCTCGCGCAGCCGAAGGAGGTGGCAACATGAGCGACACGACCAGCTCAGAGCCGATGGTCCGCCTGCGCGACCTGAGCGTCACCTTCAGCGGCGGCCGCAAGCCGGTGCATGCCGTCAACGGCGTGAGCCTCGACGTGCAGCGCGGCGAGGTGGTCGCGCTGATCGGCGAATCGGGCTCGGGCAAGAGCGTCACGCTGCGCAGCCTGCTGCGCCTGCACCCCGAGCGCCGGACACGCATCGGCGGCACGGTGCAGGTGGCAGGGCGCGACGTGCTGGCCATGTCGGCACGCGAGTTGGCCGACTTTCGCGGCAAGGTCGCGTCGATGATCTTCCAGGAGCCCCTGCTGGCCCTCGACCCGGTGTACACGGTGGGCGCGCAGATCACCGAGTCGATCCGCCGGCACGAGGGCATCTCGGCCAACGAGGCGCAGCAACGCGCGCTCGCGCTCTTCGAGCGTGTCAGCATCCCGAGCCCGGAGCGCCGGCTCGCTGCCTACCCGCACGAGATGTCGGGCGGCATGCGCCAGCGCGCCATGATCGCGCTGGCCCTGGCCTGCCGGCCGCAGCTGCTGCTGGCCGACGAACCCACCACGGCGCTCGACGCCACCGTGCAGATCCAGATCCTGCTGCTGCTTCGCGAGCTGCAGCGCGACCTCGGCCTGTCTGTGATCTTCGTCACGCACGACCTCGGCGCCGCCGTCGAGGTGGCAGACCGCATCGCGGTGATGTACGCCGGCCGCATCGTCGAAGAAGGCACCGCCCGCGAACTCATCCGCAACCCGCGGCACTCCTACACGCTGGCGCTGCTGAAAAGCCGCACCAGCGGCACACAGGCACGCGGCACGCGGCTGGAGACCATCGCAGGCTCACCGCCCGATCTGGCGGCCCTGCCACCCGGCTGCGCCTTTGCCGACCGCTGCCCGCTGGCCATCGACGCCTGCCGCGAGACGCAACCACCCGTGGTCGAGGTGACAGCGAATCACCGCGTGAGGTGCATCCGCATCGAGACGATAGCGCCAGAAGCGGCCTGACGGGTTCGAGCGTTCGACCCGCCTCAGGCCCAGGCTTCGAACACCGCACCGCGAACCGCTTCCACCGCCACCGGCAGCTTCCCGGCCGGCGCCAACCAACACAGCCAGGTGTGCGAGCGCCAGCCTGGCCAGATGGCGAGTTCGCCGTTGCGTTCGCCCTGCTGCGCCTGGTCGAGCCGCAGGAGACCGGCGCCGAGCCCACTGGCAACCATGCTGCGCATGATGCTTTCGCTGTCGGCCGTCTGCGTCGGCTTGTACTCGCGGCCGATGGTGGCGAACAGGCTGTCGACATGGGCGCGCAGCACACACGAAGCCGGCGTTCCTACCCACGGCAGGCCGACGAGCGTCTCGAGCGTCAACTCGGGGTTCGCCAGGGCCAGCGGTTTGGGCAGGGTGATGACGAGGTCGACGGCACCGAGCCGGCGCAGCTCCAGGCCGTCGATGGCTTCGCGGTCACTGAGCGCGTAAGCGCAATCCAGCTCGCCACGCTGCACCGCCGACAGCGTCTCGTACGACAGGCCCTGGCGCAGCTGCAGGCTGACCTGCGGGTGGCGTTCGGCCAGCTTGACCAGCACGTCGCCCAGGCGCAAAGCGACCGGGTCGACCACCGTGCCGAAGCGCACCACGCCCTGCGCCACGCCACGCAGCTGCTCGGCGGCCGAGCGCATGCGCATGGCCGAGGCCAGCGTGCGTTGCGCTTCGTCGAGCAGGCTGCGGCCGGCATCGGTCAAGACCATGCCGCGCGGTGTGCGCTCGAAGAGCTTGACGCCGAGCTCGTCTTCCAGCGCCTTGAGCTGGGCGCTGACGGCCGGCGCGCTGGTGAACACCCGCTCGGCTGCACGCGTGAGGTTGCCTTCCTGTGAGATGGCGACAAAGGTCTTGAGTTGATAGAGCTCCATGACCTGGATTCTGAGCGCCGCGGACGGTGGTGTCCGTTCGCAAAAACTGAGGCCCTGCTCCAAAGATGCGAATGGCCGCGGCAGCGGCTGGCGCCGATGCTTCAAGGCCTGTTCACGCTCAATCGGAGCCCGCCATGCCCGCCACCAACCCACGCTCGCTCGGCATCGTCGCGCTGCTGCTCGCCACCTCTGGCTGGGGCGGCATGTTCCTCGTCAGCAAGGGCGTTCTTCACCACGTCGACCCGTTCTGGTTCACGCTGAGCCGCTACACGATCGCCGGTCTGGTGCTGATCGCCCTGCTGCTGCCGCGCGGCATGGCGCCCTGGCGCAAGCTGCGCACGCACGCCCTGCCGCTTGCGCTGCGCGGGCTCGCCGGCTTCGGGTTCTTCAGCGTGATGCTGCTGATCGGCCTCGCGCATTCGGTGCCTTCGCACGGCGCGGTGATCGTCGCGACAGCGCCGATGACCACGCAGCTGCTGCGCTGGGCGCTCGACGGCATCCGCCCGGCGCGCGCGAATGTGCTGACCGCGCTGCTGGCGCTTGCCGGCGTGGCCGTGGTCTCCGGTGTGCTGTCGGACGGCAGCGCCGGTGTGTCGACCTGGCGTGGCGACGCGGTCGCGCTGGCCGGCACCATCGGCTGGATTTTGTACACGCGCGGCGCGGCCAAGTTTGCCGAGCTGGACGTTGTGGAATACACCGCGCTCACCGTGCTGGCCTCGTGGCCGCTGCTCATGGCCGGTGCCGTCGCCGCCACCTTGATGGGCTGGGCCCATGCCCCCAGCCTCGACGGCCTGCAGGCCTCGTGGGAGGCGCTGGCCTACGTCGGCGTGGTGTCATCGACCTTCTCGGTGCTGGCCTTCAACTACGGCGTGCGCGCCCTGGGCACCGTCACGGCCACGGCCTTCTTCAATTTCGTGCCGGTGTCGGCGCTGTTGATGAGCATTGCGCTCGGCAAGCCACCTACGGCGAATGAGCTGCTGGGCGTGGCAATGGTCGTGGCTGCCCTTTTGATTCATACGGCCATCAGCCGAACCGGCCCCAAGGTTCAACGACTCGCGACAACAATGCCGGCAGTCAGAACTTGCACCAGCACCTCATGAGTCAGCTCTTCCAGCCCTGGCAGATCGGCACGCTTCAACTGGCCAACCGCATCGTCATCGCGCCGATGTGCCAGTACTCGGCGAACGAGGGAAGCGCCAGCGACTGGCACATGATCCACCTGGGCCAGCTCGCGCTTTCGGGCGCTGGCCTGCTGACCGTGGAGGCGACGGCGGTCTCGCCCGAAGGCCGCATCTCGCCGACCGACCTTGGCCTGTACAGCGACGCCAACGAGCAGGGCCTGGCCCGCGTGCTCAGCGCGATACGCGCTTATTCGCCGATCAAGGTGGCGATCCAGTTGGCGCATGCAGGCCGCAAGGGATCAAGCCAATCGCCCTGGCATGGCGGCAAGCAGATTCACCCAGACCAACCCGGTGGCTGGCACGTCGAAGCGCCGTCGGCCGTGCCGCATGCGCCGGGCGAAGCCCCGCCGCTGGCGCTCGACACTGCCGGCCTGAAGCGCGTGCGAGATGCCTTCGCCGACGCCGCACGCCGGTCGGCCCGGCTGGGCTTCGATGGCATAGAGGTCCACACCGCGCACGGCTACCTGCTGCACGAGTTTTTGTCGCCCCTCGCCAACCATCGCACCGATGCCTATGGCGGCAGCCTCAAGAACCGCATGCGCTTTCCGCTGGAAGTGTTCGAGGCCGTGCGCGAAGCCTTCCCGAGCAACAAGCCGGTGTGGGTGCGCGTCTCGGCGACCGACTGGGTCGAGGGCGGCTGGGACATCGAAAGCACCCTCGCCTTCGCCCATGCGCTGAAGGCGCGAGGCTGCGCGGCCATCGACGTATCGAGCGGTGGCGTGTCACCGCTTCAAGCCATCAAGCTCGGCCCCGGCTACCAGGTGCCGTTCGCGAAGCGCGTGAAAGCCGAGGTGGGCTTGCCGACGATGGCGGTCGGCCTGATCACCGAGCCCGAGCAGGCCGAAGCCATCATCGCCAACGGCGAAGCCGATGCGGTGGCCCTGGCGCGCGCGATGCTGTACGACCCGCGCTGGCCCTGGCATGCGGCCGCCACGCTAGGCGCGCAGGTCGACGCGCCGCCGCAGTACTGGCGCTCGCAGCCGCGCGAGCTGAAGGACCTGTTCCAGAACGCAGTCTCCGGCGGCCGATGACTCGATCTCATTTGTCGTGTGGGTCAGACGGATCTGAATTCGATCAGCCTTCCTATTTTTCGAACGCGACATCAAGAGATACGTGGAAGATCACGCATCCATCCGGTAAATATTGCAGTAGAAACGCACCCGTCGACTAGCGTGATTGCCGTTGCGCTTCCGGCGATTGGTTGCCGGCGGCGATGCCCCATTGGCGCTGGGGGCCGAAAGGCGAGGTGTGGCTATGTGCGCCTGCGCGGCAATGCTGCGCCCATCACACGACGCTGTTCTACGCGGCACCTCAGCGCGCTACGAAAGCACCCGTTCTTGGAAACAGCCTGCGCCCCACCGAACGGACCGCGCGCCCGGCCAGTCGCGACAGCGAACCCACCCTCTCGCGACGGGTCAGGTTGCTGCGCTGGAAAGCGAAAAAGTCGTTCAGGCGTCCGCTCTGGCGAGCCACCGTGAACATGTCTTTCTCGATATAGCCGATGTAGGCCGCGCGCGATATCCGGTGCGCGTTTTTCTGGACCCAACCGCTGCAGAAGTCGAAGGTACCGCCCTTTTCCATGCCACGGCCGCGCTGGTACCAATACGACAACGGTTGCTTGATCGTGACGAAGCGGGCACCGGCCTCTTCAAGCCTCATGCAAAAGTCATAGTCTTGGTGCCGAACCAGCGAGGGATCGAAGCCCACCCGTTGGGCCAAGTGCGTAGGTAAAAGCAGAGCGCTCGTCTGTGCCCCCCCGAGCGGCGACAGCACGAAGTCCGAAAAGCGCCCTCCGTCATAGCTGATCGAAGGGAACAGTTGCCAACCGGTGCGGTCTTCTGTGCACGAGATAACCGGCGAGAAGAGCACGAAGTCTTTGGACAAGGACAGACGCGCGATGTGCTCGAGATAGATATCGAGCTTCTCCGGCAGCCACTCGTCGTCGTCGTCAAGAAGCGCCAGCAGGGGCGCAACGGCAGCTTGTATTCCCAGATTGCGGGCGATCGCGCCGTTGCTTGCCGCACCACTGTCGATGGCGCGGGCATCGAAGCTCGCCGCATACTGGGGAAGCAGTGCCTCGCAGTACGCCTTGAACTCGACCGGGCTGTTGCTGTAGACGACGATGACTTCACGCACGTGTTGCGCTCCGGGCACGATCGAATCAAGTGCGCGCTTCAAGGTGTCTCGCCCGTCGCGTGACGGAATCACGACACTGACGCTTCGTGCCGAAACAACATCGACTCCAGATGGCATAGGGGTCATTCGCGTTCTGGATTCGTTTTTGTGCGGGCGGCGATTGCCGACGACGAACAGGTCGCCGCGCGAGCGCGTGACAGGGTGCCGAGGTAAGCAATTCTCATTGGTTGTCTGTCAGCAGGCGTGGCGCATTCATGGGGTGTCGACTGCACGAGATATGGGCCTGTGAAATGACGCTGCGGCCTCACGCCCGCCTCATCGAATTGATTGGAAACTGGGCCGGCCAGATCGGGCGGCAAGAACTCACCCCAAAGATCAGCAAGATCGATGCCGCGATATGCGAAAACTCGCTGCGTTGCTGTCGCACCGATGTCGCTTGTTCAAGCGTGCCAGCGCGTCTCTGCACAGTGTCACCATGCTACGCTCCAAGCGCAGTTCGCAGATGCAATCTGCCGAGCTCACCGCACTGCCAAGGCGTGCGGTTCCCGCCTCGATTTGGCACCCCCCATTCCACAGCGTGACTGCATGCACCTGACTCCATACGGCGCTCGCCCCTTCCCCTTGCAAGTGAAAACCTCGCGTGGAGCGCCACAACGCATGACGGGGGCTGGACAGTGACTGAAAAGACGCCGAAGCCAGATCCTTCTCCAGCCCCTCCCTTGCCTGCCGATCCACCGCCGACGGCGATGGGCAATGCGCAGTGGGTGGCCATCGCCCAGGTTGGCAAGATCGCACTGCAGCTCATCAGCATGGCCACGCTCGCGCGGCTGCTCAACGCGCAGCAGTACGGCGTGATGGCGATGGCAACGGTCGTGACCAACTTCGCGCTGCTGATGCGCGATCTCGGCACCGGTGCAGCCGTGGTGCAGAGCCGCAACCTCAGTGACAAGCTGCTCGACAGCGTCTTTTGGCTGAATCTCTCGATGGGCGTCGCGGTCGCCCTGATCTTGTGGGTGGGGGCCATTCCCATGGCCCACCTGTTCGGTTCGGCCGAATTGCCCCCGGTACTCTGGGCGTTGGCGGTGATCTTTCCGATCACGGCTTCGGCAACAACGCATCAAGCCCTGCTGGAGCGGCGCTCGCAGTTCAAGTCCATCGCACAGATCGAACTTGCGGCCCTGACACTCGGTGTGGCCTGTGCCGTCGCCGCGGCGGCAGCGGGATGGGGTGTGTTCAGTCTGGTGGTGCAAGCCATTGTCAATGCCGTGGTCTCCACACTGTTCCTCTGGAAGAAATCTCTGTGGCGCCCCGGAAGAAACGGGAGTCTTTCCGAACTCAAGGGCCTGGTGGGATTCAGTGGCAACCTCAGCCTCTTCCAGTTCATCAACTATTTCTCTCGCAATGCGGACGGAATGATCATCGGGCGCTTCCTGGGTGCCACCGTGCTCGGCTTCTATTCGATGGCCTATCGCTTGATGCTCTTTCCCATCCAGAGCCTGACGAGCGTCGCGTCGCGTGCGCTGTATCCGATCATGAGCCAGCAGCAGACGCGCATTGCGGACATGGCGTCCTTGTACCTGCGCACGATCGCGCTCATCGCCACCATCACCGCACCGCTGATGGCGGGCTTGTTCAGCGTGCGCGAAGCCTTCGTCGCCACCGCCTTCGGGTCGGGGTGGGGTCAAGTCGGTGCCATCCTCATGTGGCTGGCACCGACGGGGTTTCTGCAGTCCATCATGAGCAGCACCGGCGCCATATTCATGGCGCGGGGCCGGACCGACCTGATGATGAGGGTCGGCATTTTCACGGCGCTCACCCAACTGTCGGCGTTCTTCATCGGCGCGCAGTACGACGTGCTGGTGCTGGCTGCGCTCTACATGGCGGCGAACATCATCAATTTCGTCCCGGTGATGCTCGTCACCTTGCGCCTGCTCGATTCGTCGTTGGCCGATCTGGCCAAGGCGCTGGCGGCACCCGTCGCGTCTTCGCTGGTCATGGTCGTGGCAGTGCGCCTGGTCGTCTGGGCCTGCGCACGTGAGGACGCGACGCCGCTTCTGACGCTCGTCGTGGCGTGCCCGATCGGCGCGATCGTGTACGTGGCCGTGCTGACGCTCGTGTTCCGCCGCAGCCTGTCCGATTTACGCGCGTTGCTGCGCCGGCCGCGCTGAGTTCTGCGAGCGGCTCAGGCGGAGCGCAAGCGAGCCAGGTCGGATTCCGTGTAGGTGGCCGCGGCTTGAGGGTCGTTGCCCGACAGGGTCAGGTTCTGATGCCACAACGCGATGGACTGCGTCGACGGCATCGTGTCGAACTCGGCGGCCCTGGCATCAAGTTGCCGAGCAACAAAGCCGCTGCGAAGTGCGGTGACGTGCAACCACAGGTCGTCGGCCTTCGGGCAACACGATTGAAACACCGGGCCGGCGTCGCGCAGGGTGTCCAGCAAGTTCGGCGGGTAGATGACACCGCACACACCGGTGGCAAAGACCGTGGGGGCGGGTCGGTCGTTGGTGACGAAGGGCCAGGTCGCGTAAGGCGCAAGACCGTTGTCGTTCAGCTGGATGCGGCGCGCGCGATAACAATGCACCAGCTCGGGCTGGGCGACGTGCGCACGACAGAGCCGATCCAGCCAAAAGTCCGGATACCAGATGTCGTCATCGGCAGTTGCCATGGCCACGAGGTGCTTCGGCTCGGAGCAGACATACGGGAAGTACTTGGTGTGCGGGCCGCAGTCTTCCGCGTAGCGCACCTCGAGCCCACGTGCGCGCAGCCGCTGCAGCGCGCGCGGCAGAGGTCGCTCGCGTTCGCAGAGGCTCAACCACAGGATCATTCGCTGCGGCCGAACTCGGCCTCTACCGATGGATTCGATGGTGCGATGCGCACGGCCGATCCGCACGCTGTGGGTGGTCAGGCTGACAACAACAGTGGCGCCGTCGGCAACCACCGCCCGGCGACTCGCAACATTCAGCCAGTCAGCCCAAGCGGCACGGGCCGACATCTTCAATAGATGCAAAACAGCCCGAGTGAGTTGGCGCAGTCTGCGCATTCAGCGACTCACCATTTCCAGCGGCTGGCCGGCGACTGCGAAGACGGTGAGGGGTGGCTTCGAGCCCGGTGCGTACATGTGTGCCTAATCGTACCTGGAGCACATGCATCGGCCGCTACCGGCAGAACGCGAACTCGCCGTCGAACGGCACAACTTCACTTCATTCGTCCGCGGACGGGGCAACAAAAAGCTCTTCTTGGATCAATGCAGACAAGGGGGGACTCCATCGATCTGATGCTTTGCTGGAGGTTGAAGGTACAGCTAGAGGCGGGCCTCGCCAAGGTCACCCAGCCATCCGGCCCTGATAGCGCGCCAGACCAACTTCAGGCGGTGCCACATGAATCTCGGGTGAACCCCGCGCTGCAGCGCCTTGACTGCAAGCACCAGCACGAGCACGAAACCGCCAGCGAAATACGGAAGGGGCCGGGTGACCAACCACGCACGTTCCAGCGCCACACGGTTGCGTACCGAATAGAAGACGCGGAAGTCGGTACTGGCCGGCGAGAACCAGGCCGGCACGCCTCGCTTCTGATCCGCATCGAACCACACCTCTTCGAGGTCGGCAATGACACTGTCTGGGCAAAGCCGGATGGTTCCGCCGGCCGCGCGAATGCGGCAAACGTATTCATAGTCGTCGGCATAGACAAAGTAGTCTGCGTTCGGGTAGCCGATTCGGCGCGGCAGTTCGGCTGAGAACAGCATCCCCCCGTATGGCGCGTAGTCCGACTCGATGTCGACGCCCGCCGGCAACGGCGTGCAGGGGGCCGGCCGCAGCAGTCCGAGCCGGCGACCGATCGAACGCCAGATGTCGTTGTCACAGAATGCGTTGAGCCTGTACCTGAGGTTTTGACGCTGATTGACCGCGTCCATCAGGTACCGGCGATTCTTGCGCAGCGACAGCAGCACATCGCCACTGGCCATGCCTGCGGTTCGCTCCAACAGCCTGGGAATCGCGTCCGACTCGGGCAAGTTGTCGTCATCGAGAAGGTAGACGAAGCCCGGATCGCCCTGCTCGACGACGAAGCGCAGCGCCCTGCCGAACGCGGCGGCCGACCCGGAGTTTCGCGACTCCGTCAGCACCGTCACGAAGTGCGCATGGCCGGCCTGCTCGACCAGCGGCTCGATCGGTTGAGTGGAATGGTTGTCCACCACCACCACGCGCCGCACGGCCGGCTGGGCAGCGGCGAATTCGAGCAGTTGAGACAGGTAGGCCCAGCGGTCGCCGTAGGTGACCGTGATCACCGTCACCTGTTCCGCGGCGCTAGGTCTTTGTGGGTCGGAACGGGCCGGTTCGTCCTTTGTCGTGGCACCGGCATGCGCCCCTTGAGGCGTCATTTGCGTCAACTCAGAGGGCCTGCGTTGACGCCGCGCTCGGCTGAGAGCCGCGGCCAATGGCGTGGTACTCGAGACCCGCGGCAGACATGAAGGCTGGATCGTAAAGATTGCGCCCGTCGAACACGACCGGTTGCTTCAGCGTGTTGCGAATCTGGTCGAAATCGGGGCTCTTGAACTGCCGCCATTCGGTGACGATCAGCAAGGCGTCACAGCCCTTGAGCGCGTTCGCCTGTGCGTCGACATACTCGACAACACCCTTTGCGCCGTCCAGCACCCGCTTTGCTTCCGGCATCGCGACCGGGTCGTAGGCCTTGATGGTGGCACCGCGGCGCGTCAGTTCGCCGATGATCACGCGACTCGGCGCTTCGCGCATGTCGTCGGTGTTGGGCTTGAAAGCCAGGCCCCAGATCGCGAACTTCCGGCCGGTGAGGTCTTCGCCGAAACGCGCGACGACCTTGTCGACCAGCACCATCTTCTGCCGCTCGTTGGCCGCCTCGACGGCGTTCAACACCTTCAAGCCGATGCCGCTGTCTTCGGCCGCCCGCACCAGCGCCTTCACGTCCTTCGGAAAGCACGAACCGCCATAGCCCGCGCCGGCGTACAGGAACTGGGTGCCGATGCGCGGGTCGCTGCCGATGCCTTGCCGCACCAGCTCGATGTCGGCACCGATCTTCTCGGCCAGCAAGGCGAGTTCGTTCATGAAGCTGATGCGCGTCGCGAGCATGGCGTTGGCCGCGTACTTGGTGAACTCGGCACTGCGCCGATCCATCACGAGCATGCGGTCGCGGTTGCGGATGAAGGGAGAGTAGAGCGCGCGCATCAGCAGCACGGCGCGTTCATCGTCGGCACCGACGATCACCCGGTCAGGCCGCATGAAATCTTCGACCGCGGCACCTTCCTTCAGGAATTCCGGGTTCGAGACCACGGCATAACCTACCTCGACGCCCCGATCGGCGAGCTCGGCACGAATCGCTTCGTGCACCTTGTCTCCGGTGCCTACCGGCACGGTGCTCTTGTCGACGATGACCTTGTAATCGGTCATGTGGCGGCCGATGTTGCGCGCGGCAGCCAGCACATATTGCAGGTCGGCCGACCCGTCTTCATCGGGCGGCGTACCAACGCCGATGAACTGCATCGTGCCGTGCTGCACGGAGGCAGCGATGTCGGTCGTGAAGTGAAGGCGACCAGCCACGACATTGCGCAAAACCATGTCTTGGAGCCCGGGCTCGTGGATCGGGATCTTGCCGTCCTTGAGCATGTCGATCTTGCGCTGGTCCACATCGACGCACATCACGTCGTTTCCCATCTCGGCCAGACACGCGCCGCTGACCAACCCCACATACCCGGTACCGATGACCGTGACTTTCATTCGAGTTCTCTCCACAAATACATTTGTTGATGCTGGGTAGCACATCCCGAGCCAGGACAAACCCTAGTGCGAGTGAGGGCCGTTGACGCGCCTCGACGACGTCTGCCGACCCCTCGTTTGGCCACGCGCCACCCAGGAAACGCCGTCAACGCAGACCCACGGCATTCGCCGTGCCGAACCTCAGCGCGCAATCAGCTTCTTGAGCGCGTCAACGAGGATCGGCGGTAAAAGTTGCCGCACAACACGACGCAGAGAAGAAGAACGGCGCACAAACAGGAATACTGATGAAACGCGCTTTGCACGCATCTCTTCTGCATTCGGGTTGTCGTAGTAGTAGACCGCCACCGAGCGTCGTGTGTGGCCGGCCGGCGCAGTCATCGGTTCAGGGTGACCGTGAAAACTCTTGGGGCCGTGCACGAGCAGGACCGAGTTGCCCAACTCCGGTTGGACCGAACGCACCCTCGTGCGGCTGGTGCTGTCCCAAAGTTCCAGTGCAGCACCCCACGCCGGATCCCAGTTGCGGTTGAGGTAGGTGATGAACACCATCTTGTTGTTCAGGCCGTAGCGCGCATGGCGGTCGAAGTCGCGGTGGATACCGAATTTCCCACTGGGTGGCGTTTCGTGCAGGCCCCCGTTCAGGAGCGTGGGGTCGGGCAGAAGATCTTTCTCACCAGTGATCTCCGAGATCATGTCGACGAACCAACCTGAATTGACGATCCCGAAATAGATCTGCGAAGCCGGGCCGAGGTCATCGTGTTTGGCCGAGCGCCGGGTCAGCTCCATGTCGTTGTGGTGAACCTTCCACTTGCTCTTGTCGACGAAGTCGAATTCCTCGCGCACCAGCTCGAGCAGCACAGGGTTGAACCAGCCACTGACCGCAAGGTGGGGGAACGGCTTCGCCTCTTGCAGCTGCTGACGCAGCTCAGCGATGTACGAGGGGTCGAAAAGTTTGGGATCGACATGCCGAGCAATGTCGATCCGCCGTCCACGAATGACGACATAGTCGTCGCTTGAAGTGGCTCGGACAGGTTGAAGACCAACCGTGGTGGCCATTTGCACACCTGCCGAGTCAACGACGGAATCGAGGTTGATTTTGGAAATGCTTTGCGTTGATGAGCGCATGTGTGTCAGTCGATTGTCTCTGTCGACATACCTTTTCTTCGTAGACGATTCGGAAAATCTTGCAAACATCGGGGAGCAACTTTTACCGGCGAAGGTACTGGCCCGGCGACGGTGAACCATGGTTCCACGTCGCTCGCTGCCCGGCTACACACCAAATGAATGGCCGGTGAAACTCAGTCCGTCTCCATGCAGTCTTTTGCTGCAGATGTCATACAAAGCAAGGTACGCACCGACATGCGCCAGCAGACACCCATCACGCCAACGTCGAATGCGGATGCAGCGGGTGCTCGATCGTCTCGGCGATCAGCTGCAGCGCGCGGTCACAGTCGTCGTGGCTCATCGGCCCGCCCAGGCACACGCGCACCGCATCGGGCGGGTTGCCATCGGTGCTGAAGGCCGCGCTCGCCACCACGCCCACGCCCTGCATACGCAGGTAGGACGCAAACTCCACCGGGCTCCACGCCGCATCCAGCGGCAGCCAGAAGTGAAAGCCCTCGGGTTGTGCCACCACACCATAGCGGCCCAGGTGCTTCACCGCCATCTCGTAGCGGCTGTGCGACTCGTCGCGGATGGCTTCGAGCACCGCGTCGGCCGTGCCGTCTCGCACCCAGCGCGTGACCAGCGCGTTGGTGAACGGTGAGGCCATCACCGTCGTCGCACGCAATGCGCCGGCCAGGCGTTGCGCGGCCTTCTCGCTCGGCGCGCACACATAGGCATTGCGCAAGCCCGCGCCCAGGCACTTCGAAAAGCCGGTTATGTAGTACGTGAGCTCCGGCGCGAAGGTCGCCACCGGCGGGATCTTGCGGCGCGGCAGCATCGCGTAGGCGTCGTCTTCGATGATGGGCACGCTGTAGCGCAGGGCCACGTCGGCAAGCGCCTCGCGGCGGCCGAGCGACATGGTGGCGGTGGTCGGGTTCAGCAGCGTCGGGTTGCAGTACACAGCCTTGGGGCTGAGCGTCTTGCAGGCGTGCTCGAAGGCGGCCACGTCGGGCCCATCGTCGTCGAGCGCCATCGGGTGCAGCTGCACGCCGAACTGCGTGGCGATGGCCTTGAGCCCCGGGTAGGCCAGTGCGTCGACGCAGATCAGCTCGCCCGGCCGCGCGAGCTGCGAGATCAGCCCGGCCAGCACGCTGTGGATGCCGGGGCACACCAGCACGCGCGAGGCGTCGATGCCCGAGAGGCGGCGGCGCAGCCAGTGCACACCGGTCTCGCGGTCTTCGGGCGTGCCGCCGAAGTCCTGGTAACGCAGCATGCCGTAGAGGTCGGTGCTGGCCATCACCTCGGCCGCGCTCTCGCGCAGCCGCGCGACCAGCGCTGCATCGGCGGGCTCGGGCGGCATGTTCATCGTCATCTCGGCGCCGGTGCCGTTGCGCAGCGGCAGCGCGAGACCACGGCCGCGCACGAAGCTGCCCGAGCCGGTGCGCGAATCGATGAGCCCGCGCTTGCGTGCCTCGGCATAGCCGCGGGCGACGGTGGTGTAGTTCATGCCGAGCGCGTCGGCCAACTCACGCAATGTGGGCAGGCGATCGCGCGCGGCCAGGCGCTGGTCGCGCAAGTCTTCGGCGATCAACTCAGGGATCAGCAGATAGGCCGGGCGATCGCTGGCTTCGATGCGGCGGCGCCAGCGTGCGGTGAGGGTGACCATCAGGGTGTTCTTGATTGCATACGAAACCAGAATTGATCGCATCAACCGTGCCGGCTCTGATCGCGTGATTCGGCGACCCATGCACGGCCGGGGTGCAGTTCAAACCGTTGATCGGGTGCATTGATTGCATCACCCAAGCCCTGAATGCGTGCGCCTTCGCGGCAATCCGCCATCTCAGCGAAACAGCTCGATGCAGCACATCGAACCCGCAGGCCACGCCACTTGCCGTTGATCGCGCATTGATTGCATCGCCTCGCCGGCTGGTGGCATCTCCCATGCAAAAGAAGAGGCGCACAGCCACTCAACCTCCAGGAGATTCACCATGCCCAAAGTCACCGCTGCCCCCCACAAGAAAGGCGATGCGCTCGTCGACTACGAAGAGAAGGTCTTCGAGGACGTGAAGGCCGAGCCGGGCGAGAAAGCGCTCGTCACCTTCCACACCGTGGCCTTCGAAGGTTCGATCGGTTTCGTCAACCTGCTGCAGGCCACACGGCTCAAGCGCAAGGGCTTCGAGACATCGATTCTGCTGTACGGCCCGGGTGTCACGCTGGGCGTTCAGCGGGGCTTCCCGACATTGGGCGACGAGGCCTTCCCCGGCCACCAGAACTTCAACAACCAGATCATGAAGTTCATGGCCGAGGGCGGAAAGGTCTACGCATGCCGCTTCGCGCTGCAAGCGCTGTACGGCCATGGTGAAGGCTCGCTGATCGAAGGCATCCGAGCAATCAATCCGCTCGACGTGCTCGACCTCGTGCTGCTGCACCGCAAGGCCGGTGCGCTAATCCTCGACACCTGGACGCTGTGATGGCCACGGGCACACCTTCCATCGTGCGTGCCGCAGCGGTGCAGATCACGCCGGACTTCGATCGCGCGGACGGCACGCTCGACAAGGTGTGCTCGGCCATCGACGAAGCCGCCCACAAGGGCGCGCAGATCGTGGTCTTCCCTGAGACCTTCGTTCCCTACTACCCCTACTTTTCGTTCGTGCTGCCGCCGTGCAAGCAGGGGCCTGACCACCTCAAGCTCTACGAGCGCGCGGTGGTCGTGCCCGGCCCCGTCACGCAGGCGGTGAGCGAGCAGGCCCGCGCACGCGGCATGGTGGTGGTGCTCGGCGTGAACGAGCGCGACCACGGCAGCCTCTACAACACACAGCTGCTGTTCGACGCCGACGGTGCGTTGAAGCTCAAGCGCCGCAAGATCACGCCGACCTATCACGAGCGGATGATCTGGGGCCAGGGCGATGCCGCCGGCCTCAAGGTGGTCGACACCGCCGTCGGCCGCGTCGGCGCGCTCGCCTGCTGGGAGCACTACAACCCGCTCGCTCGCTACGCGCTGATGGCGCAGCACGAAGAGATTCACTGCGCGCAGTTCCCTGGCTCGCTGGTCGGCCCGATCTTCGGCGAGCAGATGGCGGTGACGATCCGCCACCACGCGCTCGAATCGGGCTGCTTCGTCATCAACGCCACCGGCTGGCTCACCGACGCGCAAATCCAGTCGGTGACGCCCGACGTCGGCCTGCAAGGCGCGCTGCGCGGCGGCTGCCACACAGCAATCATTTCGCCCGAAGGCAAGTACCTGGCCGAGCCGCTCACCGAGGGCGAAGGCATGGTCATCGCCGACCTCGACATGGCGCTCATCACCAAACGCAAGCGAATGATGGATTCGGTGGGCCACTACGCGCGGCCCGAGCTGCTGAGCCTCGCCATCAACGACCGGCCCGCGCAGACGACGTTTGCGATGCCCGCCACCGACCCCGTGGTTTCAACCTGGAGCACTCCCCATGAGCACGCCAACCCTTTCGAACACGCCTCCGTCGAACAGCGCGCGTCAGCTGATGACCGAGCTGCAGTCCTTCGGATTGCGGCTGGTTGACCCGCACGCAGGGGCGGCCAGCCGACGCGGCGGTGCCGGGCCGTCGGACCACAAGGCCGTCACCATCGACGGCCACACGATCATGGTGCCGGTGCATACGTCGAGCGCGTGGGACTCGCCCTTCATCGCCGATGCACCCGACTCGACGGGCCACAGCGCGCTGAAGCGCGGTGCCATCCCGATCGCACGCATCGAGTTCCCGAAGCAGCCGCGTTTCTACTCGATGCAGACGATGGACGGCGTGCCCTATGGCCACATCGCCACGCTGCACAGTGCCGACGTGCTGGCCACGACCATCCTGCAGACCTGCATTCGCTACGAAAGCCGGCGCAAGGCCTGCAAGTTCTGCGCGATCGGCCAGTCGCTCGCGGCCGGCCGCACCATCGCGCACAAGACACCGCAGCAGCTCGCCGAGGTGGCCCGCATGGCGGTGCTGCTCGACGGCGTGAAGCACATGGTGATGACCACCGGCACGCCACCCGGAGACGACCGCGGCGCGGCCGTGCTCGCCGAGAGCGCCTTCGCGATCAAGGCCGCCGTGGACCTGCCGCTGCAAGGCCAGTGCGAACCACCCGACGACGACCGCTGGTTCGATCGCATGAAGGTCGCCGGCATCGACACCCTCGGCATGCACCTCGAAGCGGTGACGCAGCCCGTGCGCGAACGCATCATGCCGGGCAAGGCCACGGTGCCGGTGGACCGCTACCTGTCGGCCTTCGAAGCCTCGGTGAAGGTGTTCGGCCGCGGCCAGGTCAGCACCTACATCCTGGCCGGCCTGGGCGACACGCGCGAAGACATCCTCGTGATGTGCGAGACGCTGGTCGCGATGGGCGTGTACCCCTTCGTCGTGCCCTTCGTGCCGATCAGCGGCACGCCGCTGGAGGATCACCCTGCGCCGGATGCCGGCTGGATGAAATCCATCCTCGAGCCACTGGGAGCGATGGTGTCGAAGGGCGGCATTCGCGCGAAGGACATCAAGGCGGGGTGCGGCAAGTGCGGGGCGTGTTCTTCGTTGTCGCAGTACGAGACGCAGTGAGGGCTTCCCCATGACAGCGCTCTTCCATGCGACCTCCCCACACTCCGTTCGGGCTGAGCCTGTCGAAGCCTGCGTGTACCTCGATGCAGGCCCTTCGACAGGCTCAGGGCGAACGGAGGCGTTCATGCCCTGCGAGTTCCGCGTCAAGTGGGCTGCGAGTGCGTGGGAGCGCGAGCACGCGCATGCCCTGCGGCGTGCGGTGTTCTGCATCGAGCAAGGCGTCTTCCTCGGCGACGACCGCGATGCGATCGATGCGAAGGCACAGGCCATCGTCGCGGTGTCGTGCCTCGGCGGCGCACCCGACGAGGTGGTCGGCACGGTGCGCATCCACGAAGAATCTCCCGGCCTGTGGTGGGGCTCTCGCCTCGCCGTGCATGCCGCCTTCCGCCACCACGGCCGCATCGGCGCGACGCTGATCCGCCTGGCGGTGAGCAGTGCCCACGCGCGCGGCTGCGAAACCTTCCTCGCCCATGTGCAAAGCCAGAACGTGCCGATGTTCGAGCGACTGCAATGGACCGTGCTGCAAGCGGAAACGCTGCATGGCCGCGCCCACCACCTGATGCAGGCCAACCTGGCGCAGTACCCGCCCTGCACTACCCCCGACAACGGCTTCGTCACCCGCTCGACCGGAGCGCGTGCATGAAGGCCCAGGCGCTGTGCGACGCCCTGCGCGCCAGCCGCGGCTTCGCGCACAAGCGAGACATCTCGTCGGTGATGGCACGTCTGTCGCCCTCGCTGCCGAGCCACATCGCAGTCGGCGACGACTGCGCGGCGATCCCCGATGGCGACGGCCACCTGCTCTTCGCCATCGAAGGCTTCGTCGAAGACTTTGTCGAGCAGATGCCCTGGTTCGCCGGCTACTGCGGCGTGATGGTCAACGTGAGCGACATCTATGCGATGGGCGGGCGGCCGATCGCCGTCGTCGACGCACTGTGGAGCCACGGCGCTGAGGCCGGCCACCCGGTGCTCGATGGCCTGGCAGAAGCCTCACGGCGCTATGGCGTTCCCATCGTCGGCGGCCACAGCAACCACAAGAGCGAACGCGGGCAGCTCGCGGTGGCCATCGTCGGCCGTGCCCACAAGCTGCTCACGAGCTTCGACGCGCAACCCGGTGACGTGCTGGTGATGGCCGTCGACCTGCGAGGCGAATGGCAGCAGCCCTATCCGTACTGGAACGCTTCCACCTCAGCCCCGGCCGAGCGGCTGCGCGCCGACCTGGAGCTACTGCCGATGCTGGCCGAAGACGGCCTGTGCCAGGCAGCGAAAGACATCAGCATGGCCGGCGCCATCGGCACCGCGCTGATGCTGCTCGAATGCTCGAAGGCCGGTGCACGCATCGAGGTCGACGCGATTCCGCGGCCCGATGGCATCAGCGTCGACGACCCTGCCGCGCTGCTGCGATGGCTGGTCGCGTTTCCGAGCTACGGCTTCGTGCTGAGCGTGCGGCCAGAGAGCGTCGACGCCGTGCTCGCACGCTTCCACGCGCGCAGCCTGGCCTGCGCCGCCATCGGCCAGGTGCTGGCGCAGCCTCACGTCAGCCTGCGACACCACGGCAGCGACGCGCTGCTGTGGAACCTGGCCGAGCAGCCCTTCATCACAGCAGGAGAAGCGCATGGCTGAGCGACTGAAGATCGCGCTGCTGACGCACTCGATCAACCCGCGCGGCGGCGTGGTTCACGTGCTCGAACTCGGCCGTGCTTTGTTGGCACGCGGACACACGGTGACGGTGATCGCACCGGCCGCCCGCGGCCAGCGCTTCTTTCGAGAAACGCCGTGCCGCGTCGAACTGGCCGACCTGCCGCCGGCGGGAACCGATCTCGCCCAGACCGTTCGCCAGCGCATCGTGGCCATGCGCACGCACCTGGGTACGCTGCTGCAACGCGAGACCTTCGATGTGTTCCACACGCACGACGGCATCGGCGGCAATGCCCTGGCCGATCTCGGTTGCGGCTACCTGCGCACGGTGCACCACGTCGACAAGTTCGCCGACGCGCGTGTGCAGGCCTGGGAGGAGCGCTCGATTCAAGAAGCAACCCAGGTGCTGTGCGTGAGTGCGCTGTGGTGCGAACGGCTGCATGCCGAGACCGGCATCCGGGCGGCGCAGGTGCCCAATGGCGTCGACCTCGAGCGCTACTCTGCGCACACGGCGCCGAACGATGCCTGGATCGCGCAGCGCCACGGCATCGGTGGCGGCACCCGAGCGGGCCGGCCGGTGGTGCTGACGGTGGGCGGCATCGAGGCGCGCAAGAACACACGCCGCCTGCTGCAGGCCTTCGTGCTGCTGCGGCAGCGCCTGCCTAGCGCGCAGTTCGTCGTCGCCGGGGGCGCCAGCCTGCTCGACCATGGCAGCGAAGCTGCTGCCTTCCGCGCCGAAGCCACCGCAGCCGGACTCGCCATCGGCCCGCACGAAGCCATCGTGCTCACCGGCCCGCTGCACGACAGCGACATGCCCGCCCTCTACCGCAGCGCCGACGTGCTGGCCATGCCGTCGCTGCTCGAAGGCTTCGGCCTCGCCGCGCTCGAAGCCTTGGCCAGCGGCACGCCAGCCGTGGTGTCGCAGATGGCGCCATTCACCGAACACTTTGCAGCCGGTGATGTGCTGTGGGCCGATCCGCTGCAACCTGCGTCCATCGCTGACGCATTGCAACGCGCCGTGGCGCGCGGGCGTCACGTCGAGGTGCCCGCCGTCTGCCGTCGTTTCAGCTGGAAGGCGAGTGCGGAACGGCACGAGGCGCTGTACCGCATCCCCGAACTCGTTTGAGGACATCCCATGCCCGCCATGCACTACCAACTGCGCTGGCCCGACGCCAGCGTGTCGACCTGCTACTCGCCCTCGCTGGTGATCAAAGACTTCTTCGAGCCTCACACCCGCTACCCGCTGTCCGACTTCATGCAGCGCCTGCGCGAGGCCACGCAGATCGCGTCTGACCGCGTCGAGGCGAAATTCGGCTTCGCCTGCTCGCGCGCCATGGACAACCTGGCCAGCGTCGAGCAGATGGCTGCGCGTTTTGCCGATCAACCCCAGGCCTGCATCGAGGTGCTGGCATTCCAGGAGTGACACCGTGAGCAACACAAAGCTTCCCCACCACAGCGTCGTCATCGTCGGCGGCGGCCAGGCCGGCCTGTCGCTGTCGTACTACCTGAAGCAGCGCAGCATCGACCACGTGGTGTTCGAGAAACGCGCCGCCATGCACAGCTGGCGCACGCAGCGCTGGGACAACTTCTGCCTCGTCACACCCAATTGGCAGTGCAAGCTGCCGGGCCACGACTACCGTGGTGATGACCCGCACGGCTTCATGAAGAAGGACGAGATCCTCGGCTACCTGGAGCACTTCAAGGCCTCGGTGAACGCGCCGCTGCGTGAAGGCGTGTCGGTGCAGCTCGTCACGCCGCGTGCCGAGGGCGGCTACCTGGTGAAGACCAGCGAGGGCGACTGCACCGCCGACCAGGTCGCCGTGGCCTCGGGGGGTTACCACGTGCCCATCGTTCCGCGCATGGCCGAGCGCCTGCCAAAGAGCGTGCTGCAGATCCACTCGGAGCAGTACCGCAACGCGGCCTCGTTGCCCGGGGGAGCGGTGCTCGTCGTGGGCTCAGGCCAGTCGGGTGCGCAGATTGCCGAAGACCTGCACCTCGAAGGCCGACAGGTCGTCCTCGCCATCGGCGATGCACCGCGCTGCGCCCGCTTCTACCGCGGCAAAGACGTGGTGGATTGGTTGGCCGACATGGGCTACTACGACATGGGCGTGAACGAGCACCCGCTGCGCCAAGGCGTGCGCGACAACACCAACCACTACGTGACCGGCCGCGATGGCGGGCGCGACATCGACCTGCGCAAGTTCGCCCTCGAAGGCATGGAGCTCTACGGCCCGATGTGCGGCGTCGACGACGGCAAGCTCCAGTTCGAACCCCGGCTCGGGGCCGCACTCACCCACGCCGACAAGATCTACAACGGCATCAACGCCGGCATCGACAAGTTCATTGCCGCGAACAACATCGATGCGCCCGCCGGCGAGCCTTATGTGCCGGTGTGGTCGCCGAGCGTTGAGCGCACCGAGCTCGACTTGGCTTCTGCCGGCATCACCTCAGTCATCTGGTGCATCGGCTTCGCACCCGACTTCAGCTGGCTCGACGCACCTGTCTTCAACGGCCGCGGACACCCGCAGCATGTTCGCGGTGTGACGCAGCAGCCCGGCCTGTATTTCCTCGGCCTGCCGTGGCTGCACACCTGGGGTTCGGGCCGCTTCTCGGGCGTTGCGCGCGATGCGCTCTACCTGGCCGAGCACATGGAAACCCGGCGCACGGCCAGGGAGCCGGTCACCGACGAAACAGAGCGGCAGCGCGCTGAATTTCTCTCATAGAACGAACGGCTGCCGCGGCCGTGGGCGGCGCGAGATGCTTCGGGTGCAAAAGAACCAACACCCGCCATGCGCGGGCTTGCCGCGTACATCCCCGATTCATGTGCGGTGCTTTGGCGTGCATACTTTCCGATTGGAACCTCGTACCCCAACGAAAAGGATGACCCTCATGCGCCACAACGCGACCACCCTGTGTCTTGGCATTGCCATTGCCTTCATCGCCGGAGCATGCTCGGCGCCGCTGGCGCAGCACGCCATCTCCGAGGCGCGCGCCGGGGCGGCCCCGCTGGCGCCGGCCATGATCGACTTGACGGCGCTCAAGCACAAGGATCTCCCGGGCACGCCCAACCCGGAGATGAATGCCAAGCCGCTGGTGATCACCGACAACGCCACGATCGGCATCCAGTCCGGCAACGTGGCCAAGCACAGCCACCCCAAGACGGATGAGATCCAATACATCATCGAAGGGAGCGGCGCCATGTGGCTCGGCGGCGAGCGCAAGGAATTCAAGCCCGGCACGCTGATCATCATCCCCAAGGGCACGGCCCATGGTGGAACGATCGTCACCAGCGGGCCGGTCAAGGCGATTGCCATCAAGATCCCGCCGCAGCCGAAGGACGACGTCGTCTTCCTGAACTGACCCCGCCCACGCCCACTCGCTCAGGGCTGAGCGGCACCGTCACGGTGGTGCGGCGCCATTTGCAAACTGCTCGAGCCACCGGCATAGCGTCACATGGGCTTCACTGCCGGGATCGAGGCAGTCCATGTGGCGCGCGTTCGGCAACTCAGAGAACTGGACGCTGTCTCCCGCCGCCTTGGCGGCCTGAACGTAGTCGCGCGTGATCTCAATCGGCAGTGCTTCGTCCATGACGCCATGAACGATCAGTTGATTCACGCCCAAGGGGAGTAACGCCATCGGCGACGCGGCCGCATAGCGCTCGGGCTGCTCTTCGGGTGATCCACCGAGAAGTTCGCCGACCGGGCTGTTTTCGGCACTCAGCGAAAACGTGCGCGCAAGATCGACGACAGCCGCCAACCCGGCTGCGGCAACAGGCTGAACGCTGGCGGGTGTGCGAAGTACACCTTGTTTGCTACGCCGAGCGGCACACCACAGCGCCAGGTGACCGCCAGCGGAGTGGCCCACAACGACCACGCGACTGAGATCGAGTTCAACGCGTTCGCCAACAAGCCTGGCCAGATGATCGATTCCAGCGGCGACGTCTTGCAATGTTCCGGGCCAACCTCCCCCGGGAGCACCCAGACGCCGGTACTCCAAGTTCCAGACTGCGAAGCCGCGGGCAGCAAGGTCTCGCGCAACCGGGCTGAATTCATCTCGGCCGTAAGGCATGCGCCAAAACCCGCCATGAAGAAGGCACACCACCGGCGGCCGAGTTGCACCCGGAACATACAGGTCGCCCACCTGGCTCTCCGACAGCCCGTACTTGATAGTGCGCATCGTGTAGGGCTGATGCGTGCGTTGCGAGTTCAACGGGCCTCCTCGGAGATGTGACATGAACGCGTCCTTGCAAATTGCGCGAGATGCCGTCGGACGGGGCTCGGCCAGCAAGGAGTTTTAGGGCTCCAAGTCAGTTTGCCAGATGCATTCGCCAATGACTTCCACCTGCAACCACCTTGCCTTTCAAACTGTCCACCCATTCATTGATTTATTCTTCGCGCTCGGCGCACGCCGCCGCATTCGAATCAAGGAGTTGCCATGCCCTATATGTTGTTGATCGTCGAGCCGAGCGGCCAGCGCCTCACGCGCAGCGAGGCCGAAGGCCGTGCGGTCTATGAGCGCATGGTGCGCTGGGGAGCCGACCTGAAGGAGCGCGGCCTGCTGCTGGCCGGCGAGTCGCTCAAGTCGCAGGACGCGGAGACAGCACGCGTCGAGGTGCGCAGCGGCAAGCCTCAGGTGCTCGACGGGCCGTTTGCCGAGGCCAAGGAAATGGTCGGCGGCTTCTTTCTGGTCGATTGCAAGACGCGCGACGAGGCCGTCGCCATCGCCACCAGCTGCCCTGCGGCCCAGTGGTGCTCTATCGAAGTGCGTGCCGTGGCGCCCTGCTACGCCTGATCGGCCCGGGGTTTTCACCAAGCCGGTCTTTTTTCGACCCGCTGTCGATGTCGCGCCGTCTCGTTCGTCGTGAGAATGTGAGCCGAGGAATCGATCGATCGCCAAGGCTCCCCACCACACACAGGAGAGCTGCCATGCGATTCATGATCATCGTCAAAGCGACGCCGGACTCCGAAGCCGGTGTCATGCCCGAAGAAAAGCTGCTGACCGCGATGGCCGACTACCACGAGCAACTGGCCAAGGCCGGCGTGCTGCTCGACGGCAACGGCCTGCACCCGAGTTCCAAGGGCTGGCGCATCCGCTACAGCGGCGGGCAGCGCCAGATCGTTGACGGCCCGTTCCCGGAAACCAGGGGGCTGGTCGCCGGCTACACGCTCATCCAGGTGCGCTCACGCGAAGAGGCGCTCGAATGGACGCGCCGCTTCCCGGCTCCCATGGGCGAGCTGAAAGACGCCGAGATCGAAGTGCGCCAGCTGTTCGAGCTGGAAGACTTTGCCCAGGGCGATGCCGCCGAGCGCTTCCGCGAGATGAGCGTCGGCGAAGGGGTGCGGGCATGATCGCCGCCATTGCACTCGCCGCCGCCGTGGCGCTGGCGGCCCTGCTGCTGTACGCCGCCAGCCGGCCCGACACGATGAAGATCGAGCGCTCGGTGCGCATCCAGGCCGAGGCCGACCGGATCAAGCCGCTGATCAACGACATCAAACGCTTCAACACCTGGAACCCCTACAACCACAAAGACCCGACAATGAAGGGCAGCTACCGCGGCCCCACCAGCGGCCCCGGCGCCGCCTACGACTTCGACGGCAACAAGAACGTGGGCAAGGGCAGCATCCAGATCGTGGAGCCGACCGGCCCCGACCGCGTCTCGATGACACTCGACATGACTGCACCCATGGCCTGCCACAACCTGATCGACTTCAAACTCGCGCCGCGCGGTGCCGCCACCGAGGTCACGTGGTCGATGACTGGGCCCTGCCCTTTCCTCGGCAAGCTGATGGGCGTGATCTTCAACATGGACAAGATGGTCGGCCGCGACTTCGAGACCGGCCTCGCCAGCCTGAAGACACTCGCCGAGCAACGCTGAATAACTACACAAGGACACGACCATGAACAAGCTCATCTTCGTCAATCTGCCGGTGAAGAACCTGCCGCGCTCGCGCACCTTCTTCGAAGGCCTGGGGTATCACTTCAATCCCCAGTTCAGCAACGACCAGGGCGCCTGCCTCGTCATCAGCGACACCATCCACGCGATGCTGCTGACCGAGCCCTTCTTCCAGACCTTCACCAAGAAGCCGATCTCGGACGCGAAGAAGAGCACCGAGGTGCTGATCTGCCTCTCATGCGAAAGCCGTGAAGAAGTCGACAGCCTCGTCGCCAAGGCAGTGGCCGGCGGCGGCACAGCGCCGAACGAAAAGCAGGACCACGGCTTCATGTACGGACACGGCTTCGAAGACCTGGACGGCCATGTGTGGGAGCTGATGTACATGGACCCGAACGCCGCCCCGCCGCAGGCCTGACCGCGAAGCCGCCGGACGATGACCTCGACCACCCACAGCGCGATCGAAGCCGTCTGGCGCATCGAGGCCGCCAAGATCATCGCCAGCATCGCGCGCATGGTGCGCGACGTTGGCCTGGCCGAAGAGCTGGCGCAGGACGCGCTGGTCTCGGCGCTGGAGCATTGGCCCGAGGCCGGCGTGCCTGACAACCCGGCGGCCTGGCTGATGGCCACCGCCAAGAACCGGGCACTCGACCGCCTGCGACGCGACAAGCTCTCGCAAAGCAAACACGAGGAGATCGGCCATGACCTCGAAGCCCAAGAGGCCCTGATCGTGCCGGACTTCGTCGACGCCCTCGACGCTGCCCGCGCCGACACCATCGGCGACGATCTGCTGCGCCTGATCTTCACCGCCTGCCACCCGGTGCTCTCGACCGAGGCGCGCGTGGCGCTCACGCTCAAGCTGCTGGGTGGCTTGTCGACTGCCGAGATCGCGCGCGCCTTCCTCGTGCCCGAGCCCACCATCGCGCAACGCATCGTGCGAGCCAAGCGCACGCTCACTGCCGCCAAGGTGCCCTTCGAGCTGCCGCGCGGCGACACGCTGGCCGACCGCATGAGCTCGGTGCTCGAGGTGATCTACCTGGTCTTCAACGAGGGCTACACCGCCACCGCCGGCGACGACTGGATGCGCCCGGCGCTGTGCGACGAAGCCATCCGCCTCGGCCGCGTGCTCGCCGGCCTAGCGGCCGGCGAACCCGAGGTGCATGGCCTGCTGGCCTTGATGGAGCTGCAGGCGTCGCGCACCGCCACACGTGTCGATTCGGAAGGCAAGCCGGTGCTGTTGATGGACCAGGACCGCGCGCGCTGGGATCACCTGCTGATCCGACGGGGGCTCCATGCGCTGGCAGACGCCGAAGCCCTGGGTGGCTCGCTGGGCCTTTACACCTTGCAGGCCGCCATCGCCGCCTGCCACGCCCGCGCACGCACACCCGAAGAAACCGACTGGGCCGAGATCGTCGGGCTGTACGACGCGCTGGCGCAGACCGCGCCATCACCGGTCGTCGAACTCAACCGCGCCGTCGCGGTGAGCATGGCCTTCGGGCCGGCCGAAGGGCTCGCGATCATCGACGCCATGCGCGACGATCCGGCGCTCAAGTCCTACCAGTGGCTGCCCAGTGTGCGCGGCGACCTGCTGGCCAAGCTCGGGCGGCGCGAGGAGGCACGGCTCGAGTTCGAACGCGCGGCCAAGCTCGCGGGGAACGGGCGCGAGCGGGAGTTCTTGCTTGGGCGGGCGCGGGAGATGTTGAACTGACTGGGAACAGGCAGCCGAGGAATGCCGGGGCGTCGTTCAGGCGACAGCTGCCGGAGCGCTTGATCTCTCAGTCGCCCCCATGCTTCCCCTTCTGCTTGTGCTCCTTCTTCTCTTTCTTACCGCCGTGCTCTCGTTGGTCTTCCTCATAGCGCTCGCGCACCCAGCTCTCCTTGACGAAATAGACCGGCTGGCCGCAAGCGTTGTACTTGGCGCAGTGCTTTGCCCAATGTTTTTGATGGCCCGGCGGCACATAGAGATAGAGCGGTGGCTGCTGCACGACCACGGGCGCGCGTTGAATGATCATCGGCTGCGCGTACACCACAGGCGGCGGCACATTGCCGATGTCGATCCGCCCGTACAGCCCCGGTTGTGCGACCGAGACTGAAACGCCGACATTGGCCTGGGCCCAGCAGGTGCTGCCTGCGGCCAGGGCGAGAAGGAAGACAAAGGTTCGTTTCATGGGACATCCGATCAATTAGTATTTGGGAAATATAGACCAAATATTTGCCAGAACAATCCCTGGTTTCAGCTTGCGCCACCCTCATTATTGGGATAAATTTCCCAATAATGAGAAGCGATTCAAAAATCCAGCCCGCACTGCAGCGCGCGATAGGCGTCTTGCTTCGTCCCTTGTTTCGAGTGCTGCTGCGGCACTCGATATCGTTCCGCGCCTTTGAAGACATCGCCAAGCGCGCCTACGTCGAGGTTGCTCTGCAAGACTTTTCCATCGCCGGCAAGAAGCCCACGATTTCGCGCGTGGCCGTGCTTTCCGGGCTCACTCGCAAGGAAGTCCAAAGCCTTCTGGCCGAGCCGGAAGACCCCGCCGAGCAAGCCGAGGTTTCTGATCGCTACAACCGCGCAGCCAGGGTGCTCACCGGTTGGCTGCGCGATGAAGATTTCCGTGGCTCTGACGGTCATCCGCGGCGACTGGAGATCGATGGCGAGCAAGGCTTCGGCGCGCTCGTCAAACGGTACAGCGGCGACATGCCCACGCGCGCCGTGCTCGATGAACTCGTCCGCGTCGGCGCCGTCGGTCCAGACGCGGAGGGCCGACTGGAGTTGCTTGCATCCGGGTATGTGCCGAGCGGCAGCACCTTGGACAAGATCGGCATCCTCGGCAGCGACGTGGCCGCATTGATCGACACCATCGATCACAACCTCGAGAACGGGCATGCCGACCCGCGCTTCCAGCGCAAGGTCATGTACGACGCCATCCCCGTATCGGCCCTGCCGGCGTTTCGAAAGATGAGTGCCCAGCATGCGCAGGCGCTGCTCGAAAAACTCGACCGCTGGCTTGCCGCACACGACCTCGATCGAACGCCCGAAGACTCGACCACCCCGCGCACCACCGTCGGCGTGGGCATCTATTACTTTGAAGACCGCCTGGCATCACGCAAGGCCAGCATCGCAGCAGGAGACACACCATGAAGTTCCTCAAGTCCACCACCGGGCTGATTACCGCCTGCCTGTTCCTGCTGTGTCTGCTGACGCTGGCCGCCTGCGGAGGCGGCATCGGCGGCTCGGGTGCGACCAAGGGGACCCTGCGGGTCTCTGTCACCGATGCTCCCTCGTGCGGATACGACCAAGTCAATGTGACGGTCACCAAGGTCCGGGTCCATCAAAGCGCCACAGCAGTGGACACCGATGCAGGCTGGTCGGACATCGTGCTGTCGACACCCCAACGCATCGACCTGCTGACCCTGACCAACGGTGCGATGGTCGAGCTGGGCCAGACCTTGCTGCCCACCGGCAAATACACCCAGCTTCGATTGATCCTGGCCGAGAACACCAATTCGCAGCCCTTCGCCAACTCGGTGATTCCGACCGGTGGCGTGGAAACGCCGCTCAGCACGCCGAGTGCCACGCAGTCCGGCATCAAGATCAACATGGACGCGGATGTGCCGGCAGACAAGATCGCCGACGTGGTGCTCGATTTCGATGCCTGCAAGTCGGTTGTCGCACGAGGCGGTTCCGGGCAATACAACCTGAAGCCGGTGATATCGGCAACGGTGGTGTTGTCGGATGCAGGGATGCGGGTCGTCGGCTACGTTTCTCCTTCGATCGCGCTCAACGGCACCACGATTTCATTGCAGTCGAATGGCGTGGCGATCAAAGCGACGGTGCCTGACTCGACGGGGCGGTTCGTGCTGTACCCCGTGCCCGTGGGCACCTACGACCTCGTGGTGACCTCTTCGGCGCGAGTGACCTCGGTGATGACCGGCGTGCCTGTCACGACCACATCGTTCACCAACGTCAACAGCGCCACCTTGCCCATTGACCCTGCAGCCGCCACGCTGCGCTCGGTGCCCGGCACGGTCACGCCTGCCACCGCGACGCTCAGAGCACTTCAGACCTTGAACGGCGGCCCGACGATTGAGGCAGCGTGGGCACCGGTCGACGGGACGAGCGGGGCATTCAGCTTCACGCTGCCCATCGAAGCACCCGTGAGAGCGAGCTATGCGGCCTCTCCCGTGGCACTCGTTTTTGTCGCCGACCCCAGCGCAGCGGGCAAGTACATGCTCGAAGCGAATTCGGCAGGTGCAACGCTCACTCAAGCCATCGATGCGAACGCAGCGGTCCCAGCCGTGGCGTTCTTGTTCCCATGAACAGCAACGAGGTCGGAATGGAGGTTCGCCGCGCAAGGGGCTCCGGGCGTGCGTTGACGCGCAGAACCGATGCAACGCACGCTCAAGCGCAGAGGGTGAGATCCATCGAGGATCTCTTGGGCCTGGTTGTCACGCCCAAGGAGTTCGAGTTGCTCGCAGACCTGTGCAAACAGGATCCGCAGTTCCCCTCGACCTGGCAGACCTGGAACGACGAGCTCAAGGGCGCGTTGGAGCATCCGGATGCCGATGGTTCGCGACCTCCGCTGCGTCTGTATCCCCATGCCTTCAGCGCCTGGTGCAGCCGGGTCGGTATCGTGCCCTGCATCGACGCGGTACGGGCCTACGCCATCATTCACCGCGCTCCACTGTCAACGGCTCGGTACGGTGCGATAGATCTGGATTCGCGATCGATGGGCATCGACGTCTGAGTCACGTTCATCAACGACCGACTTGTCTTCGCTCTCACCAAAACGGCCCGAGAAACAGGTATAGCGTGCTGCCGATGCCGCGCGTGCCGCCGAGCGCAAGAAAGACCGGCCCGAAGCGCGTGTCCACCGCTACGAAGCCGCTGAGCGCGCGCTTCATGTCGCCGTAGCGGAAAGACTGGTCGGGGTCGTACCCCTGGCCGAACTCGAGCGAGAAACCGGCCCGCACCGCGCCGCCCAGGCCGGTGGGCATCTCGCCGATGTTGCGTGCCATCACCAGCCGGGTCAGCACCACGGCGCGGCCGTCGATCGACTCGCGCGGCGTGCCCGACAAGCGCAAGAAGCCACCCAGCGACAAAGGCGCCAGGCCGTCGCGTGCACGCGCCCACTCGCCCCACACGTGCCCCGACCAGCCGCCCACGCGAAAGGCTTTCAGCGCTTCGACCGAGAAAGTGGCATGGCCGCTGTCATCGGAGAGATGGGCAGACCGTTCCAGCCGGCTCTGCAGCAGCACGCCGCGGCTGGGCAGGGCGAGCGAGTCGAGCGTGTCGATCTGGGCCTGCGCGTAGTAGCTGGTTTCGGCAAAGTGGCCGTCGGCCATCGGAGCACCTACGTCGATGAGCGAGTGGCTGTTGCCGACGCGCCGGTCTACGCCCAACTGCACGTTGCCCCAGTTGGAAACCTGCCGCCCCAGGGCGAGCCCTGCGGCGCGGTACTCGTATCCCACGCGCAGCGAGCGCCGCCCGTGGTCGTAAAAATCGACCGACGAGGCCCGGTACAGGAGCGACGGTGCCACGAAGAAATCAGACCCCGGTGCGAGCGGTTGCCAGAACTGAGTGCTCAGCGAGCGCTCGGATCCCACCCGTGCCAGTGTGCGCAGCTCGGCGCCCCAGGAGTTGACCCACGACAGCAGGTGCATCGCGCTCACGGTGAAGCGGTTGTCGTCGGCCGAATCGCTCACCAGCTCAAGCCCGAGGCGCAGGCGGCTGCGGGCCCATTCGGCTTCCACAGGCGCAAGCGTCACCTCGCGCTGGCCGTCCTGGTCTTGCACCTTCACCTCGACCCGCTCGTACGCACCCTGCCCGAACAGCCGCGCCGCGGCCTGGTCGACCTGGGCCCGCGTCACCGGCTCGCCCTCGTGCAGGCCCGATTGCGCGGCCAGCGCGCGGCTGGCGGCGTGCTCAGTTCCTTGCACGTCGAGCCGGGCCAGGGGCAGCGCGGTGTCGTGGGCGCCCGGCACGCTGCGGCGCGCGGCCTCATACGCGGCATAGGCCTCGGGCGACACGGCCAGTGCGGCCAGTTGCGGCGCCACGCGCAGCGCAGCCCGCTCGCCGTCTGACACGGCGCGCTCCACCAGGCTGAAGTTGAGGAAGGTCACGCCGGTGAGCTCGGGCGAGATCAGCACGTCGTCCGGGCCCAGCTCCTTGAGCGAGCGCTGCACGTTCTGCTCGGTGAGTATCTGCAGCATCTGCTGCGCCACCTTGAGTGCGCTGCCCAGCTCGGCTTCTTCGCCGGTGAGCGGCGTGCCCACGTTCACCGCGATGATGATGTCGGCACCCATCGCGCGGGCCAGGTCGACGGGCAGGTTGCGCACCAGGCCGCCGTCGATGAGCAGGCGCTGGTTCACGCGCACCGGCGCAAACACACCCGGCACCGAGAGCGACGCGCGCAGCGACATGAAGAGCGGCGTGTCGGTCAGCACCACCAGCTCGCCGCTCAGCAGATCGGAGGCTGCGGTGCGAAACGGCAGCGCCAGCTGGTTCACCGGCGTCTCGGCGGTGCCGGGGGGCAGCAGCTTCGCAAGGGCCGCTTCGAGCGCGCCGTTGGCCGCAGTGGCGGGCGGCATGCGCGCGCCCGAACGGTCCACGCCGAACTCGATGCGCGATGGCAACAGCAGGTCGTCTTCACGCCGGCGGAACGCCAGCTCGTCGCGCGGTGGTCGGTCGGCCACGATGGCCGACCAGTCGGTGGTGCGCACGAACTCTTCGAGTTCTTCGACATTGCGCCCCGAGGCATAGGCCCCGCCGACCACAGCGCCCATGCTCACGCCGGTGACGATGTCGATCGGCACGCGCATGTCTTTCAGCGCGCGCAACACGCCCACGTGTGCGAAGCCGCGTGCGCCGCCGCCTGACAGCACCAGCGCGACGCGCGGCCGCGCAGGTTCAGCCGATGTGCTGTTGGGTGCGGCCACGCCCCACCGGCCGGCGAGCATCAGGACCGCCATGAGACACAGGCCGTGAGCCGACGGGGGCAGTCGGATTCGCATGCGCGCAGCTTAGTCCGAGCCTCCGCGCTTGTCGCGCCGCTGTGTGGGCGTGAGATGCCGCCCAGCGCGCTGGCAGGCCCCGCGTCAGCAGCAGGTCAGCGCACCCACTCTTCGCTGCGCCGCCACAGCTCGGCGGCCAGGGCGCTGTCGTGGGCCAGCTTGCTGGGCTCCTTGACGCGGCATTTCTCGTAGTAAAGACCGGTCTGTTGCGCGGCCTCCGGCGAGGTGGCGCAGTGCAGCGTGGTGGCCGCCCCTTCTTCGGTGGACAGCATCGCCAGCTTGATGAGCGAGCGCAGCGGCCACGGCACCGAGCGCCACACGTCACTGGCCACCACGCCGGGGTGCAAGGCGTAGGTGGTGATGCCGGTGCCGGCAAGCTTGCGCGCCAGCTCGGCGCTGAACAGCACGTTGGCGAATTTGGAGACGCCGTATTCAGGCAGGCCCGTGGTCGTCTTGGTGGGCCGGCGCACGGCCTCCCAATTGATGCCGGGTGCACGGTAGTGGGCCTGGCTGGCGACGGTGACGATGCGCGCGGGAGCGCTGCGCTTCATGCAATCCATCAGCAACTGGGTCAGCAGAAAGTGGCCGATGTGGTTGGTGCCGAAAGCGAGCTCGAAGCCCGAGGGGGTGATGCCGCGAGCGCCAGCGACGCCGGCGTTGTTGATCAGCAAGTGCAGCGGCAGGTGGCGTGCCAGAAAGGCCTGCGCGCATTGGCGCACCGAGGTGAGGTCACCGAGGTCCAGCGACAGCAGCTCGATCTGGCTGCCCGGCGCGGCAGCTCGAATCTCATCGACCACGGGCCGAGCGCGCTCAACCGAGCGACAGGCGATGAACACATGCGCGCCCTGCTGGGCAAGCTCGCGGGCGGTGACGCGGCCGATGCCGGTGTTGGCGCCGGTGATCAGGGCAACTTTGCCTGCCTGCGTGGGTGTGGGGGTGTTCGTCATGGCGGCGAGCATAGCGGCCCTGGGCCTGTCGAAGAGCACCCAGAGCACAGCGCTGGCTTCGACAAGCTCAGCCCGAACGGAATGGAGGCGGGTGGCTGAGGTAGGTCACCAATCAGGCCGACCGATGAAGCGCTCGACCGGCTGTGCCGACTGAGGCTGGACGCCGGCAAAGAAGATGGCCAACCGGGATGGGCACATTCGCAGAGGAAGCCTTCAGCCCGTAGCGTTCACCCCGGAATCCACAACGCCGGCAAACCCGGCAAGGTGCGGAGCACCCGCGACAAGGAGCCGTCTTGCACCAGCTGCGTCGCCCGCTCGATGTCAGGTGCGAGGTAGCGATCTTGCGGCATCGGTGGGCAGGTGGTGCGCAGCAGCGCATGCACCGCCTCCAGCGGCGGCGAGCTGCGCAGCGGTCGCAAGAACTCCACGCCTTGCGCCGCGGCCAGCAGCTCGATGCCGAGGATGTGCGACACGTTGCGGATCATGGCCTGCAGCCGGCGCGCGGCGAAGGTCGCCATGCTGACGTGGTCTTCCTGGTTGGCCGAGGTCGGCAGGCTGTCGACACTCGCCGGGTGCGCGAGCGACTTGTTCTCGGAGGCCAGCGCCGCCGCGGTGACGTGCGCAATCATGAAGCCCGAGTTGAGCCCGGCGTCGGCCGAGAGGAACGGCGGCAGGCGCGACACGCCGCTGTCGATCAGCATCGCGATGCGGCGCTCGGCGATGGCGCCGACCTCGGCGATCGCCACCGCCATGGCGTCGCAGGCCAACGCCACCGGCTCGGCGTGGAAGTTGCCGCCCGAGATCAGCATGCCGTCTTGCCCCGCCTCACCCGCGAACACGAGCGGGTTGTCGGTGACGGCATTGGCCTCGCGCACGAGGATGAGCGCCGCATGTCGAAGCTGGTCGAGGCAGGCGCCCACGACCTGCGGCTGGCAGCGCAGGCTGTACGGGTCTTGCACGCGGTCGTCGCCCTCGCGGTGCGAGTTGCGGATTTCGCTGCCGGCCAACAGCGCGCGGTAGTACTGCGCCACGTCGATCTGGCCGGGTTGCCCGCGCAGAAGGTGGATGCGCGGGTCGAACGGGCCGTCGCTGCCACGGGCGGCGTCAACGGTGAGCGCGCCCACCACCAGTGCGGCTTCGAGCACCGGCTCGAAGCTGAGCAGGCCATGGAGCGCGAGCGCCGTCGATGTCTGCGTGCCGTTGATGAGGGCCAGGCCTTCTTTCGCGGCGAGCTTGAGCGGCGTGATGCCGGCTTCTTGCAACAGCGGCAACGCCGGTACGCGTTGGCCGTCTCGCAGCATCTCGCCCTCGCCCATCAAGGCCAGCGTCATGTGCGCCAGCGGCGCCAGGTCGCCCGAGGCGCCGACTGAGCCTTGTGCCGGCACATAGGGAACCAGCCCCGCGTTGTGCACGGCCAGCAGGGTGTCGATCACGACCTCTCTCACGCCGGAAAAGCCGCGCGCCAAGCTGGCTGCCTTGAGCGCCAGCATCAGGCGAATGACAGGCGGCGCCAACGGCTCGCCCACGCCGACCGAATGCGAGCGGATCAGGTTCAGCTGCAGCGTGTCGAGCTGGTCTTCGCTGATGCGGGTGGAGGCGAGCTTGCCGAAGCCGGTGTTGACGCCGTAGACGGCCTGGCGCCCTTCGGCGGCCCGGCGCACCACCGCGGCGCTGGCGCGCACGGCGCCGCGGGCGGCATCGTCGATGGCGATCGTGCGGCCGCCGGCGTGCAGCGACTGCAGGTCGTCCAGCGTGAGCTGGCCGGGGGTGAGGGTGTGATGGTTCATGGTGAATCCTTGCGAAATGAGGTGATGGCCGCGAGGTGGCGCGAGCCGGTCAGGGAACGGCCAGTTGAAGCTCGGCGTGCGGCACCCAGGCCGGCTCGTCAGCGCGGCGCTCGTGCAGCCGGGGGTCGGCGAGAAACAGGCGTTCGCCCGCCAAGCCCTTGGCAAGCAGCGCCTCGCGAACCGCCACCGCGCGCTGCAGGGCCAGCTCGCGCAAGGCCTCGGGCGGGGCCGGCATCGTCGGCAGGAGCAGTGCTTCCATCTCGGCCACGGGAATGTCGCGCGCCAGGCCGAGCGCGTTGCGCGGTTTGTCGGGCAGCGACGCACGACGGTAGAGCTCGCGCACACGCTGCGCGCGTTCGTCGGCGCTGAGCGCTATGCCAGCGGCCGCGCCCGAGCCGCCGCGCTCGCCGGCCAAACGAGCATCGAGCGCGAGTGCCCGGAAGGCCTCAGTTTCAGCGCTGGGGTCGACGGCGCCGGTGATGGTCAGCGTGAGCGACGGCCGGTCTGTCAGGGCCTGTGCCAGCTTGTCGACGGTGGAGCGGCTGGCTTCGGTGATACGCGCGCTGCCCGGCGCAAAGGCGATCTGGCCGGCCTCTTCGGAGCCGCCGCCGGCCAGCAAGGAGAACGGCGACGTGATCGCCTTGGTCAGCAGGTTGACCACCACCTGCAGGATCAACTTGCCGACGCTGAACTGCGGGTCTTGCAGGCTGCCACGCACAGGCAGGTTGAGGTCGATCACACCGTGCCGGTCTTTCAGCAGCGCCACCGCCAGCAGCACCGGCAGCTTGGTCGCGACGGGCGACTCGACCCGGTCGCCGAAAGTGAGCTGGTTGATGACGAGCTTGTTCTGCGCTTCGAGCTGGCCTTGCGGGCTGACCTTGTAGGCCAGCTCCGCGCTGAGCTGGCCGCGCTGAATGCCGTAGCCGGCGTACTTGCCCGAGTAGGCGCTGAACGGCGCCAGCTCGAGGCCGGTGGCCTTGGCGCTCAGGTCCATCACCGGCGGGTTGGCGGTGGGGTTGAGTTGGCCCACGATGTCGAGCTGGGCGGTGCCGGCCGCACGGCCGTGGATCTCGAGCGGCGCCATCTCGGCACTGCCGGAGCGGAAGGCGCCCAGCCGGCCATTCAGTTCGGACAGCTGGGTGCTGTAGTTCGGCCGGATGAAATGGTCGCTGAAATCGACACGGCCTTTCATCAGCCGAATCTCGCCCACGCTCAGATCGACGGGCAGGTCTTGCGGCTCGGAGCGCGCGGGTGCCGAGGCGCTGGCCGCAGCGGGCGGTGCAGCAGCCGGTGCACTCGCTGTGCCCGGCGGCGGCGCGGCCGCCACTTCTTGCAGGTTGAAGCGCCCCTGTTCGGTGACGAGCAGGCTCGCATAGAAGTCGGACACGGTTGCGCGGCGCATGCTCACCTGCGGTTTGGCGTGGGGCGCGACGGTGGCCTGCAGGCCCTCGAGTGCCAGCATCTGCCAGCTCAGCAGCGGCTCGCCCTTCGCCTCATCTGCGCGTGGGCGGGTCTGCACACGCAGGTTGGCCACGCGAAGCTCGCCACCGGCCTGCACGCTGGTGCCGTCGTTGCCGAGTTGCACTGCGAGGCTTCCGTCGTAGCCGAGCTCGGCACGCCGCAGGTTGAAGGCCGTCTGGCTGGCGAGATACGGGTCGAACAAGTGAGCGGGCAGCCGCGTGATGCGCAGCGTTCCTTTTGCCTGCAGCGGCGCCATGCCCACTTCGCCTTGCCATGCGAGCGTGCTCTCGGCACCGGCTTGGCCTGCGGCGGTGTTGCGTGCTTTGCCTCCCGTATCGGCACTGGCCTCGCCATCCGGGCGGCGCAAGGTCGCGGCCAGGGTCAGCGGCAAGCTGCCCTTCATCGGCCAGTGCACTGCGCCAGCCTTCAGCGCGATGCCATCGATCGTGAGCGCGACCTTGGGCGTGGCATCACGCCAATCGACGCGGGCCGACGACAGCTCCACCGCGTCGAGCTGCACGGCCCACGGCGGCGTGGCCGGCGTGGCGACCTGGGTGGGGGACGACGCGGGCGACGACGCCGCAGCAACCGATGGCTCAGACGGTACCGTCGGCTCCGCCAGATCGAGCAGATTGATGCGGCCCTGCGCATCGCGTGTCACCTGCAGCACCAGGCCGTCGAGTGCAAAGCGGCCGAAGCTCAGCTGGCGGGCCAGCGGCTGCACGTCGCGCAGGCCGAGCGTGAGCTGCGACCAGGTGGCGAGCGGCGCGCCGTGTGCGTCTTGCAGCGCCACGTCTCGCGCGCCCAACGAACCGGTCACCACGACACGGGGCGCAGCACCGGGGGCGAGCGAGAAACTCGCGCGCAGGTCGGCCGACAGCTGCGCACGCAGCAGCTTCACCGGCAACCCGTCCGGCAGGTAGCCGAGGTACGGCGCCACGTCGAGGGCCGGCACCTTGAGTTCGAGCACGCCGGCACGCGTCTGCGCAAACGGCGTGCCCTGCGCGCCCGAATCGAAGTGGCTGCCGTTGAGCGTGAACGCCAGCCGCGGCTCGACCCGCGTGGTGACGTCCGATGGCAGGTTGGACAGGAACGGCAGCGCGAAGCTCACGCCTTGCAGCTGGTGCACGCGGCCCGCCGGCTTGTCATCGAAGCGCAACTCGGCGTCACGCAGCTGCAGGTTGTGCAGCGCAAATCGCGCCGGGCTTGGGTCATCGGCGGCGGGTGGCGGCGACGTGGGCGTGAAACGCTGGATCAGGTCGTCGATGTCGTAGTGGCCCGCTGCCGTGCGCGTCAAGCGCAGGCGCAGTCCATCGGCCTCGAGCGCGGTAACCACCGGCGCACGTTTCCACACGGATGAGATGTCGGCATCGAAGCGCAGGCGTTCGAGCCGAAGCTGGGGTTCGGCCACCCCGACCAAGCCGGCGACCGTGACGCCCTGCACACTGGCCTCCAGCCGCCACGGTGCAAGCGTGACCTTGTCGATCGTGACCTGCCGCCCGAGCAAGGCGCTCAGCTGCTTTTCACCCTGCCAGCGCAGCACGCCCGGCAGCGCAAGCAGCACGACCCCAACCAGCACGAGCACACCGCCCGCGATCCAGGCGCCCCGCTTCCACCCTGACATGCTGCGCTTCCTCTTCAAGCCTATCGATCTGCATGGACGCGCGCGAAGCCTTGCGCTCGCACGGCACCCACCCGTTGAACGGCTCGATTATTTGCCGAGCATCGGCAGGTTCAGCCTTTGCTCGCGCGCGCAGGCCACGGCTTCGTCATACCCGGCATCTGCATGCCGCATCACGCCGGTCGCCGGGTCGTTCCACAGCACGCGCTCGAGCCGCTTGTCGGCTTCGGCCGTGCCATCACAAACAATCACCACGCCTGCATGTTGCGAGTAGCCCATCCCCACCCCGCCACCATGGTGGAGCGACACCCACGTCGCGCCGCCCGCGGTGTTGAGCAAGGCATTCAGCATCGGCCAATCCGACACGGCGTCCGACCCGTCGCGCATGGCCTCGGTCTCACGGTTCGGTGACGCCACCGAGCCGCTGTCCAAGTGGTCGCGCCCGATCACGATCGGTGCCTTCAGCTCGCCGCTGCGGACCATCTCGTTGAAGGCCAGGCCCGCGCGGTGCCGGTCGCCGAGGCCGATCCAGCAGATGCGCGCCGGCAGGCCCTGGAACGCAATGCGTTCGCCGGCCATGTCGAGCCAGCGGTGCAAGCCGGCATCGGCCGGGAACAGCTCCTTCATCTTCGCGTCGGTCTTGCGGATGTCTTCCGGGTCACCCGAAAGTGCCACCCAACGGAACGGCCCCTTGCCGCGGCAGAACAGCGGGCGGATGTAGGCCGGCACGAAGCCGGGGAAGTCGAAGGCGTTCTTCACGCCCTGGTCCAACGCGACTTGGCGAATGTTGTTGCCGTAGTCGACGGTGGGCACGCCCATGGACTGGAAGTCGAGCATGGCCTGCACATGCACCGCGCAACTGCGGGCGGCGGCATCGCGCAGCTCGGCGTGCTTCGCCGAATCGGCTTGTGCCGCTCGCCATGCGTCGAGCGTCCAGCCGCTGGGCAGGTAGCCGTTCACGAGGTCGTGCGCCGAGGTTTGGTCGGTCACGAGGTCGGGGCGCAGGCCACCGGCTTTCGCGCGCTTCACCATCTCGGGCAGCAGCTCGGCGGCGTTGCCGTGCAGGCCGATGGAGACAGCCTTCTTTTCCTTCGCATAGCGCGCGAGGCGGGCCAATGCGTCGTCGAGATCAGTTGCTTGCTCGTCGAGATAGCGTGTCTTCAGGCGGAAGTCGATGCGCGACTGCTGGCACTCGATGTTGAGTGACGACGCCCCCGCGAAGCTCGCGGCCAGTGGCTGTGCACCGCCCATGCCGCCGAGGCCAGCCGTGAGAATCCACTTGCCGGCGAGCGATCCACCGAAATGCTGGCGGCCGGCCTCGACGAAAGTCTCGTAGGTGCCCTGCACGATGCCCTGGCTGCCGATGTAGATCCACGAGCCCGCAGTCATCTGGCCGTACATCATCAAGCCCTTGCGGTCGAGCTCGTGGAAGTGTTCCCACGTCGACCACTTCGGCACCAGATTCGAGTTGGCAATCAGCACCCGCGGCGCATCGGCATGCGTGCGGAACACGCCAACCGGCTTGCCCGATTGCACGAGCAGCGTCTCGTCTTCACCAAGCTGCTTGAGCGACGACAGGATCGCTTCGAAGCAGTCCCAATTGCGCGCCGCCTTGCCGATGCCGCCATAGACCACCAGCGCGTCGGGGTTCTCGGCCACCTCGGGGTCGAGGTTGTTCTGGATCATGCGGTAGGCCGCTTCGATCAACCAGTTCTTGCAGCTGAGTTCGGTGCCACGCGGCGCACGCACCGGGTGCGGCTGGGCAATGTGGTGGGCGGTGGAGAGATCGGTCATGGCGGCCTCGCTGAACAGATGGAATGACACTTTGGAATGGGCGAACTCTACTTGTCTAGTCAAGTCTAGGCAAGTAAGATCTTGCGATGAGTTTCGCCAGCACCTTGAGCTCTCCGCCTGCCGCGCCATACACGCGCGTCAAGCACTATCTGAAGGAAGGGCTGGGGCACGGCACCTGGCCGCCAGGCAGCCTGATGCCGTCGGAGGCCGACCTCGTAGCGCGCTTCGGCGTCAGCCGCATGACCGTGACCCGGGCGTTACGCGAGCTGCAGACTGAGGGGCTGGTCACCCGTGTGCAAGGCGTGGGCACCTTCGCCGCGCACCTGTCTAAGGTGTCGTCCACACTGACCATTCGCGACCTGCACGACGAGATTGCCGAGCGCGGCCACCGTCACCACGCCGAGGTGCACATCGCCCGCGAGGAGCGCGCCACCGCCGAACTGGCGAAGCAGCTGGGCCTGGCCACAGGCGACACGGTGTTCCGCACACTGATCGTCCACTTCGAGAACGGCCTGCCGCTGCAGTGCGAAGACCGCTACGTGAACCCGGCCTGCGCGCCCGACTACCTGAGTGTCGACTTCACGCAGACCACGCCCACGCACTACCTGCTCGACGTGGCGCCGCTGTGGGAAGCGCAGTTCTCCATCGAGGCCAGCCAGCCGAGCGCGGAAGAAGCCAAGTTGCTGCGCATCGGGCGCGACGAACCCTGCCTGGTGCTGGTGCGCCGCACCATGAGCCGTGGCGTGCCGATCACGCTGGCGAGACTGGTGCACCCGGGCACGCGCTACCAGATCGACGGGCAGTTCAAGCCATGACGCTGAACCTCGTCCACGCCGACGACGTGCCGCCGCAAGCCTGGCGCAATGGTGGCGGCACCACGCGCGAGCTGCTGTGCTGGCCGTCCACACTCGAATGGGCATTCCGCGTGAGCGTGGCCGACATCACACGCGATGGACCCTTCTCGTCCTTCCCCGGCATCGAGCGCTGGTTTTCCGTGATCGAGGGCGCGGGCGTGGTGCTGAGTTTCGGCGGCAAGAAGCGCCGCGTTCGCGTCGGCGACTTGCCTTTGCAGTTCGACGGTGGAGAGACCCCAGGTTGCCGTTTGGTCGACGGCTCCACGCGTGACCTGAACCTGATGCTCCACGGCGGCCGGGGTGTGATGCGAATCGCCGAGGCCGGTGTCGCCTGGGAATCTCCGTTCACGCTGCGCGCATTGTTCACCTCGGGCGCAGGGCGATGGGTCGGCGGCACCGAATCGCGCCGGCTCAGGGCCAACACGCTGCTGTGGTCCGACGCCGCATCGCCCGCTACCTGGTCCTTCGAGCCCGACGAGCCGAATGCGCAGGCGTGGTGGCTGGGCTTTTCGCCGGAGAGCCTGCGGTGAGCGCGGTCAGCCTGTGGCGCGATGCGCGTCTGGCCACGCTCGCAGGCAGCGAAGCCTGGGGCTGGATCGATCGGGGCGCCATCGTGGTCGAAGGCGATCGCATCGCGTGGGTCGGTGCCGACGACCAGATTCCGGCCGAGTTCACACACCGCGCCACGGCCGAGCACCCGCTGGCCGGTGCACTCATCACGCCAGGCCTCGTCGACTGCCACACGCACCTGGTCTACGGCGGCCAGCGGGCACGCGAGTTCGAGATGCGCTTGCAGGGTGCGAGCTACGAAGACATTGCACGCGCGGGCGGCGGCATCCGCTCCACCGTGGCGGCCACGCGCGCCGCGAGCGACGAGGCCCTGTACCAATCGGCCCGCCGCCGCGCGGAGGCTCTGATGGCCGAAGGCGTGACCACGCTGGAGGCCAAATCGGGCTACGGGCTGAGCCTGCACGACGAGGCGCGCTGCCTGTCGGTGGTGCGGCGCCTGGGGCGCGAGCTGCCGTTGAGCACGCGGGCGACCTGCCTGGCAGCGCATGCGCTGCCACCCGAGTTCGAAGGTAGGGCCGATGACTACGTCGACGCGGTGTACACCTGGCTGCCCAAGTTGCACCAGCAAGGCCTGGTCGACGCGGTGGACGCCTTCTGCGAGCGCATTGCGTTCACACCGGCGCAGACGCGCCGCGTGTTCGAGGCAGCGCGCACGCTCGGCTTGCCGGTCAAGCTGCATGCCGAGCAGCTGAGCGACCAAGGCGGTGCCGCACTCGCCGCCGAGTTCCAGGCCTTGTCGTGCGACCACCTTGAACACTTGAGCGAAGTAGGCGTGCGTGCGATGAGCGTGGCCGGCACGGTGGCGGTGCTGCTGCCCGGCGCGTACTACTTCCTGCGCGAAACGAAGTTGCCGCCGATGGATGCACTGCGTGCGCACGGTGTGCCCATCGCGATCTCAACCGACCACAACCCCGGCACCTCGCCGACGCTCTCGCTGCTGTTGATGATCAACATGGCCTGCACGCTGTTCCGGCTGACGCCGGAAGAAGCCGTGCGCGGCGTCACCGTGAACGGCGCTCGCGCGCTGGGGCTACCCGACCGCGGCACGCTCGCGGCCGGCCAACGCGCCGACTTCGCGGTGTGGAATCTGGAACACCCCAACGAGCTGGCCTACTGGTTTGGCCACAACCCCTGCCGGCGTGTGATCGTCGGCGGCCTGGAGCGAAACAAATGAGTGAGCCTGTATTCACCCTTCACCGCGGCTGCACGCCGCTGCTGGTGAGCGTGCCGCACGCCGGCACATTGATCCCCGCCGACCTGCAGCCGCGCTATGTGGAGCGCGCGCTCGCCGCTGAAGACACCGACTGGTTTCTCGACGAGCTGTACAGCTTCGTGCGCGACATGGGCGCGAGCTTTCTGGTGCCGCGCTACTCGCGTTATCTGATCGACCTCAACCGCCCGCCCGAGAACGCGCCGATGTACCCTGGCGTCAACAACACCGAGCTCTGCCCCACCCGCTTCTTCACCGGCGACCCGCTGTACCGCGAGGGCCAGGCGCCCGACGATGCCGAGGTCGCACGTCGGCTGAACGTCTACTGGCAGCCTTACCACCAAACCCTGCAAGCCGAACTGGCGCGGCTGAAATACGAACACGGCCACGCGGTGCTGTTCGACGGCCACAGCATCAAGTCGCAGCTGCCCTGGCTGTTCGAAGGCCAGTTGCCCGACCTGAATCTCGGCACCGCCAGCGGCGCCAGCTGCGCACCCGATCTGCGCGCGGCGCTGAATGCAGTGTTGAAGTCGCAAGACCAGTTCACCCATGTCGTCGACGGACGCTTCAAGGGCGGCTACATCACGAGACGCTACGGTCGCCCTGCCGAGCGCGTGCACGCAGTGCAGCTCGAGAAATGCTGGCGTTGCTACATGAGCGAGGCGCCGCCGTTCAAGCTCGACGCGGCACGCATACAGACAGTGGAACCGGTGCTGCGCGCGCTGATGCAGACCCTGCTCGACTGGAAACCCAATGCCTGAGACCTTGTTGTGGGCGCCACACGCGTGGGTCGCCGGTGGCTGGCAAGAAGCGGTGCTGCTGCGGGTGGATGCGCAGGGCTGCTGGGCCGAGGTCACTCCGGGTGTCGCCACGCCGCCCGCCGGTGCTTCGGTGCTTGCCGGGCCGGTGTTGCCCGGTCTCGTCAACGCACACAGCCACGCGTTCCAGCGGGCTTTCGCCGGCCTGGCCGAGCGGCGCGAGAGCGAGATGGACGACTTCTGGTCCTGGCGCGACCGCATGTACGGCGTGGCACTGCGCATCACGCCCGAGCAGCTGCGCGCCGTCGCGGCGCAGTTGTATGTGGAGCTGCTGCGTGGCGGCTACACGCAGGTCTGCGAGTTCCACTACCTGCAACACGCGCAAGACGGCGCGCCATATACCGACCCGGCGGCAATGAGCTGGGCGCTGGCCGATGCGGCCGCCGACGCAGGCATCGGCCTCACCGTGCTGCCGGTGCTGTACGAACGCGCCGGTTTCAACCAGCCTGAACTGCGGCATGACCAGCGACGCTTCCGCACCACGGCGGCCGAGGTGCATGCCTTGCAGCGCAGCGTGGCGGCCGCACGACGGCCACTGGTCAACGCAGGCGTCGCCATCCATTCGCTGCGCGCTGCATCCGCCGAGTCCATCCATGCGCTGATGAAGAGCGTGGGCGACGAGGAGCTGCCGATCCACATCCACGTAGCCGAGCAGATGCAGGAAGTGGACGACTGCGTCAACGTCACCGGCGCACGGCCCATCGAGTGGCTGTGCGGTGCACTGCGGCCCGATGCGCGTTGGCAACTGGTGCATGCAACGCACGCCACCACCGCCGAGATCGATTCTGTGGCCGAACGGGGTGCCGGCATCGTACTGTGCCCCAGCACCGAGGCCAATCTCGGCGACGGCCTCACCGACCTGCCACGCTGGCTCTCGTCCGGCGTGCCGATCTCGGTGGGCTCGGACAGCCAGGTGTCACGCAGCTGGACCGAAGAGCTGCGCTGGCTCGAATACGGCCAGCGCCTGCTGCGGCGCGAGCGCAACGTGTCGGCGGCGCCGCGCCTGAGCCAGTCTTCGACGGCGGCGCGCTTGTTCAACGCTGCGTTGGCGGGTGGTGCGGGCGCAGCAGGCCAGGCAATCTGGGGCTTGGTCAAAGGCGCGCGTGCCGACGCGCTGGTGCTGTCGCCGCAGACCCCCGGCCTGCTGGGCGTGGCACCGTCGCATGTGCTGGATGCGTGGGTGTTTGCGACCGATGCGGCGCAGCCTCACGCGGTGTATGTGGCCGGCCGTAAGGTGGTGGATGAAGGTCGGCATGTGGACGAGGCGCGCATCGCGCAGCGCTTCACTGAGGCGCTGTCGGCACTGTGAATGAACCACCCCTCAGGCCGCATCTGCCTGCGGCCTGAGGACCGAGTGCTGCGCGATATTCCCCAGAGGCGCCACTTTTCATCGATGGCACCCGGTCAGCCGTGATGGGTGCAGCGAGCGCGGCGATAACATCGCGGCCATCAACAAATCTCTGGGAGGAGAACTCATGCGCACGCTGTCCATTGCCAACGGCGAGCTGTGGCTTCACGCCGAAGGCGCAGCGCCGAAGCAGATCGAGTCTCCGTTCGCCAAGGAGCTGATAGAGCGTGCTTTGCAGAGCCGCCGCACCACCGGCTGGAAGCACGCGCCACGTGAGGAGCAGACCGGCATGATCCCGAGCGCAAGCCTGTGGGGCCAGCGTTCGGGGGCCGACGGCAACAACATGCAGGTGCGCTTTCTGCACGCCTGCCGTGCCGACGATGACAACACCCTCTACTACGTGCTCGCCGTGGGTGAGACGCGCGGTGTGTTCCGCCGCCACCTGGCTGAAGACCGCGAGGTGCGGCTCTTCCACCGCACCGGCTGGGACTGCGAAGGCTTCAGCTACAACGCCAGCGACAAGCGCCTCATCGTCGCCTCGCGCAATGCAGACGGCAGCGCGCATGTAGAGGTCTACGACGAAGACGGCAATCGCCGCGGCGCCGTCACCGACGGCGATTGCGTCGACGCCGCGCCTGCGCTGGTGCCGGGGCGCGCCAAGACCATCGTCTACCAATCCAGCGGCGTGGCACGCCACCCGCAGACGGGCCAGATGATGGCCGTCGGGCACGCCTGTGTGTGCATGCTCGACTACGGCAACGGGCAGCTCGAAATCCTGCTCGACGACAAACGCCACGATTTCGTGGCCCCGCGCATGGATACGCAAGGCCGGCTTTACGCCATCCGTCGGCCTGCCGAGAAACCACCGCGCGAGCGCGCCGGCCTCGCGCTGACCGACACGCTGTTGATGCCATTTCGCCTGCTGAAGGCGGTTTTCGGCTACCTCAACTTCTTCTCGATGGTCTACGGCAAGGAGCCGCTGCGCTCGTCCGGTGGGCCGCGCACGCCGGCCCTCGACCAAGACCTCGGCAAGCTGTGGTTGCACGGCCGCATGATCGAGTTGTCGAAGGTGAAAGGCGACCCGCAGTACGGCGGCAACCTGGTCCCGCGGGACTGGGAGCTGATCCGCATCGATTCGGCCGGTGCAACGCCCGAGGTGCTTGCACAGCACGTGGCGAGCTTCGACCTCGATGCCAGTGGGCGCCTCGTCTACACCAACGGCTTCGACATCTTCACGCTCGACCGCGGCACGCGCAGCGGCGTGGCGCGACAGCAGCAGGTGGCGGGAGTCAGCCTGATCTGAGAGCCTGAGCCCCGTGCGTGCACCCGTTGCCAGGTGCACGCAGACGCAGGGAAGCATCACACCCGCGGCGCCCAATGCCCGCGTTCGACTGGCACGCCTTCTGCTACCGATCTTGCATACAAGAACGCATGCACGAAAGCGGGGCGCCAGCAAATGTCCGAACCACGAACACTGCCTGAGTTGCAGCAGGCGTTGCGAGCAGGCACCTTGACAGTGCGGCAGCTGATGCTGCGCTTCCTGGCTGAACAGTCTCAGCAGGCCAGCGCGGCGTGGATCTCGCTGCTGCCCGACGACACGCTGATGGCGCAGGCCGACGCCTGCGATGCGCGCCTGCTGAGCATAGGCCCAACGGTGTTCGACACGCAGCCGCTGCTGGGCATCCCCTTCGCGGTGAAAGACAACATCGACGTCGCTGGCCTGCCGACCACCGCGGCCTGCAAGAGCTTCGCCACCGGCCCGGCCACGGCCCATGCCACCGCGGTGCAGAAGCTGGTCGACGCCGGCGCCATTCCTGTCGGCAAGACCAACCTCGATCAGTTCGCCACCGGCTTGGTCGGCACGCGTTCGCCGTACGGCGCGGTGCCCAACAGCTTCGATCCGTCGCGCGTCAGCGGTGGCTCGAGTTCGGGCTCGGCTTACGCGGTGGCGATGGGCCAGGTGCCGTTTGCACTCGGCACCGACACCGCCGGCTCGGGGCGCATCCCGGCGGGCTTCAACAACATCGTCGGCCTGAAGCCCACCCCCGGCCGCGTGGGCACGGGCGGTGTGCTGCCGGCTTGCCGCAGCATCGACTGCGTCTCGGTGCTTGCACTCACGGTGGACGACGCCGCGCTCGTGCTCTCGGTCATCGAAGGGCCGGACGCGAGCGACAGCTACAGCCAGTTCCAGACCGGCCCGTCGCAGCTGAAACCGGTGCTGCGGGTGGGCATCCCGTCGCGGCCCGTGTTCACCGGCGATGCGGGCTATCGCACCGCATTCGCCAAGGCCGCAGCGCATGTGCAGTCGCTGGGCCACGAGGTGGTGCCGCTCGATTTCTCGCCGCTGCATGCCGTCGCCGAGCTGCTGTACGGCGGCCCCTGGGTGGCAGAGCGGCACGCCGTCGTGCAGAAGCTGCTCGACCACGACCCCACGGTGTTCGACCCCGCCGTGCGCAGCATCGTCGAAAGCGCACGTGGTTTCTCGGCCACCGACGCCTTCCGCGGCCTCTACAAGCTGCGCGACGCGCAGCGTGATGCGCAGGCCACCTGGGACCAGGTCGACGTGCTGATGGTGCCCACCGCGACTGGCCACCCCAGCATGGCCGAGGTCGCCGCCGACCCGCTCGGCGCCAATGGGCAGCTCGGCGCGTACACCAACTTCGTCAACCTGCTGGGCTGGTCGGCGCTGGCCCTGCCCTTCGGCTTCACCGACAGCGGCCTGCCCTTCGGCGTGACCTTCATCGCACCGGCCGCATACGACACCGCGCTCGCACGCTTCGGCGCAACCTGGCAGGCGCAGCTCGGCCTGCCGCTGGGTGCCACCGGCATCCGTACCGAGATCGCCTCCACGCTGAGCCGCGCACCCGCCAGCACCGCCACACTCGCCATCGCCGTCGTCGGTGCTCACCTCAGCGGCTTGCCGTTGAACAGCCAGCTCACCGAGCGCGGCGCGACCCTGCGCCTGGCCACCACCACCGCGCCGCAATACCGGCTGTTCGCCCTGCCCGGTACGGTGCCGCCCAAGCCCGGCCTGCTGCGCGTGGTCTCGGGTGGCAGCGCCATTGCCGTCGAGGTGTGGGACGTGCCACTCACCAACGTCGGCTCCTTCCTCGCGCTCATCCCGCCGCCGCTGGGCCTGGGCAGCCTCTCGCTGGCCGACGGCAGCTCGGTGCACGGCTTCATCTGCGAAGCGCATGCGCTTGACGGCGCGAAAGACATCACCTCCTTCGGCGGCTGGCGTGCCTACCTGGCGTCGCTCAAGCCATCTCACTGAACCCAACCCGATCGACCCTCCCTGGAGACCCTCATGAGCACCGATGCACGCCTGAACACCCGCCGACGCCAACTCGTCACCGCTGCCGGCGCCATCGCGCTCGGAGCACCCGCGCTCGTTCGCGCGCAAAGCAGCCCCAAGATCCGCATCGGCTACTGGCCGGTGGCGGCCGGCCTGCCGTTCTTCGCCGCCATCGAGAAGGGCTACTTCAAGGAAACCGGGCTCGACGTCGAAGCCCTCAAGTTCGCCGGCGCGCAGCAGGTGATGGAGGCCATGCTGGCGGGCCGCTCCGATGGCAGTTCCAACGGCACCGGCTCGGGCAACCTGGGCGTGGGCGAGATTGCCTCGCCCGGGCTCTACAAGATCATCGCCACTAACCCGAGCAACGCGAAGTACGTGCTCGATGAGTTCCTGGTGCCGAAAGACAGCCCGGTCAAGACCATCGCCGATCTCAAGGGCAAGCGCGTGGCCTCGGGCCCCGGCATCCAGAACAAGACCTTGGCCATGGCCGTGCTCGAACGTGCCGGCGCACCCGGCACCAGCGTGACCGAGCTGCCGATCGGCCAGCACGTGGCAGCGCTCGCGGCCGGCCAGGTCGACGCGGTCTACACGCTGGAACCCACAGGCACCGTCGGGCGGCTCAACGGCACCACGCGGGTGCTCGAAGCCGGCGTGATCGCCAAGTACATCCTCGGCGACGCCAATGCACCGTGGCATGGCGGCTCCGCCACGCTGACCACCGAGTTCATCAAGAAATACCCGACCGAGACCAAGAAGTACATCGCCGCCTATGCCAAGGGCATCGAACTCGTGCGCAGCCACCCGGCCGACGCCCGGCAGTACCTCAAGGGCTACACCGCCATTGACGGGCCGCTGACCGGCGAGGTGCCGCTGGCCTCATACATGCTTTACAACGAGTTCAAGCCGGCCGACATCGCCGCCTTCCAGAAGTTCTTCGACCTCTTCACCGAGAAGGGCGTGTTCGAGAAGAAGCTGGTCGTCGATTCGCTGCTCTACAAGGGCTGATTTTTCGGGAGAACGCACCATGGCTGAAACCGCCGTTCCTGCCGCCGCCGCTGCGGCCGTTCCCTGGTCGGGCAGCACCGATGCATCGGCCGCACCCAAGAAGTTCGCCTGGGATCGATTGCTGCCCTTCATTGGCCCGATCGCCCTCTTCATCGTGTGGGACATCGTGGTGCGCGCCGGGTGGATCAAGGCCATCTTGCTGCCGCCGCCCTTCGCCACCCTCGGCACGCTGATCACCGGCCTGGCCGGCGGCCCGCTGCTGCTGGACTTTGCCGTCACGGTATGGCGCACGGTGCAGGCCTTTCTGATCGCCGCGGTGTTGGGCGTGCCGCTGGGCGTGCTGCTCGGCAGCAATGAGCGCGCCTACCGCAGCGTCGAGTTCCTGATCGACTTCTTCCGCTCCACGCCGAGCTCGGCGCTGATTCCGCTGTTCCTGCTGATCTTTGGCGTGAGCGACATCAACAAGGTGGCGATCGCCGCATTCGGTGCCTTCCTGATCGTCATCTTCAACAGCGCATACGGCGTGATCAATGCGCGCAAGCAGCGGGTGATGGCGGCCAAGGTGATGGGCGCGTCGCGTTGGCAGATCTTCAAGGATGTGCTGATCTGGGAGTCGCTTCAGCCGACCTTTGTCGGCCTGCGTTCTGCGGTGTCGATGGCACTCGTGATCGTCATCGTGGCGGAGATGTTCATCGGGTCCGACAACGGGCTGGGGCATCGGATCATTGATGCGCAGCAGGTGTTGAATGTGAAGACGATGTATGCGGCGATCTTGGCGGCTGGCGCCTTGGGCTATGCGTTGAATGTGCTGTTTTTGGTGGCTGAGCGGAAGATCGTGCATTGGAGTGGGCGGTGATTGTTGGCACGCCACTGTCCGTTCGGGCTGAGGTATCGAAGCCGCGTGCGGCTTTGCGATTTGCTTTCACACTGCGTGAGGCTGCGTCGGGATGTGCCCCCGACAGGGCAATCCCTTTTCTTTGCTTCGCCAAAGAAAAGGAACCAAAAGTTCGCGAAGCGGGAGTGCGCTCACTTGGCGAAGCCAAGTTACGCGCGCGCCAAAGGCGACCCCCCTCACCGGTCGGCCTAGGGCCGACTGCTCTGCGGTGCTCGGTCTTTGCAGGTCGGGCAGAACTCACTACGCGGCCTGCGGCCGCCGCGTTCAGACAACCGCCCGAAGTCAGAGGACGAAGGCGCTGCGCGCCCCTGCAAAGCCCTGCGCTCCTCGACGGCTCCGAAGGGCCCCAAGAGCAATACGGTCGTTCGGCTTCGCCGAACATCCACTGTCCCACCTCGCTTCGCATCGGGCGCAAGCACAGCGAAGCGCCTTGGCGCCGATGCGAAGCGAGGCGTGTCTGGTGTTCGTCTTCCCCTTCGGACGAGCTGAGCAGCACAGGGCTTTGCGGGGCGCGCTTCAGCGCGCATCCACTACTGACTTCGGGCGGTTGTTTGAACGCAGTGAGCAAAGCGAACAAAGTGAGTTCGGCCCGACCCGCAAAGTCCGAGCAGCGCAAGGTAGCCCTCGCACCGCGAGGGCCGAGGAGGCAGGGGTCGCTTCTTTGCCTCCTTTCTTGTCGATACAAGTTCGCGAAGCGGGGATCTGCTCACTTTGCGCAGCAAAGTTATGCAGATACCAAAGGAGGTCGGCTGCCGGGACGAAACCCCGGCGCGGCCTCACGCAGTGAACAAGAGCCACATGCGCATGCAGGCACAACCACGAACGGCGCGGGGTTTCGATACCTCAGCCCGAACGGTCGGAGGCACGCCATGACTCAACACACACAAGGAGCCGCCCCATGTCCGCAGTCCTGAACGGCCCCGTCTACGCCGACGTGCCAACGCCAAAGTTCGAACCCGGCCCCACCGGCACCCACATCACCATCCGCGGCCTGACGAAATACTTCGCCGGCTGGCCTCTGTACGAAAACTTCGACCTCGACATCCCCAAGTCAAAGATCGTCTCCGTCTTCGGCCCCAACGGCTGCGGCAAGTCCACGCTGATCAACATGATCGCGGGGCTGATCCCGATCGACAGCGGCGAGATCCTGTTCGATGGCAAGAGCCTCAAAGACACGAAGATCGGCTACGTGTTCCAGAACTACCGCGAAGCGATGTTCCCGTGGATGCGCACCATCGACAACATCGCCTACCCGCTCAAGCTCGAAGGTCGCAGCAAGGCCGAGGTCGACCGCCGCATGCAGGAGCTGGTGGCGTCGTTCGACGTCAAGTTCGACCTCAAGCGCTACCCGTACGAATTGTCGGGCGGCCAGCAGCAGACTGCCTCGATCATGCGGGCGCTGGCCAACGGGCCCGAGGTGCTGTTTCTCGACGAACCGTTCTCGGCGCTCGATTTCGAGATGACGCTTTTCATCCGCGAAAAGCTGCAAGAGGTGTTCATGCAGACCGGCACCACCATGATGCTGGTGTCACACGACCTCGAAGAAGCGGTCTACCTGGCCGACCAGGTGCTGCTGCTGACCAAGCGGCCAACCAGGGTGGCCGAAATCTTGCACTACGCAGATGCGCGGCCGCGCACCGTGGCCACGCTGTCGGAGCCGAGCTTCATTGCAACCAAGAAGCTGAGCCTCGACATCTTCCAGCGAGAGGTCAGGCGTTGAATTCAGAGATTCAAGATTACGTTCGGGCGACGGCGCGCTTTCTCGCGCTGCCACTCGACGACATGCAGATCGAGCGCGTTGCCGAGCACCTGGCGCGCACGCGATCGATGATGGCCGCCCTGCTGGCGGAGCCGCTGCACCTGGAGGTCGAGCCGGCCGAAGTCTTCTGCCCGGCGCCCTTCCCGCCCGGCGACGATCCGGACGCTGCGACCGAATGAGCGTCGCAAGGACCCACGACATGATCACCGGCCTCAACATCGTTCGCGCAGTTCACTCTGGCGAGATGCTGGCCGAAGAAGCGCTCGAACACTGCATCGCGCGCATTGAAGTCACCGACCCGCGTGTCAACGCCTTCACCGACGGCACCTTCGAGCGTGCCACGCGCGAGGCGCGGGCCATCGACGTCAGGCGCGCACGCGGCGAGGTGCTGCCCTCGCTCGCCGGCATGCCGTATGCAGTGAAGAACCTGTTCGACATCGAAGGCATGACCACCCGCGCCGGCAGCAAGGTGCGCAACGGCCAGCCCGCCGCCACCGCCGACGCCGTGCTGGTGCAGCGCATGCAGGCGGCCGGCGCGGTGCTGGTCGGCGCGCTCAACATGGACGAGTTCGCCTACGGCTTCACCACCGAGAACAGCCATTACGGCCCCTGCCACAACCCACGCCGCCTGGAGCACACGGCCGGAGGCTCGTCGGGCGGCTGCGGCGCGGCGGTCGCGGCCGGCCAAGTGCCGGTGACGCTCGGCTCCGACACCAACGGCTCGATCCGCGTGCCCTCGTCGCTGTGCGGCGTGTGGGGGCTGAAGCCCACCTTCGGCCGGCTCACGCGGCGCGGCAGCTTCCCCTTCGTCGCGAGCATCGACCACCTCGGCCCCTTTGCACGCTCGGTCGAAGACCTGGCCGCCAGCTACGACGCCATGCAGGGGCCAGATGCGCTCGACCCGGGCTGCCATGCCGAGCGCGTGCAGCCCACGCTCGCGCAGATCGGCAACAGCCTCCAGGGCCTGCGCATCGGCGTGCTGGGCGGCTACTTCGAAGACAACGCCGGGCCAATGGCTCGCAAGGCCCTCGATCTCGCGGCCACGGCGCTGAAGGCGACGACGGGCGTCGTCTGGCCCGACGCCGCACTGGCGCGCGTGGCCGCTTTCATTACCACCGCCAGCGAGGGCGGCTCGCTGCACTTGCCGCTGCTGCGCGAACGTGCGGCCGAGTTCGAGCCGTTGTCGGTCGACCGCTTCATCGCGGGGGCCTTGCAGCCGGTCGATTGGTATCTGCGGGCGCAGCGCTTTCGGCGGGTGTACCGCGACAAGGTGCTGGCGCTGTTCCAGCAATGGGACGTGTTGCTCGCCCCTGCGACGCCGGTGCAGGCCACGCCGATCGGGTCGGAGACCTTCGATCTCAATGGCAGTGCGGTGCCGACTCGGCCTTCGATGGGGTTGTTGACGCAGCCGATCTCTTTCTCGGGGTGCCCGGTCGTGGCGGCTCCTCTTTGGCCTGAGGGGCGGCAGGGGTTGCCGTTGGGGGTGCAGGTGATTGCTGCGCCTTGGCGGGAGGATTTGGCGTTGCGGGTTGCGCGGGCGCTGGAGGCGTCAGGAGTGGCTAGTTCGCCGGTGGCGGGGATTTGAGGATGCGTTGGGTCGGCTCCTTGCGGGGGGCTTCTTCTCACTGCGTGAGGCCGCGTCGGGATGTCGTCCCGACAGCCGACTCACTTTCTTTTGCTTCGCCAAAAGAAAGTAAGCAAAGAAAAGGCGACCCGACGGTGGCGGTCCGGCTGCGCCGGACTGCTCTGCGGTGCTCGGTGTTTGGGGCCTCGCGCCCAACTCGCTTTGTTCGCTGCGCTCACGCCGCTCAGACAAACGTCGCGAAGTCAGTTCACGAAGCGCGCTATCGCGCGCGGCCCCAAACCCCTGCGCTCCTCGACGCCACCCACGGGGACCCGAACACCAGATTCGCCTCGCTTCGCATCGGCTCGATGACGCGTCGACTTCGCCTCGCGCCCGATGCGAAGCGAGGTGGAACAGGGAAAGTTGCGAAGCAACGACCGTATTGCTCTTGGGGCCCTTCGGAGCCGTCGAGCAGCGCAGGGCTTTGCAGTGGCGTGCGCAGCACGCTTCGTAAACTGACTTCGCGCGGTTGTCTGAGCGCAGCGGACGCAGGCCGCGTAGCGAGTTCTGCGCGAGCTGCAAAGACCGAGCAGCGCAGAGCAGTCGGCCCTAGGCCGACCGGCGAAGGGGGTCGCCTTTCTTTTGCCTACTTTTCTTTGGCGAAGCAAAGAACAAGTAGGTCGGCTGTCGGGACGACATCCCGACGCGGCCTCACGCAGTGAACAAGACTCCCCTTGACGAGCAAAAGGCCCGCAACCCATGGAAATCAACCTCCCCTACGTCGTAGCCGAAGTCACCGCCGCCTTCGCCCGCTACGAAGACGCCCTCGTCCACAACAAGGTCGACATCCTCGACGAGCTGTTCTGGAAGAGCGAACACACCCTGCGCTACGGCGCCGGCGAAAACCTTTACGGCTACGAAGCCATCCAAGCCTTCCGCGCCGCCAGGCCGGCGACAGGCCTAGAACGAACATTGCTGCGCACGCAGATCACCACCTACGGCGACAGCTTCGCCACCGCCAACTGCGAGTTCCAGCGCGTGGGCGGCGCCAAGCCGGGAAGACAAAGCCAGACCTGGATGAAAACACCCGACGGCTGGCGCGTCGTATCCGCGCATGTAAGCTTGTTGGCATGAAGTCCCCGGCCAAGAAAACCACCCCACAGGCCAACCCGCGCGACCTCACACGCTCCGAGATCGCCTACCGGCGCCTCAAGGCGGCCATCTTCGACTTCGTGCTGCTGCCCGGTGATGGCTTCACCGAGAGCGACATGGCCGAGCGGCTCGGCATGTCGCGTACGCCGGTCCGTGAAGCGCTGTTCCGCCTGGAGCTCGAGGGCTATGTGAAGGTGGCCTACCGCAGTGGCTGGAGCGTGGCGCCATTCGACTTTCGCAAACTCGAAGAGCTGTACGACCTGCGCATCGTGCTCGAGTGCACCGCCGTCGACCGGCTGTGCGCGATGGTGCCCATGCCCGACCTGGGCCTGCTGAAGGCCGCATGGATGTGCGCCGAGGAAGACCGCCTGGACGACACCACCGAAGTGGCTGCGCTCGACGAGGCCTTCCACGCCACGCTGGTGTCTGCCGCCGGCAACCTGGAGATGGCACGCGTGCATGCCGACGTGACCGATGGCATCCGCATCGTGCGCCGGCTCGACTTCACCCAGCCGCCGCGCATTGCGGCCACCTACGAAGAGCACGCCAAGATCCTGCGCGCCATCCTCGCGCGCCGCGCCGACCCCGCCAAGCTGATGCTGCGCACCCACATCGAGGCCAGCAAGGCCGAGGTGCGCAAGATCACCATCCACAAGCTGCACAGCGCTCGGCCCGCCACCGGCCAGTTGTAAGCGCCAGGCCCTAGGCCGCAGCAGCGGCACATTTCGTGACTTAGGTCGCAGCTTTTCAGCCCCGGCGACCCCCGACCCCGGAGCTTCTTACAGGGTGAGCGGCACAGGCATGCCGCTATGCTTCCCCCTTCAGGCAAAGACCTGCCTCACAACAAAAGAATCCATGAAGCTCGTCGTGTGGAAAAGCGCTTTCTGGCTCTGCCTGCTGGCTGGGTCGACCAGCCTGTGGGCGGCCACACCCATCGCCACCGTGACCATTGCCGATGGCGAGGTGGTGCTGATCCGCGAGACCTCACGCCTGCAGCTGGCCGAGGGCGTGCGCCTGGTCAAGGACGACATCGTGGAGACCTCGGCCAAGGGCCGCCTGGTGCGCATCGAGTTCAGCGACGGCGTGATCCTCGACCTGGGCCCCGAGTCGCGCGCCCTGCTCGCCCCCAAGCTCACCGGTGACCGAGCCAACCTGCCAGCTCGCCTGCACCTGCTGCGCGGAGAAGCCAAGCTGACGGTGCCGCAGACCTCGCCGCCGATCACCGCCTTCACCTCGCCGAGCTTCGACGTGAACAACATCGCGCGCAGCGCCGTGTTCGTCGTGAAGGCCGATCAGGCCGCGGCCTTTGCCGAATCGGGCGAGGTGGCGCTGCAGGAGCGACGTGCCGGCAAGGCCGCCAGCAACTTCACGCTGAAAGGCGGTGAATTCTTCGCGCGCACGGGCGACGCCAAGGCCACCGTCACCGCACGGCCTGCGCCGGCCTTCATCCAGCAGCTGCCGCGCCCGTTTCTCGACACACTGCCCTCGCGCGCCGCACTCTTCAAGACACGCGAGGTCGAACCCAAGCTGCTGGGCGAAATCAGCTTCGCCGAGGCCGAGGCCTGGATCGATGCCGAAGGCTTTCGCAGCCAGTTCGCCACGCGCTGGAAGGCCCTGGCGCAAAACCCTGCATTTCGCAGCAGTCTGATCACCAACCTGAGCGCCCACCCCGAGTGGGACCGCACGCTCTACCCCGAAAAATACCTGCCCAAACCGGCCCTCGCGCAAGCCAGCCAAGCCGGTGTTCGCCCTGGCAACAAACCCTGACGCGGCTGCATCCACGGCACCACCAAAACACGTAAGTCAGTTCATACCGGCAGAGCCCCAGAAAGAGAACCCATGAAGCTGCTCGTCAAGTTCAACCTCGTCTTCCTGGTCGTGTTCGCGCTGGGCCTGGGCGGCTCGAGTTACGTCGCACGCAAGCTGCTGCAGGAAGGCGCGCACGAAGAAGTGCTGGACCGCGCGCGCCTGCTGATGGAAAGCGCGATGGCCGTCAGCACCTACACCTCGACGCAGGTGGCGCCGCTGCTCGAAACGCAGATGACCTACACCTTCCTACCGCAGTCGGTGCCAGCGTATTCGTCGTCGGAGGTGCTGAACGCATTGCGCAAGAACCACCCCGAGTACGCCTACAAGCCGGCCATGCTGAACCCCACCAACCCGCGCGACCGCGCGCAGGACTGGGAAGAAGACGTGATCCAGCAGTTCAAGCAGTCTGCAGACCAGACCGAGTTCATCGGCGAACGCATGACGCCGGCTGGCCGGGTGACCTACATCGCACGGCCCATCAAGCTGAGCAACCCCGCCTGCCTGCGCTGCCACAGCACGGTCGAGGCGGCGCCCAAGCCGCTGGTCGAGAAGTACGGGCCGGCCAACGGCTTCGGCTGGAACCTGAACGAGGTGCTCGGTGCGCAGGTGGTGTCGGTGCCGATGTCGGTGCCGCTCGCGCGTGCCGACCGCGCCTTCGGCGTGGTGATGGGGCTGCTGGCCGGCGTGTTCATCCTCATCGGCCTGGCGCTCAACCTGATGCTGTGGAAGCTGGTGATCCAGCCGGTGAGCCGGCTCTCCAGCCTGTCGGACCGCGTGAGCCTCGGCGAGCTCGACGCGCCGGAGTTTGCGTTCAAGTCGAAAGACGAGATCGGCACTTTGGCGGAATCGTTCACGCGCATGCGCAAGAGCATGGTCCATGCGATGAAGATGCTGGACACATGAGACTGAGAATCCGAGCGACATGACTCATCCTGAGCGCCTTGGCAAATACCCGATCACCGGCGTGCTCGGCAAGGGCGCCATGGGTGTCGTCTACAAGGCCTTCGACCCGGTGATCAACCGGCCGGTGGCCATCAAGACCATCCACAAGGCGCTGATCGGGCAAGACCTCTCGGGCTCGTCGACCACCGCACGCTTCAAGAACGAGGCGCGCGCCGTGGGGCGGCTGTCGCACCCCGGCATCGTGGCCATCTACGAGTACGGCGAAGACGAGAACACCGCGTACATCGCGATGGAGTACGTGGAGGGCCGCACGCTCTCGCAGATCCTCGGCAACTCGCCGCGCCCGCCCGAGTGCGACGTGCTGACGCTGATGGACCAGCTGCTGGCCGCGCTCGACTGCGCGCACAAGGCCGGCGTGTGGCACCGCGACATCAAGCCCGCCAACCTGATCGTCACCAACGCCGGGCAGCTCAAGGTCACCGATTTCGGCATTGCGCGCATCGAGTCGGTGGTGCTGACGCAGATCACCTCCACCATCGGCACGCCGGGCTACATGGCGCCCGAGCAGTACACCGGCGAGAACATCGATCACCGCACCGACGTGTTCGCCGCAGGCGTGCTGCTGTACGGCATGCTGGTCGGGCACCCGCCCTTCCAGGGGTCGGCCGAGACCATCATGTACAAGGTGGTGAACGAGAACCCCACGCCGCCGAGCAAGGTGGCCGAAGCCGGCCGCTCGGCGTTCTACGACCCCATCGTCGCCAAGGCACTGGCCAAGAAGCCCGAGCAGCGCTACGCGAGCGTGGCCGAGTTCCGTGCCGCGCTGGCCAAGCGCGACCTCGCCGCCGAGCCCGACACCGGCGAAACCACCGTCATCGTGGTCAGCGACCACTATGCACCCACGGTGGCCATCGGCGTGCTGGAACCGCCGAGCAACCTGCCGCGTTCGGTGGGCACCACCATTCCGGGCTGGGACCCGGCGACGCTGCACCAGATCGAGCTCGCACTCGCCTCCTTCGTCGGCCCGATGGCCAAGGTGCTGGTGCGCCAGGCCGCGAAAACCCATTTCGACTGGCCGACACTGACCACCGCGATCGCCCAGCATCTGTCGACCGACGACGACCGCAAGCGCTTCAATGCCAAGCTCGTCGCCGCGACGGGCGGCTCCAAGATCACGACCGGCGGGTCCAAGCTCACCAGCGCCGGCTCGAAGGCCACGACCTCGGGCTCCGCAGCCGGCCAGCCCTTGGCACCCGAGGCGGTGGCGGCTGCCCAGCGCGTGCTGACGAGCCACATCGGGCCCATCGCGAGCATCGTGGTCAAGAAGGCCGTGGCCAAGGCAAGCACGCAAGAGCAGCTCTACGTGCTGCTGGCCGAGCACGTGAGCGAAGGGGCCGAGCGCGAGAACCTGCTGGCCGCGCTGCACAAGAAAGCCTGACCGGCAGCGGCCTCAGCGGCTCGACATCTCTCGAACCGCACCCGACTTGACGGCGCGCAAGCCGTCGATCACCGGATCGAGCTGACCGCACACTGTGTCGAGCAGCGCCTCGACGTCGATGCTCCGCGCGCCCTGGAGGCAGGCGTGTTCGAGCACATCAGCTGCTTCACTGAGCGCCTGGGCGCCGACGGTTCCCGAGACACTCTTCAGGTCGTGCGCAAGACGAGCAGCCTTGGCCATGTCGCCCGAGGCGTAGGCACTGCGAAAGTTCTCGCCGAACTCGCTCTCGCGATCGCGAAACATCTCGAGCAGGCGCCGATACAGCTGTTCGTCGCCCGCCAATCTGACCAGCGCGCCGTGGCTGTCGACGCCTGGCAGCTCAAAAGCCGCGGCCGGTCGTTGTGTCACGGGAGCATTCGACTTCGGCCGCACCCAGCGCGCCAGCGTGGCAAACATTTCCGCGACTTTGATTGGCTTGGCAATGTGATCGTTCATGCCGACGGCCAGTGCCTTCTCGCGGTCGCCGATCATCGCGTTGGCCGTCATCGCGATGACGGGCAGGTCGCGCCACTGCGCTTGCTTGCGCAAGGCACGCGTGGCTTCATAGCCGTCCATCACCGGCATCTGGCAGTCCATCAGCACACCGTCGAAGTGATGACTAGCGAGCATGTCCAGCGCCTCGCGGCCGTTCTGCGCCAGATGAACCACCAAGCCGGCCTGGGTCAGCAGGTCGATTGCCAGCTCCTGGTTGATGGGGTTGTCTTCCACGAGCAGCAGCCGTGCTCCGCCCAGGTTCATCAGATGGCCTTGCAAGGCGTCCTGGCGCAAGGTGCTGCGCGTCGCCGGGCTGCTGTTCAGCCCCAAGGCCACGGCGCAGGTATCGAGCAGCGTCGACAAGGTGACCGGCTTGGTCAAGGTGGCGGCCACTTCCAGTTGTTGTTCGGCCAGCCGGCGCAGCACTTCGTCGCGGCCAAATGCCGTCAGCATCAACACCGTGGGCGTGGGGTGGCGGCTCGGCATCTGCATCATGCGGCGAGCGCACTCGATGCCGTCCATGCCGGGCATCTTCCAGTCCAGCAACACCAGGCCGTAGGGCGCGTCGCGCGCATCGGCCTGCGCGACCAGCCGCAGCGCTTCGTCGCCGCTGGCGGCAAGCTGGGGCTGCAGGCCGAGGGCCGCCGTCATCTGCGCCAGCAGCTCGCGCGCGGTGGCGTTGTCGTCGACCACCAGCACGCGCGTGCCCCGCAAGGTGTCGCGGCTGGCGGGCGGGTGTGCGATGGCGCCCGGTTCCTGAAGACCGAAGGACGCGCTGAAGTGAAAGCAGCTGCCGTGGCCCGGTTCGCTTTCCAGGTCGATCTCGCCCCCCATCAAGCCCGCCAGGCGCCGGCTGATCACCAGGCCCAGGCCGGTGCCGCCGAAGTGCCGGCTCGTCGACGCGTCGGCCTGCGAGAACGGCTGAAACAACTGCTCCCGCTGCTGGGGGGTGATGCCGATGCCGGTGTCTTTCACCTCGAAATGCAGGCGCACCGAATCGGCGCTGTGTTCGAGCACCTCGATGGCCACCACCACCTCTCCCGTCGCCGTGAACTTGACTGCGTTGCTGCCGAGGTTCAAGAGCACCTGGCCCAGACGGGTCGGGTCTCCCACCAGGCGCGTGGGCAGGCCCATGGGCAGCTTGAACAGCAGCTCCAGGCCTTTCTCTTCGGCCTTCATGCCGAGCAGGTTGGCAAGGTTGTCCATCACGTCGCCGAGATCGAAAGCGATGTGTTCCATGTCGAGGCGGCCCGCCTCGATCTTCGAGAAATCGAGGATGTCGTTGATGATGCCCAGCAGCGACTCGGCCGAGCTGTGCACCTTCTGCACATAGTTGAGCTGGTGGGGCGCGAGGCCGCTGTGCAGCGCCAGGTACGACATGCCGAGAACCGCGTTCATCGGCGTGCGGATCTCGTGGCTCATGTTGGCGAGAAACTCGCTCTTGGCGCGGGTCGCGGCTTCAGCGGCCTGGCGCGCACGTTTCAGGTCTGTGATGTCCATCGAGATGCCACCGATGGCGTAGCACTTGCCGTCGGCATCCTGCAGCGGGAAGACGTGGGTCTGGAAGGTGCGAACCTCTCCGTCCGGGCTGCGCATCTCGTGCTCCGCCCTCAGCACCTGCCCGTCGGCCGCGACCTGCCGGTCTTGTGCAATCACGCGGGCGGCGTTCGTCGCATCGATCAGCTCGTCATCGCGCCGCCCCACCAGCGATTGGCCAGGGTGCCCGAGGACCTCGCTCAGGCGCGCGTTGTGGCGCAGATAACGGCCGTCGAGGTCCTTGACGAAGACGACGGCCGGCACGTTCTCGATGATCGCCTGCAGCGAGTTGCGGCTGCGCTCGAGTTCGGCGGTGCGCATCTGCACCCGCTCTTCGAGGGTGACGTTGAGGTGGCGGACCTCTTCCTCGGCGCGGCGCCGCGCCGTGATGTCTGAGAACACCGCCACCCCGCCGCGCCCGACACCGGCCTTGTCGACCAGGGGGCGGGCCGTCACGCTGAGCCACCGGCCCTCGGGCAGCACCGGGTTGCGCAGAAAAATGTCGACGTTGTCGCTCGACTCGCCGTGAACCGCGCGCACCAGCGGGAGATCGGCCTCCGGGTACAGCGTGGTCTGGTCTGGCAGAAACAGGCCGTAAAGGCCCGACCAGCTGTCGCTGTGGGAGCCAGTCATGCCGAGGCCGAGGATCTTCTCGCCGGCCGGGTTGATCAGCACCGATTCTCCGTGTTCATTGGCCACCGACACCCCATCCCCCATGCTGTCGAGGATGGACTGCAGGATGCTGGTTTGCTGCTGCAACTCACTGCGCGAGCGTTGCAACGCTTCGTTGGCCTGCGCCAGCATCCGATGCGAGCGACGCAGGTGCAGCAACAAGAACCCGGCGGCGGTCAGCGCCAACACGCTGCCCACGAGCACCGTCCACAACCAGCGCTGCTGCAGCACGCGCTGGCGCAGTTCGGCGCTCTGCCGTTCGTTGTGCTGCGTCAGCTCGACAAGCTCTCGCTGGCGGCTTTCGGTTTCGTAGCGCCTCGCCAGTTCGAGCATGCGCACACTGGATCGCTCGCGCACGGCTTTGGCCGTCATCTCGGCAGCCTCCTGCGACAGCTGATAGGCGCGGCGAGTGTCACCTGCCGTGGCCGCGATTGCCGCCAGGCGTTGCGCACTCTCGCTCATGTAGAGCGGAAAGCCGATGTCCTTCGCCAGGGCATAGGCTCGTTCGGCGTCTGCCCGGGCAGCGGTAGCGTTGCCCAGTGATTCCTGGTTCGCGCTGCGTGCGTTCAGTGCGTACCACTGGCCGATGCGGTTCGGGTGCTTGCGGTAGCCATCGACCACCTCGTCGAGCAGCACCCGTGCCTGCGCATAAAGGCCCTGGTTGCGCAGATTGGTGGCGAGCCCGAATTGTGCGAAGTGGACGTTGAACGGCGTACCCACCGAAAGGAAGAGGGCGATCGCCTGCTCGTACAGTTTCTTCGCAGCGGGATAGTCGGCCCGCCTGCTGTTGATCGCACCGAGGCCGGCGATCGCGTAGGCCTCCAGCAGCTTGGAATGGGCGGCGACGGCCTGTTCGCGCATGCGCTCATAGTGCTCGAGGGATTCATTCGGGCGATCACTCAGGTCGTACGAGATGGCGAGGCCCTGGTGTGCATAGGCCAGTGCCAGCGGGTTCTTGTTGCGCCGCGCGATCTCCATCGCCTGCATGGCCATCGTCACCGACTCGTCGAACTGGCCGACACGGCGGTAGAGCATTGCGGTGCGCAGCAGCGCCTCGCCGAGCAGGTCGGGCCGGTCCGCGCCGTCGAGCAAGGTCATACTGCGCGAGGTCGCTTCGGCCACGGCATCGATGCGCCCCTGGTTGACCGCGTTCAAGGCCACGTTGAGGGCGGCCTCTGCCTCGCCGACACGGTCACCGCTGCTGCGTGCCAACTCGCCCGCTTGCTCGGCGTTGCGGGCAGCGATCTCGGTCAGCGCCAGATAGATCCCGATGCGAGACAGCAGGTTGAGCACGCGAGCGCGATCGGCTGGGGTGGCATCGGCCGGAAGCTCGTCTTGCAGTTGCTGTGCCCGCGAATAGGCCTGGGGTGCGTCGTTTTCAGCCAGGGTCCGCACTTCAGCGGCCTGGCGCCGCCAGTCGTCGAGCGGCGGCGCGGCGAGGGCAAAGGTCGAGACCAGCACACCGACGAGCAGCGATGCGTACCGCCTCACGAGTACCCGAAGGCACCGTTCGTTGGCACGATCACAGCAGGAAAGAGTCTGCATGGCTCGGTGTGACGGGGATGGGCCCCGCGCAACGTCTCGAATGTAGCCATTCCCATGGGGCTGGGCCATCAGGCTGTCCCCAAGCTGCATTGCACTGCGTCAAAACTGCACGCTGAGGCCGACGGCGACCTGCCGGTCGCTGACGTCGACGCCGAGCCAGCCGCTCTGCAGGCTTCCTGGCGTTCAGCCCGCTGCGTAGTTCTCGGGAAACAGCCGCCGCTCCACCGACTCGATCAGGATGTGGATCACCTTGATGTGGAGTTCCTGCACGCGGTCGGCGAACTTGCCGCCGGGTGTGCAGATGTCGATGTCGGCAAGCGTGCTCAGCGTGGCGCCGGGCCGCCCCGACAGGCCGATCACCTTCATGCCGATCTGGTGAGCGACGCGCACGGCGGCCAGCACGTTGCCGCTGGTGCCGCTGGTGCTGATGGCCACCAGCACATCGCCTTGGCGCGCATGGGCTTCGAGGTAGCGCGAGAACACGTGCTCGTAGCCGTAGTCGTTGGCGACGCAGCTCATGTACCCCGCATCGCTGATGGCAACCGCCGCCAGCGCACGCCGGTTGCCACGGTAGCGGCCCGACAGCTCTTCGGCAAAGTGCATCGCGTCGCACATCGAGCCGCCGTTGCCGCAGCTGAAGACGCGGCCGCCGTTCTCGAACAGCGTGGCGAGCAGGTTGCCGGCTTCGTCGATCGCGCGGCAGGTGGTGTCGTTGGTGATGAGTGCGTCAAGCGCGGCACGTGCCTCGACCAGCGTTTGTTGGATGTGGGGGCTCATGGGCATCTCCTGTTCGTCAAGTGCGTCAATCGAGTTTGAAGGCAATGGGCACGACGAGCACACTGTCGACGCCCTTGCCGGATTTGGTTTTCGCTGCAGCGTACTTGGCACGTTTCGCGGCGTCGACGGCTGCTGCGTCGAGCCGTGCAAAACCCGAGCCGGATTTGACGTCGACAAAGCCGACCGATTCATCGGCCCGCACCTGCACGCGCAGCGTGACGGTGCCCTGCTCCTGGTTGCGGCGCGACGCGGCTGGGTAGACCGGCGCAGGTGCCACCACATAACGTGCGGGTTGCACCACCGGCTCGGGGCCGGATGCGCAGCCGGACAACAGAGCTGTGGCCAACCACAGGAGCCATCGTGTCAAGGGAACAGAACGGGCGGCATCAAAACGGAAAGCGGGCAAGGTCATGGCAGGTGTCTGCGCGGGCGGTGGCGAAGTCTACTGGCTGGTCGGATGCCCCTGTCCTATAGTCCGCCGACTCTCGCGTACAACGAAAGGCTCACCATGCTCTTCGAGATCGAACGCCACGAAGCGCTGACGTCAACGCGGTGGCATGCCGACCAGGCACGCGAGGCCCTGGTCGCCATCGTCGATGACATCGAGCGCCGCCAGCAAGCCGACCACACCTGGCCAACCCATCCCCGTGACGACGACGAGCCGAAGGGCTTGCGCCACAAAAGCCTGTACCTTGGTGCCGCCGGCGTGCTGTGGGCCTTGCACTACCTGGCCCGCGAAGGTGCGGTGACGCTGCGCAGCACGCCGGCCGAATCGATGAACGCGGTACACACCGCCTACCTCGCGAGCCCCGACACCGGCGAAGTGGTTCCGTCCTACTACCTCGGGGAGGTGGGCATCCTGCTGGTGGCCTGGCGCCTGACGGCCTCGCGGGAAACGGCAGACCGGCTGCACGCCTGCATCGAAGCAAACATCGACAACCCGACCAATGAAGCGCTGTGGGCTGCGCCGGGCACCATGGTCGGTGCCTGGCACATGCTCGAGTGGACCGGCGAGCCGCGTTGGCGCGAGCTCTTTCTGCGCAATGTCGAACAGCTCTGGCGCACCTGGTTGCCCGATGAAGAGACAGCCTGCCATCTCTGGACGCAGGATCTCTACGGCCGTGTCTACAAGATGCTGGGCGCTGGCCACGGCTTCGCAGGCAACGTCTACCCTTTGCTGCGTGGCGCTGCCGTGCTCGAGCCCGCACAGCGCGAAACGCTCTACGAACGCTGCGCTGCCATGCTGGTTTCGACGGCACGGATCGAAGGAAGTGACGCGAACTGGCCTCCCATCGTCGGCATGCCCGGTCACGACAAGATGCTCGTGCAGTGGTGCCACGGCTCACCCGGCATCATCACCGCGTTTGCTGACTTCCCGACGCAGCGCTCCCTGGCCGTCGAGACTCTTCTGGTGCAGGCAGGCAACCTGGTCTGGTCGACCGGCCCGCTGACAAAGGGCCATGGCTTGTGCCACGGCACCGCAGGCAACGGCTATGCGTTCCTGAAGTTGTACCGCCGTACCGGCGACACCGTGTGGCTCGATCGCGCTCGCGCGTTCGCGATGCATGCCCTGCTGCAGCGAGATGCCATGTGTCAGCAGCACGGCCAAGGGCGGTACACGCTCTGGACCGGTGACGCCGGCCTGGCCGTGTACCTGTGGCATTGCCTGCAAGGCCAGGCCGATCTGCCCGGTCTGGACCTGCTTTGACAGGTTTCTACTTCATGCCCAGCTGGTCGAACAGGAACGACAACTCGTCGGCCTGCTCGTCGATCTCGGACGCGAGCGAGGTGCCCATGCCATGGCCAGCATCCGACGCCACGCGCAGCAGCACCGGGCGGCCACCGGGGTTCGCGGCCTGCAGGCGGGCCGCCATCTTGTACGACATCCAGGGCGCCACGCGGCCGTCGTGCTCGCCGGTGGTCAGCAGCACCGCGGGGTAGGCGGTGCCGTTCTTCACGTGGTGCATCGGCGAGTAGGCGTACAAGGCCTTGAACTGGTCGGGCTGCTTGATGCTGCCGAACTCGGTGACGTTGAAGGCACCGTTCGGTGTGAGCTCCACGCGAAGCATGTCGTAGATGCCGACGGCGGTGGCCACCGCGCGGAACAGCTCGGGCCGCTGCACCAGCACCGCACCCATCAGCAGGCCGCCGTTGCTGCCACCCTGGATGGCGAGCCGCTCGGGCTTGGTGTAGCCGCGCGCCACCAGCATCTCGGCGCTGGCGATGAAGTCGTCGAACACGTTTTGCTTGCGCGTGAGGTTGCCGCCCACGTGCCACTCTTCGCCGAACTCGCCGCCACCGCGCAGGTTGGCCAGCGCGAACACGCCGCCGTGGCGCAGCCAGGCCACCGTGTTGCGCGAGAAGCGCGGCCGCATCGAGATGCCGTAGCCACCGTAGGCGCTGAGCAGCACCGGCGCCGTGCCATCGAGCGGCGTGCCTTTCATGCGCACGATGTTCACGGGCACGCGGGTTCCGTCTTTCGAAGTCGCCATCTCGCGCACGGCCTCGGCGCCCGGCAGGCCGCCGTCCACGGCATAGGCCGGTGAATCGGTCAAATCGGTGCGCACCGGCGCACTGCCCTTGCCGTCGTAGGCGTACCAGCTGAACGCCTGCACGAAGCTCTGGCTGCCGAAGAGGATGGCATCGCCGGCGAGCCGGGCGCCCACATTGACGCTCGCGATTGGCTGCGCGCTGAGCGTGCCGAGCGAGCGGCCGTCGAGCGAATAGGTGCGCAGCTCCGACGGGCCGCCCACCAGCACTTCGACATAGAGCTTGCTGTCGGTGGGCACCAGGGCTTCGATCACAGCGTCCGACTCGGGAATGAGCGTCGGCATCTTCGGCAACGTGGCCTGCGCATTGCGCAGCGGCATCGCGACGATGCGCCCGCGCGGCGAGCCCTTCAGGCCCAGCGCATAGAGATTGCCGTCGCGCCCGAACTCGGCGTTGCGAAAACCGTCGGTGTAATCGGCAATTCGGCGCCACGGGCCGTTGCCGCTGCGCAGATAGAAGCCGTGCTCACCGCCGTCGCCGTTGGCCACGTCGGCCAGCAGGTGGCGGCCGTCTTCGCTGGCCTGCAGCGCGATCTCGGCGATGCGCGGGAACTCCTTGCCGATGACGTACTTGTCGGCCTTGGCGGAAGTGCCGAGTTGGTGGAAATAGACCTGTTGATAGAAGTTGGCGTCTGCCGGCGGACGCTCCTTGCCCTGCGGATAGCGCGTGTAGTAGAAGCCTTTGCCATCGGTGGCCCAGGCCACGCTGCCACCGCCTGTCGGGTACTGCACGCGCGGCACGGTGTCGGCCAGCGGCTTGCCGGTGTCGGTGCTGTAGAGGGACAGCGTGCCGTCTTCGCTGCCGTTCTTCGACAGTGACACGGCCACCAGCTTGCCGTCGCGCGACGGCTTGAACCAGTCGATGGTCGTCTTGCTGCTCGGGTCGATCTGCGTCGGGTCGAGCACCACGCTTTCCGAAGACACTTCGCCCTTCGCGTTCAGCATCACGAGAACGTTCTGGGCTTTCGGTGGCTGGCGCTTGAACGCGAACAGCTTGCCGCCGGCGTACTCGAAACCAAAGCGCGACGCTCGCCCGCTACCGACCATGTCCAGCAGTTCTTGTTTGATCGGCTTGCGCTGCGGCAAGGCGTCGATCACCTGGCGCGTGAGTATGTTCTGGGCGGCGATCCACGCGACCGCGTCTTTCGAATCGCTCTGTTCGAGCCAGCGGTAATCCTCACTGACAGTGGTGCCGTGAAAGCTGTCTTCGACGGGCTGACGCGGCGAGTCGGGGTAAGCAAGCGGTGCAGCAACAACGCTTGCGCCGGTGAGTGCCAAGCTCAGTGCCAACCCTGCTTGTTGCAACGATTTCATTCTTTCTCCCAGGTGGTGAAGGCGGCTGTTGACGAGACGTGAGTTCAGAGCGCCACGCAGCCTGTGTTTATACATGCGCCGACCCACGCTCTATCGATATGTGCATTGCAACCGACTGGCGTAGTCGAATGCCTACAGGAATGACGATAGTTCGTTCGGGGGTCAACCCTTCGGTGTGGCCGGCGTTGACTACTCACGCCGACCCAAAGGCCGGTCCTCCTCACTTCGAAAGACACTCATGAACAAGCTCCTCGCTGCTCTGCTGGCCACACTCTTCGCTACCGCTTCGTTTGCGCAAGCCTCTGCACCGGCGGCAACACCTGCCGTCGTCAAGGCAGAAGCCAAGGCCGACAAGGCTGCGGTGAAGGCCGATGCGGCCGAAGCCAAGACCGATGCCAAGGCCGACAAGAAGGTCACCACGGCAGAAGCCAAAGCCGACAAAGCCAAGGCCAAGGCTGACAAGAAGGCCCAGAAGGCCAAGATCGAAGCCGGTGCCGACAAGGCCAAGGCCAGTGCCGACACCACAGCCACCAAGGCTGAGGGCAAGGCCAACGTCAAGGCCGCAGCCGGCAAGTGATCTGCCACTGATCGGCTTGCGCCGATGATGAAAAAGACCGGGCTTGCCCGGTCTTTTTTTGTCTGCGCTTGTGGAGGACCGCCGTGTCCGCCTCCGGACAGTCCGCTCAGCGAGCGCGGTAGAAGCGGTTCTCGCGCAACGCCGGTCGCACCAGGTGGCCGCTGGTCGCAACCGCTCCATCGGCCCGCAAAGCCTGCGCACGCGCCACCGACGGCTGGCAGGTGCCGGTGTTGCGATGCCCCAGCGCCACCGCGAGCCGCGCTTCGGCCGGGTCACCAAGCTGGTGACTGAAGTCGTCGCTCACCGGGCAAGTGGGCGCAAAGCCGTCGGCATAGTCACCGAAGCCGGCCTGGTTGACGCCCTGGAACTGGATGGTGAAGTAGGTGGTGTTGCAGTTGTCCTGTGGATAGAAGCCATAGGGCTTGCCGCAGGTGGTGTCGCCCACCAGCACGACGTTCACACCCACGCCACGCAGGCCGTTGACCACCGCTTCGCTCGCGGAGCAGGTGTCGCCACCGGCCAGCACATAGACGCGATTCAAGCCCAGGTAGGGCAGCGTCTGCCCTTCGGTTGCGGAGAAGCCCAGCGCCGTGGCGTGGAAGGGCGTCGTGCGTTGCGCCAACGTGTAGCCGAATGGGTTCTTGTCGTTGAACTGAAGCTGCTCGAAGGTCTTGTTCTGGGTGGGGACGGGCCCCGCGATCATGTAGGCAAGTTCGCTGGCGATGTCGAGGTAGCCGCCGCCGTTGTAGCGCATGTCGAGCACGAGGTCGGTGACGTGGGCCGCCTTGAGCTGCGTGATCGCGTCGATGAGCTGCGCCTCCGACGTGGCGATGTGGTCGTTGAATTGCATGTAGCCCACGCTCTGGTTTGGCGAGGGCAGCGTGCCCACGTTCTGCACCGGCACCAGGCTCAGCGTGTCGGCAGTGAGCGTCACGCTGCGTGGCGTGGTCGCTCCCAGGTCGAGAATGCCGAACGTGTGCGAGCCAGCCTGATCGGGGAACAAGCCTGCATTCAGGACAGCGACATCGCTGCCGTTGACCACATCGACCCCGTCGACCGACACGATCTGCGCACCACGGCGGATGTTGTTCGTCGCGGCGGGCGTGCCCGGGTCGGTGTAGACCACCATGGCCTGACGCGGCGGCGCAGATCGGATCAGCGAAATGTTGAAGCCGTAGCCGAAGCTCTCGCCACCTTGCGACAGCGCCACCCAGGTCGGCGTGTCGTAGATGAAGTGAAACTCGTCCTTGTCCTTGCCGCTTGCGGTCTTGGCGGTCGTGCGCAACGCGCCGAAGTAGGTGATGGGGTCGGTGTAGGCGCCCGGCCCGCGGTCGACCACCTCGCTGTACCAGAGGTAGGTTTCGTTGTTCCACGCCTGGACCCACTTGTTCTCGTCGGTGACCGTGCCTTGCACATCGGTCGACCGAGGCGCCACGCAGCGCTGTGCGAGGGACGACGAAGCAGCGAGGCCGGTGATCGGGCGGCCACCGCCGTCACCGCCCCCGCCGCAGGCGGTCAAGCCGGCGACCACCACCATGCTCAGGGCCCAGCCCGCCTTACCGCGCAATGCGCGGACCTGTGATGTTTTCTTCACGCAACCTCCCCGTTCGTGGAACGAATCTTGGAACGGAGATATTTACACGAAATTGCCGCTGCGCAGGCGTCGGAGACACCGATGTCGTGAAGCATTCACACTGGCATCAGCCGCATGCCTTCCGCGCCGATGAACTTTCCTCAGGCGGCCCGTGGCATGTCAGCCAGCCGGGCCGTCCAGCCGACGATGCCGCCCTGTGCGCGGATCATTGCGAGCGCCGACTCCTTGAACTCGGGGAAGTACGAGCCAGTGGCCTCTTCAATGATCAGGCATTCGTAGCCGCGGTCGTTGGCCTCGCGCATCGTGGTCTGCACGCAGACCTCGGTCGTCACGCCGCCGAAGATCAAATGCGTGATGCCGCGCGATTGCAACTCTTCGGTGAGCGGCGTGCCGTAGAACGCGCCCTTGCCCGGTTTGGCGATCACGATGTCGCCTGCTTGCGGCAACAGCTCGGGCACGAAACCCGCGCCCGGCTCGCCCTTGATCAGGATGCGGCCCATGCTGCCCGGGTCTCCGATGCGCAGGCTGGGCTTGCCACGCAGCAGCTTGGCAGGCGGGCAATCGGAGAGATCGGGCGCGTGGCATTCCTGCGTGTGGATCACGAGCACGCCAAGCTGGCGGCACAGCGCGATCAGCTCTGCTGCGGCAGGCACCACGGGTTTCAGCAGCGACACGTCGTTGCCCAAGGTGGCACCGAAGCCACCAGGCTCGATGAAGTCGCGCTGCATGTCGATCATCACCAGCGCGGTGCGGGCGGGCTCGAAGCTGAAAGGAGTGGGTTGGGCGGCTATCGTGATCATGGTGTGTCTCATGCTCTCTTTGGACGCAAAGGGCGCGAAGGGGACGCAAAGCTCGCAAAGTAGAGGCAAAGATTTTTCATCGCCTCTTTGCGATCTTTGCATCCCCTTCGCGCTCTCTGCGTCCAAACCAACCGTTCAATGGGCACTGCCCCCCATGAAAGCACCGAGCCGATTTCGGTCGGCCTGCCGTGCGTCGGTCTCATGCACGACCTTGCCGCCGCTCATCACCGCGATGCGGTCCGACAGCGCGAGCAGCTCGTCGAGGTCCTCGCTGATCAGCAACACGGCGCCGCCGCGGTTGCGAACGTCCATGAGCCGCTGGTGGATCTCTGCCACGGCTGCGAAGTCGAGGCCAAACACCGGGTTGGAGACGATCAGCACATCGGCATCGTCGCTCAGCTCGCGTGCCAGCACGGCGCGCTGCACGTTGCCACCGCTCAGCGAGCGGATCTGCGCCAGCTCACCACGCGTCTTGACACCAAACTCCGTGATCAGCCTGCGAGCCCGTTCGCGCAAGCTGCCGCTACGCAGCCAACCCATGCGAGAGGCCGGTGCGATGTCGAACGCACGCAGGCCGATGTTGTCTGACACGCTCAGGTCACCCACGCAAGCATTGCGCAGCGGCTCTTCCGGCAGGCTGCGCACCTTGAGCCGCCGGTTCTGCGCGCGGGTGCCGGTGAACTTCTCCGCTTTGTCACCATAGCCGACCCACACCTCGCCCGAGACGCGCAAGCGCTGGCCCACCAGGGCCTCGGCGAGTTCACGCTGGCCGTTGCCGGAGACACCAGCCACGCCGACGATCTCGCCGGCATGGACATTGACGCTCAGGCCATCGACCGCGATCTGCCCACGGTCGCCATCGACGGTGAGCGACTTCACCTGCAGCCGTGCCTCGCCGCGCTGGCGATCAGCACGCTGCGGGGCGGCGAACTCGCGCTTAGCGTCGTCGTCACCACCGACCATCTCGACGGCGAGTTGCTGCGGCGTGGTTTCGGTGACGCGGTGCGCCGCCACCAGCTTGCCCTTGCGCAGCACGCTCACGTCGTCGGCATAGGCCGTGACCTCGCGGAATTTGTGGGTGATGAGGATGATGCTGCACTCGCCAGCGTGCGCGCGGTCTCGCAGCAGGCCCAGCACTTCGTCGGCCTCTTGAGGCGTGAGCACCGAGGTCGGCTCATCGAGGATCAAAAGGCGCGGCTTGAGCAGCAGCTGCTTCAGGATCTCGAGCTTCTGCTTCTGTCCGGCGGAGAGTTCCTGCGGCGTGGCGTCGAGGTCGAGCTTGAAAGGCGTGGTTTGCAGGAAGGCGGCGAGCGCAGCGCGCTCCTTCTTCCAGTCGATCACCGCCGGCAGGTGGCCGCGCGCGAGCAGCAGGTTCTCGGCCACCGTCATGCCGGGCACGACGGTGAAGTGCTGGTAGACCATGCCGATGCCCAGGTCGCGGGCGATCACTGGCGAAGCGATGTCTTGCTCTCTGCCGTCGAGCATCACGGCACCTTCTTCGGCGCGCTGATAGCCGACGACGCATTTCACGAGGGTGCTCTTGCCTGCACCGTTTTCACCGAGGAGGGCGTGGACGGTTCCGGGCCGCACCTTCAGCGAGACCTTGTCCATGGCGGTGAAGGCGCCGAAGCGTTTGGTCAGCTCGAAGGTGTCGAGGGAGAGGGCACCGGTGGGGCGGGGGGTGGGGTTGAGGGGGGCGGTCATTTGTTGGGGCCTTCTTTGCCGTTGTCGTTGGCCCTGTCGACAGGCTCAAGGCAAGGTCCGCGTCGCGGATCGAAGCGTAGTGTCTGCCTTGCGTTCGCGAATCTCCACCCGTTCGGGCTGAGGTATCGAAGCCTTGCTCTGCTTTTGCGTGGTGTTTGTTCACTGCGTGAGGCTGCGTCGGGATGTGCCCCCGACAGGGCAGTCCCTTTTCTTTGCTTCGCCAAAGAAAAGGAACCAAAAGTTCGCGAAGCGGGAGTGCGCTCACTTGGCGAAGCCAAGTTACGCGCGCGCCAAAGGCGACCCCCCTCGCCGGTCGGCCTAGGGCCGACTGCTCTGCGGTGCTCGGTCTTTGCAGGTCGGGCAGAACTCACTACGCGGCCTGTGGCCGCTGCGTTCAGACAACCGCCCGAAGTCAGAGGACGAAGGCGCTGCGCGCCCCTGCAAAGCCCTGCGCTCCTCGACGGTTCAGAAGGGCCCCAAGAGCAATACGGTCGTTCGGCTTCGCCGAACATTCCCTGTCCCACCTCGCTTCGCATCGGGCGCGAGCAACGCGATGCGCCTTGGCGCCGATGCGCAGCGAGGCGAATCTGGTGTTCGTCTCCCCCTTCGGACGAGCTGAGCAGCGCAGGGCTTTGCAGCTGCGTGCGCAGCACGCTTCGTGAACTGACTTCGCGCGGTTGTCTGAGCGCAGTGAGCACAGCGAACGTAGCGAGTTCGGCGCGAGCTGCAAAGTCCGAGCAGCGCAAGGCAGCCCTCGCACCGCGAGGGCCGAGTCGGCAGGGGTCGCTTCTTTGCCTCCTTTCTTGTCGATACAAGAAAGGAGGTCGGCCGCCGGGCCGAAACCCCGGCTCGGCCTCACGCAGTGAGCAAGACCCACATGCGTATGCAGGCACGAAAGGCACAAGGCTTCGACACCTCAGCCCGAATGGATGGCGATTCATGCCCCCACCACCTCAATCACCGACTTGGAATCAGAAACAGCCCCAAACACCCCACCTTGCATCGTCACCATCTTCAACGCCGCCAAGTGATTGCCAAGATCAGTCGCCGCTGTGCAATCCGACAGGATCAAGCACTCATACCCCCGATCATTCGCATCCCGCATCGTCGTGTGCACACACACGTCGGTGGTGATCCCCGTGAGGATCAGATTGCGAATGCCCCGCGTGTGCAAGATCAAATCGAAGTTCGTCGCATAGAACGAGCCCTTGCCCGGCTTGTCGATCACCGGCTCACCCGGCAGCGGCGCGAGCTCGGGGATGATTTCCCAGCCCGGCTCGCCGATGGTGAGGATGCGACCGCACGGCCCCATGTCGCCAATGCCGACGCCGTCGGTGCCGATCTGCCGCGAGCGCCAGCGCTTGTTGGCGGGCAGGTCGCTGAGGTCGGGCTTGTGCCCCTCGCGGGTGTGGATGATCGTGTAGCCGGCGCCGCGCATCGCAGCGAACAGGCGCTTCAAGGGTTCGATGGGGGCGCGCGTCAACGAGATGTCGTAGCCCATCTTGTCGACGTAACCGCCCTCACCGCAGAAGTCGACCTGCATGTCGATCACGACGAGCGCGGTGTTCTGCGGCGTCACATCGCCGTCATAGGGCCAGCGGTACGGGTCTGCGGCGATGTAGCGTTCCATGTCAGGCCACCTTTTTGATCGTGACGGCTGATGAATCGGGCACCAGCGGGTGCGACTCCGGCCCGATGTAATTGTGTGCCGGCGCAGCAAAGCCACAACTCGTACCGTCGGTTACTTGAACACTCGCCTTCCACGGCAGCGCGTAACGGCCGGCGGCCATGTCGTGCATGTAGGTGTACGGGCAGTCTTGCGCCCCACCCTTCACCGCCACGTAGCCGCGGTGGTAGAGCTGGTAGATGTTGTTCTCGACGCCCCAGCCTGCACGGGCTTCGCGCACCAGGTCGGGCCGCAGCTCACAGGTGATGATTTCGTCGGGGCGGCCGCTGCCTTCGACCATCACGGTGCCGTCGAAATGGCAGAACATGCCCTCGCCCATCGAGTCGAAGCTGCCGTCGCTGCCACACATGCAGACGTTGGCGGTGTAGCTCAAGTTGCAGAAGGCATTGGCCTGGTTGGTGATCTTCCACGCGTGGCGGATGGGTGCCGTGTAGCCCGCCGTGCGCAAGATGATTTCGGCGCCCTTGTACGTGGCCTCGCGCGCCATCTCGGGGAACATGCCATCGTGACAGATGATCAGCGAGAGCTTGCTGCCGTTGGGGCCGTCGCACACCGGCACGCCCAGGTTGCCCGGCTCCCAGGGTTCAACCGGCACCCACGGATGCAGCTTGCGGTAGTACAACTTGATGGCACCGGCGTCGTCGATGATCAGCCCGCTGTTGTACGGGTTGCCCTGCGGGTTGGCTTCCATGATCGAGAAGCAACCCCAGATGCGGTGGTCGATGCACGCCTGCTTGAAGGCCGCGACCTCGGGGCCATCGAGGCTGCACATGATCTCGGGCGCGGTGTCCATGCTCAGGCCGTGCAGCGAGTATTCGGGGAAGACCACCAAATCCATCGTGCCCTGGTTGCGGCGCGCCTTGGCCACCATCTCACAAATGCGCTGTGTCTGCGCTGCCAAGTCGGCCGGCGTCTTCACGACGGGCAGCTGCAACTGCACCAGGCCGATCACGACGCCATGCGCCGATTTGTTCAAGCCGCCGAGTCCACTCATCGCCAACCTCCTATCGCGTGACGCCCAACTCCATCGGCGCACCCTTCACGCTGCGGGTGGGCGAGCAGGTCCAGATCAGGATCACCAGCGTGAGCACGTACGGTACCGCGTTGAAGAGGTAATAGCCGCTGCTGATGCCCACCGATTGCAAGGCCGGGCCCAATGCGCCGGCGCCGCCGAACAACAGCGCAGCACCCAGGCAGCGCCACGGGCTCCAGCGCGCGAAGATCACCAGCACCACGGCAATCAGGCCTTGCCCGCTGGAGAGGCCTTCGTTCCAGCTGCCGGGGTAGTAGAGCGAGAGCGATGCACCGCCCAGACCGGCGATGAAGCCACCCACGCAGGTGGCCGCGATGCGGATGCCGTTGACCGAATAGCCGAGTGCGCGTGCAGCATCGCTCGAATCGCCAGCCATGCGCAAGACGAGGCCGAATCGCGTTGCCTTGAAGCCCCAGGCGAGCAGCGCCGCGAGTGCTACGCCGATGGGGAACAGCATGTTGATCTGCAGCGCCGACTTGATCTGCGCCGAGCTGCTCCAGTCGCCGAGGTTCAGCGACGGAATCTGTGGGGCCTGCGGCTGAATCAGCGGCTTGCCGAGGTAGAACGCGAGGCCGCTGCCGAGCAGCATCAGCGCGATGCCGGTGGCGACGTCGTTGACTCTCGGCAGCGAGCAGACGAGGCCGTGCAGCAGCGCGAGGAGTGCGCCACTGGCGCCAGCGAGGAAGACGCCAATCCACACGTTGCCACTGAGGTAGGCGCCGCCGAAGCCGGCCATCGCGGAGAAGACGAGCACGCCTTCCAGGCCGAGGTTGATGCGGCCCGATTTTTCGGTGATGCATTCACCGAGGCTGACCATCAGGAAGGGGGTGCCTACGCGGATGGCGCCGCCTAGGACGGCGACCAGGACGTTGAGGAAGAGGTCGGTGTTGCTCATGCTCTCTTCCTGTTTGGGCTGCTTCCACCGCTCAGGCTGAGGTATCGAAGCCTCGCTCCGCTTTTGCGTGGTGTTTGTTCACTGCGTGAGGCTGCGTCGGGATGTGCCCCCGACAGGGCAGTCCCTTTTCTTTGCTTCGCCAAAGAAAAGGAACCAAAAGAAAGGCGACCCGACGGAGGCGGTCCGGCTAGGGCCGGACTGCTCTGCGGTGCTCGGACTTTGGGGCCCGCGCCGAACTCGCTGCGTTCACTTCGTTCACTGCGCTCAGACAAACGTCGCGAAGTCAGTTGACGAAGCGCGCTGTCGCGCGCGGCCCCAAACCCCTGCGCTCCTCGACGCCTCCCACGGGGCCCAAGAGCAATACGGTCGTTTGCTTCGCAAACTTCCCCATCCACGCCTCGCTTCGCCTCGGCGCGATCAACAGCGATGCGCAGCGAGCCGCGTGGTGGGGTACGTCGAACAGGTGTTCCGTGGTCCGGGTCAGTCCTTCGGCGACAAGTCGCGAAAGGAAGCAGCCAAAGCGGTACAGCAAGATGGAAAGCGCCTTTGCTTTGGTTACTTTCATTTGGCGCGACAAATGAAAGTGACTCGCCTGCCGGGGCGACTACCCGGCGCACCCGCCGGTAGGCAGAAGAATCATCCACGCGAAGCGGCAAACACCTCATACGCTCGCCTTGATCACCGCAGGCAAAGGCTTGGCCTCCACCACGACCTTAGGCGGCCGGGCCGCAAACAACTTCCCCCGCAGGGCCTCACTCGCCAAAATCAACAAGAACGCAAACCCCTGCAAAACCATCACCGACGCATCCGGCACATCCATGCGCCGCTGCAGCAAACTCCCCGCCGCCCCGAATCCACCGAACAGCACGGCCACAGGCATCACCGCCCAAGGGTTGTGCCGCGCCACGAAGGACACCAAGATGCCCGTGTAGCCGAGGCCCGCGATCAGCGAAGCGTTGGCGTTGTTGTGAACCGCAGCGACTTCAATGCCACCCGCCAAGCCGGCGCAGGCCCCACCGATCGCGCAAGACACCACGATGATCCGTGGACTCGGCAGGCCAACCAGCAAGGCCGCCCGCGCATTGCCGCCGACGATGCGTGTCGCAAAACCCGAGGTGGTGAAGAAGAGCCACAGGCCCAGCACCACGCACACGACCACGCCGAACACCAAGCCCCAATGGATGTCAGTGCTGGCGATGCCGCCAATTCGCAGGCCTTCGACAATCGTGCGCGTCGATGGTTTGTTGAGGCTCGCCGGGTCGCGCATTGGCCCTTCGACGAAGTGCTTGAACAGCGCGATCGCGGTGTAGGCCAGCAACAGACTGCTGATGGTTTCATTGACACCGCGCTTCTGCCGCAACACGCCGACCAGCGCAATCCACACGCCACCGGCCACGGCGGCCGCGAGCAGCAGCACCGCGGTGCCGAACGAGTTTTCCGGCGGAGCGAACACATAGGGCACTGCGGCACAGGCCAGCCCACCGAGCACCAGCGCACCCTCGCCGCCAATCACCACCAGGCCAGCACGAGCCGGGATGGCCACGCACAGCGCAGTGAGCATCAGCGGCGCGGCGCGCTGCAACGAGTTCTGCCACGAGAACCAGTCGCCGAAAGCGCCCTTGAACAACAAACCCCAGGCCTCCACTGGGCTCTTGCCGCCGGCCCAGATGAAGACACCGAACAGCAGCAGCGCACCGGCCATGGCCATCACCGGCAAGGCAATGGCTTCCAGCGTGTCGGTGGTGCGGGTCGAAAGTGCCATGTTCGACGACCTTGAATTTCAGCGGGCAAAAAGCAGCACGGTTTTGATCGAGCCACGGCCGTCCGCCGGGCCGCCCCAAGGACAGGCCGGCGCCCCCTGGGGGCAGGAGCGAAGCGACTGGGGGGCCGTCATCTACGCCTTACCGATCACGCCTTCGACGAGGTAGTTCATGCCTTCGAGCTCCAGATCGGTCTGCTTGAAAGCCTTGCCTGCGGGAATCACGACCTTGCCGGTGTTGTCCTTCAGCGGGCCTTTGAAGATGTCGAACTTGCCGGCGATCATCGCAGCCTTCACGTCGTCGGCGCCCTTCTTCGCAGCCGCCGTGACCATGCCGCCGTAGGGCGACGGCTTCACGAAGCCTTCCTTCAAACCGCCACGCACGAAGTTCGGGTGCGGCTTGCCGGTACGGGCCGCGTCGATGATGGTCTTGTAGGCGGTGATCCAGTTCCACTCGGCGCCGGTGAGGTAAGCGTTCGGTGCGAGCTTGGCCTGGCTCGCGTGGTAACCGCAGACGAACTTGCCGCGCTTGGCGGCGGTCTCGACGATCACCTTCGGGCCGTCGACGTGCATCGTGAACACGTCGACGTTCTGGTCGGCCAGGCTGTTGGTGGCTTCGGCTTCTTTCACCGGCATCGACCAGTCGCCGGTGAAGATCACCGTGGTGGTGATGCTCGGGTCGACGGAGCGCGCGCCCATGGTGAAGGCGTTGATGTTGCGCAGCACCTGCGGGATCGGCTTGGCGGCAATGAAGCCGATCTTCTTGCTCTTGCTCATGTGGCCGGCGATCACGCCGTTGAGGTACTGGCCCTCGTCGATGTAGCCGAAGAAGCTGCCGGTGTTCTTGGGGTGTTTGCCCTCGGTCCACATGCCGCCGCAATGGGCGAAGCGCACGTTGGGATTCTTGCCCGCCACCGCCAGCATGTGCGGGTCGAAGTAGCCGAACGAGGTGGGGAACAACAGCGTGGCGCCGTCTTGCGAGATCATGCCCTGCATGGTCTTCTGCACCGCGGTGGTCTCGGGCACGTTCTCTTCTTCGATGGCCTTGATGCCAGGCAGCTTCTTGACCTCAGCCACCGCCTCGGCGTGGGCCTGGTTGTAGCCATAGTCGTCTCGCGGGCCCACGTAGATGAAGCCGACGGTGATGGGCGCTTGCGCCTGCACCAGCCCGCTCAAGCCACCGAGTGCCGCGGTGGCGCCGACGGCCCCCGCGCTCTTGAGAACATCCCGCCGATTGAAGTCTGTGCCTGCCATCGCTGCGCTCCTGTGCCGTTGAAGAATGCCATCGCACGAGTCGTGCCCGTCTGCACGCACCGGCGCGAGGCCGTAGTGAACACCTTCTTGTATACAAGCAATGGGTGTGCCAGCCGGGATGAAGCGTGCTGGTGCATGCGCAGCCGAGCACAGGTCGCATCACACCACGCGGTGGAGACAACGAGAGTTTGTGAATCCCGCGGCTTGACTGACAATCCCGCGCCATGCGACTCCTCCCATCACTGCTTCTGTCAGCGCTCTTGCTCCAGGGTTGCGCCTCCACGCCGCCTGCGCCCAAGTCGGACAACTACGTCGATCCGTCCTTCAGCGCACCTGCGCAGGGCTCGCTCTTCGTGCTGCTGCCGGTGAAGTCGGGTTCACCCGATGTCGCGCAGGGCGAGCGCCTCGTCACCGAGCAACTTCACCGCCAGCTCACCGGTGCCGGCTACAAGGTGGTGGCGCTGGACGACGCCAACTATGACGTGATCTGGAACCAGGAGATCCATGCGGTTGGTGGCATCTACGACAGCAAGACCGGTGCGCTCAAGACCCAGGCCTATGCACAAGCCCTCGCGGCTTTGACGCGGCGCGTCGCCGTCGATACGCGTTGCGCCATGGTGCTCAAGCCCGCGCTGGTGATGCGCCAGGCACATTTGTCCGGCATTGGCGCCGACTGGGACGGCCAGCGCCGCCCGGTTCCGCAGGTGCGGAACTACGGCGCAGACAGCCGCTACGACGGCAGCATCCCTGCCATTTCGATCGAACTGCTGGGTCTCGCCAGCAATGGCAACGTCGCCTTCAAAACCCTGGGCGGCATCTCGTTGCCCTACCGTGCCGACAGCCTCGGCGCACGCTTCGAGGTGCGGCCCGATCTTTTCGCGGATGCCACTGAGACCGCCAGTGGCGTGCACATTGCGCTGACGCCCCTGCTCAAGAACTGAAGCCTGCCTGAGCTGGCGGGCCGGCCCCGGGTGCTGACGCACCAAGCCAGGGCAAGCACAGCCACATCGCTCAGAGCGCCGCCATGCGGTAGGTGTTGCGGCCCGAGCCACGGGTCTGCGATTGCACGACCAGGGTGTCGGGCACGACCTCGAGCTTCTTGCCCTGCAGTGGCAAGGCACCGAGCAGCACGGTGCCGTTGGCCGCCAGCACCAGGGCTTCGGCTCGGTGCTGCTCGATCACCTGGTCGACGAGTTCGCGCTTTATCTGCGCTGCCCAGGTCCAGCTGAGGTGCGCCCCGAGGACGCCACGCAGCTCACCACCGGCACCGCGTACCGGGATCGCCACATCGACGAAGCGCCACGGCTCGCTCTGCGCCGGCAGCAGTTTCTCGAGCATCACGGCGCTGTGCACGTCGCCCACGAAGCTGCCGTGCTGCGCACCGCTGAACCAGGGCCGTGCCGAGACATTCGCGCCTTGCAGCAAGCCGTCGACGGAAGCGATGACGACACCCCTCGTGTCGGCCAGACCCAGCCAGGTGAACTGCGGGAAGCTGCTGTGGACGTTGTCGAGCGCACGGCGCACTGCCTGCGGGTCGCTGCTGCGCGACACCTGGTCGAGTTGCGCGATCACGTTGACTTCTTCGTAGTGATGCGCCATGCCGCGGTCGAGCGCGTCGCGCAGTGCATCGGCGTGGGCCTGCAGGTACTGTGTGGCATGGCGCCGGTCTTCGTCTCGCACGAAGCGGTCGATCACCAGCGTGCACGTCAGCACGGCGGCGATCGTCGCCCCCATCGCACTGACGAAGAGCCAGGTGGCGAGCGCGGGGCGGGCGCGGCTGTGGCTCGCGGTCGAGTTCATCAACTCAGTTCGCTGGACCCTTGATCAGCCGCCCGCTGGCCGACTGGATCGGCCGCGCGTTCATGGGGTACAGCCGCGCGAAGATGCCGATCTGCTCGGGCGAGATCGACACCGGGTTCCTCATCACCATCCACAGCACGCCTTCGCTGCAGGGCGGCGTGGTGAGCGAGCCCATGTAGGTGAAGTAGCCACGCTCAGCCGGCAGCAGGTTGTTCAGGTCGAGCAGCGCCTTGGCCGGCAGCTCTTCGCCTTTTTCGAGCGGCAGGTTGTTCCACACCGTCTGCACGATGGGTTGCACGCTGCCGCGGTCGAGCAGCACAGCCACCACAGCGAGCTTGCCTTCGAGGTCCTTGTGAACAAGGTGGGCCACCATGTCGAACTGGCGGCCGTTGATGCGCTCTTCGGACGGGCGATGAAAGTGGAACTGCACGAGTTCGAAGCGCTTGCCCATCACCTCGATGCTGTTGCCCGGTGCCACGTTCACCTGCACGGTGTGGCCGTTGTCGATGACGCGGAAGTTGCTTGGCTTGTAGTCGAACTGCACCGGGTCAAGCTGCACCGAGATGCCGTCGCGGATGTCGATCGGGCTCTGCCGCTTGCCGCTGGAGCAGGTGGCGAACTCGGGTTTCATCTCGCCCCACTGGTCGGGGCCGCCTTCGCCTTGATACGACCAGTGCTCGGCATGCGGGCGTTTGGATGCGGCAGGTTTGACGGCAGCGGCGGGCCGTCGCGGCTCGCTCCAATGGATGCCCGGCGCAGGCGCGCCGCCGGGCGACACGGCCACCGAGTCACCGGTCTGCGCCGCTGGGCGAGCGATCACGCGCACCACGTTCGGGTCGGCAGTCTCGATCGACTTGGCCGCACCGAGTTTCTGGGCCAGGCGCTCGCGCACCTTGTCCATGGGGTCCTCGGCGCCGAGTGGCGGCTTGGGCGACGGCTTCTTCGCCAGCTTGCCGAGATTGGCTTCCGCGTCGGGCTCGGTCTCACGATTCAGCGCAGGCTTGCCAGGCGAGGTCTTGATGACCGTGTCCGACGCGTACGCGGGCATGCCGGCCCACAGGCCGATGGCAAGAAGCGCAGCCACCAAGGGGCGGGGCAGGAATCGCATGATGAAAAGCTCCGGCACACAGCCTCGCAAGTGGAGGCGTCTGTGCCAGATATCGGCCGGGCGGCGGCGGTCTTGAGCGCCGGCCTCACCGGCGGCGCGGCCTCAGGTCACCCGCGGCTTGACCCAGATCCAGGCAAAGATTCCGATGCTCATCATCAACAGCGAGGCCAGCGCCAGCAGCTGTGTGGAATGCATCACCAAGGGCGCGATCACACCGGCCACGAAACCATTGGCCATGCTGCCGATGAAGGCCTGGAAGCTCGAGGCCATGCCGCGCCGCTCGGGTACGAGGTCGAGCACCATCAGCGTGACCACCGGCACCATCAGCGCCCAGCCGAAGGCAAAGATCGCGATCGGGAACAGCGCCCACCAGGCCTGCGGCACGAACAGCAGGTTGAGCACCAGGTTGACCAGCGACACCACCAGCATGATCAGGAAGCCGTGGCGGATCTGGTGCTGCGGCTTGATGCGCCCGGCCAGCCGCCCCGAGAACCAGGCGCCGCCCATGATGCCGATGATGGTCAGCGTGAACAGCCAGAAGAATTGGCCTGGCGCGAGGTGCAGGTGCTCGCCGAGGAACACCGGTGCCGAGAGCACGTACAAGAACATGCCGTTGAACGGGATGCCGCTGGCCAGTGCCAGCATCAGGAAGCGCGGGCTGGAACCCAGCTCCCAATAGCCGCGCATCAGGTGGCGCACGTTGAACGGCTGCTTGTGCGTCTCGTGCAGCGTCTCGGGCAGCAGGCGGTAGTTGCCGATCCACAGCAGCACGCCAACGGCCGTGAGAAACCAGAAGATCATGTGCCAGCCAGCGTGCACGAACAGGAAGCCGCCCACCATCGGCGCGATGGCCGGGGCGATGCCGAAATAGATCGTCACCTGCGACATCACGCGCTGCGCATCGGCAGGCGGAAACATGTCGCGGATGACCGCACGCGAGACGACGATGCCCGCCCCGGCCGACATGCCCTGCACCGCGCGCCAGAACACGAGCGCGCCGATGTGGTTGGCCAGCGCGCAGCCCGCCGAGGCCACGGTGAACAAGGCAATGCCCCACAGCACCACCGGCCGGCGGCCGAAGCTGTCGGAGAGCGCGCCATGGAAGAGATTCATGATCGCGAAGCCGAACAGGTAAGCCGACAGCGTCTGCTGCATCTCGACCGGCGTGGCGCCGATCGACTGCGCGATGCCGGTGAAGGCCGGCAGGTAGGTGTCGATGGAGAACGGCCCCAGCATGCCCAGGCAGGCCAGCAGGAAAGCAAGGGCCCAGCGCGGGGCGCGCCAGAGGTTGTGGGCGTCAGGATTCATGCGAGCGCCGAGTGTAGCGAGCGCTTCTCGCGCAGGCAGCGACAAGGTCACTTCGGTTCGCTTTGTCACCGCCCGGTTTGCAGCGCTATTCGGTGCATTGCAGAGCCGGCCGCTCTGTTGCAATGCAGGGGTCATGGCTCGGCTTCTGAGGCTTCACTTCGCGCGTGCCGCCCCCGCGGCTGCCGGCGAACCTGTGTCCAGCCCCCGTCTGCTGTGGGCCATGCCCATGGCGATTGCCGCCTCGCTGGCCGCCCATGGCTTGATGGCCGGCGTGATGGCCAGCCACCTGCTGTCGACACCCGATCCATTGCGCTCTTCTTCGCCGATGTCAGCTGCACGCGTTCGCGGTGCGATGACCGTCAGCTTGTCCAACCGCACGGCTTTGGCCGCACCGCCGGCCCCCTTGGTGAAGAAGCCACTGCCACTTGCGCCGCGCAAACCGCGGGCAGCTGCTGCGGCAGCCGCCAAACCGGCACCGCTTGCAACACCCTCGCCGCCGCCGACGCCCTCACCTATCGTCGCGCTGCCAGTGCCGCCCTTGCCAACCCCCACGACTCAGTTCGCCGGCTTGTTCGCGCCCATCATTCGCTCGCCACTCGGGCGCAGTGGCTGGGGCCGCACGGGTCAGTCATCGCCCCCTGCCCCGCCACCCAGCGCGCAGCAGCAGCGCGAGCAGGCGGCATTGGCTTGGCAGATGGCCGTGCACGGCCGGCTGACCTCGCTGGCCGAAGCCTCGCGCGACGCGGCGCGCGCGATGTCGTGCAAGGTCACCATCGACACCGATCTGCGCGTCGGTGAAGTCGAATGTGCCGAGGCTGCGGACCAAGCGGCGCCCTGGACCTACCTTCAGGGCGTGCTGACGGCCGGTGCCGTGACCGATTCGGCCCAGCGGCTTTGCTACACGTTGACTGATCGCCAGTTGTTCGCGCAAGCCTGCCCGATTGACGTGCCAACACCCTGAGCGCTCCGGGCTCACCCGGCCGCGGGAAGCATCGGCACCATCCAAAAACAGAAAAGCGGCCGAAGCCGCTTTTCTTGCCTTGCTCTCACTCGGGTTACTGCACGATCCCGTCAATCACGGCCGGTTTGGCGCTGGGCAGCGTGGGTGCCGCGCCGTTCGTGGTCACGGGGTTCACGTTCATGCTGCTCGCATCGGGCAGGGTCAGCGAGACGCTGGGCAGGCTGAGCGCCAGCTTGCAGCTCGCGTCGGCAGTGCCTGACAGCTGTGACAAGCGCAGCTCGCGCTCGAGGTACTTCACGTAGTACGTGTTGCCGCCACCGGTGACTGCCGAGCCGTCGACGATGTCGAAAGCCGGCACCCAGCGCACCCCGTTGCCGCACTGCACCGGCGCATTGGTGTCGGGGTCCACACATTGGCCGGGGAGGCCCTGCAGTTCACCGAAGCCGTTGAATTGCAGCTGCACGGTGGAGCCGAGGTACTTGGTCTTGTCGGCAGCGCGAATGTTGCTGTCGGTCACGGCAAACGCGAGCTGGGTGGGCGGGTCGACCGTCACGCCGACGGCACCGAAGTACTGGTTCCATTGGTTCGGGCCGGTCTCCCACTGGTAGACCACGTCGGCCTTGTCCACGAGGCCTGGGCACAGATAGGCGCCCGACGCATTGGCCATGCCGTTCGCATCACAAGCTGCACTGGCCAGATCGGTGCTCGCAATCAGCGAGCCGCTGGTCAAGCCACCCTGGTACATGGACATCGCGCTCTTGGATACCGCCGATGCATCCACGTTGCCGCCACCGTCGCTGAGCATGCCGGCACTGTAGGTATAGCTCGCTGCCGAACCCACCAGCACGGGCGACCACGACTGCATGCTGAAGGGCTGCGGCGGGTTCGCGCTGAACGCATCGGTCAAGGCAGTGCCCGACTTGGGGCAGGTGCCCAGGCACACGAGCGAGGCCGGCGCATCGCTCGCACCGGGGGCAACGATCGAGCGGGTGCGATAGGCCAGCACGCTGGCCGCGTCGAATTCGCCCGAGGCCGGCACCGCGAGGGCGCCATTGCCGCCACCCGAGGGGAAGAAGATCGGGACCATGCTCGCACCGGCGGTGCGGAAATCGCTGGCATGCAGGTCGATCGCCGGTGAAAGCGCTTGCGGCGAGCAGCCGTTCTGCGAGCACTGCTGCGTGCCGATGGCTTGCAGGTTGGTACCGTTCCATTGCAGTTCGTAGCTGGTGCCTTGCTGCAGGGAGCCGATGGTGTTGGGCACCCAGTACATCATCGACACGCTCTTGAAGTCGCCCAGGGTGGCGGCCTGGCGAGCCAGCTTCCACAACTTGCCGCCGCGCTTGACGACGGTCAATGGCACGTCTTCGGTACCCACGTGGCGTGTCAGCGTGCCCGAGCTGCCTACGGTCGCCAAAGCCGAGTCCGGCAGCCACAGGCCCCAGAAGCTCCAGAAGCCGAAATAGGTGTCCGAGCCCACTTCGTACTTGACCGGGAAGCCGGGGTTGCTCGCGTCCAGGCGCGACCCGTCGGCGTTGTAGGTGCCATAGCGCCAGGTGGAGTAATCGGCCACGGCTTTGTCGCGCGCAAAGCAGGCGTCGACCGCGCCATCGCTGCGGCGGAAGTTGCTGCTGTTGTACGCGAAGGTGTAGTTGTAGGGCGAGCCGTTGTCGGTGCCCACCACGCGGCCCAGGCCGCTGTCGGTGCTGGGGGTCGACTGCAAGACGAGCGCCTTGGTCGAGTTGCCGCCACCGCCGCCGTGGCTGGCTTCCACTTCGTAATAGCCCAGGCCGCTGGCATCCGACTTCAGCACACCCTTGAACATGCAGGGTGCGTCATCGGCAGAACCCGCAGCCTTGCCGCAATAGTGGATGCTGAAGAGGCCGTTTGGGTTGGCGTCGGACTTGCCCGCCGTGGCCACGCTGTAGAGGAAGATCTCGGACTTGTCGCCCTGGTCGCCTTCGTCAGCGATCCACGCTTTCATGATCAGCGGGTCGGTGCTCGATGCCTGGGTCGACACCACCGTGGTCGTCATGAAATGCGTGGCATTGGATTCGCCTGCATTGGTGCTGGTGGACTTGCTGCTGTCGCCGCGGCCACTGCACTTGTTCTCGTCCACCAGAGCCAGGTAAGGGCCTTGGTTCACCATGGCATCGGCACGCATGCTGCTCACGATGCACATGATCATGTTGACCGTGCTGATGCGGTCGCCCACCCGGTCTTGCACCCAGGTGTTCTGGGAGTCGGTCACATAGGCGCCCGAGCTGGGCTCAGCGGCGAAGGCTGCAGGGGCAACACTGGCCGCCAATGCGGCGCAGGCCAGGCCCAGGAGTTTCGAGATCATCTTCATGGAGGTGGCCCCTGCATCAATTGGCTGTCACCACCTGCACCGACGAGGGCAGGGTGATGTTGGATTGGGTGAGCGGCGGCGTGGGCACCGGCGCGGCCGCCGAGCTGCCGCTGCTGCCGGCGCACGCCGACAGACCGGCCACGAGTGCAAACGCACCCGACAAGACACAGGCTTTCGCCAAGACCGAATCGCGCAATTTCATCGGAGCCTCCAAGAACCAAAGGGGTGAGACCCGGTTCTTCGGGGGAATCGCAGCGCAGCATGAGGGCGCACGACACGGCGCGCGAGGGGCTGCCGTTAACGAGTGCACGCTATTCGCAGGCCGTTGAGGCACTGCCAACCGGTTGCGGCCGCAGCCGCGTAAAAAGTGTGAAGCAAGCCGATAGGCCGGATTCTGTGCGTCCATCTCTTCCGAAGAAGAGCTGAACGTGACCGCCATTCCTCTGGGCCGTGCATCACTGCACGGCTCGGTGCCACCTACCCGCCAGCTCCGCGGAGCCACATCAACGCTGGCCTATTTGGTGTTGCTGCGCGTAGAGATTGCCCGTTTCACCCTGCGTGCTCTCTTGCGAAAACACGCCGACTCGTCTCTGTTGCTCTGATCCTCACCTCACGGTGGACAGCCGTTAGCTGCTACGCCGCCCTGTGCAGTCCGGACCTTCCTCCAGTGCCTCCTTTCGGAGATTGCACCAGCGGCGGTCTGGCTTGCTTCACGAGGCGGATTATCGCCCGCGGTACTGGACCTTGTTCGGCTGACGTTCCGGTGTCAGCACGAAGAAGTCGAGATGCTTCTTGAAAAGCTTGGTCGACGGCGCGTTCTTGGCCAGCAGGCCTTCGCCGCGCAGGCGCTCGGCGGCAATGCCGAGCTCGAGCTTGCCGCCGCCCCGCAGCTCGGGCAGCGCATCGAGGATGCGCAGCACGTCGTCGGGCAAGGCAGGGGCTGGCGGCGGTGGTGGAGGGGCGGGTGGCGTGGAGGGCGCACTGGCCCGGCGTGTGGAAACCGCACGCTTGCGCGGCGCGGCAACGCGCTCGGCCACCGGCTTCTTTTGATGCAGCAGGTCGACGAAGTCGTCGTACACCGGCTTGGAGTCGTCACCGGTCTTGCCCAGCTGGCCGATGCCTTCGACGCGGCAGCCTTTCTCACGCAGGCGAATGACCAGCGGCGCGAAATCGGAGTCCGACGACACGATGACGACCACGTCGGGCCGCTCGGCCACCGCCAGGTCCATCGCGTCGACGGCGAGTGCGATGTCGTTCGCGTTCTTGCCGCTGGAGAGGTTGACGATCGGTCGAATCGAGCAACTCTTGAAGAGCTTCTGGTGCGTGACCGCCGACTCGGCCGTGCAGTAGGCGCGCCGCACATGAATGGCGCCGTGGTCGGCCATCACCTTGGCGATGGCCTGCTCCATCACGGCGGCCGACACGTTGTCGGCATCGATCAAGAGCATCACCCGCTTTTGTGAATTCATGAAAGCTTCCAGCTGAGGGTTTCGCCGCCTCGCAGCGGTTTGAGTACGGCATCGCCGAAGGGCAAGGCCTCGGGCAAGACCCACGCCTCTTTGCGCAGCGTCACCGTACCACTGTTGCGCGGCAGGCCGTAGAAGGCCGGGCCGTTGAAGCTGGCGAAGGCCTCGAGCTTGTCGAGCGCACCCGCTGCCTCGAAGGCCTCGGCATACAGCTCCAGCGCACTCAGCGCGGTGTAGCAGCCGGCGCACCCGGTGGCGTGCTCCTTCAGGTGCGCGGCGTGCGGCGCGCTGTCGGTGCCGAGGAAGAAGCGATCGCTGCCCGAAGCCGCCGCGGCCACCAGCGCCAAACGGTGTTCTTCACGCTTGAGCACCGGCAGGCAGTAGTAGTGCGGGCGAATGCCGCCGAGGAAGATCGCGTTGCGGTTGTAGAGCAGGTGGTGCGCGGTGATGGTGGCGGCGGTGTGCGCCCCGGCTTCGTTGACGTATTGCGCCGCCTCGCGCGTGGTGATGTGCTCGAAGACGATCTTCAGCCCGGGGAAGTCGCGCCGCAACGGGATCAACTGCGTGTCGATGAAGACCTTCTCGCGGTCGAAGAGGTCAATGTCGGGGCTGGTTACCTCACCATGCACCAGCAGCAGCAGGCCTTCGCGCTGCATGGCCTCGAGCGTCGCGTAGGTCTTGCGCAGGTCGGTGACACCGGCGTCGCTGTTGGTGGTGGCTCCGGCGGGGTAGAGCTTCAGCGCCACCACGCCGGCTGCCTTTGCACGCTTGATCTCGTCGGGTGGCAGCTTGTCGGTGAGGTAGAGCGTCATCAGCGGCTCGAAGCTCAAGCCCTGCTCTTTCAACGTGGAAGGCACGGCAGCGAGGATGCGCTCGCGATACGCCACGGCCTGCGCCGCCGTGGTCACCGGTGGCTTGAGGTTGGGCATGATGATCGCGCGGCCGAACTGGCGCGCCGTGTCGGGCACGACGGCGGCGAGCGCAGCGCCGTCGCGCACGTGCAGGTGCCAGTCGTCGGGGCGAGTGATCGTGAGGTTGGTGGCTTGCGAAGTCATGCGCCGAATTCTCGCATCGGCACCAGGGCGCCACCACCGGTTCTGCTTGAGGGAGCGGGCCTCCGCGCGAAAGCCGGTCTCAGTTCGGCACGAAGTCGGAAGGGAACTTCCAGAAATCTTTCAACAGATAGTTCATGGGCAGATTCAATGATCTGCCGCTGGGCGGGATGGGTTGGGTGAACCAGCGGTCGTGGATGGCGGCCGCCTCACGCGACTGAATCAGGCGCTTGATCTCGGCATCGACGATCTGCTTCAGTTCGGGGTCGGTCTTGGGCATCATGATGCCCAGGGCCTCGGTGGTGAGGTATTTGCCCACGATCTTGAGCGCGTCCGGCTTGGGCCGGCTGGAGATCAACCCCACCAGCAGCACCTCGTCCATCGCAAAGCCATCGGCTTCGCCTTTTTCCACCATCTCGACACCGCGAACGTGATCCGGCACTTCCGAAATGTGGATGCCTATCAAGCGCTCACGGTTCGCGGCGTTGACAGCCTTGAGCGGCGTCGTTCCCACCGTGGACACAAGCTTCTTGCCCTCGAAGCCGGTCAGCTCGGTGATGGGGCTGTCGGCTCGCACCAGGTATCTGGCGCCGGTGATGTAGTGCGGTATCGCGAAGGCAACCTTCTGCCTGCGCTCGGCATTGTTGGTCGTGGATTCGCACTCAAGATCGACCTGGTTGTCTGCCGTCGCGGCAATGCGGGTTGCCGAGGTCACCGTGAGGTACTCGATCTCCAGCTTGGTCAGCGCGAGCTTTTTGCGAATGGCCTCGGAAATCTTCAGGCACAGGTCCACGGCATAGCCCACCGGCTTGCGGTTCTCATCGAGGTAGGAAAACGGCACCGAGGCGTCCCGGTTGCCGATCACGATCTTTCCGCTTTGCTTGATGCGCTCGAGCACCGGGCCCGCGCTGGCAGAAGAAGCGGCGAACCCCAGACACAGGGCTGCCGTCAAAGCCAATTGACCGCCTCGGAAGGGCCGGTGCGAAGCGACGAGTTTGGGGCCGTTCATGACGATGGACTCCTGCCCACAAAGGACTGGGTTGAACAAAGCAGGCACCCGACCAGCGGCTCAGTCACCGCGCACTTCTTCGCGCCGGCACTCACACGAGCGCCGACTCGTTCAGTGCGCCAGGATCTTCGACAAGAACTCTTTCGCCCGCGGGGAGCGCGCATCGGCGCTGCTGAAGAAATCATCGCGCGTGCAGTCTTCGACGATCTTGCCGGCGTCCATGAAGATCACGCGGTGCGCCACCTTCTTGGCGAAGCCCATCTCGTGCGTGACCACCATCATGGTCATGCCCTCTTGCGCAAGCTTGACCATCACGTCGAGCACTTCGCCGACCATCTCGGGGTCGAGCGCCGAGGTGGGTTCGTCGAACAGCATCACGATCGGGTCCATGCTGAGCGCGCGGGCAATGGCCACACGCTGCTGCTGACCGCCGGAGAGCTGGCCGGGGAACTTGTCTTTGTGTGCCATCAGGCCCACGCGTTCGAGCATCTTGAGGCCGCGCGTCTTGGCTTCGTCGGTGTTGCGGCCCAGCACCTTGATCTGCGCCAGCGTGAGGTTCTCTGTCACGCTCAGGTGCGGGAACAGCTCGAAGTGCTGGAACACCATGCCCACGCGGCTGCGCAGCTTGGGCAGGTTGGTCTTCGGGTCGGCGATCGAGATGCCGTCGACGACGATGTCGCCCTTCTGGATGGGCTCGAGCGCGTTCACCGTCTTGATGAGCGTGGACTTGCCGGAACCCGAAGGGCCGCAGACCACCACCACTTCACCCTTTTTGATGGTCGTCGTGCAATCGGTCAGCACCTGGAAGCTGCCGTACCACTTGGAAATGTTCTTGATGTCGATCATGGTTTCGATCCTGTCAGCGGATGATCTGGATGCGTTTTTGGAGTTGCCTGACGAGCATGGACAGGCCAAAGCACATCACGAAGTAAACGACGGCAGCGAGCAGATACGACTCGACCGGCCGGCCGAAGTTCTTGGCCACGGTGTCGAAGCCATGGAACAGGTCGTACGCGCCGATGGCATACACGAGCGAGGTGTCCTGGAACAGGATGATCGTCTGCGTGAGCAGCACCGGCAGCATGTTGCGAAACGCCTGCGGCAGCACCACCAGTTGCATGCATTGCGGATACGTCATGCCCACCGCATAGCCTGCATAGACCTGGCCCTTGGGCACCGACTGGATGCCGGCACGCATGATCTCGGAGTAGTAGGCCGCCTCGAACACCGTGAAGGTGATGATGGCCGAGGCCTCGGCCCCCATGCGGATGCCGGTCAGCAGCGGGATCAACAGGAAGAACCACAGGATCACCATCACCAGCGGGATCGAGCGCAGCGTGTTGACGTAGAACGCCGCCGGCATCACCAGCCACTTCTTGCCTGAAAGGCGCATCAACGCCAGCACGGTACCGAGCACGATGCCGCCGACCATGGCGACCAGCGTGAGCTGGATCGAATAGATGAAGCCCTTGGCGAGGAAGCTGGAGACGACACCCCAATTGACGAAGGAAAAGTCGAGATTCATTTGCCCACCCCCATGCCGGGGACCTGGAGCTTGCTTTCGATCAGCGCCGCGATGCGGTTGATCGCGAACGCCGAGACGAAATAGAGGATCGTCACAGCGAGGTACATCTCGATCGGCCGCGAGGTTTCTTCACCCGCCTGCATCGCGAACATCGTGAGTTCGGCAATGCTGACCGCGAATGCCACCGACGAGTTCTTGATGATGTTCATCGACTCCGAGGTGATCGGCGGGATGACGATGCGAAATGCCATCGGGAGGATCACATAGCGGTAGGTCTGCGGCAGCGTGAGGCCCATCGCGAGGCCCGCATAGCGCTGGCCCTTGGGCAGCGCATTGATGCCAGCCTTCACCTGCTCGGCAATGCGCGCCGAGGTGAAGAAGCCCAGCGCGAACACCACCAGCAGAAAGCTGGGAATCGCACGCAGTGACAGAAACAGCGTGGGGATCACGTGGTACCAGAGAAAGATCTGGACCAGCAGCGGAATGTTGCGAAAGAGCTCGGTCCAGGCATTGCCGAGAAACTGCAAGCCCTTGTTGGGCACAGTGCGCAAGATGCCCATCAGCGAGCCCACCAGCAGCGCCACGATCAACCCCAGCAGCGCCACCGACAGCGTCCAGCCCCAGGCAGACATCATCCACGCCAGATAGCTCTGCCCTCCCCCCGTGTCCTGCAGAAATATCTGCCAGTCCCATGTGCTGCCCAAGGCCCACCTCCGATTGATCTTCTCGCTAAAAAAAAGCGCGACGCGGTGGAACCGCAGCCGCGCTCTCCGACTGTAAGCAAGCTCTACGCCAAACCGCGCTAGGGCTTACCTCCATTCAGAGCCAGGATGCAAATCACTTCTTGGCGTAGTCTTCCATCGGCTTGTCGTTCGGGTTGGCCCACGCCGCCTTGGTCGCGTCGCTCATCGGCAGGCCGACCTTGGTGTTGGTCGGCGGGATGGGCTGCAAGAACCACTTGTCGTAGAGCTTGGCCAGATCACCGCTCTTGATCATGCCCTTGATGCTGTCGTCGACGGCCTTCTTGAAGGCGGGGTCGTCCTTGCGCATCATGCAGGCGATGGGCTCGACCGACAGCACTTCGCCGACGATCTTGTAGTCGGCCGGGGCCTTGGACTTCGAGATGTTGCCGGCAAGAATCTGGCCGTCCATCACGAAGGCATCGGCACGACCCGACTCGAGCAGCAGGAAGCTGTCGGCGTGGTCCTTGCCGAACAGTTCCTTGAAGTCGACACCGTTGGCGCGCTCGTGCTTGCGCAAGGTCTGCACGGAAGTCGTGCCGGTGGTGGTGGCGACGGTCTTGCCGGTCAGGTCCTTGATCGAGGTGATTCCCGAATTGGCCTTGACGGCGATGCGCACTTCCTCAACGTAGGTGGTCATCGCGAACGACACGTCTTTCTGGCGCGTGGCGTTGTTGGTGGTGGAGCCGCACTCGAGGTCGACGGTGCCGTTCTGCACCAGCGGAATGCGGTTCTGCGAAGTCACCGGCTGATACTTGACGTCGAGCTTGGCCAGGCCGAGCTGCTTTTGCAAATCTTTGGCGATGCGCTCCGACATTTCGGTGTGGAAGCCGACGTACTTGCCGTCGCCCAAGGTATAGGCCAGAGCACCGGAAGATTCACGGGCGCCGAGCGTGATCGCGGCACCGTCCTTGATTTTCTTCAGCGTGTCTTCGGCATGTGCCGCACCGAACGTCAAGATCGCGGCGAGGGCAAGCATGGTTTTTTTCATGGAAACTCCTTCTGGTTTAGGAATCAGAAAACGGGCTGAAAAGCCGACTCCGGGATTCTCAGGATCATGGTCTGCTCAGACTGCGTAGAACCACGTAGAGGCCCGGATATGTACATACGAGGACGACCCCACGCCAGATGCGTGCCAGCGAAAGGAATCTTCCGAGTTCCGCGAGTCTAGCCCTGCAGTCGAGCAGGAAAAGAGGGAGATCACGGACGCAACGAGAAGGGTTTTCCTGGGCAGAGTTTCAGCAAACTTCATACCGACAAGCGCACGGGCTGCGTGAGCTTTTCCGGCACGAGCAGCGCATTCATCTCGGCGCGGCTCATGATGCCCAGCGATTCGGCCACCTCGGCGATCGTGCCGCCTGTGGCGAGCGCGGTCTTCGCGATCAGCGCCGCTTTCTCGTAGCCGATGATGGGATTCAGCGCGGTCACCAGCGTCACCGACTCTGCGACGCGTTTCGCGAGCAATTCGTGGTTCGCCTGGATGCCTTCGACGCAGTTGACCTGCAGCGTCTTGCAGGCGTTCGTCAGATGGCGCACGCTCTTGTGGATGGCGTAGCCCATGATGGGCTCGAAGGCGTTGAGCTGCAGCTGCCCGGCCTCGGATGCCATCGTGATCGTCACGTCGTTGCCGATGACCTCGAATGCGACCTGATTCATCACCTCGGGGATCACCGGGTTCACCTTGCCCGGCATGATCGACGAACCCGCCTGACGCGGCGGCAGCTTGATGTCGCCGAAGCCGGCCTGCGGCCCGCTCGACAGCAGCCGCAGATCATTGCAGACCTTGCTGAGCTTGCAGGCCACGCGTTTGAGCACGCCCGAAAGCTGCACGAACGAGCCGGTGTCCTGCGTCGCCTCGACCAGGTTCTCGGCGCGCACCACCGGCACGCCGCTGGCGGTCGCGAGCAAGGGGATGACCATCTCGGTGTAGCCAGCCGGCGCGTTGATTCCGGTGCCGATCGCGGTGGCGCCAAGGTTGACCTCGGTGATCAGCGCGCGCGCCTCGCGCAGCCGCAGCTCGTCCTCGCCGATCATGATGCCGAACGCGAGGAACTCCTGGCCCAAGGTCATCGGCACGGCGTCCTGTAGCTGGGTGCGGCCGATCTTTAGCACCTTGCCAAACTCGAGCGCCTTGGCTTCGAAGGCAGCGCGCAGATCGGCCATCGCCGCCAGCAGCCCTTCGATGCCGAACCAGGCCGACACGCGCAGCGCGGTCGGGTAGACGTCGTTCGTGCTCTGTGACGCGTTGACGTGGTCGTTCGGGTGCAGCACGTCGTAGCGGCCCTTCTCGAACCCCATGTGCTCGAGCGCGCGGTTGGCGATGACCTCGTTCGCGTTCATGTTGGTCGAGGTGCCAGCACCGCCCTGGATCACGTCGACAACGAACTGCTCGTGCAGCGCGCCGCCGATCAGGTCGTCGCAGGCGCGCACGATGGCCTGCGCCTGCGCGTCCGTGATCACGCCCAATGTTGCATTGGTCTGCGCCGCTGCCTTCTTCACGAACGCGAGCGCGCGAATCAGCTCCGGCATCTGCGCGACGGTCTGCCCGCTGATCGGGAAGTTATCGACGGCGCGGGCGCTGTGCACGCCCCAGTAGGCGGCGGCGGGAATGTCCATCTCGCCGAGGAAATCGCGTTCGCGGCGGGTTGCGTCGGTGCTCATCGTGGTTCTTTCAGTATTGCCAGAACATGCGCTGGATTTCTTTCGCGTCGCTGGTCTTCGTGAGCGCCAGCGCCGCGAGGATCTTCGCCTTCTGCGGGTTCAGGTCGTGCGCGACAACCCAGTCGTACTTGTCGTCAGGCTGCTCCGAATTGCGCAGCACGATACCGTCGGGCACGCGCGCCGAACGGATGATCTGCACGCCACTCGCACGCAGCTTGCGCAACGGCTCGACACCATAGTCGGGCACCGAGCCGTTGCCGGTGCCGGCGTGGATCACCGCCTTTGCACCGGCCTTGCCGGCAGCCTCGACAAGGGCCGTGCCCATCTCGCCCGAGCCGTAGACGATCGAAACCATGGGCAGCGAAGTGATCGTGTCGATGTCGAACTCGCTGGCCATCGTGTGGCGCTTCACCGGCGCACGGAACCAGTAGGTCTTGCCCTCGACGACCTGCCCCAGCGCGCCCCACTGGCTGCCGAACGCGTTGGTCTTGACGTTGATGCGCTTGCCCGAATCGCGGCCCGACAAGATGTCGTCGTTCATTGCGATCAGCACACCCTTGCCGCGCGATTCCTTGTCGGCTGCGACGACAACCGCGTCGTACAGGTTCAGCGTGCCATCGGCCGACATCGCCGTGCCCGGGCGCATCGAGCCGACGACGACGATGGGCTTGTCGGTGTGCACCGTGAGCGTCAGGAAGAACGAGGTTTCTTCCAGCGTGTCGGTGCCGTGGGTGATCACGATGCCGTCGACGCCCGGGTCCTTCGCGAGTGCAGACACGCGCTTGGCCAGCGTGATCAGCTTCTCGTTGGTGAAGCTCTCCGAGGCGATCTGAAACACCTGCTCGCCGCGCACGTTGGCAATGTCCGCCAGCTCGGGCACGCCGGCAATGAGCTTCTCCACCGGCACCTTGGCCGCTTGATAGGTGGCGCTGTTGGCCGCACTTGCGCCGGCGCCGGCGATGGTGCCGCCGGTGGCGAGCACGACGACATTGGACTTGGGCGCGGTCTGCGCGAATGCGCCGAGGCTGGCGGCCAGGGCCATGGCAACGACGCCACGAATCAGGGTGTGGGTCTGATTGAGATGAAGCAAGGTTTGTCTCCTTCGTTGTGATCGGGTGTGCGTGCGGCTGCTGCGTTGGCAGCCGACCGACTCATTCGATGTGCGCAGGTTGAACAGGACACCGTGAATCCGCAGCGGGCCGAACTGTAGGGCTGGCGCACGAGCCGTGCCAATGCTGAATCGCCGAGCCATCATGCAAGCCTTGCATACATGATTCGGGTAAACCCCGAATCAGTGAGCGGCCTCAGAGGCTGAGAGTGTTTCGAGCGTGGCCGAGCAGCGCGCTCAAAGGCGGCCGATCTAGGCGCAAAGCACAGCCATAGCTCGGGCTATGGCGAGCATTTGCAACGACGAGCGGGCGCCTTTGGGCGCGATGAGCGGGCATGAGCGAAAAACTCTCAGCCTCTCAGGCGCTTGCGGCGAGGAATTCCCACAGCGCGAGCGCGCCGGGTTTGTTGTGCCGCGCCATCTCGGGGCGCTCGCGGTAGATGCGGATGTCCATCGTCAGCTCGAGCGTGCCAGGTGCGGCAGCGCGCACCAAGCGCCTGGCCTTGAGCTCCTTCTTCACCGAGCTTGCCGGCAGGAAGGCCAGGCCATGGCCCTCGAGTGCCATTGCCTTCAAGCCCTCGGCCATGTCGATCTCATAGATCGGGTCGAGATGCAGCGGCTGCGGCGACAGCTTCGTGATGACCTCGACCAACCGGCCGAGGTAAGCGCCCTCGGCATAGGCGAGAAAGGGCACGGAGTGGCCCGCGCTGCCCGGCAGGCTGAACAGCGGCTGACCATCGGCGTCGGGCTTGGCGCAAGCGATCAGCGTCTCGTGGCCGAGGCTGAGCATCTCGTAGCGATCGGGGTTGAGCTGCAACGGCTGCGATGGGTGGTGGTAGGCCAGCAGCAGGTCGCAGCTGCCTTCCACCAGGTGCAGCACGGCGTCGTGCACGTTCAGCGCAATGAGCCGGCTCTTCATCGCGCCGAAGCGCTTGCGCAGGTCCATCACCCAGTGCGGAAAGAAGGTGAACGCGAGCGAGTGCGGTACCGCGAACTCGATCATGTCGTGACCTGCCGCCTTGTGGCTGCGCATCATGTTGCGCGAGGCCTGCAGCGAGCCGAGGATGTCGAGCGCCTGCGAATGCAATGTCTCGCCGGCCGGGGTGAGCCGCGTCGGGTAGGACGAGCGGTCGACGAGGTCGACGCCGGCCCAGGCTTCGAGTGCCTGGATGCGCCGCGAAAACGCAGGCTGCGTCACGTGGCGCAGCTGAGCCGAGCGCGAGAAGCTGCGCGTCTCGGCCAGGCTGACGAAATCTTCAAGCCACTTGGTTTCCACGCGGCGCAGTGTAGCGAGCCACGTGGCTCGGCCGTCTTGCTTCTTACTTCATGACGGCGGTGGCCACGGCCACCCCGAACTGACCCGCCAGTTCGCCGGCCAGGCGGCTCATCGTCGTGCGGTCGAGGGAGCTTGAGGCGCCTCCCACGGTCAGGTCGGTCGTCCAGCGGCGGTTGATGGCACGCTGGTCGACAGCGGTGGCGCGAAAGGTGATCTGGCTGTCGCGCCCGTCGCAAGCGAGCTTGCCTTCGACCGGTGTCAGCAGCAGGAAGCGGCGCGAGTTCATCTGCACGCCGCTGGCATGCAGCACGTCGTCCAGCCCGGCGCTGGCCTGAGCGCGCAAGGCGTTCATCGTGGCGGCGATCTGCTCGGGCGACGGCGTGACCGGCGCAGAAGCACACGTTGCAAATTCGAAGTTGTCGTTCTCAACCCAGACAAGGGTTTCATCGCTCGTCGTCTGGGCGACTGCGCCAGCGCAAGCCCCCACCAGCGCGAGCACCAAGGTCCAGTGACTGATCTTTGCCGAAGTAGCGTTCATCTCGTCCGTCCCATTGAATGATGTGGTGACCGGACTCTAGAGAACTTGAGCTGGTGTGACACATGGTTTCAAATGAGAAAGCCCTTCGCCGTTATCGAGTTCACGGCAGAAAATCACGAGTGCCTGTTCACAGTCGTCTAGACGATCTTGAAGGCGTGCGGCGGCGGTATTTTTTCACGACCGCCACGGAACTCGCGCTCAAGTTTCTGCAGCCGGCTCGCCGTTTTCGCCGCTTTGCTGCAGGCGCCACATCTCGGCGTAGCGCCTGTCCAACGCCAGCAGCTCGAGATGGGTGCCGCGCTCGAGGATGCGGCCGTGCTCCATCACCAGGATCTGGTGCGCGTCCACCACGGTGGAGAGCCGGTGCGCGATCACCAGCGCCGTCTTGTTGCGCGCCACGCCTTGCAGCTCGGCCTGGATGGCGCGCTCGTTGGCCGAGTCGAGCGCCGAGGTGGCCTCGTCGAAGATCATGATCGGCGGGTTCTTCAGCAGCGTGCGCGCGATGGCCACGCGCTGCTTCTCGCCGCCGCTGAGCTTCAGGCCGCGCTCGCCCACGGCGGTGTCGTAGCCCTTGGGTGTAGAGACGATGAAGTCGTGGATGCGTGCGGCCTTGGCGGCGGCCTCCACCTCGGCCTGGCTCGCGCCTGCACGGCCGTAGGCGATGTTGTAGGCCACGGTGTCGTTGAAGAGCACCGTGTCCTGCGGCACGATGCCGATGGCCTGGCGAAGGCTGGATTGCGTGACCTCGCGGATGTCTTGCCCGTCGATGCGGATCGCGCCTGCGTTCACGTCGTAGAAACGGTACAGCAGCCGCGCAAGCGTGCTCTTGCCTGAGCCCGAGGGGCCGACCACCGCCACCGTCTTGCCGGCCGGAATCTCGAAGCTCAAGTCGTGAAGAATCGGCCGCGAGGCTTCGTAAGAGAAGTTCACGTGCTCGAACCTCACGTCGCCATGGGGCACTTGCAGCGGCTTCGCACCGGGCGAGTCGGCGACCTCGCGCTCGCGCTCCAGCAGGCCGAACATCTTCTCCAGGTCAGTGAGGCTCTGCTTGATCTCGCGGTAGATCACGCCCAGAAAGTTGAGCGGGATGTAGAGCTGGATCATGAAGGCGTTGATCATCACCAGGTCGCCCAGCGTCATGCGGCCGTCGACCACACCGGTGGTGGCGCGCCACAGCATCGCCACGAGGCCGGTGGCGATGATCAGCTGCTGGCCGGTGTTGAGGACCGACAGCGTGGTTTGCGATTTCAGCGAGGCGCGGCGAAGTTTCTCCAGGCTCTCGTCATAGCGCCGGGCTTCGAAGCCTTCGTTGTTGAAGTACTTGACGGTCTCGTAGTTCAGCAGCGAATCGATGGCCCGCGTGTGGCTCACCGAGTCGAGCTCGTTCATCTGCTTGCGGAACTGCGTGCGCCAGTTGGTCACGCTGATGGTGAAGACGATGTAGACCACGAGCGCGATCAGCGTGATCCAGGCGAACCACGCGTCGAACTTCACGCCCAGCAGCGTCAGCACCAGCACCACCTCGATCAGCGTCGGAATGATGCTGTACAGCGAGTACGAGATCAGCGAATGCACAGCACGCGTGCCGCGTTCGATGTCGCGCGTCATGCCGCCGGTCTGGCGCTCCAGGTGGAAGCGCAGGCTCAACGCATGCAGGTGCCGAAAGACGCTGAGCGAGATCGTGCGCGCCGTGCCCTCGGTGGCTTTGGCGAAGATGAGTTCGCGCAGCTCGGTGAACAGCGAGGTGGAGAGGCGCAGCCCGCCATAGGCCAGCAACAGACCGAAGGGCACCACCATCACCGCACGCACGTCGCCCGGCTTGAGCGAGAGGCTGTCGACCAGGTTCTTCAGCAGCAGGGGCACCCCCACGTTGGCCAGCTTGGCGCCGACCATGAAGGCGAGCGCCATGCACACGCGCCAGCGGTACTGCCACAGGTACGGAAAAAGCTTGCGCAGCGTCACCCAGTCGGACTTCACGACCGGGGCATTGGCGGCCGGCACATCGGGTGCGGCAGTGGAGAGAGTGGCTGGGCGCATAGGAGAAAGATGCAGGTGAAGCAGCGAATGGCGTTTTCAAGGTCTGCGGCCAGTGTGACAGCCAGGCCCTGGCGGACAATGCCACATCGCGACCGACCCCACGCCAGCCATGACACACGCCTCTGCTCCCGACTCGAGTTTCCCGATGGATTTGCCGACGGATGGCGACCTCGTGATGCGCGTGATGCCGATGCCGGCCGACGCGAACGGCAACGGCGACATCTTCGGTGGCTGGATCATGGCCCAGGTCGACCTGGCGGGCTCGGTGCTGCCGGCCCGCATCGCCAAAGGCCGCATCGCCACCGTGGCGGTAAACCAGTTCATCTTCAAGCAGCCGGTGTCGATGGGGGACCTGCTCAGCTTCTATGCGCACGTCGAGCGCGTGGGCCGCACTTCGATCACGGTGCGGGTGGAGGTGTACGCCGAACGCAACCCTTCCGATCTGCAAGTGGTCAAGGTGACCGAGGCCAACCTCACCTACGTGGCCATCGACCTGAATGGCAAGCCCCGGCCGATTCCGACGAACTGAAGTATCAAGTTTTCTGGCGTCGCGTGGGCGCCGTGGCTGGCAGGCGCGGCACGATGTCGTTGGTGATCATGCCCGCGAGCTGCTCGGCCCACAGCGCATAGATGGCCGGACCGGGGTGGAAACCATCTTCGGCCATCAGCACGCTGCTGTCCGAGGGCTGGTCATTCTCGAACGGTAGCGGCAGCCACCAGCGCTCGGGCCAGCGCTTGACCCACTGGCTCAGCGCACGGTTGTAGGCCAGCGCATCAGCGCCCAGCACCCAGCGCAAGGGGTTGGGGAGCAAGGGAAACGAGTGGATCGGCGGAATGCCGGCGTGGACGATGTGCTTCACGCCCGCCCGCTTGATGGCGATGCGGTCAAGCTTGTCGAGCCGCGAAAGCCAGACCTGGGGCGAGACCTGCGCCACCACATCATTCAGCCCGAGCGCGGTGACCATCACGTCGGCCGGGTGCACCGACAGCTTGCGCAGCGCCGTGAGCGAGACGCGTGTGGTGTCGCCGCTGCGCGCGATGAGCTGCCACACCACCGCGCCACCCAGGCGCTGCGACAAAGCCTCGCTCAGCCGCCCCGCCAGCGCCTGCGTCTGGTTCTTGGCCCCCACGCCGGCCGCCGATGAATCGCCCACGATGAGCACCCGCAGGCAGACCTTGCCGGTGCCGGCCACGCCCTCGCGCGGGCCCTCGGCCTCGGGCAAGCGCAACGCGTTGCGGCGCACCTGCCGGCCCTGCCACAGCAGCACCGGCGCGAGGGCCAGCTTGGTCGCCGTGAGCAGCCAGGGGCTCACAGGAGCCTTCTGGCGGTGTGGATGTCCCTCGGCAGGCAGTTCAAGAGAACTGCGAGAAGTCGGGCTTGCGTTTCTGGAAGAAGGCGCTGACGGCCTCCTTGGCCTCGGGGCTGGTCAGGCGCTCGGCGAACACCTCGTTCTCGCCGGCGATGGTCTTGAGCAGCTGGTCGGCCACCGCGCCCCGCATCAGCTTCTTGCTGGCACGCACGGCCCCCGGCGGCAAGGCATTGAATCGCTCGGCAATGCGGCGTGCATGTGGCGCCACCTCGGCCGCCGGCAACACCGCGTTGGCGATGCCGCACTCCACGGCATCGGCGCCGGTGAAGGGGTCGCCCAGCAGCAGCTTCTCGGCCGCCTTGCGCTGGCCCATCAGCTGCGGAATGAGGTGGCTGGACGCGAACTCGGGCACCAGACCCAGGCTCACGAAGGGCATCACCAGGCGGGCTTCGTCGGAGACGTAGACGAAATCGCAATGCAGCAGCATCGTCGTGCCGATGCCGATGGCGGCACCGGTCACGGCCGCGATCACCGGCTTGTCGCAGCCGATCAGTGCACGCATGAAGACGGCGGCCGGCGATTCGCTGACGCCACCCGAGCGCTTCATGAAGTCTTCGAGGTCGTTGCCCGAAGTGAAGATGCCGGGCTGGCCGGTGATCAGCACGCTGCGCACCGTGCCGTCGGCCATCGCGGCATTCAGGCCTTCGGCCATGCCGACGTACATCGCGCCGGTGAGCGCGTTCTTCTTCTCGGGGCGTGCGATCTCGATGGTGTAGACACCATTCAGTACCGCGGTCTTGATGCTCATGAGGTCTCCTGATCCTGGATGCTTAGGCCGGTTCGTGGGCTGGAGTATGCGCGAGCCACTGCGACACCTGGGGCCACAGTGTGGGGGCGAATCGCTGGCGGAAGAAGCCGAAATGGCCGATGCGCTTGACGCCGATGTCCTGGGGCGCAATGCGGCGCATGTCGCGCGGGGCACTGGCGTAGAAGGCGTGCATGTTGGTGGTGTTGCGGGCCGACATGTACTCGTCGTCGGTGAACGAGAGCGACAGCATGGGCGTGGTGATGGCGGCGTATTCAGCGCGCACCGCGTCGCCGCCCTCGCCCACCAGGTAATCACGGTTGAGGCACCAGCGGCGCCACTGCTGCATCACGCCCAGCGGCAGGTCGCCCACCTTGCGCAGGCGCTTGCCGGGGAAGTAGCCGTACAGCGGCATCACCAGCGGGCAGATCACGTACCACAGCCACCACACGTACGAGCGCGCCTTGGCCGCGTTGTGCAGCCAGTAGCCGGTGCCCACACCGATGGTGACGACACGCGACACCCGGTCTCGGTTGGGCACCATGCCGAAGATCTGGCCGCCCAGGCTGTGGCCCAGCCAGTGGATCGGCGTGCTGGCCGGGAGCTTCGAGTCGAGCCAGGCGAGGGCCGCGGCGGTGTCCTGCTCGGCCCAGGTGTTGACATTGGCGGACAGGCCGCGCAGCGAGCGCTTCATCTGCGCTGGCCGCGAAGCGCCCATGCCGCGGTAGTCGAAGCTCATCACCGCATGGCCCTGGCTCGCCAGCCACTCGGCAAAGTCGGCGTAGAAACGCTGCGGCACACCCATGGCCGGCACGATCAGCACGGCCGAATGGCATCGCAACGGGTTGCCGTACCAACAGCCCTGCAGGTCGAAACCATCGGCCGCCTTGAACTCAACGCGCTCCACCGCGAACCTCCTGCCAGTGGTTGGCAAAGTGCATCAGATGAGCGCGGGTGTAGTTGGCCTTGTCCAGATCGCCATAGGCGAAATGCGGCGCCAGGACACCCGTGTACTGCTCGAACGCCTGCAGCGCCGCGATGGCGTGGTCCACCGCCGCGGGCAGGGGCTGGCCCTGGGCGATGTCGGGCGCGCCGGGGATCGGCTCGGCCAGATCGTGGTTCATGCGCCCGCGGGCCGAAAAGACGCTCGCCGCCAACGGCCCCACGGTGGAGCGAAACCACGCAGGCTTGGGCTGTGGAAAGCCTTGCATCGAATACTCGACGCTTTGTGCTGCGTGATGCAGCACATGAGCCAGATCCCAGGCGCCGATGCTGTGGGCCGGCTGGGCTTTCAGCTCCGACAGCGTCCGCAAGGCGCTGGCCACCGAATCGAAGGCCGGCAGCTTGAGCGCCGCCGGCTTACTGGCCCACCACATGGCGGGCACGCCGATGACCACGGCCCCGAGGCCAAGACGTCGCAGCGTGAGCCTGCGTGCGCTGTTCATGGCGCACTTCAGACGCGCTCGAAGATGCCTGCCGCGCCCTGGCCCGTGCCCACGCACATCGTGACCATGCCGTACTTCAGGTTGTGGCGGTGCAGCGCGTGCACCACCGTTGCGGCGCGGATGGCACCGGTGGCACCCAGCGGGTGGCCCAGCGCAATGGCGCCGCCCATCGGGTTGACCTTCTTCGGGTCGAGGCCGAGGCTGTTGATGACGGCCAGCGACTGAGCGGCAAAGGCTTCGTTCAGCTCGATCCAGTCGATCTGGTCGTGCGTGAGGCCTGCGTACTTCAGCGCCGCCGGAATGGCTTCGATCGGGCCGATGCCCATGATCTCGGGCGGCACGCCGCGGGCGGCGAAGCTGACGAAACGCGCCAGCGGCTTCAGGCCGAACTGCTTGACGGCCTTCTCGCTGGCGAGGATCAGCGCACCGGCACCATCGCTCGTTTGCGAACTGTTGCCAGCGGTGACGCTGCCCTTGGCGGCGAACACCGGGCGCAGCTTGGCCAGGCCTTCGAGCGAGGTGTCGGGGCGAGGGCCCTCGTCGAGCTTCACGGTGCGGGTCTTCGTGCCTTGCTCGCCGGTGGCCAGATTCGGGAAACGGTCGATCACGTCGATCGGCGTGATCTCGTCGGTGAACTCGCCAGCGGCTTGGGCCTTCAGCGCGCGCAGGTGCGATTCGAGGGCGAACGCGTCTTGCGCTTCGCGCGAGACCTTCCACTGCGCAGCCACCTTCTCTGCGGTGAGGCCCATGCCGTAGCCGATCCCGACGTTCTCGTCCTTGGCAAACACCTCGGGGTTGAACGAAGGCTTGTTGCCGCCCATCGGCACCAGGCTCATCGACTCGGCGCCACCGGCGATCAGCACGTCGGCCTCGCCAACGCGGATGCGGTCGGCGGCCATCTGGATCGCCGTCACGCCCGAAGCGCAAAAGCGATTGACGGTGACACCGCCGACCGGGTTCGGGAATGCCAGGCCCATGACGATGCGGGCCATGTTCATCCCCTGTTCGCCCTCGGGGAACGAGCAGCCGATGATGGCGTCTTCGATGGCCTTCGGGTCCAGCGTCGGCACCTGCTTCATCGCGCTGCGCACGGCAGCCAGCAACAGGTCGTCCGGGCGGGTGTTCTTGAAATAGCCCCGGCCCGAGCGGCCGATGGGCGTACGGGTGGCGGCGACGATGTAGGCGTCTTGAACTTGTTTGCTCATGTTCTTTGCTCCGATCAGTTGCGAACCGGCTTGCCGGTGGACAGCATGCCCATGATTCGCTCTTGGGTCTTGGGGTGTTCGAGCAGGCCACAGAAGTGCTTGCGCTCCAGCGCCATCAGGTACTCCTCGTTGACCAGCGAACCGGCATCAACGTCACCACCGCACACCACGTCGGCGATCAGCGCGCTGATGTGGAAGTCGTGCTGGCTGATGAAGCCGCCGTCGCGCATGTTGACGAGCTGTGCCTTGATGGTGGCAATGGCATTGCGGCCAGCCACCGGGAACAGCGATTTGGCCGGCGCGCGGTAGCCGCTCTCGTACATGGCCTTGGCTTGCTGGGTGGCGACGTAGAGCAGCTCGTCCTTGTTCGGCACGATCACGTCGCTCCACAGCAGGTAGCCGTTCTTGCGGCTGTCGATGGCACTCGTGCCCACCTTGGCCGTGGCCGCCGCGGTGAAGCCGTCGGTCACGAACTTCATGATGTCGGCGTTGGCGTTGCCGGCCGCCGCCATTTCGGCGGCGCGGCGGGCGATGTAGGTCAAGCCGCCGCCGCCGGGCACGAGGCCCACGCCGACTTCCACCAGGCCCATGTAGCTTTCCATCGCGGCCACGCGCTTGGCGGAGTACACCGCCAGCTCGCAGCCACCGCCCAGCGCAATGCCGCGGATGGCCGAGACGACAGGCACATTGGCATAGCGGATGCGCAGCATCGCGTCTTGTAGCTTCTTTTCTTCGGGCGCGATGCCCTTGGCACCACTCTTCATGAAGACAGGCATCAGCGCTTCGAGGTTCGCACCGGCCGAGAACACATCATCGGGCGACCAGATCACCAGGCCTTTGTATTTCTCTTCGGCGATGTCGACGGCCTTCAGCAAACCTTCGACCACCAGCGGGCTGATGAGGTGCAGCTTGGCGGTGATGCTGGCGATCAGCACCTCGCCGTCGAGCGACCACACGCGCACCTCGTCGTTCTTGAACTCTTGCGTGCCGGCCTTCAGCGGGTCGACAGCACCGGCGCCGAACAGCGCTTCAGGGAAGTACTGGCGCTCGTAAACCGGCAGCGTGCTCTTCGGCAGGTACTTGCTCTGCGATGCGCTCCATGAGCCTTCGGCCGTGTGCACACCCTCGCGGCCGTCAAACACCCACGCCGGCAGCGGTGCCTTGCTCAGCGCCTTGCCGGCGTCGATGTCGGCCTTGACCCACTCGGCCACCTGCTTCCAGCCAGCTTGCTGCCACAGCTCGAACGGGCCCTGGCTCATGCCGAAGCCCCAGCGCAGCGCCTGGTCGATCTCGCGCGCCGAATCGGCCACATCGGCCAAGTGCACGGCGGCATAGTGGAAGCCATTGCGCAGAATGGCCCACAGGAACTGCGCTTGCGGGTTGGTCGACTCGCGCAGCAGCTTCAGGCGCTCGGCCGGAGCTTTCTTCAGCATGCGCGCGACGATCTCGTCGGCCTTGCCGCCACCGGGCACGTAGTCTTGCTTGGCCGGGTCGAGGCGCAGGATGTCCTTGCCGACCTTCTTGTAGAAACCAGCACCGGTCTTCTGGCCCAGCGCACCCTTGGCCATCAGGCCAGCCAGAACGGCCGGCGTGGCATAGCTGCCGTAGAACGGGTCGTCCTTCAGGTTGTCCTGCAGGGTCTTGATGACGTGGGCCATGGTGTCCAGGCCCACCACGTCGGCAGTGCGGAAGGTGCCACTGGAGGCGCGGCCGAGCTTCTTGCCGGTGAGGTCGTCGACCACGTCGTAGCTCAGACCGTAGGTCTCGGCTTCCTTCATCGTCGACAGCATGTTGGCAATGCCGACGCGGTTGGCGATGAAATTGGGTGTGTCTTTCGCGCGCACCACGCCCTTGCCGAGCGCGGTGGTGACGAAGGTCTCGAGCTGGTCGAGGATCTTCGGCTCGGTGGCCGGGGTGGGGATCAACTCCACCAGGTACATGTAGCGCGGCGGGTTGAAGAAGTGAATGCCGCAGAAGCGGTGGCGAATCTCTTCAGGCAGCACGTCCGACAGTTTGGTGATCGACAGGCCCGAGGTGTTGCTCGCGACGATGGCGTGCGGGGCGATGAAGGGCGCGATCTTGGTGTAGAGATCGAGCTTCCAGTCCATGCGCTCGGCGATGGCCTCGATGATCAGGTCGCAGTCTTTCAGCAGCTCGCTGTGCTCTTCGTAGTTGGCCTGTTGGATCAGCGCGGCGTCTTCGGGCACGCCCAGCGGCGCGGGGCTCAGCTTCTTCAGGCCTTCGACGGCCTTGGTGACGATGCCGTTCTTCGGGCCTTCCTTCGCAGGCAGGTCGAACAGGATCACGGGGACTTTGACGTTGACCAGGTGCGCAGCGATCTGCGCGCCCATCACGCCGGCGCCGAGCACGGCCACCTTGCGAACATTGAATCGGCTCATGGCTTCTCCTAGGAAATTATTTGAAAGGGTGGCAGAGGCTGTCATTCCACTTTTTGCCAGGTCTGCGACCGGCCGAACACCGGCGTGCCGATGTAGCCGCGCACCTCCAGCTTCTTGCCGTCTTCAGATGGCTTCAAGCGCAGCTTGTAGGTCTTGCCGTTGTTGGGGTCGAGGATGGTGCCGCCGTCCCACACGCCTTCGGTCTCTGCGTTCTTCTTCACGCCGCGGATGATGGTCATGCCGACGATGGGCTTGCCCTTGCGGTCATCGGTGCACTCCTCGCACACGGCGTCTTGCTTGGCATCGGGGCCGAGCAGCTTCTCGATGCGGCCGCCGATCACACCACCGGCTTCGGTGATGCGGATCAGCGACTTCTCGGTCTTGGTCTCGTCGTCGATCGATTTCCACACACCCAGAGGCGTGGGTTGTGCGAAGGCCACGCCGGCGGCAAACGTGGCGACCAGCGCCATCAGCACTTTCTTCATCGTTTCTCCTGGCTCTGTTTTTTGGGTGAAAGTCAGCTTAGAACAAAGCCTCTTCCATCTCCATCAGCGGCTTCAAGCCCGCGCGCGCGGTGCGGATCAACGAAGCCGTCTCGGGCAGCAGCTTCGCGAAGTAGAAGCGCGCGGTGGCCAGCTTGGCCTTGTAGAACGGGTCGCCGGAGCCTTGCTTCTCGAGCGCGACCTTGGCCATGCGGGCCCAGAAGTACGCGAACACCAAGTGGCCGGCCACGCGCAGGTAGTCGACCGCGGCGGCGCCCACTTCGTCCTGGTTGCCGAAGGCCTTCATGCCCAGCTCGGTGGTGAGCTTGGTGAGCTTCTCACCCAGATCGGCGAGCGGGTTGACGAATTCCTGCATGGCTTCGTTGGTGCCTTCGTCTTCGATGAAAGCCTGCACGATCTTGCCGAACTTCTTCAGCTTGGCGCCGTTGTCGCCCAGCACCTTGCGGCCCAGCAGGTCGAGCGACTGGATAGTGTTGGTGCCCTCGTAGATCATGTTGATGCGTGCATCACGCACGTACTGCTCCATGCCCCATTCGCGGATGAAGCCATGGCCGCCGAAAACCTGCATGCAGTGCGAGGTCGAGATCCAGGCGTTGTCGGTGATGAAGGCCTTGATGATGGGCGTGAGCAACGCCACCAGGTCGGCGCACTCCTTGCGCTCTTCTTCGTCGCCGGATGAGAGCTCCTTGTCGAGCTGCAGCGCGGTGTAGATCTGCATCGCACGGCCGCCTTCGGCATAGGCACGAGCGGTCAGCAGCATCTTGCGCACGTCGGGGTGCACGATGATCGGGTCGGCCGGCTTGTCCGGCGCCTTCGGGCCCGACAGCGCGCGCATCTGCAGGCGGTCTTTAGCGTAGGCCACGGCGTTTTGGTAAGCCACTTCGGTGAGCCCCAGCGACTGATTGCCCACGCCCAGGCGCGCAGCGTTCATCATCACGAACATCGCCGCGAGGCCCTTGTTGGGCTGGCCGACCAGCGTGCCGACGGCGTTCTCCAACACCAGCTGCGCCGTGGCATTGCCGTGGATGCCCATCTTGTGCTCGAGGCCCGCGCAGTAGATGCCGTTGCGCTCGCCCAGGCTGCCATCGGCCTTGACCAGGAACTTTGGCACCACGAAGAGCGAGATGCCTTTGGAGCCGACCGGCGCGTCCGGCAGACGAGCCAGCACGAGGTGGATGATGTTGTCGGCCATGTCGTGCTCGCCGGCCGAGATGAAGATCTTTGCGCCGGTGATCTTGTAGGTGCCATCGCCCACCGGCTCGGCCTTGCTGCGCAGCAGGCCGAGGTCGGTGCCGCAGTGCGGCTCGGTCAGGCACATGGTGCCCGTCCATTCGCCGCTCGTCAGCTTGGGCAGGAAGGTCTTCTTCTGTTCGTCGGTGCCGTGGGCGTGCAGCGCCTCATACGCACCGTGCGACAGGCCGGGGTACATGGTCCAGGCTTGGTTGGCCGAGTTCAGCATCTCGTAGATGCACTGGTTCACCGTCACCGGCAGGCCCTGGCCGCCGAAGGCCGGGTCGCAACTCAGGGCCGGCCAACCGCCTTCAACGTACTGCTTGTAGGCCTCCTTGAAGCCCTTGGGCGCGGTGACCTCGTGCGTCTGCTTGTTCAGCGTGCAACCCTCTTCATCGCCGCTCTGGTTGAGCGGGAACACCACTTGAGCCGCGAATTTGCCACCCTCTTCGAGCACGGCGTTGATGGTGTCGGCATCGATGTCCGCATGGGGCGGCAGCGCCTTCAGTTCTTCGGGCACGTTGAGCACCTCGTGCAGCAGGAACTGCATGTCGCGCAGCGGCGGGTTGTACTGAGGCATCGTGAACTCCTTGAGAATGTGGGAAGGGAAAGAGGGCTATCTGGTTATCGACCAGCGGCGCGCCTGGCTGGGCGCGGGCTCGCCGGCACGGCTTTCACGGGCGAGGTCGCGTAATGGGCGATCACGCGTTCGAAGCCCGTGCGTGCGCGGTCGAGCACACCAGGCAGGCGAAGGAAACGCGCGTCGTGGTGCACCGCAAGAATGTGGCCGTGGATCTCGAACAGAATCTGCAGCGGGTCGGTGTCTGGCCGCAGCTGGCCTTCGTCGATCGACATGCGGATGGCGCGCTCCAACGCTGAATGCCAGGCGCGAACCATGGTCACCAGCGCGTCGCGCACCGGGCCGGGCCGGTCGTCGAACTCGACGGCGCCGCTGATGTAGATGCAACCCGAGTCGAGCTCGACCGAAACGCGCTTGATCCAGCGCTCGAACAGCGCACGCAAGCGGGGCAGGCCACGCTCTTCGCGCAACGCCGGGAAGAACACTTCTTCTTCGAACTTGGCGTGGTACTCGCGGATCACCGAAATCTGCAGCTCTTCACGCGAGCCGAAGTGGGCGAAGACGCCCGACTTGCTCATTTGCATCACGTCGGCCAGTGCACCGATGGACAGCCCTTCGAGGCCCATGTGCGAAGCCAGTCCGAGCGCGGCTTCGAGGATGGCGGCACGGGTCTGCTGACCCTTTTGCATTTGCCTGGGGCTTTCGCGAACGGGCTTGTGGGCGACACTCATGCGATGGCTCTGCGGTTGCAAATAAAACGAACGATCGTTCTATTCTCACCGAGTTTTTCAAGCAGTGCCACGAGTTTTCTGCTTTCTTCGTCACCTTTTTTCTAGGCCACGCCGCCTAGACTGCTCCAGATGATCTCGCACACCAGGGTTAACCCGCAACTCCTTCGGCAGATACGATTCAGCGCATGAAGATCACCGTGGTGGGCCTGGGGGCCGTGGGAGGGTTGATTGCCGCCAAGCTGGCGCTGGCCGGGCATGAAGTCAGCGCGATTGCGCGCGGTGCCAACCTGAAGGCCGTGCGTGAACAGGGCCTGCGCTTGCGCATGGATGGTGTCGAGCAAGCCGCAAACATCGCCGCCAGCGACGATGCGCGCGCACTGGGCACGCAAGAGCTGGTGATCATTGCCCTCAAGGGTCAGGCGCTGCCCGGCATCGCGCCGACCCTGGCTCCGCTCATCAGACCGGACACGCTGGTGCTCCCTGCGATGAATGGCGTGCCCTGGTGGTTTCTGCGCACGCCAGCACTGAGCCAGCGGCTCACCCCGGAGCAACAGCAACTGACGAGCGTGGATCCGCACGGCGCGATCGACCAGGCCTTGCCGCTGTCGCAGGTGCTGGGTTGCGTGGTCCACCTCACCTGCTCGCAGCCGCAACCCGGCGTGGTGGTGCACGGCTTCGGCAAGCGATTGATCATCGGCGAGCCGACGGGTGCACTGAGCGACCGCATCGGGCAGGTCGCGCAGGCGTTCGCCGGCGCCGGCTTCGAGGCCGAGCCGAGCGCGGACATCCGGCGCGACATCTGGTTCAAGCTGTGGGGCAACATGACCACCAACCCGGTCTCGGCACTCACCGGTGCCACAGCCGACCGCATCCTCGACGACCCGCTGGTGCGCAGCTTCATGCTGCGTGCGATGGCCGAGGCCGCAGCCATCGGTGAACAGCTGGGCTGCCCCATCGACCAATCAGGCGAAGACCGTCTGGTCGTCACGCGCAAGCTGGGAGCCTTCAAAACCTCGATGCTGCAAGACAGCGAGGCGAACCGTTCGCTGGAGATCGATGCGCTGGTCGGCGCCGTGCACGAGATCGGCCAGCGGCTCGGCATTCCCACGCCGAACATCGACACCGTGCTGGGCCTCACGCGCCTGATGGCCAGAACGCGCGGCCTCTATCCTCTGGACTGATGATCGCTTGATGACAATGTGGCGCCTTCGCCGCTGCAAACTGCATCACTCTTGAGCGAACACTATGGAATGGATTACTCTCTGTGTAGGAGAGTGACCTGTGGAAGTGCTGCAACTTGATGTATCCGGCCGCCCGCAATCGTGGATCTCGGCCAAAGAAGCGGCGATCCTCTACGCCAGTGATGGCGTAGCCTGGACGCTGGGAGATGCGTTCCATGTGCTTCGCGGTGGCATGCAGCGCCGCACCGGCATGCAATCGCGCATCGAAGTGCACCCCATCATCGCGGTGCGCGGCGCCGTCCCCAGCCGAGCGTGGCGGCAGACGCCGGCACTGTCCAACCCGAAGCTGTTCAACCGCGATCGGCTGGTCTGCGCCTACTGCGGCGGGCGTTTTCATGTGGACGACCTGACGCGCGAGCACATCGTGCCCACCTCACGCGGCGGCCACGACACCTGGATGAACTGCATCACCGCCTGCCGCCCCTGCAACGGCCACAAGGGCAACCGCATGCCCGAAGAGGCGCACATGTCGCTGCTCTACCTGCCCTATGTGCCCAGCCTGCACGAAGACATGATCCTGCGCGGGCGCCGCATCCTGGCCGACCAGATGGAATTCCTGCTGGCCAGCGTGCCCAGGCACAGCCGGTTGAGGGTCTAGCCCCCCTCAGTCGCTCCGCTCCTGCCCCAAGGGGCGCCACCCAGCGGCCCGGCGAAGCCGGCTCCGCGGGCGTTGCTTGATGTGCGCGTCGCTTCGCTTGCTTTTCCTTGCTCAGAGCAATGCGTTCAACTCAACCTCGCACTGGGCCGCATCACGAAAGTGGACGGCAAGCCAGCCATGCGCTCGCGCGGCTTCGACGTTGTGCAGCACATCGTCGATGAACACCGTGTCTTTCGGCACCACACCGAATCGCTTCGTCGCCAGCTCGAAGATCTCGGGCTCGGGCTTGATGAGCTGAACGCGCGCTGAAAAGATGCCATCGGTGAAGCGGTCGAAGAACGCATTGCTGCGCTCGAGGTGCTCGGCATAGCCGGCTGGCATGTTCGACAGGTAGTACAGCGGGTGACCTTTGGCGTGCAGGCGATGCAGCAGGTCGACCGTGCCAACGAGCGGCTGCAATTCGCCGGGCACCGCGGCGATGACCGCGTTCACTTCGTCCAGCGACAAGCCCAGGCGCTGGGCAATGCGCGGCGCGAGTTCGGGCACGGTGATCGTGCCGCGGTCGAAGTTGCCCCAGTCGCCGCGGTAGCCTTCGAAGAAGGCATCCACCATCGCGTTTGCCGAAGCCAAGTCGCGCGCATGCCGGGGCAAGAGGCGCTGCATCAGCTCATGCGGCTGCCAGCGGAAGACGACACCGCCGAAGTCGAAAACGATGTTCTTCACGCGAGCAGGCGCTTCATCAGGCCAGCAGTCGACGCGTCCAGTCCGGTCACATCGCCAGAGGCGAGGCGCGGCAGCAGGTCGCTGCACAAGGCCTTGCCGAGTTCCACACCCCACTGGTCGAAGCTGTTGATGCCCCACAGCGCGCCGCTGGTGAACACGCGGTGTTCGTAGAGTGCGATCAACGCACCCAGACTGCGCGGCGTGAGTTGATCCAGCATCAAGGTCGTGCTCGGGCGATTGCCGGGGAAGGTGCGGTGGCGAGCCACGGTCTGCGCATCGAGCGAAGTTGAAGCCGTCGGCGCCTTCTCGTTCAGCGCCTGCGCGGTGCTCTTGCCCAGCATCAGCGCCTGGCTCTGCGCGAGGCCGTTGGCGAGCAGCTTGGTGTGCAGGTCGTGCAGATCGTGGGTCGGCCGCTTGACGAGAAGGAACTCGACCGGGATCACGTCCGTCCCCTGATGCAGCATCTGGAAATAGGCATGCTGGCCATTGGTGCCCGGCTCGCCCCAGACCACCGGGCTGGTCGCAAAAGGCAACGCCTCGCCGTCGAGGTCGACGCACTTTCCGTTGCTTTCCATCTCCAGCTGCTGCAGGTACGCCGGCAGCCGCTTCAGGCCCTGGTGATACGGCGCGACACTGCGGCTGGTGAACCCGTGGAAGTTGCGGTACCAGACGTCGAGCAGTCCGAGCATCGCAGGCAGGTTCTTGGCCAGCGGCGCCTGGGCGAAATGCTGGTCCATCGCGTGGGCGCCGGCGAGCAGCGCACGGAAGTTGTCGGCGCCGATTGCCAGCGCGATCGGCAACCCAATGGCCGACCACAGCGAATAGCGGCCGCCCACCCAGTCCCAGAAACCGAAGGTGGTGCTGATGCCGAACTCGGCGGCAGCCTTCACGTTGGTGGTGGTGGCGACGAAATGCTTGTGCGTGTCGGTACCGCCGTGGGCGAGAAACCAGGCCTTGGCCACCTGCGCGTTGGCCAGCGTCTCCTGCGTGGTGAAGGTCTTGCTCGCGATCACGAACAAGGTGTCAGCCGGATCGAGGCCACGCAACACCGGCGTGATGTCGTGGCCGTCGACGTTGGAGACGAAGTGAAACTGCAGGCCGCGGTGCGCAAAGGCGTCGAGCGCCGGCAGCACCATCTGCGGCCCGAGGTCGCTGCCGCCGATGCCGATGTTGACGATGTGGCGGATGCCGCTGCTCGCCGTGTCGCGCACGGTTTCGGCATAGGCCAGCATGCGGTCCAGCACCTCGTGCACCTCGGCACTGAACGGGCCCTGCCCTTTCGGCGCACGCAGCGCCGTGTGCAGCACGGCGCGGCCTTCGGTGATGTTGACCACGTCGCCACGCAGCATGGCGTCGCGCCGCGCTTCGAGCTGGCACTCAGCCGCCAGGTCGAGCAGGAAGTGCCGCGTGGCCACGTCGATCAGGTTCTTCGACAGATCGGCAAACACCTCGGGCGCCTCGATGCCGAAGCCGGCGAAGCGGTTGGCATCGCGCTCGAAGGCTTCGCGCAGATCGAAGTCGCGGCCGTGCGCTTCGTAGTGGCCTTGCAGGGCGGCCCAGGCCTCGGTGCGGTCGCAGCGCGGTGCAGCGTTCACTTCAGGCCCTCGATGATCTTGTCGAGCTTGATTGCGTCGGCCGCGAACGCGCGTATGCCTTCGGCCAGCTTCTCGGTGGCCATGGCGTCTTCGTTCAGAGCAAAGCGGAAGCTCGGCTCGTTGTAGGTGAGCGCGTGGATGCAGGCGTCGCAGGCCACCTTGGGATCGAGCGCGCGCGTCAGCGGCTGGTCACTCGCCTGCAGCTGTGCCAACAATTCGGGGCTGATGGTCAACAGATCACAGCCCGCCAGGGCGACGATCTGGCCCACATTGCGGAAGCTCGCCCCCATGACCTCGGTCTCGATGTCGAACTTCTTGTAGTAGGTGTAGATCTGCGCCACCGACTTGACGCCAGGGTCGTTGGCCCCGGCATTCGCGGCTTCATCCCAGCTGGCGCCGGCGGTCTTCTTGTACCAGTCGTAGATGCGGCCGACGAAGGGCGAGATGAGCCGCACGCCCGCCTCACCACAGGCCACGGCCTGGCAGAACGAGAACAGCAAAGTCAGGTTGCAGTGGATGCCCTCGCGCTCGAGGATGCGCGCAGCCTGGATGCCTTCCCAGGTGGCAGCGATCTTGATCAACACACGCTCGCGGCCCACGCCATTGGCCTCGTACAGCGCCATGATGCGGCGCGCGCGCTGCACGGTGCAGGCGGTGTCGAAGCTCAGCCGCGCATCGACTTCGGTGGACACGCGCCCCGGCACCACCTTCAGGATCTCGAGGCCGAAGCGCACCAGCACTTCGTCGATCACTTCGTCGTGCAAGCGCCCGCGGTGGGCGGCCACGGTTTCGGACAGCAGCGGCGCGTAATCAGGCTGCTGCACGGCCTTCAGGATCAACGATGGGTTGGTGGTGGCGTCGCGGGGTGCAAAAGCGCCCAGCTGCTTGAAGTTGCCGGTGTCCGCCACCACGGTGGTGAACTGCTTGAGTTGCTCGAGTTGGTTCATGTTCGAAGCCTTAAACAGAGGCGATATGCCATTAGAACCGAGCGCGCGCCGCAGTTCGATGACCTGAGCCCACAGTTTGACGCAAGGAAGAAACGTGGGCATCATTCCGATGAAACTAAATTACATCATCGGTTACACGCATGTCATTCGACCTTGTCTTCTTCGGCGGTACCGGCGACCTCACCTGGCGCAAGCTGATGCCGGCGCTTTTCCAGGCTTTCCGCCATGGCAAGTTGCCGGCGGGCGGGCGCATCCTGTCGGTCGCACGCGACGAACAGAACGACGACAAGTATCGTCACTGGCTGAAAGAGCGCTTCCAGGAAGTCGAAGGCGCCAAACGGCCGAGCGACGAAGAATTTGCCCGTTTCGCCGAGCTGCTGCACTACAAGCGCATGGACTTGTCGCAGCCCGCCGACTACGGCAAGCTGAAATCGTGGCTGGAAGAGCGCAATGCTGATACTGCGGTGCTCTACCTCGCGACCAGCCCGCACCTGTTTCCCCAGATCTGCGAACAGCTGGGCGCCGCCGGGCTCAACGGCCCGCGCATCCGCGTGGTGCTGGAAAAGCCGCTTGGCCACGACCTGGCCAGCGCACAAGAAATCAACCGTGTGGTGCGCTCGGTCTTCAGCGAAACCCAGGCCTTCCGCATCGACCACTACCTGGGCAAGCCGTCGGTGCAGAACCTGATGGCGCTGCGCTTCGGCAACGCCTTGTTCGAGCCGCTGTGGCGCCGCGAGAGCATTGCCAACATCCAGATTACGCTGGCCGAAGGCCTGGGCGTGGGCACCCGCGGCGACTTCTACAACCGCACTGGCGCGCTGCGCGACATGATCCAGAACCATGCGCTGCAGCTGCTGACCATGGTGGCGATGGAGCCGCCGTCGAGCTACGACGCCGATGCCATCCGCGACGAAAAACTCAAGGTGCTGCGCTCGCTGAAGCCCTTCACCGACGAATCGGTGGCGCGCGACGTGGTGCGCGGCCAGTACCGCGCCGGCAATGCCGCAGGCAAGCCGGTGGTGGGTTATCTGCAGGAAGAAAAAGTGCCGGCCGGCAGCCAGTGCGAAACCTTCGTCGCGCTGCGCACCGAGGTGCAGAACTGGCGCTGGGCCGGCGTGCCCTTCTACCTGCGCACCGGCAAGCGGCTCGCTGCACGCGATGCGCAGATCGTGGTGAATTTCAGGCCCACGCCGCACAGCATCTTTCCCGGCCGGAACCAGCCGAACAAGCTGGTCATCAACCTGCAGCCGGAGGACGGGCTGGAGCTGCATCTGCTTGCAGCCAAGGGCGCCGGCCAGCAGGAGATGCTGTCGCCGGTGTCGTTGGACCTGGACTTCGACAAGGCCTTTGCAGAGAACCGCGTCGGTGCCTATGAGCGCCTGCTGCTCGATGCGATTGCCGGTCGGCTGAACCTGTTCGTCCGCAGCGACGAACAGGAGCAGGCATGGCGCTGGGTCGAACCCATCCTGGGCGCCTGGGTCAGGGACACGAGCGGACCTCGCCCCTATGCCGCCGGTACCTGGGGCCCGGCAGCAGCGAGTGCGCTGGTCGCCCGCGACGGCTTCGCCTGGTCCGAAGAACAGTGATGACGGCCCCTCGCCCTACGGGTACATGGGGCGGTCCCCCAGGGGGATCGGGTCTTGCTTGGGAACGGCCCGGCACCGCGGCCCGACGATTCTTCAAGAGCGCAGTGTGATGCTCGATCGCATTCGGGCTTCCATTCCCGCCCTGCCTCCCGCCGAACAACGCGTCGCTGAACTGGTGCTCGCGGACCCGCGCAGCTTTGCCACGCTGCCGGTGACCGAACTGGCCGTGCGCGCGAACGTGAGCAAGCCCACCGTCGTGCGCTTTTGCCGCAGCGTCGGCTACGACGGCTTGACGGACTTCAAGCGCAAGCTGGCGGGCAGCGTCAACGAAGGTGTGCCCTTCGTGCACCGCGCGGTGGACGAAGACGACAAGCCCAACGACATCGTCGTCAAGGTGATCGACAACGCCGTGAGCGCGCTGCTGAAATACCGCAACGACGCCGCAGCTCATTCCTTCGAGCGAGCACTGACCGCGCTGGCCGCGGCCGGCCGCGCCGGGCGGCGCATTGAGTTCTATGGTGTGGGCAACTCGGGCATCGTGGCGCAGGACGCGCAGCACAAGTTCTTTCGCCTGGGCGTGACCGCCATGGCCATCAGCGACGGCCATGTGCAGGTGATGAGCGCCACGATGCTGCAGCCAGGCGACTGCGCGGTCATCATCTCGAACTCGGGCCGCAGCCGCGACCTGATCGACGCTGCCGAGATCGCACGCAAGAAGGGCGCAACGGTGATCTTCATCACCGCGAGCGGGTCACCGCTGGCGCAAATGGGCCAGGCGGGCGGGAATCAGATCCTGCTGCCGGTCGATCACCCGGAAGACTTCGACCGCTACAGCCCGATGGTGTCGCGCCTGCTGCACCTGGTGGTGATCGACATCCTCACCACCGGCGTGGCCCTGCGGCTGGGCAAGGAATTGCGCGCCACCTTGCAAGACATCAAGCGCAACCTGCGCGCCAAGCGCTACGCCCCGCAGGACTGAGCCTTCAAGCCTTCGGCTCGGCCGGCATCAGCAGCGCGTCGACACCATACAAGCGCGCCAGTTCGGCCAGCTTGCTCGGTGCGTTGCGCACTGCGAAGCCTTTACCCCAGGCCTGCGCCAGGCGCTGGCATTCGAGCAGCACGGCCAAAGCAGCCGAGTCGAAGTGCTGCAGGCCGGATGCATCGACCGTCACGACAGGCTCGTCCTGCGTCTTGATGCCCTGCTGCAGCGTCTGCGCGAGCATGCGCTGCGTGTCGCGGGCTTCCTGCGTGGTGACGGTCGCGGGCAGGACGAGCCTCATGGTCAGCGGGCCGAGGCCTTGTTGAGGTCGACCAGGGCCTTGATGACACCATCAATGCCACCGGAGCTGATCACCGGCTTGAACTGGCCCTGGAAGTTGGCCACCAGCCACAGGCCGGACACGTTCACGTCCCAAATCTTCCAGCTGCCAGTGGAATTCTCGAGCCGGTAGTCGAGCGGAATAGGTTCGCCCGAACCGCGAATCTTGCTCTTGACGAGCACTTCGCCGGTTTCGGCAGCGCCGGCGCGCATCGGCTCGACTTGCACGGTCTGGTCCTTCACCTGCGCGAGCGCGCCGGCATAGGTGCGCACCAGCAAGGTCCGGAATTCGTCCTGCAGCTTCTGCTTCTGCTCGGGCGTGGCCTGTCTCCATTGAGGGCCGATGGTCTTGGAGGTCATCAACGGGAAGTTGACGTAGGGCATGACCTTGGTTTCGACCAGCGCGCTGATCTTCTTCATGTCGCCCGACTGGACGGATTTGTCGGCCTTGGCCGATTCGAGCACCTCGGTCGAGATCTGCTTGACCAGGGCATCAGGCGCTTGCTGCTGAGCATGGGCGACGCCCACGGCGGCCATCAACACGGCAGCCGCTGAAAACCATGACATGAAACGTTGGCGGAGCATTTTTGTTTCCTTTCTATTCGCGAGCCCACGGTGCGTGGCCTGGGTTGGAGGGGTCTGCACGCGATGAGTTCACGCACAAGCTGCCCGCACGTCTATCAACGCGCCGTGCATGCTTGTGGTTGGCAGCATTACACGGCAGCAACATAGCGCGAGAACCTAGCTGCCCGGTTGAGATGCAGCCGGCGCTGCAGGCACGGCGGAGGCTGGCGATGCGGGCGGCGGCGGCGCTGCACTGCCTTTTTCCTCTTTTTCCGATGCTGGTGCGTCGTCCGCAGGGTCTTTCTCTTCGGGTGGATCACCATCAAACACCAAGCTTCTGCGACGCTGCAGATAACCATCTCGCACAAATGCGTACTTGTCCAGCGCGATGTCGTTCAGCAATCCGCTGGCCCCCAGCAGGTTGGCCCGCGTGTTCACGAGCTGCAGGCCGGTGATCATGTACTGCGCCGCCTCGTCGCTCACGGCCGACACGGGGGAGACGCTCAGATCCAAGGGCAAGGCCAGCGAATCGCGCAGTGTTGATGGACCGAGTACGGGCCACACGATGTAGGGCCCCGGCGCCATGCCCCAGTGGCCGAGAGTCTGGCCGAAATCTTCGCTCTGCCGATCGGCACCGAATTCACTAGCCACGTCGAAGATGCCACCCAGGCCGAACAAGGTATTGGTGCCGACGCGAACGACGTCTTGGAAGCCGTTCGCGAACTTGCCTTGCAGGAAGTTGTTGACCGCCGACCATGCATCCGAGAAATTGCCGAAGAAGTTGGTGACACCACGCCGCACCGGTTGCGGCACCACATTGCTGTAGGCCGTGGCCACGGGCTTCAGCACCACCTTGTCGACCCGGTCGTTGAAGGCGTAGACCTTGCGGTTCCAGTTCTCCCACGGGTCGCTCTTCTGCGCAGCCGTCTTCGGTGCGCCCCCTGTCGTTGCACAGCCGGTCAGCAGTGCAAGCAAGGTCGCGATCAACAACAAACCAAGTCTTCGCATCATTTCTTGGGTGCTGGCGCCGCAGGTTGAGCGGCAGGTGCTGCAGCAGGCGTGGAAGGCTCGGCGGCCTTGCTGTACAGGAACTGGCTGATCAGGTTTTCGAGCACCACGGCCGATTGGGTTTGCGTGATGGTGTCACCGGAGGCCAGGTTCTTCTCTGCCGCACCGGGTTCGAGGCCGAGGTACTGCTCGCCCAGCAAACCCGCTGTGAGGATCTTCGCCGAACTGTCCTTGGGGAAAGCGAACTTCTTCTCCAGCTGCAGCATCACGCGGGCCTGGTAGGTCTTGTCGTCGAACCCGATCGATTCGACACGGCCCACCACCACACCGGCGCTCTTGACGGCAGCGCGCGGCTTCAAGCCACCAATGTTGTCGAACTTCGCGGCCACCTGGTAGGTTTCATCAAAGTTCAGTGTCAGCAGGTTGCCGGCCTTGAGCGCCAGAAACAGCACGGCAGCGGCTCCAACCATCACGAACAGACCCACCCACACGTCATGACGAGATTTTTGCATCGCCCATTTCTCCCATGAATCCCATCAAATCGAAAACATCATCGCCGTCAAGACAAAGTCGAGTGCCAGCACCGCCAGCGACGCCATCACCACCGTGCGCGTCGTTGCAGCCGACACGCCTTCCGGCGTGGGTTTGCAACCATAGCCTTGCAGCAAGGCGATGAAGGTTACCGTGAAGCCGAACACGGCGCTTTTGATCACGCCATTGCCCACATCGGCCCAGACGGACACGCCACCCTGCATCTGCGACCAGAAACTGCCGGGGTCGATGCCGATCAGAGGCACGGCCACGATCCAGCCACCGAGCACGCCGACTGCGCTGAACACCGCAGCGAGTAAAGGCATGGCAATCACACCCGCCCAGAAACGTGGGGCAAGGACTCGCTTCACCGGGTCGACCGCCATCATCTCCATCGCGGCCAATTGCTCGCCCGCTTTCATCAAGCCGATTTCCGCCGTGAGCGAGGTACCGGCGCGTCCGGCGAACAGCAGCGCCGTCACTACCGGGCCCAACTCACGCACCAGCGACAAGGCCACCAGCAAACCCACCGCCTCGGCCGAGCCATAGCGCTGCAGCGTGTAGTAGCCCTGGAGTGCCAACACGAAGCCCACGAAAAGGCCCGAGACCGTGATGATCGACAACGAACGATTGCCCAGGAAGAACAGCTGATCGACCACCAGCCGTATGCGGCCAAAGGTGGCACCGACCAAGGCAATGAGCCGGACGAACAGTCGCGCACCTTCGCCAATATCAGCGAGGCCACTGCGCACCGACAGACCGACCGCCGCAGGGTTGAGCCAATTCATCGCGAAGCCCCCACGCCGAAATCTTCAGCCACCGGCACCGCTGGGTAGTGGAAGCGAACGGGGCCGTCAGCGAGGCCGTCAACGAACTGCCGCACCAGCGGGTCCTCGCTCGCGCGCATCTCGGCCGGTGTGCCCTGCGCGGCGATGCGACCGTTGGCCACGAACACCACGTGATCGGCGATCAGGAAAGTCTCGTCCACATCGTGTGACACAACGATGCTTGTCACACCAAGCGCGTGGTTCAGGTCCTTGATCAGCGTGGCCGCCACGCTCATTGAAATCGGGTCCAGGCCGGCAAAGGGCTCGTCGTACATGATGAGGTCCGGGTCGAGTGCGATGGCTCTTGCCAGAGCAACGCGCCGCGCCATGCCGCCGGATACCTCGGAGGGCAACAGGTCGCGGGCGCCGCGAAGACCGACAGCATTGAGCTTCATCAACACCAGGTCGCGAATCATTAATTCGGACAGGTTGGTGTGCTCTCGCAGCGGGAACGCCACATTTTCGAAAACCGAAAGGTCGGTGAACAAGGCTCCGAATTGGAACAGCATGCCCATGCGGCGGCGGGCGGCGTATATGCCCTGGGCATCGAGCGTTGCCATGTCCACGCCGTCAAGCAGCACCTGCCCGGTCATAGGTTGCAGTTGCCGGCCAATCAGACGAAGGACTGTGGTCTTGCCGCCGCCGGAGGTGCCTATGAGGGCCAGAACCTTGCCACGAGGAACGCTTAGATTGACGTTTTCAAGAATGACGCGCTCACCATATCCGCAGGTGACGTTCCGCAGCTCAATTAGCGGCTTGGAGGCGGAAATCAGTTCAAGATGAGCAGAGGTCATGGGCCTCGAAACCATTCGGCTGTGAGCAAAAACGATGCATGATAGGTGATCCCTCCCGCTTCTCATTGACGGTACAGGTTGAGATTGCAACGATCTCCATAAACTGTGCCCCTCCGCGGTTCACGCCGGACCAAACGGTTTAACCACCCTCGCTGTGCTCAGCCCAAGCAAATCATTTTCGCCAGGAAGGAAATTGCGGTTCGTGGCCTGGGCACTGCTGGTTGCGGTGATTACTTGCATCCATATCAGCTTGTCCTTGCAGTTGAGTGGGGGACTGCCTCCTCCCCAACGGGCGGTCTCTATTTCTCGGATCCGGCTTTCACCGGCTATGGCAACACCGAAGGAAGAGCCGGCAGAGCGCGTTGGCGAAAAGCGACCGCAGCGCACTTCACCCAATGCAACCGACCGCAGTGTTCCCCCGCCCAAACCACCAAGTCCGGAAAATGCCCAGACCCGATCCGCATCATTGGATGAGACAGCGCCATCTCCATCTTTGTCATCGACGCTTCACCCCCTCGGGGAAAGCACGAACAGGCTGGAGTATTCGGTCAGCGGTCAGAACGAAGGACAGGCGTTCAGCGGCAGCGCACGCCTACTCTGGTCACAAACAGACTCGGGCTACAAGGCAATCTTTGAGATGGCGGCGTCGCAACGTTACTCCTTGCTTTTTTCTCTGCGCATGGAAAGCGAAGGACGTGTAACGCCTGCGGGGCTGGTTTCTGACCACTTCAAAGAAGAGTTGCAGCCCCCTGGGGCCTCGACGAGCACCCCGCTGGCGAGTGGCAACCCGGCCGCCAATGGCGCTGTGCTCGTCCAAGACCCGCTCAGCTCGTTCCTTCAACTTCGCCATCTTCTGACGAGTGCATTGGCACACGACGCCAGTTCAAGCGGCCCGCCCGCTTCGATTGAACTGCAAACAACCACTCATCAGCTGGTTTTCGACACAGAAGAAAACGAGACTCTTTTCACACCTTTCGGCGAGGTGGAGACGCTTCGATTGAGCCTACGCCCAGTTCCCGGCGTGGACCCACGGCTTCAGATCCACACATGGGTTTCGCCAAGGTTCGAATACCGACCCATGCGCCTGCGCATAGATGTTGGTGCCGGTACTCACCTCGAACTTTCCATCGCCCAGATGCCCCTGACAACTCCGTAGCCGAAACGGCTTTGTGACTCATCTGAAACGCCGCCGGTCAGCTGCGCACGGCCGTTTGTCGAGGTAGCTTCCTGCCGAGGAAGGTGCGCTGCTAGCCTTGGGGCATCAAGTCAAAAAGTTCGGGTTCACGACCCGGGCCTGACCTTCATTCTCATCGAGCAAGTCATCGCATGTCACAAATCCTCAATCGAAATCGATACTTTTCGACCTCTCGCATCGCACGTGGATTCACACTTATCGAAGTCATGATCGTGGTTGCCATCGTTGCGATCTTGGCTACCATCGCGTTGCCGAACTATCGTGACTACATCCTTCGCGGACAACTTGTCGATGGTACGAATGGTCTTGCTGCGTTTCGAGCAAACATGGAGAGGTACTACCAGGACAACCGCACGTACGCGGCTACTGGAGCCAACGTCCCTCCGTGCGATGCGAGCCTGAACGCAGGGCTGCGAACCGTGGGGACTTTTCTTATCACTTGCAACGGTCCTGGCGCTCCCACGACAACGGCGTATACCTTGCAAGCCGCAGGAAGCGGTGCAACCAACAACTTCATCTTCACCGTTAACGAGACGGGTGCGCAGCAAACTACCAGCATCGGCATGCCAGGCTGGGGTACGGTTCCCGCCACTTGCTGGCTCGTCAAGCGGGGGCAAACGTGCTGATGACGCAGTCCAGACATGTTTGCCGATCTCGCGTTGCCAAGCGCGGTTTCACATTGATCGAATTGGTCGTGACCATTGCACTGCTGGGGGTACTTTTCTCGCTGGCCGTTCCTTCCTTCAGTGCATGGATCAGCAACGCGAAGGTCCGCTCGGTTGCCGACTCCCTGCAAAACGGTTTGCGTGTCGCTCAAGCGGAGTCCATGCGGCGTAATCGACAGGTTGTTTTCTCGCTGACCAACGCACAACCCGCTCTCGGTGCTGCGGCCACGGCAAACGGCAAATACTGGTCAGCTCAGACCGTTGCGCAGTTCAGTGACGCCGTCGCTGAGTTCCTTCAAGGCGGAGCCTTGTCCGATGTTGCCTCCGGGGTCACGATCACAAGCCCAGCAGTCGCGGTCTGCTTCAACTCAAATGGGCGATTGACGACAAACGCCAGCGCCACTGGCGTCCCGAATGCAAGCTGTGCAGCAGCCAATGCCGAGTTTGTGATTGCCAAGCCTGGTGCCGATCGGAGTTTGTCGGTTCGGGTTGGGCTGGGTGGGCAGGTGAGGATGTGCGACCCGCAGCGTTCGGCCACTACATCTTCTGACGGGTGCTGAGCATGAAACCTAGCTTCCTTCTGCGCCGCAAGGAAACTCAAGCCGGCTTCACCTTGCTGGAGGTGTTGGTTGCAATCTTGATCTGCTCATTTGGGCTTCTGGGCATCATCGGCCTGCAAGCCAGGGCCGTGCAGTTTTCGGCCGGCTCCGAAGACACCAATCGTGCGGTTCTTCTGGCCAACGATATCGCCTCAACGATGCTCACCAGCAATACGATCAATCTGCCCGCGGCCGTGGTCACCCTCTGGCAAGACCGTTTGGATATCGCCAACAACCCATCCAGCGGCCTCCCGAACGGAGCAGGGAGTGTCACCGTTGCTGGCACTCTAGCCACGGTCACCATCACCTGGCGAGCCCCCAATGCCGCCAGTGGCACGCCCAATTCTCAGAATCAGTACGTCACTCAAGTAATGATCCCCCAATGAGAGCACTCAAATCGCCTCAGGCGCGAAACACGGGCGTTTCCCTGATTGAACTGCTGGTTGCAATGGCGATCGGCTTGGTAGTGACCATCGCCATCACGAACGTGATGATCAGCTTCGATCGGTCCAAACGCACCTCAACATCCGTTAACGACGCGAGTCAGACGAGCAGCTTCGTCGGCTTTTCACTCGACAGAAGCATCCGCAATGCCGGCAGCGGGTTTGCAAGGCGTTCAGAAGATGCGTTTGGCTGTCGAATCAATGCCAGGCTGGGAGGAACCAATATCCTACCAGCCACAACAGCCTTCCCCGCCCCGTTCGATGGCATCACTGGAACTGCGCTCACTCGTAGGCTAATTCCTGTGTTGATTGAACAGAACTTGGCTGATTCCGGGAGTGAAGTACGTGGCGATATTCTGAGCGTGATGGCGGGAACCGCCGGGATGGGCGAATGGCCCCAGCGCGTCTCCCCAACCTCCGTAACGGCCAGCAATTTCCGACTTCCCAATACGCTCGGATGGCGTGGTGGTGATCTGGTTCTGCTCGCCGACAAGAATGTGGCCGGAGGTTGCCTCGTCGAACAGGCCAGTGCCGGTTTTACAGGCTCAGCAAGCCAGACCCTGACACTCAATACAACAACCGCTACGGATGTCTACTACGCTGCGACGGGAAGTACGGTCAATTTGGCCGACTTCGGCGCCAGCAGCGACACCTTCGCCATTCAACTTGGCAACCCAGGCCTGAACAATCCACCTCAGTTCCAGATGTTTGCCGTGGGCGCAAACAGCATCTTGCACAGTCTGAATTTACTGGAAGCGGCAACCTCGGTCCCAGTGGCGGATGGCGTGATTGAAATGCGCGCGCTCTATGGATTGGATACAGATGGCGATCGGGTCTTGAATAGCTGGCAAGACCCTGGCTCGGGCGGCTATGACGCTGCATCCCTGACCAACGGTTCGGCCACGGCTCTCACGAACCTTCGCAAGATCGTCGCTGTTCGAGTGGGATTGATTCTGCGTTCCTCACTGCGTGAGAGAGACGTGGTCAGCGGTCCGACCACCATAACCCTGTTCAGCGATCTCCCTGTGGCCCTGCGACGGACTCGCACTCTGACCACTGAAGAACAGCACTACCGGTATCGCATCACTGAAGTCACCGTACCTCTGCGCAATATGCTCTTCCCGCTATGAAAACTGCTCCACGATACAACTCCCGCGCGCCCCGGCCGAAAGCACAGCGTGGTGTGGTCTTGATGTTCGCTTTGATCGCACTCCTGATCCTGATGATCGGTGCAGTTGCGCTGGTGCGGTCATTCAATACTTCACTGTTCAATGCAGGGAACGTCGCCTTCAAGAAGGACCTTCAGAACCAAAGCGAACGTGCTGTGGAGTTGGCCATGACGGCGCTTCGAACGGGTGGCTTGGCGACCCCAGTGCTGCGATCAGTCAATTTGCCGGCCAGTAACTACAGCGCAGCCATGTTGCCTGTGAACAACCAAGGAATTCCCTTGGCGTTGCTCACTGATACCGCCTTTACGGGCGTCGGCAACACAGCCAATGACATTCCGGTTGCAGGTCAGCAAGTGACCATCCGGTACGTCATCGACCGTTTATGCCTTACCGCTGGTCTCGACACCGCTTTGGGTGCTGGAAATTGCATCCTGGCCGATAGCGCGGTTCCCCTTGGCGGCAGCGCAGATGCCCTGCGACGCGCTGAAAACTCCGGGACGGGCCAAAGCGCCGTGGCCCAGCAAGTTGTCTACCGCGTGAGCATTCGGGCGATAGGCCCTCGCAAGACGCAGGCCTATTTCCAATCCACGTTCACCATGTAGTGAAGGCGAAGATGATGAGACTAACTTTGACTCCCATTGCAGGCGGGGCTGCGAGATCCATCGCGTATGCCCTGCTAGCAGTCGCGGCATGCACCTCCGGGGGAAGCGGGTATGCACAAACGCTACTCGCCAACCAGCCGGTGCTCACCGTTCCCGAGACTCCAGGGAACTTGGCCCTCGCGCTGTCGGTTGAGTTCCCAACAGCTGTCAGCGTGGCGCATATTGCCAGCACCTACTCGGGTGCGACCACGTACCTGGGGTTCTTTGATCCCGCAAAGTGCTACACGTACAGCGCAAGCGCGAGCGACTCCACGGCTGCACCCAATGTCGCAGCGCCCGCGAGCTACTTTTATCCAGATGGCTCTGCATCGAGTACGCATACCTGCTCAGGCAAATGGAGCGGTAACTTTCTGAACTGGGCCACGATGCAGACGATCGACCCGTTCCGCTGGGCACTCACCGGCGGGTACAGAGTGATCGACACGCCCAGTTTGACGGTGATACAAAAGGCTTGGGCTTCCGGTCAGGGCGGCACTGGAAATTTCCCTGATCGAAGCATTGTCGGAAGTACCGCCATCTCCGAAGTCACTCCTTTGGCCTTCACAGATGTCACGCTGCAGGTGCAGGGACTCGGCAACAAACTCAGGTTCTATTCGACAGGGGCTTCCGGCACGCCGGTTCACTATTCGAGTGGGAATGGAGATGCGACCGTCGTCTACGAGGTCTTCGTCAGAGCCAAGGTATGTGACAGTTCCTCCAGCGCGGGAGGGTTGGAGGCCAACTGCAAGGCCTACGGCTCCAACAACAAACCCGAAGGCTTGATACAGCAGTATGCGAACAAGATCCGCTACAGCGCCTTCGGCTATTTGAACGACAGCAGCATCCTGCGCGATGCGGGTGTATTGCGCGCACGCCAGAAGTTTGTCGGACCCACGGCCCCGGTCGCTGGCTCAACGCCCATCGCCAACCCGCTACGCGAATGGGACCCAAGTACCGGCGTGTTCATCCTGAATCCGGACGCCCCCGATGCAAGTGACACCACCACAATCTTTGGCGTGACTGTGAACAACAGCGGCGTCATGAACTACCTCAACAAGTTTGGCGCATCTGGAAGCTACAAGACCTTTGACCCCGTCAGCGAGCTCTACTACGCCGCGGTTCGCTACTTCAAGAACCTCGGCAACGTACCGGAGTGGACTGCGGTACCAAGCGGCACGACCGCGGCCACGGTGACTTCCTGGGTCGATGGTTTCCCAGTCATCACCCAGTGGACCGATCCAATTCTCTATTCGTGTCAAAAGAACTTCATTCTGGGCATAGGTGACGTGAATACGCATGCGGATGCCAACGTCCCTGGCACCGGCACGCCCACCGCGAACGAACCCACAAAGCCCAGCGCCGTGAGCGGCGACACTTCCGTAGATGCGGTGACAGCGACTAACAAAGTCGGGGCGTTGCAAGGGCTGGGGGCTTCACTAGGGACCACCAATCCCTACAACGGCTGCTGCAACAACAACACGGCACTGATGGCCGGCTTGGCCTACGACTCCCATACGGTGGATATCCGTCCCGATGTGGCTGCCCAGTCGAATACGCTTGGAATGCAAACCATAAATACCTACTGGCTTGATGTGCAGGAGTATCGAGAGGTCAAATCGAACAACCAGTTCTTGCTGGCGGCGAAATATGGTGGCTTCACCGTTCCTAGCAATTACAACCCGTATGGCAACACCACCCCCTTAACTCAAGCATGGTGGTCAACCACAGGGGACCTCCTGCCCGACGGTACACCGCGTCCAGATAATTACTTCACCGCGGGTGACCCAGACAAGATGGTGGCAGGCCTGAATCAGGCCTTCAGTGCGATTTCGGAATCAATCGGCGCCTTTTCAACATCTTTTACCCTGTCATCCCCGCAGGTCACCAACACCGACAACGCGAGCTATGCAGCAAGCTACGCTCCCGGCTGGACAGGGCAAATCAGCGCCAGTTTGCTTTCATTCGATGCCCTGCTGGGTGTTCCCTCCTTGACGCCGGCCTGGGACTTTACGGATCGGCTCGCGGTCCAGATTGCCAACAACGGCTGGGACACCAGCAGACGCATCGCCACATGGAACCCAGCGGTTGGCGCTGGTGTTCCCTTTCGCAGCGCAAATATTTCTTCTACTCAGCAAGGTAATCTGGATACGGCATACCGCTCAGGAAATGACAGCGCCGACTACCTTAAGTATCTGAGAGGTGACTCCTCCCAAGAGCAAGGTTCCACTGCCACCGGCAGCAGCCGGGCGTATCGCACGCGAACCAAGTTCCTCGGTGACATTATCGATTCGAAGCTGGTGGTGGTCGGCAAACCCTCCTTCCCGTTCTCGGACTCCACAAATCCTGGGTATGCAGCATTCAAGAGCATATGGGGTTCACGCCGCACGGTTGTCTACGCCGGCGCAAACGACGGCATGCTGCATGCAGTCAATGGCGCACTCGTGACCACACCGACAACGACGCCTGCAGGCGTTGTGCTGGAAAGCGACGCCAACGCGGGGACTGAAATGTTTGCCTACGTCCCCAGCGCACTCTATAGCGGCCCAAATGGCACGCCCAACACAGATGGGTTGGCGGTACTCGGTAACCCGTCGTACGTTCACAAGTACTTCGTGAATTCAACCCCGACCGTTTATGACCTGGACTTTGGCCGGACACCAGATGTCAGTGGTGTCGTTCAAACCGGCCCTGCCGATTGGCGCTCTATATTGGTGGGAGGTCTGGGCAAGGGAGGGAGAAGCTACTACGCAATCGACGTGACCGATCCGGTTGCCATGGTCACCGGTGGCGAAGGGACAGTCGCGAGCAAAGTGCTGTGGGAGTTCACCGATCCCGATCTCGGCTATACGTTCGACGGCCCAGTCATCGCAAAAACTCGCAAATATGGCTGGGTGTTTGTGTTCCCCTCCGGGTACAACAATGCCGATGGAAAAGGCTATTTTTTCTTCGTGAATCCCAAGACAGGCGCGCTGCTCGAAAAGATCTCCACGGGAGCAGGATCCGCCACGGCCAGTGCCGGATTGGCTTATGCTAATGCCTACGTGCTGGAAGGGACGGATGGCACGATGGATGCTGTGTATGCTGGCGACTTGCTTGGCAACGTCTGGCGCCTTGACGTGACAGCTGCCACCGGAGCCTATCCAGCACCCGTAAAAATCGCCACGTTGACCGACAGCAGTGGTGTCGTGCAACCGGTGACCTCGCGCCCTATCATCGAGATTCAACCTCGCACCAACAAGAGATTTGTTTTCGTGGGTACGGGTCGCCTGCTCGATTCGAGCGATATTGCGTCGACCCAGATGCAAACCTTCTATGCCATTGCAGATGGCACAAATGTCCGGTTCAATATAACGACCGATCTCCCAAGCGGGATCACCTTCCCTATCTCCCGGTCAAACTTGGCTCAGTTGACCGATCCAACGGTCGGTGTAACGCTCAATCCATCAACGCAGATTGGCTGGTATTTGGAGTTCGGAACCCAGACATCTGGCATCGCGTGGCGGAATATCAGCGAGCCGACCAGTTTCTTTGGAAGAGTCGCATTTTCTTCAATCTTGCCTACCAACGAAGACGTTTGCCGTCCATCTGGTGAAAGCAGGATCTATGTGCTCGAGTTCGACACGGGGAAATCTGTCCAACTTGATCGTTCCGCGACTCGAAGCGATGGATCAGTAGACACAAACGCGGTCGTCATTTCGTACAGCCGAGTCGGCAGCATCGTGACAGACCTCAAATTCCTGAGTCGATCGGGGACGCTAACCGGCATGTACGGAACCAACAGCGGCGCAACAGGTTCGCTGAATCTGCAGCCCTTGACTGCCACTGGGCTGCAACGGGTCAACTGGCGCGAAATTCCCGTGGTTGATTGAGCGTCCGAGGATGATCGCTCAGCGAGGCAACTCGCTGAGCCCCATCAAAGCCTCATCTACCGCCCTCGCCGCCTGGCGCCCTTCGCGAATGGCCCAGACCACGAGGGATTGACCGCGGCGAATATCCCCAGCTGCGAACACCTTTTCTATGTTGGTGGCATAACCCCCGGTGAAATCGGTGCTGGCTTTGGCGTTGCCACGGGCATCCTTGTCGACCCCAAATGCCTCGATCACGCTGGCAACTGGACTCACGAAGCCCATCGCCAGCAGCACCAGGTCGGCAGGCAACACCTGCTCGGACCCAGCCACTTCGACCATCTTGCCGCCCTGCCACTCCACACGCACGGACTTCAGCGCTTTCACTTTGCCCTTGTCTTTGCCTTCGCCACCGATGAATTCCTTGGTGGCGATGGCGAACTCGCGTTCGCAGCCTTCTTCGTGGCTTGAACTCGTGCGCAGCTTGGTCGGCCAGTAAGGCCAGACAAGCGGCTTGTTTTCTTGATCGGGTGGCATCGGCAGCAGTTCGAACTGCGTGACGCTCTTGGCGCCATGGCGGTTGCTCGTGCCCACGCAATCGCTGCCGGTGTCGCCACCGCCGATCACGATCACGTGCTTGCCGTCAGCACGCAGCTGATCCTTCAACTTATCGCCGGCGTTGATCTTGTTCTGCTGCGGCAAGAACTCCATGGCGAAGTGCACGCCTTCGAGGTCCCTACCTGGAACCGGCAGGTCGCGTGATTGCTCGGCACCACCGGCCAGCAACACGGCGTCGAACTCCTTCTTCAGCTCATCGGGAGTGATGGTTTCGCGCGCCCAGTTGGTGACCTTGCTGCCTTCTGGCAACTTGCCGACCATCACACCGGTGCGGAATGTGACGCCTTCCTTCTGCATCTGATCCACACGCCGGTCGATGTGCAACTTCTCCATCTTGAAATCGGGAATGCCGTAGCGCAGAAGGCCACCCACGCGATCGTTCTTCTCGAACACCGTCACGTCATGGCCGGCACGTGCCAGCTGCTGAGCGGCCGCCATACCCGCCGGACCTGAACCAACCACCGCCACCTTCTTGCCCGTTTTGATCTTGGGCGGGCGTGGTTGCACCCAGCCTTCGGACCAGGCGCGATCAATGATGGCGTGCTCAATGCTCTTGATGCCGACCGCGTCGTCGTTGACGTTCAACGTGCACGCGGCTTCACACGGGGCCGGGCAGATGCGCCCGGTGAACTCGGGGAAGTTGTTGGTCGAATGGAGCACCTCGATCGCATTCTTCCAATCGCCGCGGTACACGAGATCGTTGAAGTCCGGAATGATGTTGTTGACCGGGCAGCCGTTGTTGCAGAACGGCGTGCCGCAGTCCATGCAGCGGGCACTCTGGATCTTGGCGTCGTCTTCCTTCAGGCCGATGACGAATTCGTTGTAGTTCTTGACGCGCTTCTGGACGGGCTCATAGCCCTCTTCCAGACGCTCGTACTCCATGAAGCCGGTGACTTTTCCCATGATATTTGTGTGACTCCTGGCGTCTATCGCTTCGGGTAGGTGATTCAGGCCTTGGCGCGGCTCTTGCCGGCTGGCTTGTCGGCGGTTTTCGCCTTGGCGATCGTGTCGCCGGCCTGCTTGGCGGCATTCATCTCGCCCAGCGCACGCTTGTATTCGTTCGGGAAGACCTTCACGAACTTGCCACGTGCTTCAACCCAGTGGTCGAGAATCTCGCGCGCACGCAGACTGCCCGTCCAGCGATGGTGGTCGTTGAGTAGCTTCTTGAGGATGGCTTCGTCGGTTTCGCCGCGATGCCACACCGCCTTGTCGGAGCCTGCCTCCTGCTCCGCTGAACTCAACACCTTTTCGAGCGAGACCATCGAGGTGTTGCAGCGCTTGGCAAAACCTCCATCTTCGTCATAGACATAGGCCACACCACCGCTCATGCCGGCAGCGAAATTGCGGCCCGTCTTGCCGAGCACGGCCACCGTGCCACCCGTCATGTATTCGCAACCATGGTCACCCGTGCCCTCGACCACGGCCGTGGCGCCAGACAAGCGCACTGCGAAGCGCTCGCCGCCGACACCGCGGAAGAAGGCCTCGCCGCTGGTGGCTCCATAAAGCACGGTGTTGCCCACGATGATGTTGCGTGTGGCGTCGCCGCGGAAGTCGATACTAGGGCGCACCACCACACGGCCGCCCGACAAGCCTTTGCCCGTGTAGTCGTTCGCGTCGCCGATCAGGTACAGCGTGATGCCCTTGGCCAGGAAGGCGCCGAAGCTCTGACCGCCCGTGCCTTCCATCTGGATGAAGATGGTTTCATCAGGCAAGCCTTCGGGGTGATGGCGCACCAACTCGCCAGACAGCATGGCGCCCACCGTACGGTTGACGTTGCGAGTCTGCTCGATGATTTGCACTTTCTCGCCGCGCTCCAGCGCAGGCTTGCACTTCTCGATCAGTTTCACGTCAAGCGCTCGTGCCAAGCCGTGGTCTTGCGTTTCCACCTGGCGGCGCGACACCTCAGCGGGCGCCGCTGGCTGATGGAAGATGCGGCTGAAGTCGAGCCCCTTGGCCTTCCAGTGTGAAATGCCCTTCTTGGTGTCCAGCAGATCAGAGCGGCCGACGAGGTCTTCGAACTTGCGAATGCCCAGCTGAGCCATGATTTGACGCGCTTCTTCTGCCACGAAGAAGAAGAAGTTCACCACGTGCTCGGGCCGGCCTTGAAACTTGGCGCGAAGCACCGGGTCCTGGGTCGCCACGCCCACCGGGCAGGTGTTGAGGTGGCACTTGCGCATCATGATGCAGCCCTCGGCGACCAGCGGTGCCGTCGCGAAGCCGAACTCGTCGGCACCGAGCAAAGCTCCGATCACGACGTCACGCCCTGTCTTCATCTGCCCATCGGCCTGCACGCGAATGCGGCCACGCAAGCGGTTCAGCACCAGCGTCTGCTGCGTCTCGGCCAGGCCGAGTTCCCAGGGGGTGCCCGCGTGCTTGATCGAGCTCCACGGTGATGCACCCGTGCCGCCATCATGGCCGGCAATCACGACGTGGTCCGCCTTGGCCTTGGCAACGCCAGTGGCCACCGTGCCCACACCCACTTCAGATACCAGCTTCACGCTGATGTCAGCGCGCTGGTTGGCATTCTTCAGGTCATGGATGAGCTGCGCCAAGTCTTCGATCGAATAGATGTCGTGGTGTGGCGGCGGCGAGATCAAGCCCACGCCTGGCACCGAGTAACGCAACATGCCGATGTAATCGCTGACCTTGCCGCCCGGCAGTTGGCCGCCCTCACCCGGCTTGGCGCCTTGCGCCATCTTGATCTGGATCTGGTCCGCAGAAGCCAGGTACTCGGCGGTCACACCGAAGCGGCCCGATGCCACTTGCTTGATCTTTGAGCGCAGCGAGTCACCCGCCTTGAGCTCGTAGTCGGATGCAATCACCTTCGCACCCACGACGTCGCTGAGCTTGGTGCCATCGGTGATCTTGATGCCCTTCAGCTCGTTGCGGTAGCGGGCCGGGTCCTCGCCGCCTTCACCGGTGTTGGACTTGCCGCCGATGCGGTTCATCGCCACGGCCAACGTCGTGTGAGCTTCGGTCGAGATCGATCCGAGCGACATGGCGCCGGTCGCAAAACGCTTGACGATTTCCTTGGCCGACTCGACCTCGTCGACCGGAATGGCCTTGCTCGGGTCGAGCTTGAATTCGAACAGGCCACGCAAGGTCATGTGGCGACGCGATTGGTCGTTCACCAGTTGGGCGTATTCCTTGTAGGTCTCGTACTTGTTGGCGCGCGCGCTGTGCTGCAGCTTGGCGATCACGTCAGGTGTCCACATGTGCTCTTCGCCGCGCACGCGCCAGGCGTACTCGCCGCCGGTATCGAGCATGCTGGCAAGCACCGGGTCATCGCTGAACGCCGCCTTGTGCATGCGCACCGCTTCTTCGGCCACGTCGAACACGTCGATGCCCCCAACCTGGCTCGCCGTGCCGCGGAAGTACTTTTCGATCAGCGTCTTTTCCAGACCGATCGCCTCGAACAGCTGCGAGCCGCAATACGACATGTAGGTCGACACGCCCATCTTGGACATGATCTTCGACAAGCCCTTGCCGATGGCCTTGACGTAGTTGTAGATCGCCTTTTCCGCCGACAATTCGCCCGGCAGTTCCTTGTGCATGGAAGCCAGCGTTTCCATCGCCAGATAAGGGTGGACGGCTTCGGCGCCATAACCGGCGAGCACGGCAAAGTGATGCACCTCGCGCGCCGAACCGGTTTCAACGACCAGACCAGCCGTGGTGCGCAGACCCTCACGCACCAGATGCTGGTGAATGGCCGACAAAGCCAGCAGCGCCGGGATCGCAATGTGATCGCGATCCATGTGCCGGTCGCTGATGATCAGGATGTTGTGGCCGCTCTTGATCGCGTCCACGCTCTCAGCGCACAACGAGGCAAGCTTGGCTTCAACGCCTTCGTCGCCCCATGCAAGCGGGTAACTGATGTTGAGTTCGTGGCTGCGGAATTTGCCGTAGGTGTACTTCTCGATCTCGCGTAGACGGCCCATGTCGGCGAAGTCGAGCACGGGCTGCGATACCTCCAGGCGCATCGGCGGGTTGACCGCGTTGATGTCGAGCAAGTTTGGTTTCGGCCCGATGAAGGACACGAGCGACATCACGACCGCTTCGCGAATCGGATCGATCGGCGGGTTGGTGACCTGAGCAAACAACTGCTTGAAGTAGCTGAACAGCGGCTTGTTCTTGTCAGACAGCACGGCCAGCGGCGAATCGTTGCCCATCGAGCCGGTGCCCTCTTCCCCGGCCTGCGCCATGGGGCTCAAGAGGAACTTGATGTCTTCTTGCGTGTAGCCGAACGCCTGCTGGCGATCGAGCAGCGACTCGGTGAACTCGCTGGCACTGCCGGTGGCTTCGATGGAGTCGAGCCGCACGCGCACGTTCTCGATCCACTGACGATAGGGCTTGGCCAGAGCGAACTGGTTCTTCAGTTCTTCGTCATCGATGATGCGGCCCTGGTCGAAGTCGATCAGGAACATCTTGCCCGGCTGCAGGCGCCACTTCTTGACGATCTTGTTCTCCGGGATCATCGGCAGCACGCCGGATTCAGAGGCCATCACGACCAGATCGTCTTCGGTGACGATGTAGCGTGAGGGGCGCAAGCCGTTGCGATCGAGCGTGGCGCCGATCTGGCGGCCGTCGGTGAAAACCATCGATGCAGGCCCATCCCAAGGCTCGAGCATGGCAGCGTGGTACTCGTAGAACGCGCGGCGGCGCTCGTCCATCGTGGCGTGCTGCTCCCACGCCTCGGGAATCATCATCATCGCGGCATGGGCAAGCGAGTAGCCGCTCATGGTCAACAGTTCCAGCGCGTTGTCGAAGGTTGCCGTGTCGGACTGGCCTTCGAAGCTGATCGGATAGAGCTTTTGCAGGTCGTCACCCAGCACTGGCGACTTCATGACGCCTTCGCGGGCGCGCATCCAGTTGAAGTTGCCCTTGACGGTGTTGATCTCACCGTTGTGGGCCACCATGCGGTAGGGGTGAGCGAGCGGCCATTCCGGGAATGTGTTGGTCGAGAAGCGCTGATGCACGAGCGCCAATGCCGACACGGCGCGCGGATCTTGCAAGTCCTTGTAGTACTTGCCCACTTGGTCGGCCAGCAGCAGGCCCTTGTAGATGATGGTGCGACAGCTCATGCTGGGCACGTAGTACTCATGGCTGTGCGTCAGCTTCAAGCGCTGGATCGCACTCGATGCCGTCTTGCGGATGACGTACAGCTTGCGTTCCAGCGCATCGGGCACGATCACGTCTGGGCCGCGGCCGATGAAGATCTGGCGAATGATCGGCTCTTTTTGACGCACCGTCGGCGACATCGGCATCTCGGTGTCAACGGGCACATCACGCCAGCCCAACAGCACCTGCCCCTCTGTCTTGACGGCGCGCTCCAGAGCCTGTTCACAGGCGAGACGCGAGCCATGCTCCTTGGGCAGGAAGATCATGCCCACGCCGTATTCACCTGGCGGAGGCAATTCGACGCCTTGGGCGGCCATCTCCGCGCGGTAGAAGTCGTCGGGAATCTGGATCAGGATGCCCGCACCATCGCCCATCAGCTTGTCAGCACCGACGGCGCCGCGATGGTCAAGGTTCTCGAGAATCTTCAGGCCTTGCTCAAGGATGCTGTGAGCCTTGTGGCCTTTGATATGCGCCACGAAACCGACGCCGCAAGCGTCGTGCTCGTGCGACGGGCTGTACAAGCCGAACTCGGCTGCGTCATGCACTTCTGCAGGGGCAGCTGCCCCGTGGGCCGCCTGGGTCATGGCGCACACTCCGTCTCAAAGCTGTGGAAGCCCGAAGAATACTGCAGCGCAGCAGGGACTTCAACGAAAACAAAGAGGGTCTGACACCATTTAACTATGGCTTGAAAATTCCTCTTTTAAATTGGGGCCAGATTGATCGCCAGCCTTTTTCGTCGGCCTTCCACGCGGTAAAGGCGTGAGTCGACGGTCAGTACTGTCCGAGAGCGTGCTCAAAAACGCGGGGGACCCCAGTGGCCATCCTTTCAAGGCAGCATCGGAAATGAGAGCAAGCTCAGAAGAAGTGAGTGCCTGCCGCGCCAACTCTCTATAGGCTGCCTCTCGATCAAATGGCGTATTACCCAGGGACCAGTACTCACGGTGATCGCTAATACGAGGGTCACCTCGTTCGCCGAAGTGATGCGGAGCACTTGACCAGGGTGAACGCTCCGAACCTGCGCCGCCATCACTCTCTCCCTGGAAAGGCCGTTCTACGTATCGCATGCACGTTAGCAAGTGCCGTTCCGGTTCGATGACGGTTGCCCTGAAGCGCCCCTCCCACAAGCTGCCCACATGCGCGTGGCGCCGATTGAAGTGACTCCCGTAGCGGCGGCCGATCGCTTGCATCATGCGGCTCAGGCTGTCCAGTTTCGATGGGGTTGCCAGCAGCCGAATTTCACTGTCGCGCAAGGCATAGGCGTGAATTGCCACGCCATGTGTGATCGCTGCTTCTTGGAGCAAGTCAAGGAACAGGCGGCGGTCGGCATCATCCCTGAACACAGCCTGGCGACCGTGCCCCAACTGGATCAGCAGATGCGGCCACCCGGGAACGCACAGGCGCGGCAGACGAGCCATGGTGTCAGTCGAACAAGCGGCGGCCCGTCAATCGCTCATGCTCGCGCACGGCAAAGCGGTCGGTCATGCCGGCGATGTAGTCCGCAAGCTTGCGCAGATTCGTAGCATCGCCTTCCTTTGCCCACTCTTCCGGCTTGGATCTGTAGGCGGCAAAGAGGTCACGAACGACCTCTTTGGCTCGGTCGGTCGTCGAAGTCACTTGGGGGTGCCGATAGAGATTCACACGCAAGAATCGCTTGAGCTCGAGGCTCTCTCTCGCCATCGCTTCGCTGAAGCACACCAGCACTGGTGAAGCGCGGACATCGCTCACGCGATTCGGTCGCGCTTTGTCGAGTGACGCACATGTCGCGTCAAGCACGTCATAGACCTGAGCCGACAACATTCGGCGTATGGCGTCGAACAGCAGGCGGCGACCAACCAAACCGGGATGTTCTGCCAACGCCTCCCGCTGAAAACGAAAGAACAAGGGTACGTTTTCCAATTGCTCGATGCGGATCAAACCAGAGCGCACGCCATCGTCGACATCGTGCGCGTTGTAGGCGATCTCATCTGCCAAGTTACACAACTGCGCTTCGAGGCTGGGCTGTGTTCGATCGATGAATCGACGGCCGACGCCGCCAGGTTCACTCGCCTCCAGGCGCTCGGCGTGGCGCTGTGAGCAGTGCTTCAAGATGCCCTCGCGAGTTTCGAACGTGAGATTAAGGCCATCGAAATCTGGGTAGCGTTCTTCCAGAAAATCCACGACCCGCAGGCTCTGGAGGTTGTGCTCGAACCCGCCACTTGTCGGATCGGCGGAGTGAAGGCAGTCATTCAGCGCATCTTGCCCAGCGTGACCAAACGGCGTGTGCCCTAGATCGTGAGCCAGCGCAATGGCCTCGACAAGATCTTCGCTCAAGCCCAGCGAGCGGGCTATCGAACGCCCCAGCTGCGCCACCTCGAGCGAATGCGTCAGGCGGGTCCTGAACAAATCACCCTCGTGATTCAAGAAGACCTGGGTCTTGTACACCAAGCGTCGAAAGGCTGTGCTGTGCACGATGCGGTCGCGATCACGCTGGTACTCGCTTCGTGTGGGCGCCGAGGCTTCAAGGTGACGCCGACCGCGTGAAGCCTCGGGGTCACACGCATAGGGCTTGAGCATGAGGGAGATGGCTTTTGGCGAGCCTTCGTCAGGCAGTGTGCGCAGCGATCACGTCACGCACCACGTCGTCAGGGGCTGGACGAACAGAGGCTCGCCCTGGTGAATCGATCACCACAAAGCGGATTTCACCGCCCTCTGACTTCTTGTCGATGCGCATGAGTTCGAGGTAGCGATCGGCCCCCAATGCTGGCCCATGAATCGGTAGCTTCGCGCGCTCAATCAATCGAGTGAGGCGCTCGACATACGCCTCATCGATCAAGCCTAAGCGGCGTGATAGATCTGCCGCCATCACCATGCCGCAACCGACCGCTTCGCCGTGCAGCCAAGTGCCGTAGCCCATGCCTGCTTCAATTGCGTGGCCGAAGGTGTGTCCGAAATTCAGAATGGCCCGCAAGCTAGACTCTCGCTCATCCTGTCCCACGACCCAAGCTTTGATCTCGCAGGAACGTTTGACGGCATAAGCCAGCGCCCTTTTGTCACGCGACCACAGCGCGTCAAGATTTGTTTCGATCCACCCCAGAAAGGCGTCGTCGGCAATCGGCCCGTACTTGATCACTTCGGCGAGCCCCGCTGCCAACTCCCGGTCAGGCAGGGTGTCCAGCGTGTCCAGATCCGCAATGACCCGGAGAGGCTGATAGAAGGCCCCGATCATGTTCTTACCCAGCGGATGATTGATGGCTGTTTTTCCGCCGACCGAAGAGTCCACTTGCGCCAGCAATGTCGTCGGAACTTGGACGAAAGGAATGCCTCGCATGTAGCTTGCCGCAGCGAAACCAGCTACGTCACCGATCACCCCTCCGCCCAGAGCAAATATGACGGTCTTGCGATCGCAATGGGCCTTGAGCAAGAATTCGAAGATCAGATCCAGCGAACTCCAATTCTTGAATGCCTCGCCATCTGGCAATTCAACAAAGAGTACCTGTCTATACCGAGTTGCAAGAACTTCAAGCAATCGGTGCTTATATAACCCAGCCACCAGCGGGTTGCTGACCACAACGGCTGAACTATCGCCTTGCCCTTGAAGGCTGTCGAAACTCGATCCTTGGCCTAGAAGGCCCGGGCCGATCAAGATGTCATAGCCTCGGTCGCTCAGCGCTACGGTCACTCGGTCAGTTGGTATCGACATAACGCCAGTGTAGCGGCGACACCGCTCGATCAATTTTGACGTAGAGACGAATCAACGGGCGAAGGAACAGCCCCAGCGTCGACAACACCGGCCAACTCAAGTTGCATCAGCACGATGTTGATCAACGTCGTGACCGAAGGACGTCCCGTTTCAATCACGGAATGCGCCGCTTCTCGATAGAGCGGATCTCTAATGTCGAAGAGTTCGCGAAGCCGAGCCAAAGGATCCGCAACCTGAAGCAGAGGTCGCACAGTGTCATGACGCAGCCGCCTGAAAAGATCCTCGGGCGAGGATCGCAGATACACAACGTGACAGCGCTCATGTAGCAATCTGCGATTGTTGACGCGCAACACAGCCCCGCCACCGGTAGCAAGTACTGCATCTTCATAGGAAGTGATCTCCCCAATCACCGATTCTTCGATGTCGCGAAAACCCGCTTCCCCCCGCGCTTCGAAATAGGAGCGGATCGGTTCCCCGATCCGCTTTTCGATCATCGCATCGCTGTCGATGAATACTCGCCCTAGTCGCCTCGCCAACTGTCGACCAACGGTGGACTTCCCACCACCGGGCATACCGACGAACGCTATGAGCCCTCGGGCAGACTGGGCGGCAAGGCGTTCCTCGGAAGGATCGCTCGCCACGCTCCTGCCCTAGCTACCCGAGCCAGACGCCGCGGTAACTGAAATAATTGCAACCCGCTTTAAGTTATCCAGCACCGTGACAACTCCGGGATCAAAACAACCCGTCACGAAGATTGCAACTTGGTTATTTCGGTTTGGTATCTCATACGTGCCAGCTACGGTTGGGGCCGTACTCCCGGCAGGGCCGAAAGTGATGTTTTGGTGGTCAGAACTGAAAGCGGTATATGGTGCAGTCCCACCAATTACCAAGAAATCTCCAACCTTAGTATTCGTTCCCGGGCAATTATTGGTTCCAGTAGAATACCCCATTTTATCCGGAGAGACTTGGAATTCAGATAATTGTCCGGCATTATCGTCACCGCTCCCGCCACAGGCAGTCATCGCGCCCAAAGCAATGATGAGAACGCAAAAAGTCTTTGAATTAGCTTTCATCAATTCACCCGTTTTGCAACTATCGATCCTACCCCAACCTATCGTGCCGCTGATCGATCGGAAATCACCTTCGGTGTAAGGAACACCAACAGCTCAGTCTTACTCGTTGTTCGCGTCTTAGTCTTAAAGAGATTACCCAGGAAAGGAATATCCCCAAGAAACGGCACTTTCGTCGTGTCTTCGCGCTCATTTTGGGTGTAGATGCCACCGATTACCACTGTTCCGCCATTTTCAACAAGAATTTGTGTACGCACATGTTTAGTATCAATGGCGAATCCAGCGGCAGTACTTCTGCCAACGCTGTCCTTGTTCACATCAACATCAAGAATGACATTTCCCTCAGGAGTGATCTGCGGAGTAACTTCCAACTTTAAGTTCGCTTTACGGAATGACAAGGCCGTTGCACCACTCGACGTTGCGGTCTGATATGGCAACTCCTCCCCCTGTTCGATCAATGCTTTGACCTGATCAGCAGTAATAACACGAGGACTTGAAACAATTTTTCCCTTGCCATCCGCTTCCAAAGCAGAAATCTCCAAATTCAGGAAGCGATTGGCCGCAGCGCTAAACAACGAGACAGCAAATGTTGAAGCGCTGTAGCCATTTTGGCCGGAAGCGGGCAAATTTACAAACTGAGTATCAGAAAACGGAATTGTTGTTCCACTTACTTGACCCGTTTGAAGCCCAATGGCATTCATATTCCCTCCGATACCAACACTCGCGTCGGACGTACCGTATCCACTTACCCCGCCCCGCAATCCGCGCAAATCGGTAGCTCCCAACTTAACACCAAGCGACCGGCCGAAGGAGTCTGCAGCTTCAACAATACGTGCTTCAATGAGCACTTGTCGAACAGGTATGTCGATCTTGGCGATCATCGCCTGGATTTCTTCCAGCTTGGAAGGTATATCGCTAACGAAAAGCTGATTAGTCCGCGACTCAGAGATCACACTTCCTCGAGTCGAGAGTATCCGAGATGCGGTGCCACCGCCACCCGAACCACCTTGCCCTGACAAGCCCTTCGCGACCTCTTCCGCTTTTGTATAGTTCAGCTGGAATGACTGAGTGCGGACCGGCTCCAGATTGGCAATCTGGGCTTTCGCCTCCAGATCTACCTTTTCCTTGGCTGCCAGCTCATCTTTCGGGGCGATAAGAATCACGTTGCCTGATTTACGCAGGCCAAGCCCTTTTGCTTGAAGGATGATGTCGAGGGCTTGGTCCCAAGGAACATCCTTAAGGCGAAGCGTCACACTTCCGGTCACGGTGTCACTCGTCACAACATTGAAGTTGGTGAAGTCCGCAATCACCTGCAACAAAGCACGTACTTCGATATTCTGGAAGTTGAGCGAGAGCTTCTCGCCGGCATAACCAGGCCCTTGCACAAGCTTATTGGGGTCAGTCTTCTGGACTCGCACCTCAAGAACAAACTGATTGTCAGTCTGATAGGCACTGTGCTCCCAAGCACCACGAGGCTCAACAACCATCCTCACCCTGTCGCCGTTCTGGAATGTGGAAATTGACTGTACGGGAGTCCCGAAGTCGGTTACGTCAAGCCGTCGGCGCAGATTCTCGGGCAGAGTCGAACGGAGAAATTCCACAACGAGGCTTTGCCCCTGCTGTCGAATGTCCACGCCAACCTGATTGTTTGGCAGATCAACGACGACTCGTCCTGATCCGTCTTGCCCACGCCGGAAATCCACACCCTTCAGCGCCAGCTGAGACTGGTTGAGGCTCTCGGCAAAATGAACAGGCTCTGCTGCAGTGGCACCGCCAGTAGCTGCAGTAGGCGAAGCCGAACTGTCCATCACGACCAGCAATACTTTGCCTTGAATCTGAGTTCGGTAATTGGCAGCCTGTTTCAGGTTCAAGACAAGCCTTGTGCGATCTCCCGCCTGCGCAATATTGACTGACCTTAGATTACCCTGATTGATTTCAACGTTGGAGCGTCCCATCGCGTTTCCCACATTCGGCAAATCAAGGGCAATACGTGGCGGGGTTTGCACCGTGAAGCCTGATGGCACCGCAGTCAAAGGCTCCGACAACTCGATCCGCACAACTTCGGAACCAGCCTGCTGTGTGCTATTGATCGACTGAATCGCATTCTGAGCGAAAGCCACCCCGGACGCGCCGAAGAGCAACGCGAGCACAAACACACGAGCCCGCAACTTACCCATGATCTGAATCTCCTGCATGTTCTTCATCGCGCCTTCTCCTGAAGCTGAAGGGAGCTGGTGCGCTCAATCCACTCGCCCGCTGCGTCCTGGACAATCTCGCGGAACGAGATGTCGGTTTCAGAAATCTTGGTGATCTTTCCGTAGTTCTGCCCCAGATAGTCACCCTGCTTGACCTGGTACAGAAGATTGTCGACCTTCAATAACGCATAGGGGCGCCCTTGCTTCGTCACACTGCCCACCATGCTCATGCTGTCCACTGGGTATGCTTCAAGAGGCTCTTTGCGACGGTTTATCTCAGCCGCTAACAAGGAGTTCGATTGCCTTGCCTCTTGTTTGATAGCGACCGTTAGCTTCTGATTGCTAAATGGCTCGACCGCACCCCCCGCCAAATAGGCTTGCGGGTTGAATTTTTTTGGCGCCGACAGCGGGGAGACATTTGGCTTCACTTCGCGTCGCTGCTGTTCAAGCCACTGAGTCAACTCGTCCTGCGAACCGCTACAACCCACCACCGTCGTTGCGGCAAACACGCAGGCGAAAACAGATATCCGAAAGTGCACACCGGCAGTGAATATCATTTCTTCGCCCCCGCTGCCTTGGCAGCTGCAGCTTTTTGCTCACTCACTTCGTTCGCGTCGAGGTATCGATAGGTCCGTGCGGTCGCCTCCATCGAAAGAAGCCCCGAGGAATCTTTGGTGCCACTGATGGTCAAGTTGTGCAAAGTCACGATACGAGACAGGTTCGCAACGTCCGCAGCGAAATTACCGATGTCGTGATAGCGCCCCGTCACACGCAAAGCGATTGGCAGCTCAGCGTAGTACTCCCTGACCAGCACCTGCCCAGGGCGAAACAATTCGAACTGAAGTCCGCGGCCAAGACCCGCTTGGTTGATATCGGACAAAAGAGCGTCCATTTCAGCCTTGCCCGGCAACTGCTTTTCCAGTTGCGTTACATACTCTTCAACTTGAAGCTTTTGCTTGCGCAACTCTTCCAAATTGACTGCCTGCGCGAGCTTCCCGCGATAGTCCTGCTTCAGAACAGGCTCTTTGTCGCGCTCGGCTTGGAGTTGATCATCCGCACTGGACAGCAGAAGAAACCAGCCAAGAACCACCATCGCGATGGCGAGCACCACCCACGTGGCAATTTTTGGCAGCATGGGCCATTGGCCGGGTTCATTCGGATTGAGACCCCTGAACTGCGAGGCCGCCGCACCAAAGACTGAGTTCAGATCGACGTTGATGGATTTAGCTTGCGTTGCCATGGCTTCAATACCTTCAGGGCTTCTGCGATTTCGCAGCCACAGCACTGGCAGCAAGCGATTGAGACGCTACGACACCCGAAGCGGCCGCAGCAGCCTTTGCGTCAACATCTTGTGGCCGTTTGATTGAAACCCGCATCGAAAAGTCGTACAGACGCTTCTGTTCCTTGTCCGCGGCTTGGACCGTGGCTGCCTTGATCTCGACCAATTCGGGGCGCGTTACCCACTCCGAGTTATTGCCCGTATTGCGAAGCAATTCAGATACGCGCTCATTTGTCTGCGCAATGCCCGCCAAATTGAGCACCTGCCCGTCCTGTTTGACGGTGCTGTAGTAGATGCCCTCAGGTGTTTGCTTGACAAGTTCGTTCAGCACATGCACGGGGATATTGCGATCGATCTGAAGATCCTCTACGGCCTTTTGCCGGGCCTTGAGAGCGTCGATCTCAGCGCGCAGGGTCGCAATGTCCTTGATCTGTACTTCAAGCTTCCGAATCTCCGCCGTCAGAAATTCGTTCCGTTGCTGCTGACCCGTGGTCATCTGCTGCAAGACCAAGTACCAAAGACCAACAGCCGCAAGCCCTGCAGCAGCAGCCAAGCCAAGCCCAAGGAAGAAGGCGGCCTTGCGGCGCTTGCGTTTTTCTTCCCGATGCGGGAGCAGGTTGATCAAGATCACTGCAGGAACCTCCGCATCGCCAACCCGCAAGCCGTGAGGTATGACGGAGCTTCCCGCCGAAGCTTGCTCTCGCGAACCGCCGAGCCAAGCTTCATGTTGTCAAAGGGATTCACCACCATGGAGGCAAAACCAGTTAGCTCCGTCACCCGATCTTTCAACCCAGGCAATGTGGCCGTACCGCCTGCCAGCATCACGTAGTGCACCTTGTGATGTGGCGTACTGGTGAAGAAGTACTGCAACGCGCGACCAATTTCTTGCGACAAACTGTCGACAAAGGGGGCAAGGATCGACGTCTCGTAGTCTTCGGGCAGGTCCGAGGCAAGCTTCTTCTGCTCAGCCTCTTCGAACGAGAAACCGTACTGACGTGAGATCAGCTGCGTCAGCTGCGAACCACCGAATGCCTGATCACGGTCATACAACATCTCGTCATCACGCAACACTTTCAAGCTCGTGGTGTCAGCGCCAATCTCGAACAACGCAACGAGTGCGTCTTTGCCTTCATTGGGCAAGGCCTCGATCAGGCGACCCATGGCAAGACGAGATGCGTGCGATTCGATGTCCAGCACCACAGGCTTCAGGCCGGCAGCCTCGGCAAGGCCCTGGCGGTCCTGAACACGATCTTTGCGTGACGCTGCGATCAGCACCTCCACATCACCAACCGAGGTTGGGCTGGGCCCAATGACAGAGAAGTCAAGACTGACTTCATCGAGCGAAAACGGAATGTACTGATTCGCCTCAGACTCGACCTGAAGCTCCAACTCTTCTTCGCGCAAGCCTGCAGGCAGCATGATCTTCTTGGTGATCACTGCAGATTGGGGCATGGCCATCACGACCTGCTTGGTTTTGGTGCCGCTCTTGGTCACCACGCGCCGTACAGCATCAGCCACTTCGTCGAATTTCTCGATCTGGCCATCAGTGATCCAGCCTTTTTCGAAGCTTTCAGCCGCAAAACGCTCAAGCACATACTCGCCGGAAGCGCTCTGCCCCAGCTCAACCAGCTTGACGCTGGAAGAACTGATGTCCAAGCCGATCATCGGTGGATGTTTGCGGCCCAACAACAAATCAAGGAAGCTCACGACGCCCTCTCCCAACGCGCATTTAAGTACGCTGGACTGTTAAGAAGTTACTTCAATGCTAGCAGTAAAGTCTTTGTGCAACAAAGATATTTCCAATTTTCACAACCTCCGCTCGTTGCGAAACGCAGACGTAAAGAGGTGCCAAAAATTGACACTTGCGGGTCAACCCTGATGCTCCTGTTTGCGATGTGCCAAAGAGTTCACGATCCACGGTCGGCACCAAGGCGCTTCCTATAATCACGGCGACTTTTGTTGGAGTTCCATGAGCGAATCCGAGCGAGCGGCCGCGTCCCCGTCCCATAACCGTGCGTCACTGCCCCCGTGGGCGCGTTTGCTGGCCCGCGGCTCGGCTTGGCTACTGGGCCTGTTGGTCGCAGGGGTGCTCATGGTGGCCATGCTGGTCGGGTTAGCCCTTGCCGTGGCCTATCCCAACCTGCCTGAGATCAGCGGGCTGCTCGATTACCGGCCGAAGCTGCCGATGCGCATCTATTCGGCCGATGGAGTCCTGCTGGGCGAATTCGGAGAAGAGCGGCGCAACTTCACTCCCATCTCGCAGGTTCCCAAGGTGATGCAGCAGGCGGTACTGGCAATTGAAGACGCCCGCTTCTATCAGCACAGCGGCGTTGACTACAAGGGCGTGCTCCGCGCCGGCCTCGCACAGTTCGCCGAGTCTCGCAGTCAGGGCGCTTCAACCATCACGATGCAGGTGGCGCGCAATTTCTACCTGTCGACGGAGAAGACCTTCACCCGCAAGATCTACGAAGTGCTGCTGGCGCTCAAGATCGAGAGCCTCCTCACAAAGGAACAGATTCTCGAGGTCTACATGAATCAGATCTTTCTGGGGCAGCGGGCTTACGGCTTTTCCGCCGCGAGCGAGGTCTACTTCGGCAAGCCGCTCAAGGACATCACCATCGCCGAAGCAGCCATGCTCGCCGGCCTGCCCAAGGCCCCATCGGCCTACAACCCGATCACCAATCCGCGGCGCGCGACCGTGCGCCAGCAGTACATCATTGAACGGATGCTGGAGAACGGGTTCATCACGCCCGAGCAGCACGATGCCGCGCGCAGCCAGCCCCTGAAGTACCGCGCGCCCTCGGAGGTCGTGATCCACGCGGAGTACGTGGCCGAGGCCGCCCGCCAGATGATCTTCAGCCAATACGGTGACGAAGCCTACAACCGCGGCCTCAACATCTTCCTGACCTTGAACTCTGCCGAGCAGGCAACGGCCTATCACGCGCTACGCAAGGGCATCCTCGACTTCGAACGCCGTCAGGTGTATCGAGGACCCGAGGCATACATCGACCTGCCCGCCAACCTCAAGGAAGTAGACACTCGCATCGCCGAGGCGTTGGACGAGCACCCGGACAACGATGAGCTTCGCGCCGGCGTGGCGCTTGAAGTGAGTCCGCGCAAGGTGGTGGCCGTATTACAAAGCGGCGAGTCGATCACCGTGACGGGCGAAGGCCTCAAACCCGTGACGTCGGGTCTCGCCGAAAAGGGCAACCCCAAGACGCAGATCCGGCGCGGTGCCGTGATCCGGCTGGTGAAGGGACCCAAAGGTGACTGGTCCATCACCCAACTGCCTGAAGTCGAAGGTGCTTTTGTCTCGCTGGACCCACGCACCGGTGCCGTGCGCACCATGGTCGGCGGCTTCGACTACGCGAAGAACAAGTTCAACCACGTGACGCAGGCCTGGCGGCAGCCGGGCTCCAGCTTCAAGCCCTTCATCTATTCGGCTGCTTTGGAAAAGGGGTTCACGCCGGCAACTGTGATCAACGACGCTCCGTTGTTCTTTGATGCAGGCACCACGGGCAGCCAGCCCTGGGAACCGAAGAACTACGACGGCACGTTCGACGGCCCGATGTCGATGCGGCGCGGCTTGGCCAAGTCGAAGAACATGATCTCGATCCGCATCCTGCAGTCCATCACTCCCGCGTATGCGCAAGAGTGGGTCACGCGTTTCGGGTTCGACGCCGACAAGCACCCGGCCTATCTCACGATGGCCCTGGGCGCCGGCTCGGCGACACCGCTCCAGATGGCCTCGGCCTATGGCGTCTTCGCCAATGGAGGTTTCCGCGTCAACCCCTTCCTCATCAGCAAGGTCACCGATGCCAAGGGTCGCGTGCTGAATGAAGCCAAGCCCCAGGCCCTGAGCAGCGACAACCGCACCCTGGATGCACGCAACGCCTTCGTGATGACCAGCCTGCTGCAGGAAGTCACTCGCTCCGGCACCGCGGCGCGGGCTCAGGGCACGCTCAAGCGGCCCGACATCTATGGCAAGACGGGCACCACCAACGATTCGATGGACGCCTGGTTCGCCGGCTTCCAGCGCAGCGTGGTGGCCGTCGTGTGGATCGGCTACGACAACCCGCGCAAACTCGGTGATCGCGAAACTGGCGGTGGTCTGTCGCTCCCGGTTTGGATCGACTACATGGCGCAGACGCTGAAAGGCGTGCCGGTCGAGGAGCCCTCAGCCCCCGAAGGCTTGGTGAATCTCGGCGGCGAGTGGTATTACGAAGAGTTCACCCACGGCAATGGTGTCAGCAGCCTGGGCCTGGACGACAAGCTGCCGACGGCGCCCAGCGAGGAAGAGAAGAAAAGCATCCTCGATCTGTTCAAGCGCTGATCGAGCGCCAGTTCGGGCTCAGGCTGGCGGCACGAAGCGAAGCGCCAGCCCCGACTGCTCGCTGGCTGAGGCCGACAACGCATCGAAGAACTCGCGCCCTTCGCGCGTGTCGAGCCATTGCCCGTTCACGTGTTTGTAGTGGTAGCCGCCAGAGCGCGCTGCTAGCCAGAGTTCATGCAGCGGGGGCTGGGTGTTCAGCACCAGCTTGCTGCCATTGGGAAAGCTCAATTCAAGCAAACCACCCGTGCGATGGCTGTCGATGTCCACCACATCATCTTGCAGCCAGCAGTCGACAGTGGCCTCGACGGACTCCAAAACCGCAGCCGCCAGGCTGTGGAACTGGGCATCAGTGAGTGGTGTGGGAATGAGCTCGACAGACATGGCCGCTAAAATTCTTCAGATGTGGAAACCGAATTTCAGTGTAGCGGCCCGGTCCATGAGACTGACCGCAATAGGCTCTTTGCTGGCAGTGTTGCTGCTTTCAGGCTGTGGCCAGAAGGGCCCGCTGACGCTGACAGCACCGCATGCGCACTCAGCGGCGTCGGCCGCCTCTGCTCCGCGCTGAGTTCACAAGCGCCCTTCTTCCACTGCGTGGCAGGCGACGCGCACGCCTCGAATTTCCACCAGCGCAGGCCGCTCTTGCCGGCACCGTTCATTCGCGTGCGGGCAGCGGGGATGGAACGAACAGCCCGTCGGCGGGCTGAGCGGATTCGGTACCTCGCCTTGCACCGGCGTTCGCGCGCGGCCACTCATCGCGATGTCGGGGATCGCGTCCAGCAGCATGCGCGTGTAGGGATGCCGAGGCGTCGCAAACAGTGAGGCCTTGTCAGCGAGTTCGACCACGCGGCCGAGGTACATCACGCCCACGTGGTCGCTCACGTGGCGCACCACGGCCAGGTTGTGTGAGATGAACAGGTAGGTCAGGCCGCGGCTGCGCTGCAGGTCCTTCATGATGTTGAGCACCTGAGCCTGCACCGAGACATCGAGCGCCGATGTGGGTTCGTCGCAGACCAGGAACTCCGGCTGCGTGGCCAAGGCACGTGCAATCGACACCCGCTGGCGCTGGCCGCCCGAGAACTGGTGCGCGAACTTCTCCATGTCGGCGGCCACCAGCCCGACCGAGCGCAGCAGTTCGACAACGCGGTCCTTCAGCTCCGCATCGTTGCGGACCAGGCCGTGCTCCGTCAGCGGCTCGCCAACGATGTTCCGTACCGTCCAGCGCGGGTTCAGGCTCGCATACGGATCCTGAAAAATCATCTGCATGCGACGGCGCAAGGCCAGCGCCTGCGGGCTGGCCAGCGTGCGTGCGATGTTCTGGCCGTCGAAGAGCACTTCGCCCGCGCTGGGGTCATACAGCCCCACCAGCAGCCGGGCCACCGTGCTCTTTCCGCAGCCGGACTCGCCCACCAGCGCCAGCGTTTTGCCGCGTTCGATGGAGAAGCTCACGCCATCCACCGCGTGCACCCATTGGCGCGGTCTGCGTTCGATGACACGGTTCAACCACGGCGCCGAAACGTCGAAGCCCTTGGCGAGATCGCGCACTTCCACGAGGGTGCTCATGGCGCGAGGCTCACATCATGAAGCCAGCAGGCCGCGCGGGTGGCGCCAGCATCCAGCAGTTCAGGCCGCTCACTGCGGCAACGATCCATCACGCGCGGGCAGCGCGGGTTGAATGCGCATCCGGGTGGAATGGCCGTCAGGCGAGGCATCGCGCCGTCGATCTGCAGCAGTCGCTCTCGGTCTTCGTCCATGGCCGGTATCGCCCCCATCAGCCCGGCGGTGTAGGGGTGCGCCGGCTGGTGAATCACGGCCTGCACCGGGCCGATCTCGGCCAGACGGCCTGCGTACATCACTGCCACACGGTCACAGGTCTCGGCGATCACACCCATGTCGTGCGTCACCAGCATCACCGCGGCACCGTGCTCCCTGCACAGCCGTTTGAGCAGTGAAATGATCTGCGCCTGCACCGACACGTCGAGTGCGGTCGTCGGCTCATCGGCCACGATGAGCTTGGGGTTGGCCGCCAGCGCCAGCGCAATCACGACGCGTTGCCGCATGCCGCCGGAGAACTGGTGCGGATATTGATCGATCCGCTCGGCCGCAGCCGAGATGCCGGTCTCTTGCAGCAAACCGATGGCGCGCTCGCGGGCTTGCGTCGCGTTGAGCGGCAAATGCGTTCGGATCGTTTCGGTGAGTTGGCGCCCCACGGTGTACAGCGGGTTCAGCGACGTCAGCGGGTCCTGGAAGATGGCACCGATGTGGCGGCCTCGAAGCTTGCGCATTTCTTCATACGGCAAGTTGTCGATGCGCCGGCCCTCGAAGCGAATCTCGCCGCCAGCTACGCGGCCGGGCGGATCGAGCAAACCGATGATGGCCGCACCCGTAAGCGACTTGCCGGCACCCGACTCGCCCACCACGCCGAGGATCTCCCCGGGCGCGATGGTGAACGAAATGTCATCGAGCGCCAGCAAGGTGCCGTGACGCGACGGAAATTCGACGCGAAGATTTTTGACTTCGAGCAAGGGCGCCGTCATGGGCTCAGCGCAGACGTGGATTCATGGCGTCACGCAGCCAGTCGCCCAGCAGGTTCACGCTGAGCGCGACCATCACCAGCACGGCGCCGGGAAAGACGGTGATCCACCATTCGCCCGACAGCAAAAAATCATTGCCCACACGGATGAGTGTGCCCAACGACGGCGAGGTGACTGGCATGCCAACACCCAGGAACGACAAGGTGGCCTCGATGATGATGGCCGAGGCCACCTGGATGGTGGCCAATACCGTCACCGGCCCCAGAGCATTAGGCAGCACATGCCTGCGCATGATGCGCAGCGGCGTGACGCCGATGACTCGCGCAGCCTGCACGTATTCCTTGTTGCGCTCTACGAGCGTGGAGCCGCGCACAGTGCGCGCGTACTGCACCCATCCGGTCAGCGAGATCGCGACGATCAGCACGGCGAACGCCAGCGTGTCGTGCGCCTGAGGGAAGAGCGCGCGCCCCATGCCGTCCACCAGCAACGCCACCAGGATCGCGGGGAACGAAAGCATCACGTCGCAGACCCGCATGATGAAGGCGTCGGTACGTCCGCCGATGAATCCCGCCACCAGGCCCAAGGTCACGCCCACCAGCATCGAGACCAGCACCGAAGCGATGCCCACGGCGAGGGAAATGCGCGTGCCATACATCAGCGCAGAGAGAATGTCTCGCCCTTGCGCGTCGGTGCCGAAGAGGTACTTGGCCTTCCCCTCAGGCAGCCAGGCAGGTGGCATGAGTGCATCGGCCAACTCCAGCGTGGCCAGGTCGGTCGGATTGTGGGGCGCCACCCAGTTGGCAAACACGGCGCATACCACGCAGATGAGTGCCACCGCAGCGGAGGCCATCGCGAGGGGCGAGCGTCTGAAGCCATACCAGACGTCTCCCCCGAAGAAGCGCGCCAGCACGCCGCTGCTCATGCAGCACCCTCTCGTCGGCGAAACGCTCCGAACCCGCTCTGCGCGCCGGTCACTTCACGGTGACCCAGCGGTAGGGCATGTAGTTGTCGGGCAACTGGGTGAGATCGATGTTCTTCTTCATCGCCCACGCCAAGGCCTGCTGATGCAAAGGCAAGTGGCCGATGTCCTGGCTGTGCAAGTCGAATGCTTCCTTGATCATCGCGTTGCGCTTGGCCTGGTCGGTTTCACCCTGGATCTTGACCGTGAGTTCGTCCACCTTGGGGTTGCTGTAGGCACCCAGGTTGAACTGGCCCTGCCCCTTGTCGCTCGGCGTGGCAATCAGCGAAGAGAGCGCGTTGTGGGCGTCGTAGGTGCTGGGCGTCCAGCCCAGCAGATAGAAGCTCGTGTCGCGGCGCAAGATCTTGGGGAAGTAGGTGGTCTTGGTCTCCGTCTGCAAATTCACCTTCACGCCAATGCGTGCGAGGTTGGCCGCCACGGCCTGGCAAATGTCGGCATCGTTGACGTAGCGGTCGTTGGGGCAATTCAGGCCGACCTCGAAGCCACTCGGATAGCCCGCCTCGGCCATCAGCTTCTTCGCGGCCTCCACGTCATAGGGCAAGCGCTTGTTTTGCTCGGGCGAGAAGCCGCGAACGCCCGGGCCTACCATCAGCGCCGTGGGCAAAGAGGCACCGCGCATCACGCGGGTCTTGATGGTCTCGATGTCAATCGCCTGGTAGAAAGCTTGCCTCACCCGCTTGTCCTTGAACGGGTTCTTGCCCTTGATGTTGGAGAAGAGCAGTTCGTCGCGCTTCTGGTCCATGCCCAGAAAGATCGTGCGCAGCTCCGGCCCTTGCATCACCTTGAGGTTGGGGGAAGACTTGATGCGCTCCACGTCTTGCAGAGGCACCGGCTCCATCAGGTCGACTTCACCCGACAGCAATGCGGCGACCCGTGTGGCGGCATTGCCGATGGGCGTGAAGATCACTTCGTCGACATTGCCGTCGACCTTGCCCCAGTAGGTGCCGTTGCGAACCAGAACCGTGCGCGACGAAGGTTGGCGCTCCTTCAATCGATACGGCCCTGTGCCGTTGGCGCGGAAGCTGGCCGCGTTCTCGATGCCCTTGCGCCGATCAACGGGCGTGGTGGCCTTGTTGTCCTCGCACCATTTCTTGCTCATCATGAAGAGGTTGGTGAGCGAGTCCGGCAGGATGGGGAACGGCGTCGTGGTCTCGATCTCCACCGTGTATGCGTCGACCTTGCGCACCTCTTTGAACGACGAGGTGTAGCTCTGCATGTCGGAGCCTGGCCCCGCCGCACGGTTGATCGAGAAGACCACGTCGTCGGCCGTGAACGGCGTGCCGTCCTGAAAGTTCACGCCGTGCCTGAGTTCGAAGCGCCAGACTGTCGGCTTGGTCTGTGTCCACTTGGTGGCGAGGCCCGGTGCCAGGGCCAGCTGCTTGTCGCGTGCGACCAGCGGCTCGTAGATGTTGTTGGTGAAGGTGAGTTGCAGCGACTCATTCAGCGAATGCGGATCCATCGATTGCGCATCACCCTGGTTGGCAACGCGCAACGTCACGGCATGAGCCCACCCGCAAGCGGAAATGCAAGCCAGCGCCAGCAACCAAGATCTCAAATTCATCGCCTTCTCCTTGTGGGAATGAGGTGTCAGTGCGCCTTGCTACCGGGTTCGGCACGCAAACGCGGGTCCACCACGAAATACAGCAGGTCAACGACGAGGTTGATCGAGACGAACACCAGGGCAATCACGCACAGGTAGGCCGCCATCACCGGGACGTCGGCAAAAGTTACCGCCTGAATGAACAGCAGCCCCATTCCGGGCCACTGGAACACCTGCTCGGTGATGATGGAGAAAGCAATCAGCGCGCCCAGTTGAAGGCCGGTGATGGTGATCACCGGCACCAGCGTGTTCTTCAGCGCATGGCCAAAATACACCACGCGATTCGGCAGGCCCCGAGCCCGCGCAAAACGGATGAAGTCGGTGCGCAAAACTTCCAGCATCTCGGCACGTACCAAACGCATGATGAGGGTGAGTTGGAACACCGCCAGCGTGGTCGCCGGCAGGATCAGGTGCTTCCAACCGTCGACACTCAGGAACCCGGTGACCCAGCCACCGAGGTCCGTCAGCTCGCCGCGGCCGAAGCTGGGCAGCCATTGAAGCAGCACCGCGAAGACCAAGATCAGCAAGATGCCGATCAGGAACGTGGGCAGGGACACACCCAGCAGCGACAAGGTCATCAGCAGCTGAGACATGAAGCTGCCACGCCTCAGCGCAGCATAGACACCCATGGGGATGCCAAGCAGCAAGGCAAGAAATGCCGCGACGATGGAGAGCTCCAGGGTTGCCGGGAATCTCTCCACGAACAGCGACGAGACCTTGCGACCTTGACGCAGGCTGAGGCCGAACTCACCTTGCAGTGCATTCCCGACGAAACGCACGAACTGGAGCGGGAACGGCTTGTCCAGCCCCAGATCGGCGCGCAGTTGCTCGCGCTGCGCTGGCGTGGCGTCCTGCCCTAACAGGTTGGTGACGGGGTCACCCACATACTGGAAGAGCATGAAAGCGATGAAGGCCACCGCCAGCATGACAGCGATGGCTTGAGCGAAGCGGCGGAGAATGAAGGCAAGCATGTGGAGCGCAGTTGTACAACGATCCAGAGCATTTACCGCGCCCGCCATGAAAAAGGCCGCCCGGAGGCGGCCTGAAATTCGTGCTCGCGCGTGAAGCGCAAGCAATCGGTCAGAACTCGTGGCGAACGCCAAGAGCCCAAGCGTTGTTGTTGGTGCGGTTGTCTTCCTTGCCTTGCGAGAACTCGGTGTAGACGCGGGTACGCTTGCTGAAGAAGTAGTCGTAACCAGCGCCGATCTTGGTTTGCTTCTGACCGGCGGTCTGCACGCCCGTCACAGTCCCTTGAGGACTCAGCTTGCTGTAAAGAGCCTTCACCACGCCCGGCCCGACCGGAGCGGTTACCGCGACGTGTGCGTACTTGTTGGTGCTCGAGTTGCCCAACCCAGTCTTGGAACGCGCGAAATAGACAATCGGGCGGACGAACTTGAAGTCGTAGGCTGCGCCAACGTTAATTAAAGAAGCGCCATCTCCACTTGGTGCCGCCGCGCTAGAAGCGGGGCCTGCTGCAATCTTGTCATAAGCGACGCCCACATAAATCGGGCCAGCCGTGTACTCGGCGTTGATACCTTGATCGCGGCCTGTCGCTGCTTCACCCGCAGCGACTGCGGCATTCACCGTGAACCCGCCCAAGTTGGGCGTCTTGTATCCCACGGTATTGGCGTATCGCACGCCCCCTGGCCCCGTATATCCGGCCCACCCCTTGGCGCCGACTTGTGCAATACCGCCATAGCCGAACGGATCGGTCTTCAAATTGACCCAGAAAGCCGGCGCGTAGTTGCGGCCCAGATAGACGCTACCAGCCTGTGCGCTGGTCAATTGAACCCAAGAGTTGCCCGACCAGAAAACGGTCGACGGAGTGGTCGATGAGCCAAGGTTTCCAGTGTCAGGGGCAAACCGATGATCGAGGAAGAACTGGGCCGACAGACCGCCACCCATGTCTTCGTTGCCCCGGATGACGAGGCGCGAACCCGGCCCGCCATCTCTGACTTGGTACGCCTTGGACAGCCCGTTTGCACCGTTGTTGACAGCAGTGCCGCCATTGCCTTTGGAAACGCCCTCGTCAACTATCCCGGAAATCGTGACGGACGATTGAGCCGATGCAATACCGGCGAAGGCGCTCAACACAGCAAGAGCGAGAAGAGATTTTTTCATTGCGACTATCTCCTAGGTTGAATAAGAGTCCCGGTAAGTACGCCGCGTTGGACGGCCGGGCTGAACTCCTCAGCGGAAGTTGGGCGTATTGCATCAGAGCGCTTCCTGGCTTGCACCGGGGATAAGCACCAAATGTTGTCGCCTAACAACGAGCGAGAGTGACACGCATACGCCGCGAAATCACCCATGAATTCAGCTTCAAAAATGAAACGAAAGTGCCTTCTTCACTAGGGTAATCTCGGGGGGCAATGAATTCACATCCCAATCGGCAATCACACTCGATCGTCGACGACTGGCTCAGCGCTGCGGACGGCGCACTGCGGACCCTTGCTGGGGTGACAGCAGCAGCGCGCCCAGTGCCTCAAGCGGCCGCCTCGCAGCCCTCTTTGGATGCTGACGAGTCCAAGCTTTCAGCCTCGCTGATGCGGGTGAATCACGTGGGAGAGGTTTGCGCGCAGGCGTTGTACAGCGCTCAATTTCTGGCCACGCGAAACCCGCAACTTCGAGCAAGTTTTCATGAAGCTGCACGCGAAGAGACGGACCACCTTGCCTGGACACAGCAGCGCCTGCGTGAACTGAATGCACGGCCCAGCCTGATGAACCCGCTGTGGTACGCCGGAGCATTCGGCCTGGGCTGGGTGGCCGGGCGTCTCGGTGATCGAGTCAGCCTGGGTTTCGTCGTGGAAACGGAATCCCAGGTCGAGCAGCACCTTGCCTCGCACCTCGATCGCTTACCCGCCGCTGATGCGGCCTCGAGGGCCATCGTGCGGCAGATGAAGGAAGACGAAGCCCGCCATGGTGCCCAAGCGCAAAGTGCCGGGGCAGTGACGTTGCCTGCGCCGGTGCGCTGGGGAATGCGCCTTGCCGCCAAGGTGATGACGACAACGGCACACTACATCTGAATCGAAGCCAGGTTCTCAGGCTTCGACAATCTCGTAGCTGGTGGTGATCTCAGCCGTCTTGGCAAGCATGATGCTCGCCGAGCAATACTTCTCGTGCGACATCTGAATTGCGCGTTGCACGGCTGACTCCGGCAAGGCCCGGCCAGTAACGATGAAGTGCATGTGGATCTTGGTGAAAACTTTGGGATCCGTCGGCGCGCGCTCCGAGGTCAGTTTCACCTGGCAACCCAGCACGTCGTGCCGGCCACGCTTCAGGATCAGTACCACGTCGTATGCGGCGCATCCGCCGGTGCCCGCCAGCACGGTTTCCATCGGCCGCGGCGCCAGATTCCGGCCACCGCCGTCCGGCGCGCCGTCCATCATCAGCACATGGCCGCTCCCGGTTTCGGCCATGAAGGCCATTCCACTCGCCGCCACCCAATTGACCGTGCATTCCATCGCTCGCTCCGCTTCCTAAAAGTTTCTCCAAGTCAGCGATTGTGCGTTTCGAGAAAGATGTCCGCGCCGTCCATGCATATGCGGAGAAATTATTGCGGCGCAGCATGAGTACAGATATACTTGACGTAGAGGTGTTCAGTGCGTTTTCTCCCGCTGCACCGATCGTTTGTCTCCTCCACCTCCTCCATTGGTGGATTCAACCCAAGGCAGCAATGCCTTGGGTTTTTTTCTGGGTCGAGCCGTTTGCGCCTCAGCCGGCCATGCGCGGCCCGGCCGTATGATCCGGCGCCCCAAGAACAACGCTCCACATGCCGCAGGAAACGCCATGACCGGCTCCGCACGCCCCTCCAAGCCAGCCCGTCCAAAAACCAACAAAGACGAACTCAGCCTGGCCGGCTACCTGCAAAAGATCCTGACAGCCCGCGTCTATGACGTGGCGATCGAATCCCCGCTCGACCTGGCCAAGAACCTGTCCAAGCGCCTGGGCAACCAAGTCTGGCTCAAGCGCGAAGACACCCAGCCAGTGTTCAGCTTCAAGCTGCGGGGCGCCTACAACAAGATGTCCAGCCTCAGTTCCGCCCAGCTCAAACGTGGCGTGATCTGCGCCTCCGCGGGCAACCATGCGCAAGGCGTCGCCCTCGGTGCTCACAAGTTGGGCTGCAAGGCCCTGATCGTGATGCCGATCACCACGCCCAAGCTCAAGATCGACGCGGTTCGGGCGCTCGGCGGCGAGGTGGTTCTGCATGGCGAAAGCTATTCCGACGCGTACGTCCATGCGCTCAAACTGGAACGCCAGCACGCACTGACTTTCGTTCACCCGTTCGATGACCCCGAAGTGATCGCCGGGCAAGGCACCATCGCCGTCGAAATCCTGCGTCAGCATCAGGCGCCGATCGATGCCATCTTCGTCGCCATCGGCGGCGGCGGCCTGATCTCGGGCGTGGCGGCGTACATCAAATCGGTGCGCCCGGAAATCAAAGTCATCGGCGTACAGACCACCGATTCCGACGCCATGATTCGCTCGGTCAAGGCTGGCAAGCGTGTTCAGTTGAACGACGTCGGCCTGTTCTCCGACGGCACCGCCGTCAAGCTCGTGGGCGAAGAAACCTTTCGCCTGACCCGCGCCCTGGTGGACGACTATGTCCTGGTCGACACCGACGCCGTGTGCGCCGCCATCAAGGACGTTTTCCAGGACACGCGCAGCATCCTCGAGCCCGCTGGTGCGCTCGGCGTCGCTGCCATCAAGCAGTACGCGGAAACCCACAAGCTCAAGGGCAAGACGCTGGTGGCGATCACCTGTGGCGCCAACATGAATTTCGATCGACTACGCTTCGTCGCCGAGCGCGCCGAGGTGGGCGAAGAGCGTGAAGCCGTGTTCGCCGTCACCATCCCCGAGGCGCGCGGCAGCTTCAAGCGCTTCTGCGAGTTGATCGGCCCGCGCAGCGTCACCGAATTCAACTACCGCATCTCAGACGAAAAGAAGGCCCACGTGTTCGTCGGCTTGGCGACCAGCAACCGCAGCGAATCCGACAAGCTGACCCGCAGCTTCGCGAAGCACGGCTTCGCGACTGTCGACCTGACCCACGACGAGCTCGCCAAACAGCACCTGCGGCACATGGTGGGCGGCCGCAGCGAACTCGCGCGCGACGAGCGTCTCTTCCGCTTCATCTTCCCGGAGCGGCCGGGCGCGCTGATGCAGTTCCTCTCGAGCATGCACCCGGGCTGGAACATCAGCCTCTTCCACTACCGCAACCAGGGCGCCGACTACGGCCGCATCCTGGTGGGCATCCAGGTACCCAAGGGCGACAAGAAGGCCTTCAAGGCCTTTCTGGACGGTTTGACGTACCCGTGGGTCGACGAAACCGAAAACCCCGCCTACCAATTGTTTCTACGCTGAAACGCGTCGCGCATTGCGCCTGTCGGTGGCGCTGCCTCACAATCCCAGGCTGGGCACCGTCGATTCCGGCGATGCCACCACCCACTTCAGCGCCCTGATTCTCAGACGCCGCCCATGCCTGTCAGCCGATCGCTCATCGCTCCCACCGCCAACCCGCTGCTCGAGCGGGCGTTGCGCGACAAGCTGAAGCGGCGCAGCGAAACGACCGGCAAGCTCGGCGAACTGGAACCCCTGGCGGTGCGCCTGGGCCTGGTTCAGAACTCGCTGAAGCCTCGCTTCAAGGCTCCGCAGATCGCCCTGTTCGCGTCAGACCACGGCCTGGCCGTCGATGGCATCAGTGCAGCAGGGCAACCTCCCACGGCGCGTCTGGTGCAAAGCTTGTTGACCTCGCAGCTGCCGGTTTCGGTATTCGCGCGCATCCAGGGCATGGAGCTCAGCGTGGTCGATTGTGGTGTCGCCGAAGCCGTCGCACCGCACCCTCGTCTGCTGGCCCGCAAGATCGCCCATGGCACGCGCAACTCGCGCGTCAACATGGCAATGACGCTGGACCAGGCACATGCCGCCATCCGTGCCGGCATGGAGATCGCTGACTCGATGGCAGGCAACCTCATCGCCTGCGCCGGCATCGGCGTGGGCTCTCACGAAAGTGCTGCACTCGTGTTGTCTGCGCTGTCGGGTGAACCGGTACACAACCTCGTGATGACGCCCACCCTGACGCCGGAGGACGAAGGCCGGCTGATGATGGTGCTGCAGACGGCTCAGGCGCGCCATCGCGAGCTCACCGATCCAGTGGAGGTGCTGGCCGCATTCGGCGGCTTCGAGATTGCGATGATGGTCGGCGTGATGCTGGTCGCCTCCAGCAAACGGCGCCTCATCATGGTCGACGGCATGCCGGCCTGCGCAGCGCTGCTCGTGGCAGCACGCATCGCCCCCACTGTCACTGATTACTGCGTGTTCTGCCGCAGCCACGGCCACCCGGGCCTGTCGGTCACGCTCGGTTTGTTCAAGACCCTGGCCCTGCTCGAGCTGGGCATGGAGTGCACCGACGGCACCGGTGCCACGCTGGCCTTCCCCCTGGTGCAAAGCTCCGCGGCACTGCTGACCGAAGTGGCCGAAGGCGAAGACGCCGGCCCCTCGCAGCCTGCGGACATGACGCCTTCCGGCCCCGGTCGCCTCTAGGCGGCGAGCCTCAGCGCGAAGAGTTCGGGTTGCCCGCGCCCGGCCGTTGCATGCGCGGGCCGGGAGGTTGTGGGGGAGGTACTTCGTTCGTTGGCATCGGCCGTTGCGCCATGGCGGGCACTGGCTGTGGCTGCGTGGCCGGCGTGACACCCTCGATCGCCAGCTTCGGCAACGCCCCTGTGGCAGGTGCCGGTAGGGCCGGGATTTCAAGCACGAAAGTGGAACCACCTTGCGCGGAGCCGATCGAAGCGCTGCGCAAACTCACGTTCTGCAACACCAATTGATCTTCGACACGTGCGCCCGAGGTAAATGCGCGAGCCGGCTTGCCGTCGATGGAAATGAGTGCCACGCCCGGGGTCATGCCTTGCGGGCTGGACTTCGCGGCCATCACGCCCAGCAGGCGAAATCGGCTGCTCATTTGCGGCGCAGCAGCCACTGCGGCCACCGGCTCGGCGCCGAGCAGACGAGAGAGGTCGCCGCGCACCTGGGCGGATTCGCTGACGACCACGGCATTCACCGGCACCGGGTCCGGGTGCACGAGAAAACGCATGCCCCAGAACACGGTCGCCAAAGCCACCAGAGCCCAAATCACGAAAGCTGACAATCGCGCAATCATTGGACGATTATGATTCAACGCCCCAACCGTACGCCACCCATGCCTGTCATGAAATCTCTCGCCAAGCTTCACGCGCTGCGCCAAGCCCGCGGCTTCACCCTGATCGAACTGATGGTGGTGCTGGTGATCATCGGCGTGCTGGCTGCGCTGATTGCCCCCAACGTGCTCGACCGTGCCGATGACGCCCGCGTCACCGCCGCCCGCACCGACGTCAACAACATCATGCAAGCGCTCAAGCTCTACAAGCTCGACAACCAGCGCTACCCGTCCAGCGAGCAAGGTCTGCAGGCCCTGGTGGCCAAGCCCACTGTGGGCGTGATTCCTCCCAACTGGAAGTCCTATGTGCCTAAGCTCCAGAACGACCCCTGGGGTCGGCCCTACCAGTACGCCAACCCCGGCGTGAAAGGCGAGATCGATGTGTACAGCTTGGGTGCCGACGGCCAGATCGGTGGCGAAGGCAAAGACGCTGAAATCGGCTCCTGGCAGTAAGGCGTCGCCCAGCCGGACGCCGGGCCGCCCCAAGGCCGGGTGCGCCCCCTCGGGGGGCAGTGCAGGGCCGAAGGCACGAGCGTGGGGGCGGTCGTCCTCGGCGGGCTTTACGCTGATCGAACTGTTGGTGGTGGTGGCTTTGATCGCCATCGCATCCGGCCTGATGAGTCTGTCACTGCGCGACCCGGCCGGCACGCAACTCGAGAACGAAGCCGCACGACTCGTCGCACTTCTGGAATCGGCCCGCGCTGAATCGCGCGCCTCGGGTATCTCCGTGCGCTGGGAACCGCATTCAGCCGATGCCAACGCCAATACAAGCGCCAATGCCGACGAAGGCTTCCGTTTCGTCGGTGTCACCAACACCGCTGACTTCCCCAGCCACTGGCTGGGCAACGGCGTGTCGGCCGAGATCGTCGGCGCACGCGCCGTGCTGCTCGGACCCGAACCGATGATTGCGCCGCAGCGCATCATCTTGCGGCTCGAAGACCAGCGCCTCGCCCTGGCGACCGATGGCCTCGGGCCGTTTGCCGTCGTCGACAGCGACGCCGCGCCCAAGCCATGACGCCCTGCAGTCAACGCCACCAGCGGGGCTTCACGCTGATCGAGGTGATGGTGGCGCTGGCCATCGTGGCTGTCACGCTCGGCGCCGGTATGAAGGCTGCTGGTGCGCTGGCCGACAACGCGCAGCGAATGATCGAGGTCACCTCGGCCCAGTGGTGCGCCGAGAACGAACTCACTGAGCTCAAGTTGACCAAGTTCTTCCAGGTCCCCACCGAGATCGAGTTCACCTGCGATCAGTTGGGCGTTTCGTACAAGGGCAAGCTGGTCTCGCGCCGCACACCGAACCCGAACTTCCTGCGGGCCGACGCCCTTATCTCCAACGAAGACGGTCGACCGGTGCTCACTTTGTCAACGGTGCTGGGGCGCTGAACATGCGAATGCGCTCACGCTCGGTGCTGCATGGCTTCACGCTGATCGAAGTGCTGGTCGCGATGATGATCATGGCCATCCTGGCGGTGATGGCCTGGCAAGGCGTCGACGGCATCGTCAACACCCGTTCGGCCAGCCAAGGCCGTCTTGAACAACTGCTGCGCCTCAACACCGTGATGGCGCAGTTCGAACAAGACCTCCAGTCGTCGCAAGACAGCGGGGCCCTCCCGCAGACCTTGCCCAGCTTCGACGGCATCTCGATGCGCCTCACACGGCGCGTTCCCGATGGCCTGCAACTCGTCGTGTGGTCCTTGCGAGGCGGTACCTGGCTGCGCTGGGCGGGCCCGGCCGTCACCAGCACCCGTGCGCTGCAAGACAACTGGCTCACGAGCCAGCAGTTCATCGGCAACGAGGCGGGCCAGCTTCGCACGCTCACCGGCATGACCGAGTGGCAGGCCTACTGCTATCGCGGCTCGGCCTGGAGCAATTGCCAGTCGAGCGCGGGGACCACGACGACCGGAGTCGTCCCCGCCGGCGGCGCGTCGGTCGTCGACCCGCTCAAGGGCGTTCGCGTGGTGCTCAGCTTCGGTGAAGGCAGCGGATTCAGCGGTAGCGTGACGCGAGAAATCGCGCTCGGTCCGCAATGAAGCAGTCTCCGCACGCTCGCCAGCGTGGCGCAGCCCTGTTGCTGGCCATGATCATCGTCACCCTGGTGGCGACACTTGCGGTGTCGATGGTGTGGCAGCAGTGGCGCGCCGTGCAGACCGAGACCGCCGAGCGCTCGCGCTCGCAGTCGGCGTGGATTCTTCTGGGCGCGCTCGACTGGGCCGGCCTCATCCTCAAGGAAGATGCACGCCCATCTGCGGACAAAGTCGATCACCTGGGTGAGCCTTGGGCGGTGCCTCTGGCCGAGGCCCGTCTGTCGACCTTCCTCGCTGCCGACAAGGACAACACCGACGATGCCCCCGAAGCCTTTCTCTCGGGCAGCATCACCGACGCGCAGTCGCGCTTCAACATCTACAACCTGATCGGGTCCGGCAACAAGCCGTCCGTGCCCGATCTCGAGATCATGCGCAGGTTGTGTGAGAACCTGAATGTCACCGCCACCGTGGCCGATTTGGTGGCCAATGGCATGGTGGCAGCGTATTCCACCGCAGGCACCCCAGGCGCCCCTGCCGACCCGCCCCTCAGACCCGTGCGGGTGTCTCAGCTCGCCTGGTTCGGCGTCGACGCGCAGGCGCTGCAGCGCCTGGAACCCTACATCACGCTGATTCAAGAGCGCACCACGGTGAATATCAACACGGCCGCACGCGAGGTGATCGCCGCCGCATTGCCGGGGCTGAATGTGGGTGATGCAGAGCGCCTGGTCCAATACCGGCAGCGAACGCCATTCAAGAAGCTGCAGGACATCATGACTCAGCTCCCCGCACTCAAGTCCAGCGACATCGAGTCCAGCGTCAACTGGACCTCCAGCTACTTCGAAGTGCGCGGCCGTTTGCGGCTGTCGGACCGCGTGCTGGAGCAGCGCTCCCTGGTCAAACGCAGTGCAAGAACCATCGACGTGCTGAGCAGCGAGCGCGTCAGCTCGAACGATGGCGGCCGCTGAATCCATGACGAAACTCGTTGCAACAAGCACTACAAGAAACCGCCGCAAGCCTTTGATTCGGGTAGGTTTGTACGGTCGCTTACTTACATTTCCGCTACCCTCGCACCCTGTATGAGCACGCTGGTCGTCCAAATCCCGTCACGCACCAAGTTGCAAGCCCGCAACCCAGGGCAAGTCGCGTCCGAAAGCAGCCTGAGCACCGAGTACGCCTATGCCCTGAGCCCTGACGGCCTGGCACTGACATCGCAGGGGCGCTGCGCAATTGCCTTGCTGCCCAAGGCGGCCGGTGCCGTGGCCGTGTTGTCCGACGCCGATGTGAGCTGGCACCGCATCAACCTGCCCAAGGCACCGGCCGCGCGTCTGCCTGCTGCTCTGATCGGTGTGCTGGAAGAAGCCTTGCTCGAAGAAGCCGCGGGTGTGCACATTGCCGTTGCACCCGACGCCACGGCAGGCGAGCCGACCTGGGTGGCGGCGGTCGATCGCGCCTGGCTGACCAGCGAGCTCGCCACGCTCGAAAAAGCCCACGTGTTCATCGACCGTGTGGTGCCGATGTCGTGGCCCGACGAGCCGCCCACCGGCCACTTCGCCGAACTGGGCGACGCCTCGCAAGGCGCGACGCTGACCTGGGCGCATGCCGATGGCGTGGCCCAGATCAGCCTGCAGGGCAGCCTGGCCCGCTCGCTGCTGCCCAACCCTTTGCCTGAAGGCGCGCGCTGGAGCGCCACGCCGGCCACGGCCGCTGCCGCCGAGCGCTGGCTGGGCGTGCCTGTCACGGTGATGGACTGGCCGCAGCGCGCGCTGCAAGCCTCTCGCTCGCTGTGGAACCTGCGCCAGTTCGCCCTGGCCCGCAAGAACCGCGGCACCCGTGCGCTGCGCGACGTTTGGCGGCAGTTTCTGAATCCCGGCTGGAAGCCGGCACGTTACGGGCTGGTGGCACTGGTGGTGGTGCAGATCCTCGGTCTCAACCTGTGGGCCGCCCACCAGCACCGTGCCATCGAAGACAAGCGCCAGGCCATGGTCAAGCTGCTGCAGAGCGCCCACCCGCAGGTGCGCGGCGTACTCGATGCGCCGCTGCAGATGCAACGTGAAACCGACACCCTGCGTGCCGCCGCCGGCAAGCCGGGCGAGACCGACCTCGAACCCATGCTTCAAGCTGCCGCCTCGGCGTGGCCGGGCGACCGTCCTGCCGTCGATGGCTTGAGCTACGAGCCCGGCAAGCTGACGCTCTCGGCCGCCGGCTGGGACCCGTCGCAGATCGAGCAATTTCGCAATCAGCTGCAGCCTCGCGGCTGGCAGGTCGATGCCGTCAACGGAAATGTCGTCATGAGCCGCTCACCTTCCAACGCCAACGCAGGGCGTGCACTGTGATCGGCCGCAGCGTCAACCTGCCCACGCCGCTCAAGGCGCTGAGCACTGAAGCGTCCGAACGCTGGCGTGCCCTGCCCCCACGCGAGCGCCTGGGCCTCACGCTGGCCGGCGTGGTCATCGGCATCGCCATCGTCTGGATGATCGCTGTGGCACCGGCCCTGCGCACGCTGCGCGAAACACCCACCCAGATCGATGCGCTCGATGCACAGCTGCAGTCCATGCAGCGTCTCGCTGCCGAAGCACGTGATCTGCGTGGTGCCGCACCGGTGCCGGCCACGCAGGCCGCACTGGCCCTGAAGTCGGCCACCGACCGCCTCGGCGACAAGGGCCGCCTCAACATGCAAGGCGACCGCGCCACGCTCACGCTCACCGGCGTCACTGGCGAAACGCTGCGTGCCTGGCTGACCGAAGCGCGCGGTGGCGCCCGCGCCCGCCCGATCGAGGCCCGGCTCACCCGCGGCCCGCAAGGCTACGCCGGCACGCTCGTCGTCAGCATCGGCGGGGGGCAGTGATGGCACGCGCCCTGCCACGCCGCGGCCTCAAACGCCGTTTCGCATCCAGCGCCGTGCCCACGCAGTGGCAGGAGTCGTCGTTCGCCGAACTGGCCTGGGAGAAATCGCGCAGTGCGGCATCGCGCTGGGCCATGACCGGCGCCGTGCTGGGCCTCTTGATCGGCCTCATCGTGTTTGCACCGGCCACTTGGTTGGCCAGCGCGGTCTCCAGTGCCACCGGCCAGCGCGTGCAACTCGCCGATGCGCGCGGAACCGTTTGGTCCGGGAGCGCCGTGGCAGTGCTGACCGGCGGCCCCGACAGCCGGGACGCCAGCTCGCTGCCGGGTCGGCTCGAATGGTCGCTCGGGTTCAAGGGCCTGGGCTTCGAGTTGCGCCTTCGGCAAGCCTGTTGCCTCAACAACCAGGTGAGTCTGCTGTTAAAGCCGGGTCTGGGCCGCTTCTCGATCGAGCTGGCACCCAAGCCCGACTGGGCCGGCCAGTGGCCGGGCGCCCTTCTCGGTGGCTTGGGCACGCCCTGGAACACGCTGCAGCTGGGCGGCTCGCTGCGCCTCGTCTCCCCGAAGGGGCTGAAGGCGGAGTGGGTGCAAGGCCGCTGGCTCATCGACGGCCAGGCCGACATCGAGATGATCGGCGCCTCGTCCCGCGTGTCCACGCTCGAGCCGCTGGGCAGCTATCGTTTCAGCGTGTCCGGCAGCCCCAGCGCCCCGACCCAACTGCGCCTGAGCACGCTCGACGGCGCCCTGCAACTCACGGGTGAGGGCACCGCCGGCCCCAACGGCGTGCGATTCCGAGGCGAAGCTCGCGCCGCCACCGAAGCCGATGAGGCTGCATTGAACAACCTGCTCAACATCATCGGGCGGCGCAACGGCGCCGTGTCTGTCATTTCGATCGGATAAGCATGAACAAGAGTTCCACCCTTCGAACACCGCGGCGGCCGCTCACCGCCGCGTTCGCCGCTGCGATGCTGTTCACGTCGCTCGCTCCGGCACCGATGGCTTTCGCGCAGCAACCGAAAGATTCGCGCTTCAAGGGCGAGCCCGTCACGCTCAACTTCGTCAACGCCGAGATCGAAGGCGTGACCCGCGCCATGGGCGCCATCCTGAACCAGCAGTTCGTCGTCGACCCGCGCGTCAAGGGCAACATCACCCTCTTCAGCGAACAGCCGCTGTCGCCGCGCGAGGCGTATCTCAACTTCCTGGCCGCACTGCGCGGCCTGGGCTTCACCGTCGTCGAATCGGGCGGCCTGTTCAAGGTGGTGCCCGAGGCCGACGCGAAGCTGCAGTCGAGCACGGTGACCGTGGGTTCGGCGGTATCGCGCCAGGGCGACCAGGTGCTGACGCAGATCTTCAAGCTCAGCCATGAGAACGCCAACAACCTGGTGCCCGTGCTGCGGCCGCTGATCAGCCCCAACAACACCATCAACGCCAACACAGGCAACAACACCTTGGTCGTCACCGACTACGCCGACAACCTCGCGCGCATCGGCAAGATCATCGCGGCGATGGACACGCCGAGCTCGGGCGACGTCGAAATCATTCCGCTGAAATACGCCGTGGCCACCGACCTGGCCACCATGGTGCAGCGGCTGAGCGATGGCGGGTCCACTGCCGCCACCGTTCCCGGCGTGGGTGCGACGTCGTCGATTCTGGTGGATGCGCGCAGCAACGCGCTGATCGTTCGGGCAGCAACGCCTGCACGCATGGCGAGCATCAAATCCATCGTCGAGAAGCTCGACCAGCCGACCCAGGGCAGCAACCCGATGGGCAACATCTACGTTGTCTATCTGAAGAACGCCGACGCAGCCAAGCTGGCGACGGTGCTGCGCGCCGCCTACAGCGCAGGCTCGGGCGGAAGCACCAGCGGCGGTGGAACCAGCAGCACGCCGACGGCGTCCCCCACCGCACAGAACAACACGTCGGCGACCGGCGCATCGAGCCAGGCCACAGCGCCGCTCAGCGCCTCGGCTTCACCATCGACCGGCGGTTTCGTGCAAGCCGACCCGGCGACCAATTCGCTGATCATCACGGCCCCCGAGCCGATGTATCGGCAATTGCGCGCTGTGATCGACCAGCTCGATTCGCGCCGTGCGCAGGTCTATGTGGAGTCGCTCATCGTTGAAGTCGACCCAAGCCAGACGGCCAGCTTCGGCATCCAGTGGCAAGGCATCCTCGGCCAGAAGGGCGATACCAACCTTGTTGGCGCCGGCACCAACTTCGGCAGCGGCCTCAACAACATCCTGAACGGAACGGTCGCGGTCGCGCAAGGGACCTCGGGCGTCGGCACAGCGTTGGCTGCCGGTCTGCCAAGTGCCGGTTTCAACATCGGCGTGGCCCACAAGATCGGCAACATCTACACGCTGGGGGCGCTGGCACAAGCCTTGAGTTCAACCTCGGGCACCAACATCCTCTCCACGCCAAACCTGGTGACACTCGACAACGAAGAGGCCAAGATCGTCGTCGGCCAGAACGTGCCGTTCGTGACCGGCTCGTTCACCAGCACAGGCACAGGCACCACCAGCCCATTCCAGACCATCGAGCGCAAGGACGTCGGCATCACGCTGCGCATCAAGCCGCAAATTGGCGAGAACGGCACCGTGCGCATGACGATCTTCCAGGAGTCATCGTCTGTCGCCACCACCACCGCCGTCGGTACCGACAACGCAGGCCCGACCACCAACAAGCGCTCGATCGACTCGACCATCGTCGTCGATGACGGCCAGATCGTCGTGCTCGGCGGGCTGATCGAAGACACCTACAGCACCACGCGCTCCAAAGTACCTTTGCTCGGGGACATCCCGTTGCTGGGCGCACTGTTCCGCAGCGAAACCCGCGAGCGCAAGAAAACCAACCTCATGGTGTTCCTGCGCCCGGTGGTGATGCGCGACCAGGCAGCATCCAACCGGGTTTCGCTGGATCGCTACGACTACATCCGCGGCGAGCAGCAAGCGGCCCAGCCGCCCTACAACGGCATTCTGGGGATCAACCAGTCACCGCAATTGCCACCGATCCGACCCGACGCCACCAACCCCACGGGCGTGCCGCGGCCGCTGGGTGACAGCCCACCGCAACCGCCGGTGGCCGTGCCGTCGGTGCCGCCGCCTGCTTCCGCACCCGCCAGCGGCGCCACTCCAGCCCCTGTGAACTGACATGGGCGCGCGCCACCCCCTCCCCTACGCCTACGCCAAGGCGCACAACCTGCTGCTTGAAGACGACGGCGAGCGCCTGGTGTTGTGGGCGCCGGAGACGGTGTCGCTGCCGGCGCTGAGCGAGGTGTTGCGCCTGTACCAGATCGACTCGCTGGAGCGCGAGGCTGCATCGACGCTGGGCAACCGGATCGCGGCCGCCTATGCGGGCGGCGAGTCGAGTGCCGCCACGGTGATCGGCGAGGTCGAAAGCAAAGTCGACCTGAGCCGCATGATGCAAGACCTGCCGGCCGTCGAAGACCTGCTGGAAGCCGCGAACGACGCCCCCATCATCCGCATGCTCAACGCCCTGCTCACGCAGGCCGCGAAAGACGGCGCGAGCGACATCCACATCGAGCCCTACGAGCGTTCGAGTTCGGTGCGCTTCCGCGTCGACGGCACGCTGCGCGAGGTGGTGCAGCCCAACAAGGCGCTGCACGCCGCACTGATCTCGCGCCTGAAGATCATGGCCGAGCTCGACATCTCCGAGAAGCGCCTGCCGCAAGACGGCCGCATCTCGCTGCGCATTGGCGGCCGTGCGGTCGACGTTCGTGTGTCGACGTTGGCCTCCTCGCACGGCGAGCGCGCGGTGCTGCGTCTGCTCGACAAAGGCGAATCGAAGTTCACGCTCGAAGGCCTGGGCATGGGCGGCGACACGCTTCAGCGCTTCGACAAACTGGTGCAGCAGCCGCACGGCATCGTGCTCGTGACCGGCCCCACCGGCTCGGGCAAGACGACCACGCTGTATGCCTCGCTCGGCCGCATCGACACCAGCACCACCAATGTGCTGACGGTGGAAGACCCGGTGGAATACGAGCTCGGCGGCATCGGCCAGACCCAGGTCAATTCGAAGATCGACCTCACCTTCGCCAAGGCCCTGCGCGCGATCCTGCGGCAAGACCCGGACGTGATCATGATCGGTGAGATCCGCGACTACGAAACGGCGCAGATCGCAGTGCAGGCCTCGCTCACCGGCCATTTGGTTCTCGCTACGCTGCACACCAACGACGCGCCGAGTGCCGTCACCCGGCTCACCGACATGGGCATCGAGCCCTTCCTGCTCAGCTCCAGCCTCTTGGGCGTGCTGGCCCAGCGCCTGGTGCGCAAGCTCTGCCCGCACTGCAAGAAGCAGGATGCGAAAGGCCGCTGGCACCCTGTGGGCTGCAACGAATGCGGCCAGAGCGGCTACAAGGGCCGCACCGGCGTCTACGAACTGATGGTGGCCGACGACAAAGTGCGCGGCCTGATCCATGCGCGCGCCGCCGAGTCGCAGATCTTCGTGGCGGCCGAGGCCAACGGCATGCGCTCGATGCGTGAAGACGGCGAGCGACTCGTTGCCGAAGGCATCACCTCGCCCGAAGAAGTGATGCGGGTCACCCGCGAGTAGCTCGATGCCCGCGTACAAATTCGAAGCCCTCAACGCTGCCGGCAAGACCAGCACCGGCCTGCTCGAAGCCGACAACATGAAGGCCGCGCGCGCGCAGTTGCGCGCGCAGGCGCTGGTGCCGCTGGATGTGACCCAGGTCGCGTCGGCCGGCACGCAGGCCACAGGCGGCCTGAAACTCACGCGCAAGGTCTTTAACTCCACCGGCCTGGCCGTGTGGACGCGCCAGCTCGCCGGCCTGGTCGGCTCCGGCCTGCCGCTGGAGCGCGCCCTCACCGCTTTGAGTGAAGAAGCCGAAGACCAGCGCCAGCGCGAGCTGGTGGCGCACCTGCGCAGCGAGGTCAATGCCGGCTCGCCGTTTGCGCGCGCCCTCGCGAGTGCGCCACGCGAGTTCGACGACGTGTACCGCGCCGTGGTCGCCGCAGGCGAGCAAAGCGGCGCGCTGGGCACAGTGCTCGAACGCTTGGCCGATGACCTCGAAGAGCGCCAGTCTCTGCAAGCCAAGCTGATCGGCGCCACGCTCTACCCGGCCATCGTGTCGCTGATCGCGATCGTCATCGTGATCTTTCTCGTCACCTACGTGGTGCCGCAGGTGGCCTCGGTGTTCACCAACTCCAAGCGCGCATTGCCTGGCCTGACTGTGGCGATGCTGGCCATCAGCGCCTTCATTCGCAACTACGGCT
>Ga0307515_10000137_pt1 | contig 173516 bp, 171 predicted proteins | sample 17_EM_MG_FD_194513 | JGI IMG/M metagenome (GOLD analysis project Ga0307515, IMG submission 194513) | Populus trichocarpa ectomycorrhiza microbial communities from riparian zone in the Pacific Northwest, United States - 17_EM | ecosystem: Host-associated > Plants > Roots > Unclassified... | reverse complement strand
GAGGCCTTGCGCATGCTGCTGCGCAACCTGCTCGACAACGCCGTGAAGTACACGCCCGAGGGCGGGCGCGTCGATGTCCGCATCGCCGCCGACGCCGCAGGCGCCGAGCTCCGCGTCGAAGACAGCGGCCCGGGCCTGGCCGCCGACGAGCGCGCGCGCGTGCTCGACCGCTTCTACCGCTTGGGCGAGCCGGAGGCGCCGGGCAGCGGGCTGGGGCTGGCCATCGTCAAGTCGATCGCAGACCTGCACGGCGCGACGCTGTCGCTCGAGCGTTCCGAGAGCCTCGGCGGCCTCTGCGTGAGTGTGCGTTTCCCCAAACTCACTGTTTAAGGGGGGCTTAAGTCTCCGGAGCGACATTCCTTTCATCGTGTTTCAACCTGCACCCCGAAAGGAATTTCCAATGAACGTCCGTTTCACCTCCCCCCGTGCGCTCGTCCTCGCCCTGGCAGCCGCCGGCGTGATCGGCGCCGTCGGTGCCGGTGCCTACACCAGCGCCAATGCCGTGGGCACGCCGGCCACCGTGGCGGCCGCGACGCCGCAACTGGTCACCATGCCCGACTTCTCGACCATCACCTCGCGCAACGGCCCGGCGGTGGTCAACATCAGCGTGACCGGCACCGTGAAGACCTCGATGCAGGGTGCGGCCGGCGTGCCCGGCATGGACCCGGACGATCCGATGTTCGAATTCTTCCGCCGCTTCCAGGGCCAGGGTGGACAGCGCGGCCAGCAGCGCGAGACGCCGGTCCGCGGGCAGGGCTCGGGTTTCATCGTGAGCGCCGACGGCATCATCCTGACCAATGCGCACGTGGTGAAGGACGCCAGCGAAGTCACGGTCAAGCTCACCGATCGCCGCGAGTTCCGCGCCAAGGTGCTGGGCTCCGACGCCAAGACCGACATCGCCGTGCTCAAGATCGACGCCAGGAACCTGCCGATCCTGGCGCTCGGCAACACCAAGGACCTGAAGCCCGGCGAATGGGTGCTTGCGATCGGTTCGCCCTTCGGTTTCGAGAACACCGTGACGGCCGGCGTGGTGAGCGCCAAGGGCCGTTCGCTGCCCGACGACAGCTACGTGCCCTTCATCCAGACCGACGTCGCCATCAACCCCGGCAACTCGGGCGGGCCGCTGCTCAACACGCGTGGCGAGGTGGTGGGCATCAACTCGCAGATCTACAGCCGCAGCGGCGGCTACCAGGGCGTGTCGTTCGCGATCCCGATCGACGTCGCGATCCAGGTGAAGGACCAGATCGTCGCCACCGGCAAGGCCAGCCATGCGCGGCTCGGCGTCGCGGTGCAGGAGGTCAACCAGACCTTCGCCGACTCCTTCAAGCTCGACAAGCCCGAGGGCGCGCTGGTCTCGAACGTGGAGAAGGGCGGCCCGGCCGACCAGGCCGGCCTGCGCTCCGGCGACGTGATCCGCAAGGTCGACGGCGATGCCATCGTCGCTTCGGGCGATCTGCCGGCCGTAATCGGCCAGAAGAAGCCCGGCAGCAAGGTCACGCTCGATGTCTGGCGCCAGGGCGAGCGCCAGCAATTCAGCGCCAAGCTGGGCGATGCGAGCGAGAAGGCGAGCGCCGTGGCGAAGAACGACACGCCTGCCGGCGGCGGCAAGCTAGGCCTGGCCCTGCGGCCGCTGCAGCCGCAGGAGAGGCGTGAGGCCGCGGTCGATGGCGGGCTCCTGATCGAGGATGCCGGCGGTCCGGCGGCGCTCGCCGGGGTGCAGGCAGGCGACGTACTGCTGGCCATCAACGGCACGCCCGCGAAGAGCGTCGAGCAGGTGCGCGAGGCCGTCAACAAGGCCGACAAGTCGGTCGCGCTGCTGATCCAGCGCGACGGCGACAGGATCTTCGTGCCGGTACGAATCGGCTGAAATGCACGGGACGCTGCGGCGATGCAGCGTCCTGTTCGCGACATCCTGCTCGTTTAGGTCACAGGGATGACACATCGTGCAAAAGTACCTTTGTGTCAGATTAACCGGCTGTAACAATTCGCGAAACAACTGAATCAGAGGTTTCCCTATGTCGCGCCGCGATCTTGCCTTGACTGTGCTCGAACTCGAGCCCGATGAATTTCATTGGGTTCTGATGGAGGCAGTGCAGGCGGACTCCGACGACTGCCTGGTGTACAGGCCGGTCGATTCGTCGACCCAGGGTCTGCCCGATTATTCGGAAGCGCTCATCCATGGCGCCTCGGCGCTGCGCGTGCTGCAGGGGCTCGCGCCCTTCGGCAGGCCCATGGCGCCGGTGAGCCTGGGGGAGGCTGCACCGGAGGAGATGCCTCCGGCTTCGCCTGCCACCGCCTACGTGCGGGCAACGCCTGCCGAGTCGGACTCGTGCATGTTCACCACCGACCATCCCATGCTCTGACCAGGACCCTGTGGGCTAGCGACTCAACGCCGTGAGACTCCATACGATCGCTGCGAGTTGGAGGATGTTGATCAGGATGGCGGCAATGTGAATCTTGCGAAACCCTGGAATTGCGTCCATGTAGTCTGACTGGATCTGGGCTCCGAGCGAGTCCATCTTGGGGATCACCATCCTGCGCAGGACGACGGCAATCAACGCGAGCCCGGCAGCCCCGGTTGCAACCCCTGGGCGACCAGCGAACGCATAGCTGATCGACGTGGCAGTCGCGGTAATGAATGCGGCAACGTAGTAGATGTTGAAGAAGCCGCGTACAAAGCGGGCGTCAAGCGGCGTGTCGTGCTTTAGAACAAGCAGCGGAATAGAGCCCATGATGAAGTAGGCCGTCGTGACGAGGAGCGCTACCGTGAAGAACAGCGCGGCAATGATGGCTCCGGACATCTGGCGTTCCTCCAGGCTAGTGGCGGGATTCTAAGCACGGCCGCACGACCACCGCCAGCTGCACAGAGCGCCACCTTCAAGCTGGAAGTTCACCCCGGCGCGGCATGTCGGCGCCGCGCCGCGAGCAGGTGATCGCCGCGGCGCGTGCGGCGAAGCGCAGCATCGCGCTCAGCCGCGGTGGATCGAGCGCATCGAGGCCCGCAAGGTCAAGGAGCGCCTGCTCGTCCAGCCAGGTCAGCAGCGCGGCCTGGAAGGTGTCGCCGGCACCCACCGTGTCCACCACCTCGATCGGCGACGCGGGCTCGGCGACATGGTGCGCGGGCGTCCACGCATCGCAGCCTTTCACGCCGCGCGTCACCACGACGAGCCTGGCGCCTGCAGACAGCCAGCGCTGCGCCACCTGCGAGGGCGCTGCGCCGGGGTAGAGCAGGCCGAGATCTTCGTCGCTCACCTTCACGATGTGCGCGAGCGCCGCCATCGCCTCGACCGTCGAGCGCCAGCGCGCGATGTCGGGCTCGACATTGAGTCGGACGTTGGGATCGTAGGCCACGAGGCGCCGGCCGCTCTCGCGCGCGGCGAGCTCGCGCAGCGCGCTGCCGACCGGCTCGACCACCAGCGCATAGGAGCCGAACTGCAGCACGCGGACTTCCGGCGGCAGCGGCGGCAACGTGTTGCCGTCGATCGCGCGGTCCGCCGTGCCATGGCCGTAGAAGGTGTAGCGCGGAACGCCGGCCGCGTCGACGCTCACCACGCTCAAGGTGGTCGGCGCGTCGCTGCGCACCGCAAGCCGCGTATCCACGCCTTCCGCGACCAGCGCCTGCATCAGGCGCTCGCCGGCGGCGTCACCCGAGATTCCGGCCAGCAGGGCGGCGCTGCGCCCGAGCCGCGCCAGGCCCACCGCCACGTTGAAGGGCGAGCCGCCGATGCGCGCGTCCAGGCTCAGGCCCGTGGCGCTCGCGTCGCGCACATAGACATCCATCAGGGCTTCACCGCACACCACGAACATCGTCATCCCTCCCTTTGCATGGTCCGCGCATCGGCAAAGCCTGGGCGCAGGCTCGCGTACAGCGCCTTGAAGCGTGCATGGCGCGAAGCGTAGAAATCGTCTTCGGTGCCGGCCGGCTCGAAGCGCTGGCGTACCGGGGGGCGCAAGCACACTTCAGATTCGACGCCACCGTCCGCCAGCCAGGCGAGCCGGGCCGCACCGAGCGCGCCGCCGGCTTCGCCGCCTTCGCACACCGCGAGCGGCAGTCCGAGGATATCGGCCAGCAGCTGGGCCCACCAGGTGCTGCGCGCGCCGCCGCCGACGAGGATCAGATCGCCCGCCGGTCTCGCCAGCGTGTCCAGCCCGTCGCGCAGGCCGAAGCACACGCCTTCCACCACCGCGTACGCGATGTCGGCCGGGCCATGCGCATGCGTCAGGCCGAACAGAACCCCCTGTGCATCGGCATCGTTGTGCGGCGAACGCTCTCCGGACAGATAGGGCAGGAACAGCGGCGCGCGCCGGCGCGCTTCGCCGTCGAGCGTGGCGGCCGCGGCAAGCAGCGACGCTTCGTTGCCGAGCCCGAAGCTGCGCGCGGCCCAGCTCACGGCGCTGGAGGCCGAGAGCATCACCGACATCTGGTGCCAGCGACCCGGCAGCGCATGGCAGAAGGCGTGCACCGCGGCCTCGGGCTTCGGCTCGAAGCGTTCGCCGCAGACGAAGATCACGCCCGAGGTGCCGAGCGAGACAAAGCCCTGTCCGGCATCGACGAGACCCATGCCGACCGCACTGGCCGCGTTGTCGCCGCCACCGCCCGCGATCGGCACCCCGGCCGCGAGGCCGAATTGCTGCGCGAGCTCGGGCTTGAGCCGCCCTGCGCCGGCGTTGCCTTCCACCAGGCGCGGCATCTGCGAGCGCGCGAGTCCGCAGGCGGCGAGCAGTTCGTCGGACCAGTCGCGCGCGGCCACGTCCAGCCACAGCGTGCCCGAGGCGTCGGACATGTCGCTCGCGAGCTCGCCGCTCAAGCCGAATCGCAGCCAGTCCTTGGGCAGCAGCACGCAGGCGATGCGTGCGAAGAGTTCGGGCTCGTGCTCGCGCATCCACAAGAGCTTGGGTGCGGTGAAGCCCGGCATGGCGAGGTTGCCGGCGATGGCGGCGAGGCGCGGCACGCGTGCCGTCAATGCCTTGCACTGGGCGGCGCTGCGGCCGTCGTTCCAGAGGATGGCGGGGCGCAGCACCCGGCCTTGTGCATCCAGCGCGACGGCACCATGCATCTGGCCCGAGAGCCCGATGGCGCGCACCTCGGCGAGCGCGGCAGGTTGCGCGCGCCGCAGCTCGGCCATGACGATCTCCAGCGCCTCCCACCATTGCGAGGGCGATTGCTCCGACCACAGCGGCGCCGGCCGGCTGACGGTGAGCGGCGCACGCGCCAGCGCGACGATGCGGTGGTCGTCCGCCAACAGCAGCGCCTTCAGCTCGGAGGTGCCGAGATCGAGTCCGAGGTACAAGAGGTGGTCCTCAGGTGCCGCCGCCGAAGCGATGGTCGCTCTGGCGCCTGAATTCGGTCGGCGTCATGCCCTTGATTTCCAGGAAGCGGCGGTTGAAGTTGGCGACGTTGTTGAAGCCGACCTGGTAGCAGATGTCGGTCACGTAGTGGTCGGTCTGCATCAGCAGGTGGCAGGCGCTGTTGATGCGCACGCGGTTCACGAAGTCGGTGAAGCTGTTGCCGGTCGAGCGCTTGAAGAAGCGGCTGAAGCGGCTTTCGCTCATGCCCAGCTCGGCGGCGATGTCGGCCATCACGATCGGCTCGGCCAGGTTGGCGGTGATGCGGTTGACGATGACGTTGATCTGGTCGACCTCGGCATCGCCCTCGACACCCTGCATCTGGACGTTGGAGAGCAGCCGGTAGTCGGTGCATTGCGAGAGGTCGGCCAGGTAGTCGCAGAAGAGCGCGAAGCGGCGCAGGCCGCGGGCTGCCTTGACCGCGTCCCAGTGCGCCATCGCGCTTTCGGCCAGGCCGAAGAACTCGATGCCGTGGCGCGCCCGCTCGAGCAGCTGGAGCACCTCGCGCAGCTCCGGAATCTCGGACGCTGCGCGCTCGATGGGTTCGTGGCGGAACTGGATCACGCGGTCGCGGCCGGCCGCGCCGCCCGCGGGTGCGTCGAGCGAGATCCAGTTGTGCGGCAGGCGCGGCCCGCACAGCACCAGGTGGCCCGGCTGGAAGGGGCCGATCCAGTCGCCGATGAAGGCCTTGCCCGACGTCTCGGTGATCAGGTGCAGTTCGTACTCTTCGTGGAAATGCCAGCGCACCAGCGGGCTGGGAAAGCCGTGCGCCAGGCAGCGCACGAGGCCGGTTTCTTCGGGCGCCTCGTAGCCGAGCGAGGGCGAGCGCGTGATGTCGCGCTCGAGCTCGGGTTCGCGGTGGCGGGGCAGGTGGCGTTGGCGCACCGATGTCATGGAACGGTTCCTCTCATGAACCTTCAGCTCATGACGTTACCACCGTCGACATTGAGCGTCTGCGCGGTGATGTAGCGCGCCTCGTCACTGGCCAGGAAGACGACGGCGCCTGCGACGTCGCCCGGCGTGCCCATGCGCCCGAGCGGCACGTCGAGGCCGACCTGGCGCTTCTTCTCGCCGGGCTGGCGGCCTTCGTACTTCGCGAACAGCGAATCGACGTGGCTCCACATCGGCGTGTCGACCACGCCCGGCGCGATCGCGTTGACGCGGATGCCGTGCGGTGCCATCGCGAGCGCCGCGCTCTGGGTGTAGCTGATCACGGCCGCCTTGGTGGCGCAATAGTGCGAGACCAGCGCCTCGCCGCGCCGCCCGGCCTGCGAGGCCATGTTGACGATCGAAGCGCCCGCCGTGCCGGCGTCGACCATGTGCCGGAGCACGCGCTGCATCACGAAGAACATGCCCTTGACGTTGACCGCGAACAGGCGGTCGAAGGAGGCTTCGTCGCTCTCCAGCAGCGGCGCCATGTCGAACACGGCGGCGTTGTTGACCAGCGTGTGGACCGGCCCGTTCGCCGCCTGCGCAGCATCGATTAGGTGCGCGACCGCGTGCGTGTCGGTCACGTCCGCGGGCAGGTAGACCACGCCCTTCGCATGGCTTCGCTGCAGCAGCGCGACGCCGTCCGACGGCGCGGGCGAACGGTCGACCAGCGTGCAGCGCGCGCCCTCGGCCAGGCAGGCCTCGGCGATCGCCAGGCCGATGCCGCCGCCGGCGCCGGTCACAAGCACATGGCGCTGTGCGAGGCGGGTGGTCATGGCTTGACTCCGTCGATGAATGTTCGAACCCGCGTGCAGGCATCGCGCACGGCCTGCACCAGGCGCGTATCGCCGGCGGTGTCGCCCCAGAGGCCGGGGTCGGCGCACAGCGCGGCGACCGGATCGGCCGCGTTGCAGATCGCATGCGCCGTCGCCTCGTCCATGCTCTGGTCCTGGTAGGTGTAGGGCAGGGTGCCTTGATGCCAGCGCCGCAGGAAGGCCAGGAACAGGGCCGGCAGCATCGCCACGCTGGCGATGCTTTCGCCCTGCGCCAGCCGTTCGCGCACCGTCGGTGCGATGAAGCCGGGGATCTTCGAGAAACCGTCCATCGCCACGCGCTGGTTGGTGTCGCGGATCGCCGGATTGCCGAAACGTTCGAGCACGACGTCGCGGTAGGCCGGCAGGTCGACCGGGCTCGGATGGCCGGCCGGGTTCAGGCAGGGGATGACGTCGTCCGTCACGTAGTCATAAGCCATCTGCCGGATCGCCGGCGTGTGCGTGCCTTCGTGGATGTACTGCAGGCCGCCCAGCGTGCCCGCCCAGGCGATGCAGCTGTGGCTCGCGTTGAGGATGCGGATCTTCGCCTCTTCGTAGGGCTGCACCGAATCGACCAGTTGCACCCCGACGCGCGCCCAGTCGGGCCGTCCGTTCGCGAAGTCGTCCTCGATCACCCACTGGATGAAGCTTTCGCCGGTGACCGGCGCGGCATCGTCCCAGCCGGTAGCGGCCCGCACGCGCTCGCGCAGCTCGGGCGGCGGCCTGGGCGTGATGCGGTCGACCATTGCGTTGGGGCAGGTGGTGTGTGCGCGCACCCAGGCCGGAAGGTCGGAAACGCCGGCCTTATCGATGAATTCGAGCAGGCCCTTGCGGAAGCGCTCGCCGTTGTGGCGCAGGTTGTCGCAGTTGAGCAGCGTCACCGGCCCGGCGCCGGCCGCGAGGCGGGCGCGGAGGATCGCGCAGATCGCACCGTAGATCGTGCTGCCGGCCTCGCCGCGCCCGGCACGCGCGAGGTCTTCGCCGATATCGGCGGCGGAGAGATCGAGCCGATCCTGCGCGTCGAGGTAATAGCCCGCTTCCGTCACGGTAAAGGAGATCACGCGCGTGCCTGGATCGGCACCGCGGGCAATCACCGCCGCCAGCGCCGGCTCGTACGGCAGCACCTCGCGGATCGCCTCGATGCGCTGGTAACGGTACTCGCCCGCGGGCGACACGGTCTCCAGCGTGTAGCGGCCGCCCTGTGCGCGCAGGGTGTCGATCACGTCGGCCATGTCGGGCCGCAGGTTGGCGCCGACGATGGACCAGCGCGCATCGCCGGCCTCGATCAGCTGCTGCAGGTAGACCGCCTGGTGCGCGCGATGGAAGGAGCCGAGTCCGAGGTGCAGCACCACGAACTCGGAAGGGGTGTAGGAAGGCATGGCGCGACGAGCCTCAGGCGGCGACGGTGTGTCCTTCACGGCTGAACAGGTGCAGCACCGAGGGATCGAGCTCCACCGCCACGTCGTCGCCGACATGCAGCGGCGTACGCTCGTTCTGGCGCGCGATCAGCGGCACGCCGTCGACGTCGACATGGATCAGCGTGTCGGAGCCCAGCGCCTCGATCAGATCGACCTTGCCGCGCACGCCCGCGCCGTTGACCGGGCTGACGCGAAGACCCTCGGGCCGCACGCCGAGAAAGCCATCGCTGGGCAGCCTGCCGCCGGTCTGGGCCGAGAAGCTCGGGATCGCGCTGGCCGCGATCATGTTCATCGAGGGCATGCCGATGAACTGGGCCACGAACTGGTTGGCCGGGCGGTCGTACAGGTCCATCGGTGCGCCGACCTGTTCGATCAGGCCGTCCTTGAGCACCACCACACGGTCGGCCAGCGTCATGGCCTCGACCTGGTCGTGCGTCACGTAGATGCTGGTGGCGCCGAGCGCGACGTGCAGCTTGTGGATCTCCACGCGCGTGTTGCCGCGCAGCGCCGCATCGAGGTTGGACAAGGGCTCATCGAACAGGAACACCTTGGGCGCGCGCACGATGGCGCGGCCGATCGCCACGCGCTGGCGCTGGCCGCCCGACAGTTCCTTCGGCGTGCGCTCCAGGTAGTTGGTCAGGTTGAGCTGCTTGGCCGCGTAGTCGACCTTCTTCCTGATCTCGTCCTTCGGCACATTGGCCAGCTTGAGCGCGAAGGACATGTTGTCGGCCACGCTCATGTGCGGGTACAGCGCATAGCTCTGGAACACCATCGCCAGGTCGCGCTTGCCGGAAGGCAGATTGGTGATCTCCCGGCCGTCGAGCATGAGCTGGCCGCTGGTGACCGGCTCCAGCCCGGCGATCAGGCGCAGCAAGGTCGACTTGCCGCAGCCCGAGGGACCGACGAACACGATGAACTCGCCCTTGTTGATCTGCAGGTCGACGCCCTTGATGATGTGCGCGTCGCCGAAGCTCTTCTTGATGTTCTTGAGTTCGAGGTAGGCCATGTTTCTTGTCTCCTTGACTTACTTGACGGCGCCGAAGGTCAGGCCTTGCACCAGTTGTTTTTGGCTGAACCAGCCGAACACCACGATCGGCGCGATCGCCATCAGCGAGGCGGCCGAGAGCTTCGCCCAGAACAGGCCCTCGGGGCTCGAATAGGAAGCGATCAGCGTCGCCAGCGTGCCGGCCTTGGCCGAGGTCAGGTTGAGCGCCCAGAAGGCTTCGTTCCAGCTCAGCACCAGGCACAGCAGGCCGCAGGATGCGAGCCCGCCGACCGACAGCGGCATGACGACGTGCCGGAATTCGGTCCAGATGCTGGCGCCGTCCATGCGCGCCGCTTCCAAGATCTCGTTCGGAATGTCCTTGTAGCTGGTGTAGAGCATCCACACCATGATCGGCAGGTTCGACAGCGTGAACACGATGATCAGTGCGGGCAGCGTGTCGAGCATGCCGGCCGTTTGCGCCAGCACGTAGATCGGCACCAGCGCGCCGACCGCCGGCATCATCTTGGTCGAGAGCATCCACATCAGGATGTCGCGCGTGCGCTTGGTCCTGAAGAAGGCCATCGAGTACGCCGCCGGCGCCGCGATCAACAGGCCCAGGATGGTCGAGCCCACGCTGGTGATCAGCGAGTTGCGCGCGAACAGCAGGTAGTCGCTGCGGCGCTGCACCTCGCCGAAGTTGTCCATGGTCGGCTCGAAAACGAACAGCGGCGGCACATGGATGGCTTGCAATTCCGTCTTGAAGGCCGTCAGGAACAGCCAGCCCAGCGGAAAGAACAGCAGCAGGGCGACGCCCCAGGCGCCGACGGCGCGCAGTGCGGTGAAGAGAGGGTTGGCTTGCATGGTCAGTCCAGGTTCTTGCCGATGATGCGGATCAGGAAGGCGGCCACGATGTTGGCCAGGATCACCGCAAACAGCGCGCCGGCCGAGGCCACGCCCACATCGAAGTTCATCAGCGACTGCTTGAAGATCATGTAGGTGAGGTTGGTGCTCTCGTTGCCCGGGCCGCCGTTGGTCGTGATCGCGATCTCGGCGAAGACGGAGAGCAGGAAGATCATCTCGATCATGATCACCACCGCCATCGGGCGGCCCAGGTGCGGCACCGTCAGGTAGCCGAAGCGCTGGAAGGCGTTGGCGCCGTCCATGCGGGCCGCTTCCATCTGCTCGCGGTCGAGCGACTGCAGCGATGTGATGAAGATCAGGCAGGCGAAGGGCAGCCATTGCCACGCGACCATGATGACCACGGAGAGCAGCGGCACGTCGGTCAGCCAGTCCACCGGCGTCAGGCCGAAGAACGTCCAGACGTTGGCCAGCACGCCGTAGATCGGGTTCATCATCATGTGTTTCCACAGCAGCGCATTGACCGCAGGCATGACGAAGAAAGGCGAGATCAGCAGCACGCGCACGATGCCGCGGCCTGGGAAGGGCTCGTTGACCAGCAGCGCCAGCAGCACGCCACCGATCACCGTGATCACGATCACCCAGCCGATCAGCAGCAGCGTGTTCATGACAGCCGGCCAGAAGTCCGGGTCGGTCACGAAGTAGTGGAAGTTCTCGAGGCCCGAGAACGGGCGCTCGCCGGGCTGCATGAGGTTGTACGTCACGAAGGAGAAGTACAAGGTCATCAGCAGCGGCACGATCATCCAGAGGAAGAGCGTGATCACGGCCGGCGCCATCAGCGCGCGGGGCAGAAATCTGTTCATGGCAGCGGGTCCTGGTCAGCAAGCGCAAAGCCCGGGCGGCCGTCGCACGACGGCGCGACCGCCCGGAACCTCAGCTCACTTGTAGTAGCCGCCCTTTTTCATCTCGCGCTCGGCCGCGGTCTGCGCGGTCTTGAGCGCCGCGTCCACCGTGGCCTTGCCGGCCAGGGCCGCCGTCACCTGCTGGCCCACGATGGTTCCGATCGACTGGAATTCCGGGATGGCGGCGTACTGCACGCCGACATACGGCGACTTGGGCAGCGTGCTGTCGTTCGGGTTGGCCGAGTCGATAGCCTTCTTCTCGGCCGCGGCGAACTTCGCCACCTTCTGGAACTCGGGGTTCGCGTAGGTCGACTTGCGCGTGCCGGTGGGCACGGCGTGCCAGCCATGCTCCTTGGCGACCAGGTTGATGTAGTCCTTGGAAGTCGCCCAGTTGATGAACTTCTGCGCCGCGTCGTCCTTGGTCGAGCTGGCGGGAATCGCCAGGTTCCAGGACCACAGCCAGTTGGCGCCCTTCGGCGTCACAGCCGTCGGGGCCTGCGCAAAGGCCACCTTGTCGGCCACCTTGGACTGCTTGGGATCGGTCAGGGACGAGGCGGCGATCGTCGCGTCGATCCACATCGCGCACTTGCCTTCGCTGAAGAGGGCCAGGTTCTCGTTGAAGCTGTTGGCGGCGGCACCCGGAGGGCCGTTCTTCTTCATCAGGTCGACGTAGAAGGTGAGCGCGTCCTTCCACGGCTTGGTGTCGAGCTGTGGCTTCCAGCTCATGTCGAACCACTGGCCGCCATAGGTGTTGACCAAGGTGGTGAAGAACGCCATGTTGTCGCCCCAGCCCGGCTTGCCGCGCAGGCACATGCCGTACACGCCGTTCTTCGGGTCGTTGGCCTTGTCCGCGAATTCCTTGACCTGGGTCCAGGTGGGCTGCTCGGGCAACTTGATGCCGGCCTTGTCGGCCAGATCCTTGCGGTACATCAGCATCGAGCTTTCGCCGTAGAAAGGTGCGGCGTAGAGCTTGCCGTCGAGCGACAGGCCGCTGCGGATCGCGGGCAGGATGTCGTCCACGTCGTAGGCGGCGTCGGTGGTGATCGGCTTGAGCCAGCCCTTCTTCGACCAGATCGGCGTCTCGTACAGGCCGATGGTCATGACGTCGAACTGCCCGCCCTTGGTGGCGATGTCGGTCGTCACGCGCTGGCGCAGCGTGCCTTCTTCGAGCGTGACCCATTTCAGCTTGATGTCCGGAAACGCCTTCTCGAACTGCGGCGTGAGCTTCTGCATCTCGATCATGTGGCCGTTGTTCACGGTGGCGATGACCAGTTCGGTCGCGGCGTGGGCCAGGCCGGCACCCGCGAGCGCGAGCACCAGGCCCGCCTTCAGAAAACGCTTCATGTGATGTCTCCTTGTGGTCGGCGACAAGGGCGGTCGCCGTGGCCGGATTCTGGAGACTCTTGCTTGCGGAATTGGTACTCGATACGCCGCTTTCGATACTTGCATGCACTGGTTGATCAGTGACTTCCCTAATTTCGGCAACTGGAGATTGGATTCGGCGTTCGAGGCGCTGATTCAGGCTGTGTGGGCTGTCCGGCTGTCCACCCACTTCACGGCCTGGATTTCGGCATGCCGCAGCGCTTCCGCTTCTGTCCTACAAGTTTCGGCGTCGCCAAGCAGGAGGATCAGCTTTTCACTGGGCCATCCGAGCCGGCGCACGAGCACGGGCCGGAAATGCGCCGGCTTTTCCTTCTCTGCGGTGCAGAGAAAGTGATAGCCCCCATAGACGAACAGCACACTTTTTGACATGGCCGGCTCCGCGCGACCACCTTTTGACTTCCTACTTGCCGAGATAGTTGCGCACTGCCTGCGCAGACGTTCCCGCGGCTGCGACGGCCGCCCGCAGTTGCGCCTCGGTCACGCCCAGCTCCTTGGTCCAGTAGCGAAGTTCGTGGGTCTCGTTGACATTCACGCGCGACCGGTCGTGCGGGCCGCGGTTGCTCAAGTCGTCTGCCATGGGGTGTCTCCTGTGCTGATGTCGTTTCAGTGTGGCGCGGCGTCTGGAGTTGCGGGCCGGACGGGGCCGCAAACCGGTGCGGGAAGGCGGCTGACAGCCGGTTCGTCTCGCGCGGGCGACGCCGCAGCGCAGTGCTGCAGGACGAAATGCACAGGTGGCGCGTTTATTAGGGCCAAAAGAGACCGCTGGCCTCGGCGCTGGGACACCATCGGCACGTGAACGAAATTTCCACCACCTCCAAGGACCTGCGCAACATGGCCGAGTCGAACATTGCCCGCCCGCACAACGCTTCCGTTGCCCGTAAGCGCTATGCGCCGATGGCCTTCCGGCCGGCGAACGCGCCGCGTCCGTTTCGGCGTGGCGACCTGGCGCTGGTGATGGGCAACGATGCGTCGATCAAGGGGCAGTTGGTGGTGGTCTGCACGTCCGATCGCGGCGCCGATGGAAGCAACCCGGAGATCGCGATCCAGTTCACGCGCGGCGACCATGGCCTGGTGCGCGCGAGCAGCCTGCAACTTGTTGCTGCGGTCGATGCACATGAATATGGCCCGGCTTGCGAAGACCTTCTCAACTTCATCGGTGGACGTGGGCCGGTGGGGCAGCAAGACGCGCAATAAGGGCAGCCAAAGGCGGCCGCCTCGCGGTAAAGAAAAACCCCTGCTACCGATTCGATAGCAGGGTTTCTTTTTTGCCTTTCAGTGGCGGACAACGACCTTGCCGAAGAGTTGCCGGTTGGCAAAATAGCTCAACGCTGCCTTCGCCTCGTCGAACGAGTAGACGCTGTCGATGACGGGCCGTACCTCATGCTGCGCCATGAGCCGAGCCAGGTCTTCGAGATCGCGACGACTGCCGGTTGTGATGGGCTGGAACGTCGCATGGCTCATGAACATGGACATGAAATCAATGGCGCCCGCTGCACCCGCCAGGATACCAACGAGGGAGACTTGTCCACCGTAGGCGATTGCCTTGACGGATTGCACCAGCGTGTCGGGACCCCCGACGTCCACCACGCGGTCCACCCCACGACCATCTGTCAACGTGCGGACTTTGTCACCCCAAGCCACCGTGGCGCGGTAGTCGATCACTTCGTCCGCCCCGAGTTCGCGCAACCGCTGCGCTTTCTCCGGCGTTGAGGTGGTCGCGATCACCCGAGCTCCCAAAGCCTTGGCGATTTGAACGGCGAACAGCGAGACCCCGCCCGTGCCCTGGGTGAGCACGGTGTCGCCCGCACGCGTTCCCAACAGCGCGGACCAAGCCGTAACGCCCGCGCACGACAGGGTTGCTGCCTCTTCGAAGGTCAAATGCGCCGGCATGTTTGCGAGCGCCTCGGCGTTGACAACCTTGTATTCGGTCAGCCATCCGTCACGATCGACGACATATTGCTCCGGCATCGTATTGAACGACCCTCCAAACCAGTTCGGGAAGAACGAATTGACGACCCGGTCGCCGACCTTGAAGCGGCTCACGCCCTCACCAACCGCTTCCACCTCACCAGCGGCGTCGGACAATGGCACGCGGCCAGGAGCTACCGGCCACGGGTACATCCCGTTGACGATGATCAGGTCCCGGAAATTGAGAGAGCTTGCCCGGACCCGGACCAGCACTTCGCCGACGCCCGGCGATGGGATGTTGTGCTCGGCAATGTCGAGGCCCTCCACGCTCCCGAGACGCTCGAGCCGATATGCACGAAATTTGTCCTTTGTCTTCACTTTTGCCTTTCAGAGTCTTGTGACAACGAGAATCTGGGGCATGCAAGATTGTTCGACAATGAGCTTCATTCAGAACAGGCTGTTCAGATGAACTTACCAATCTCTCGGTCTCATTTGGACGGGCTCGTCATGTTCTTGGCTGTTGCCGAGCTTCGGGGTTTTCGGGCGGCAGCCCGACATCTCGGCGTGACGCCTTCGGCTGTGAGTCAGTCGATACGCAGCCTCGAGGAAAGAGTTGGCATGCCGCTCTTTTCGCGCACGACGCGCAGCGTCGCTTTGACGGAGGCGGGACAGCGGCTGTTGGCCCACGCGCGCCCAGCAGTCGAAATGTTGGGCACGGGTCTGGATGCTGTGAGCGGCTTGGGCGAGCACATCAGCGGCCGCCTTCGAATCAGTGTGCCGCGCCCGAGCCTGCCGTTGCTGGTGAATCGACTGCTGCCCGATTTCCTCGAACTGCACCCCAAGATCCAGTTGGATCTGGTCGGCGACGACCGATTGATCGATATCGTCGAGGAAGGATTCCACGCCGGTGTCCGCCTGGGACATATGGTCCAGATGGACATGGTCTCAGTGTGGCTCACGCCACCCGAGCGGTTCGTTGTCGTTGGCGCGCCCGCGTTCTTCGCCAGATGCGGCCGACCGCACCATCCTCGTGATCTGCAGAACTTTCGCTGCATCCTGCTTCAGCAATCCGCACAGATGCTCGATCAGTGGCAGTTCGCCATCGACGGGCAACAGACTGCGGTGCGTATTCAAGGCCCCCTGATCATCAACGATGTCGAGGCTTGCATTCGTTCCACGCTCAGAGGCGTCGGGCTGTTTTGGTTGCCCCGCTCCCTCGTGATGCACCATCTTGAGCAGAAAGAACTGGAAGCCGTTCTCGATCAGAACAGTGTCGAAGTCCCGGGACTTTCCCTCTACTACCCAAGTGGAAGCAAGTCGCTGCCGAAGCTACGCGCTTTTGTCGACTTCGCTGTGAAGAGAATGCGGCGGGCCTTTCAGGCCAGCGACTATCTTCCCGATCCCACTGTCTAGATGTTGTTCCGCCCCTGTGGGATGAGTAACCCGTCGGCCGGCGCGGTCCTTGTCGTCAATCCGCAGTGATGCGCGCGTCGCGCACTAGCTGGGTCCACTTGGTCACTTCTTCTTTGACGAAGGTCTCGGTCTGCGCCGTGCTCATGCGCAATACACGCCCTCCGAGCGTCTCGATGCGCTGTACCAGATCGGCCTGCCCCATCACTTGCCCGAACACCTTGCGAAGGCGTTCCAAGACCGCCGCTGGAACACCTGAGGGTGCAAAGAGCCCGAACCAACTCTCCATCTCCAGCGGAGCCACACCAGTCTCGCGAACTGAGGGCGTCTGCGGATGAAAGGTCTGGCGCTCGCGCGAGGAGACGGCAAGTGCTGTGACGCTTCCCGCGTCCACATGTGCACGTGCGACGGGCGAGATGTCAAACAGCAGCTCTACCCGATCGCCGAGGAGGTCTTGATATGCCGCCTGCACACCGCGATAGGGGACGTGCACAAGTTTCACCTTGGCCTGCTCGAACAACAGGGCGGCAGCTACGTGCTGGCCTGATCCGTTGCCGGCGGATGCGTACGTCAGGGTATCGGGCCGCTCACGTGCCTCGCGCACGACCTCCACGAGTGAGCGTTGCCGCAATTTCTTGCGTGCGATCAACGTATACGAATAGCTCGCCGCCAAGCCGATCGGCTTGAAGTCGCGCAGCGGCTGGTACGGCAACCTGGGGTAGAGACCGGGATTCAGCGCAATGTTCGACACCGATTCCATTGCAGAACCTCGGTCAGCTTGGGCGCAGCCATCGGCAGCGGATACAGGCGCAGCGGCAGCGTCTGTGCGTAGCGCTGGGCCAGCCGCGATTGCACGGTCGCGATACGATCGGTGCCAACCACCATCTGCGGCATCAAGCTGAAACTGTGCACCCGCACTTCGACTCGGCGGCTGTCGCCGTACTCGTTCAGATACCACTGTTCAAACCATGGCTGGCCGACCTTGCCGGTCCGCAACAGCACATGGCCCAGCCGCTGATACGTGGCCAGGTCCAAGGTCTCGCCAAGCAGGCGATTGTGGGTCCACGCAATGATCTTGTAGCCGTCATCAAACAGCACACGGTACGGGTGTTCGGCATTGACCATATTCGCCGGCACGACGACAAAGTCCACCTCACCGCTCTCGAGCCCTGCCGTTCCCGGCGTGCCAATCGGTACGAAGTCGAAGCTCAGTCCTGGCGCCTCGTGCGCAATCACCTGCAGAGCGTCCGTCAGGAAGGCACTGATGACATAGTCGGAGGCCGCAATCGCAAAATGCCGCGTCGCGGTCGCTGCGTCGAACTGCGGATTTGTCGCCAGCAGTGAATCAATGCGCAGCATGGCGTCCTGCGTCGGTACCAGCAGCGATTCACCGAGCGGAGTCAATTGCAGCTGGCGCCCCACCGGAACCAGCAGCTCGTCATCAAAGACCTCGCGCAGCCGCGCGAGGATGCCACTCATCGTCGACTGACTCACGTTCAGGGCGGCGGCGGCACGCGTGACATTGCGCTCGTTCAGCAGCAGATCCAATGCAGCCAGCAAGTTCAGATCGATTCGGCGGTAGCGCATAGAAGGTGAAGTGCGGCAGACAAGAGGCAAGCAGATGTCGCTTGATTCTGCGCTCGACGGGCCGGTACCTCACGCGACAGGAAGCTCAGCGATTGCTGGCGTCACAGGCGCGCGAGAGGCAAGAAAAAAGCACCTGAGTCTTGCGACCCAAGTGCTAGATTCATCTGCAAAATTTGGCTCCTCGACCTGGGCTCGAACCAGGGACCTACGGATTAACAGTCCGGCGCTCTACCAACTGAGCTATCGAGGAACAAGTCTCAAATTATAGCGTGGTTTTTTGAGCCTCCTCGCCGGAGCTGGGCTGCGCGATTGCACTACTGCGACTTCTTCAACGCGCCGTCGATCTGGTCGCCGAACTTGCGCACGTAGGCCGCGCGCAGGTGGTCTGAATCCTTGTAGATGGGCGTGCCGTCGGGGGTGGTGCGGATGCACTGGTCGTCCTTGCACAGCGCGGGCACGGGGTCGATCACGATGGCGCCGCTTCGTTGTGCGACTTCGCGCAGGCGCCTGTTCAGTTCCTTCTGTTCCGGTGGCCACGGGGCCGTCGGCGTCATCTGAGCGGCGCTCATCTGGCCCAGCCGGCTGCCGCCCTGCAACAGCCGCTTGGGGTCGAACTCCGGGCCGCTCGGGTTGTCGAGCAGCAGGTACACCTTCTTTCGCGCCGAGAGCTGCTTCAACAACGCCTCCAACGCGGCGATGGCGCGCTCCACGCCGTCGCCGCCGCGGAAGTAGTGCCGGGTGTTGCCGTCGCGGAAGTAGTAGCTCTCGTTCTCGCCCAGCGCAGGGTTGGGCTTGGCCTGTTCGATGAAGTAGCAGTTCCAGCAGCCGCCGATCACGACGCTGTCGATCTCGCTGCCGAGGGCGAAGCGGATCATCTCGCCGCGGCGCTGGTCGCAAGCGACGTTGACGTCGATGAAAACGCCGGGAATGGGCGGGCAGCCGCCCCAGGTCGCGAAGTAGGTCGTGCGCAATGGGTCGGGGCCGGCCTCGGCCAGTTCGACCGCGCGCGGCCCGTACTGCTCGGCATGGCTGTCGCCGAAGAACAGCACCGGGCGACCGCCGTCGCCGATGCGGTAGACCTTCTCGCCGTTGACCTTCGCCGGTTCGAGTCCGTCCGGGTAACTCCAGTCCTTGATGGCGGCCACCACGCGGCCGATGTTCGGATCGCCGAGGCGTGCGCTGAGGCGCTGCGTGTTCGCCATGAGGCCGAGCAGCGCGAGCGCGACCATGGCGATCACGAGCGCGTACAGCACGCCCCTGTGATCGCTGCGGCGCACCGGACGTTCGACGAAGCGGTAGGTGAGCCATGCGAGCGCGATGCTCGCGACCACCGCCAGCGCGCGGATGCGCCGGTTGGGCGTGCCGTCTTCGAGGATGCGCGCATACACCAGCAGCGGCCAGTGCCAGAGGTAGAGCGGGTAGCTGATCAGGCCGAACCACACCAGCACGCGCGAGGCGAGCAGCTTGCGGTTCATCAGCGCGGCCGGGCCGGCGGCGATGCAGAAGAAGGCGCCGAGCGTCGGAAGCAGCGCCCACCCGCCGGGAAAGGCGCTGTCGCTGCGGATCAGGACCAGCGCCAGCGCGATCAGCAGCAGCCCGAGCACCGATTGCAGGTCGCGCCCGCGCGCCAGCCACTGCGGCCTGTGCATGGCCGCGTAGGCCAGCATGCCGCCGAGCATCAGCTCCCAGAAACGCGAGGCCGGCAGGTAGAAGGCAGCGCTCGGATGGCTGCGGACCGTGAACACGTTGATGCCGAAGGACAGCGCCGCGACGACGCCCACCAGCACCAGGGGCTTCCACCGCCGGCGCCAGGCCAGGCCCAGCAGCAGCGGCCACACGATGTAGAACTGCTCCTCCACGGCCAGCGACCACAGGTGCAGCAGCGGCTTGGTCTCGGCTGCGTTGTCGAAGTAGCCGGCCTCGCTCCAGAACGCGAAGTTGGAGACGAAGGCCGCGCCGGCCGCCACGTGCTTGCCGAGCTGTTCCCATTCGAACGAGAGCAGCACGTACCAGCCGAAGGCCAGCGTCGCGGCGAGCACCGCCGTCAATGCCGGAAAGATCCGCCGGATGCGGCGCGCATAGAAGGTGCGGTAGCTGAAGCCTTCGCCCTCGAGGCTGCCGAAGATGATCGTGCTGATCAGGAAACCCGAGATGACGAAGAAGATATCGACGCCGATGAAGCCGCCCTTGAACCAGTGCGGAAAGGCGTGCACGCCGACCACCGCGAGCACGGCGATGGCGCGCAGGCCGTCGATGTCCGGGCGGTACTTGGGGTGGACCAGCGGGGAAGGGTGGGACTCTGCGGCAGCCGTCATGCGGACGTGATTCTGGCCGCAAGCGCGTGCCGCCTCCTCATGGGCCCGTGCGGGCCTCGCTGGCCTCGACGGCGGCGATCAGCCGGGCCGCGGCCGCTTCGGGATCGGCGTCGGCCACCAGGGCGCGCACGACCGCCACCGAACCGACGCCGGTCGCCAGCACCTCGGGCAGCCGCGCCTCGTCGATGCCGCCGATGCCCACCTGCGAATAGCCGCGGGTCAGGCGCGCATACGCGGCCAGCCGCGCCACGCCCTGCGGCGCGGTCGCCATCTTCTTCAGCGTGGTCGGGTACACCGCGCCCATCGCGATGTAGCTCGGGCTCACGGCGTCGGCGCGCAGCATCTCCGCGTAGCCATGGGTGCTGACGCCCAGGCGCAGGCCGGAGGCGCGCAGGGTCTGCAGTTCCTCGGGGCTCAATGCGTCCAGGTCTTCCTGGCCCAGGTGCAAGCCGTAGGCCTTGGCTTCGATGGCGGCGCGCCAGTGGTCGTTGATGAAGAGCAGGGCGCCGGTGCCGCGAACCGCTTCCACGGCCGCATGCACCTCGCGTTCGATCGCCTCGGCGTCGTCGGACTTGAAGCGAAGCTGCACCGTCGGCACACCGGCGCGCGCCATGCGGCCGACCCAGGCGGCGTCGGGCAGCACCGCGTAGAGGCCGAGCTCTTGCGGGCAGGGCGGGAAAGCGTCGTCGCGCGCGGTGGGCGGAAAGGGCCGCATGGCGAAATCGGCCGGCGAGTCGGGCCAGGCGCCGGCATCGAAGGTGCCGGTGCGGCGCGTTTGCGCCTGCCAGGCCAGGGCCAGGCATTCGGCATCGACCTCGATGAAGCCGAGCGCGACGCAGGCCGTCTTGGCGCCGCGGTAGACCGCGTCGTTGGAAGAGAACCAGGCGGCAGAGTTTTCCGTCTCGCCGAAGCGCGATGCATGCGCCGCAACGATGGCGCGGGCGATGGCGTATTGATCGTTCATGGCAGTCATGGGGGTCACTGCGAAGCCGCGTGATGCCAGAACGGCGTGCCCAGCACCGGCGTGCTGGGCTGCGCCGATTCCTGCGCGGCCATCGCGCCCGCATGGCGGGCGCTGCGGCCGGCCTGCACCGCATCGGCAAAGGCGCCGGCCATCGCGACCGGATCCTGCGCCAGCGCGACCGCGGTATTGAGCAGCACGCCGTCGTAGCCCCATTCCATCACCTGGCAGGCATGCGAGGGCAGGCCGAGGCCGGCATCGACCAGCAGCGGCACGCTGAGCCGCTCGCGCAGCACCTGCAAGGCGTAGGGGTTGACGGGCCCGCGGCCGGTGCCGATCGGCGCGGCCCAGGGCATCACGGCCTGGCAGCCGACGTCGACCAGCCGTTGGCACAGCACCAGGTCTTCGGTGCAGTAGGGCAGCACCTGGAAGCCGTCGCGGATCAGCTGCGACGCGGCATCGACCAGGTTCAGCGTGTCGGGCTGCAGCGTGTAGTCGTCGCCGATCAGTTCGAGCTTGATCCACGGCGTGCCGAAGAGCTCGCGCGCCATCTGCGCGGTGGCGATCACCTCCTGCACGCTGTGGCATCCGGCCGTGTTGGGCAGCACGGGCACGTCGAGCCGTCGCAGCAGCTCCCAGAAGCCGTTGCCGTCGCTGCCGCCGGCGCCGTTGGGCGTTGCGGTCTGGCGGCGCAGCGAGGCGGTCAGCATCGCGGGCCTGGCGCGTTTCACCGCGGCTTCGAGCACGTCGGGCGAGGGATAGCGCGCGGTGCCGAGCAGCAGCCGGCTCTGGAAGCTCTGGCCGTAGAGCACCAGCGGGTCGTTGGATGGGTTCGTGGTCATGGTTGTCTCAGCCTCCGGTCACAGGGCGGATCACTTCGATGCGGTCCTCGGGTTGCAGGGCATGCGTCGCGTAGTTCGAGCGCGGCACGAACTGGCGATTCACCGCCGCGGCGTAGGGCGGCGTGGCGTTGACGAGCGCCAGCGCATCGGCGAGCGTCGCATCGCTCGGCAACGTCTGGGGCGTGTCGTTGATCAGGATGTTCATGGCAATGTCTCCTCCAGGCGCGGCGCCAGGTCGAAGCGGCCGGCGAGCGCGGAATGGCCGGCCGACAGCAGCTCCATCGCGACGTCGAGCAGCGCCGGCGCGATCATGAAGCCGTGGCGGTAGAGGCCGTTGATCTGCATCACGCCGGGCCTGGGTTGCCGGAAGGCCGGCAGGTTGTCGGGCAAGGTCGGCCGGCACTGGGTCGCGATCTCGAGGATGCGGGCTTCGGCAAAACCGCTGTGCACCGCATAGGCGGCGCTCAGCAGTTCGAGCGTCGAGCGCACGCTGGCCGGCGACATGTCGTCCGATTCGATCTCGGTGGCGCCGATCACGAACACATGGCCGGGCTTGGGCGCAATGTAGAGCGGGTAGCGCGGATGCACCAGGCGGGTCGGCCGCGTCAGCGCGACCTCGGGCGCGTGCACGCGGATCACCTCGCCGCGCACGCCGCGCAAGGCCTTCCATTGCGGGCGGGCACCGAGGCCGCGGCAGTCGATGACGCGTTCGGGCTGGCCGCTGTCGCCGGGGCTGAAATCGTCGAGGCTGCGCGGCGCGTGCCAATTCGTTCGCACGTTCGGCATGGCCTGCAGCGTGGCAAGCAATGCGGCAAGCAATCCGCGGTTGTCGAGCTGGCCTTCGTCCGGCAGCAGCAGGCCCTGCGCAAAGCGCTGGCCCAGTGCGGGTTCCAGCGCCGCGATGCCGGCCGCATCGAGCGTCTGCATCGCGGGCAGTTCGGGCACCACTTCGCCGGTGTGTGACAGCACGCGCGCAAGCCGCGCGGCCTCGGGCGCGTCCTGCCGGTGCCACAGCACCAGCGTGCCTTCGCGCTGGAAAAACACGGGTTGCGCCAGCGCTGCGATCAGCGCCGGCCAGCGTTCGAGCGCGTGATGCCCCATGCGAACCACCGAAGGCGGCGCAACCGCGGATTCGGCCAGGGGCGCGAGCATCGCGGCGGCAACGCGCGCGGCGGCGCCGTCGGCCTCCGGCCCGCCCGCATCGAAGAGCTCGACCTGGCAGCCGGCCTGCGCCAGCGTCACCGCGAGCAGGCGGCCCATGAGGCCGGCGCCGAGGATGGCGGCCGAGCGGAAAGGAAGTGCGGCAGTGTTCATCGAAGTGTGCGAAGCCTGGCGGTAAGCTTGCCGGCATGACCCAAGCATTTTCTCGTTACGCCCGCGTGCTCTCGATCGCTGGTTCCGACAGCGGCGGCGGCGCCGGCATCCAGGCCGATCTCAAGACCTTCTCGGCGCTCGGCTGCTACGGCATGACGGCGATCACCGCGCTCACGGCGCAGAACACGCTGGGCGTGTCGGGCATCCACGGCGTGCCGGCGGCTTTTCTCAAGGCGCAGATCCAGGCGGTGGTCGAGGACATCGGCGTCGATGCGGTCAAGCTCGGCATGCTGCATGCGCCCGAGGTGGTCGAGGTGGTGGCCTGGGCCATTGACCACTACAAGCTGTCCAACGTGGTGCTCGACCCGGTGATGGTCGCCACCAGCGGCGACCGCTTGATTGCCGAGGAAACCGTGCAGGTGCTGGTGCGCGAGCTGTTCCCGCGCGCGATCGTCGTCACGCCCAACCTGGATGAAGCGGCCCTGCTGATCGGCCATGCCATCGACGGCGTCGATGCGCTCGACGATGCGGCCGGCGAGCTGCTCGCGCTCGGTGCGCACGCGGTGCTGCTCAAGGGCGGCCACCTGCCGGGCGACGACGTCGTCGACCTGCTGGCCGAAGCCAGCGGCGAGCGGCTGCGGCTCGCGTCGCAGCGTATCGCGAGCCGCAACCTGCATGGCACGGGCTGCACTCTGTCCTCGGCCATCGCCGCACACCTCGCGCTCGGCTATGCGCTGCCGCAGGCCGTGGAACGCGCGCGCGGCTACGTCGTGGCCGCCATGGCGGCCGGTGCGGACGTGAAGATCGGCGCGGGCCATGGACCCCTCAACCACGGCTTTGCGCCAGTGCCGATGGTCCGCCTGCCGTTGCCGCCCGCGTGACCCAGGCCAGCACGAAGGTGATGGCCAGCGTCGGCAGCGCCGACCCGAACTGGGGCGCCCACTTGGCGCAGGCGTGGTAGATGGCGATGCCCGCGATCCAGATCAGCGCAGCGACCAGGTCGACCCGGCGTGCGCCCACCGACGCCACCGCGCCGCCCGTGCCCAGCCGTCCGAGGATCACGCCGTAGAGCGGCACGAATACCGAGCTCAGGAGCAGCAGGAAGGGTTCGAGCGAGTGCATCGGCAGCACCAGCGCGAAGGCAATGCACGCCACCGCCAACCACAGGCCCCAGCGCCGCACGCTCCAGCGCGGCTGCAGGCTGTGGGCCGAGACCGAGCCCGAATAGACGTCGCCATAGGCGTTGTCGAGCTCGTCGATCAGGATCAGGCCGAGCGCGACCAGGCCGCCTTGCGCCAGCAGCAGCGCGGCGACCAGGTTGGTGCCGGGCTCGGCCACGCTGACCACCATCACGCCGAGCGCGTAGCACCAGATGTTGGCAAGCGCATAGCCGATCCAGGTGCCGCTGAAAGCGCCGCCGAGGCCGCCCGTGCTGCGCCTGCCGTGGCGTGCGTAGTCGGCTACCAGCGGCAGCCACGAGACCGGCATCGCGATCACCAGGTCGAGTGCGCTGAACATGCCCATGCTGCCATCGCCGGGGCGCGACCAGAAGGCTTCCAGGCCCTTGGCGTTGAGCTGCGCCGCGAACTGCCATGTGAGCCACAGCAGCGACAGCACCACCAGCGGCAGGCCGAAGCGGCTCACGAAGCGCCGCACCAGCTTGACCATCGAGCCGGCCAGAAGCGCCAGCAGCACCGCGCCCCACAGCAACGTGGTGAGCACGATGCCCAGCGTGCCGTCGAGCAAACCTCCGAAGGCCTGCTTGCCGATGGCCTGCGTGCCCTCGCGCATGATCACGATTTCGAAGGTGGTCCAGCCGATCAGCTGCACGATGTTCAGCACCACCGGTAGGCGCGCAAAAGCGCTGCCGTAGGTGGCGTGCATCAGGCCGGCGCTCGCCAGGCCGCTTTCGCAGCCCAGGCGCGCGGTCCAGGCCAGCAGGCCGGCGCCGATGCACGAGCCCAGCACGATCGCCAGCACCGCGTCGCGCGTGCCGACGGGCGGCACCAGGTAGGCGCCGATCTGCATCACCAGCAGGCCGACGCCGAGGCTGAACCACAGGGCGGTGTGGTCGTGCCAGCGGAAGACGCGGCTGGATTCGCGCAGCGGCGTCAGCGCCTCATTGGATTCGGGAGTCGTTGCCATCCATTTGCTCCATTGCAAAGTGTTTGGCAGGTGGGCGAGGCCACGGCGGCAAGACCGCTGCGCGAGAAAACGCGGCGGCCGCCGGACCAGCTTCCCTGCGCGAGGATTACCTCAGTCAGGTTCAAAGGGACTCTCTCAGCCGACCTGCAACAGACGTTGCGGGCCGGCACCCCTAGCGTTGCTTCAGTCTGGCGAAGCAGACCGGATTGTAGAGCGGTGCCGCATCGACGCGGATCAGCCGGTGGGCGGCGTGGTCTTTGCCCTTACGTGTCGAGGAGGAAGTTGCCCGCCTCGAAATGCACCGGCGCGGCCTGGCGGTCGAAACTCACGCCCGCCGGGTCCTTGCCCTCCCGCAGCGCGTCGAGCTGCTGCCGCAGCAGCCGGCGCAGCATCGCGATGCCACGGTCGCTCGTTGCGAGATGTTCTTCCGAATGCCAGGCGATGCGGCCCTGGCTGACCTGCGCCTCGTAGTCGCCGGGGTGGCTGCGGTGCTCCGCCTCGCTGAGCTCTTCCCACAGCTTGCCGTTGAGGCGCGAACGCATGCGCGCCAGGTCGCCGCTCGCCTTCACCCGCCCGGCCGTGTAGATGCGAAAGCTGTGGTCGTCGATGGGCAGCACCCAGCCCAGCGACTCGACGCGGCCGTGGGCCGCGATGCGCGGGTTCGGGATCACGCGCAAAGTCGGCAGGGCCGCCTCGCTGACGCGGCGCAGCGTGCTGCCGTTGTCAAGCCGGCGCAGCGAGACCACCTTGACCCCGGCCTCCGAGGCCTCGAAGCTCACTTCAGGCATCAGGCCCATCTGTTCCACGAACTGCGTGCCGCTGAAGCTCGAATGCAGGATCACCACGTGGAACGGGTCGACCAGGTTCTCGTAGTGCTGCAGCCAGTTGCACGGAATGATCTGCGGTCCACCGCCGCCGATGCTGTTGTCGTCGGCCTCCACGAACTCGCTGTCGTCCAGCGTTTCGAGCGCGTCGTAGCGCGGCAGCACGGGTTTCTTGTCGGGCGGGCCGAGGTAGGCCCAGACCATGCCGTACCGCTCCTCGACCGGATACCAGGGCTGACGAATACGGCCGCGGGCGCGGCTGCCGCCATCGGGCTCGCAGGGCTGCTCGACGCAGTGGCCCTGGACGTCGAACAGCCAGCCGTGATAGCAGCAGCGGATGCCGCGCTCCTCGACCTTGCCGTAGTAGAGCGAGGCGCCGCGATGCGCACAGTGCGGGTACACCAGGCCGGGCCGGCCGGTCTTGTCGCGAAACAGGATCAGGTCTTCGCCGAGCACGCGCACCCGGCGCGGCGTATCGCCGGCATCGGCGGCCAGGCCGACCGGGTGCCAGTAGCGGCGCAGCAGTTCGCCCATCGGCGTGCCGGCGCCGACCTCGGCGAGGTCGGCCTTGTAGCTGGGCGGCTTGCGGCCGTAGGCCGTGCCGGTGTCGAAGACGATCGGCTGCCAGGTGTCCGGGGAAGGGGGTGCGATGGCGCTCATTCGGGGGTGACTCCAGCAGCCTTGATCAGCTCCGCGACGCGCGGATAGTCGGCCTTGTAGTTGGCGAGGAACTCGGCGGGACGGTTGCCCAGCGGCTCGAAGCCGAAGGCAACCAGGCGGTCCTGCACGTCGGGCATCTGCGTGATCTCGCGCAGGGCGCGGGTCCATTCGTCGAGGATCGGCTGCGGTGTCCCGGCCGGCGCATAGACGCCGATCCAGCTGTCGAGATCGAAGCCGGCGAGGCCCTGTTCGGTGAAAGTGGGCACCTGGGGCATCGAGCGCACGCGACGCGAGCCGGTGATGCCGAGCACCTTGACCTTGCCGGCCTGGGCCAGTGCACGTGCAGTGGCGGGGTTGGCCCAGGAGACGCCCAGCGCTTCGCCGAACATGTCGTTGTGCGCGGCGGCCTCGGCCTTGTAGGGCACGTGGATCAGGTCGATGCCGGCCTGGCGCTTCAGCAGTTCGCCGAACAAATGGGCATTCGATCCGTTGCCCCAGGTACCGTAGGAGATGCCGGGATGCGCCTTCGCGTAGGCGACGAACTCGCGCATGTTCGAGAACGGCGAGGCCGCGCGCGCGATCAGCATCGGGCCGCCGGTCGCCAGTTGCGACAGCGGCTCGAAGTCCTTCAGCGGGTCGTAGGGTAGCTTGGGCTGCAGGATCGCGTTGTTGATGTGGGTCAGCGGCAGCGTGATCATCACCGTGTAGCCGTCGGGCGGTGCCTTGGCGACGGCATCGGCGGCGATGGTGCCGCTGGCGCCGGGCTTGGCCTCGATGATCGCCGGCTGGCCCCAGCGCTGCTTGAGCTTGTCGGCGTAGACGCGCGCGATCACGTCGATCGGGCCGCCCGCCGTTCCGAAGGGAATGATGCGGATCACGCGGTTGGGGAAAGGCTGCGTCGCCTGCCCGAAGGCAGGTGCGCCCGCCAGCGCCAGCAGGCCGGCGCCGAGCGAACTCAGTGCCCGGCGGCGCGTGGCGGCGCCGGGATGCGGGGGTTTGAACTGACCCATCGTGTCTCCTTGTCGTTGTGTACTTGCCACCCCGACAGTACGGGCCGTCCCGTCGACGGGCAATTCGAAGCTTTGGATATGAGATATGGCCTCACGTGATATCCGCAGCCTGGACATCGGCATGCTGCGGACTTTCGATGCGCTGATGCGCGAGCGCAGCGTGTCGCGCGCGGCAACCCGTCTTTTTCTGAGCCAACCGGCCGTCAGCGCCTCGCTCAACCGGCTGCGCGAGACCTTCGGCGACCCGCTCTTCACGCGCACCGCCCACGGCGTGCTGCCGACGGCACGCGCGCATGCGCTCGCCCCCCAGATCGAACGCGTGCTGTCGGACCTGTCGTCGATGCTGGAATCCGATGGGGGTTTTCAGCCGGCCGCCTCGCAACGCATCTTCCGCATCTCCGGCGGCGACAACGCGAGCCACGTGATGCTGCCGACGCTGGTGCGGGAGCTGACGGCGGTCGGATCGCGCATCCGCATCTTCTGGGAATCGACCGCCTTCGCGACGGTGCCGGAACGGCTGCGCAAGGGGGATTTCGATCTGGCCGTGGTACCGCGTCTGAAACCGCCGACCGATTGCGAGTCCGCGCTGGTGTACGAGGACCGCTATGTCGCGGTGGCGCGCCTGGGGCATCCGAGCCTAGGCAGCGGCGTGACGCTCGACACCTTCTGCGAAGTGCCGCACGTCTTCCTGGGCTATGGCAGTTCTGCGCTGGACGACCTGATCGACGAACTGCTGCATCGGGAAGGCCGCCAGCGCATGACCCGCGTGGCGATGACCAGCTTTGCCCAGATCGTCGATCTGCTGGTCCACACAGACCATGCCGCGGTCATGCCGCTCAGGGTGGCGCAGCGCTTTCGCGACCAGCTCGCCATCCATCCGCTGCCCTTCGAGCTGCCCGGCTATCAATTGCTGTTGTGCTGGAACCGGCGTTCGAACACCGACGCTGGTGTCCAGTGGCTCAAGAACGAACTGCTGCGCATCGCCACGCGTGCGCCCGACGCCTAGTCGCTGATGGAAGTCGACAGCCGCTTCGCCCTGAAGTCGCCGCGGGCGATGAGCGGAACGAGGAACCGGCGGCTCAGCTGCAGCAGCACCCAGAGCGCCCCGGCGATGCCTGCGGCCAGCAGCAGGCCGGCGACGATGTCCAGCGGGAAATGCACGCCCACGTAGACGCGCGCCCAGCCCGTGAGGACCGCGATCGCGATGATGGCCAGCCCCACTTTCCTGAGCGATGGCCGCAGGCAGAACACCAGCCCGACGGTGAACATCACCGACGCATGCGCACTCGGGAGCGCGCCGCGCGCGCCGTGCTCGATGTGCGCCGGGCTCAGGCCCACGGCGAAGGGCCGCGGCATGGCAATGGCGTCCGCCAGCGCGTGGGCCAGCATCGAGGCCCCGGCTGCGGCGACCAGCGCGAGCATCGCGTAGATCCGCTGCGAGGGCTGCCGCCATGCCACCCAGCCCATGAGTGCCACGCAAAGCCAGGAGGCATTCTCGGCCAGCCCGGCGGCGAACCACAGAACCTGGGAATGGGGCGTGAAACCCGCGCCCATCGCTTGGAAGAGTGCAATGTTCAGAGCTTGCATGCCAGGCATCCTAGGGTCATTGCGTGTCGACAGCGTGAACCTCGCTTTCATGCTGGGTTCAGGAAGTTGGCCGTTTCTTCGCCCCGGTTGGCAGAATCAGCGTCGAACACCTCGAGGAGCACCATTTCCATGCACTACCTGTTGTCCTATGACGTGTCTTCCGACTACCTGGCCCGTCGCGTCGAGTTCCGCAAGGCGCATCTTGCCCTGGCGTGGCAGGCCGTCGAGCGCGGCGAGCTGGTGTTGGGCGGCACCGTCGGCGATCCCGTCGATGGCGCCATGCTGCTGTTCCTCGCCGATTCGCCGGCGCTTCCTGCGGCCTTCGCGAAGGCCGACCCTTACGTCCTGAACGGGCTCGTGACGAAGTGGCGCGTGACGCCGTGGAACACGGTGGTGGGGGACCAGGCCTTCAGTCCCGTGCGACCGGACTGAACTGCAGCTCAGCCCACACCCAGCAGCTGGTGCAGCCGCGTGCTGGTGGTGGTGTATTGCAGCGGCACGGCCTTGCCCGGGAACACGATCGCCGTGGCCGCCCAGGCCGCCAGCGTGGCCTCGTGGAAGCCGCAGACGATCAGCTTCTTCTTGCCCGGGTAGGTGTTGATGTCGCCGACCGCGAACACGCCGGCTTCGCGCGTCTGGAAGCGCTCGGTATCGACCGGCACCTGCTTGCGCACGAGGTCGAGGCCCCAGTCGGCCATCGGTCCGAGCCGCGGCGAGATGCCGAGGCAGGCGACGAGTGCATCGAGCGGCAGCGTCACGGTCTGTGCATCGGGTGTGGTGATCTGCAGCGCCTCACCGTCGAAGGCCGCGGGTTGGCCGACGGCGAAGTGCAGCGCGCCTTCGGCCACCAGCGCGCGCATGCGGGCCACCAGCGCCTCGTCGGCCTGGAAGCCGTCGCGCCGGTGCAGCAGCGTGACCTGCCGGGCCTTGCCGACCAGCGCGAGAGCGGTTGCCAGCGCGGCATCGTCGCCGCCGTTGACCACCACGGCTTGGCCGTCGAAGCGCTCCAGCGTTTCAGGGTGATAGAAAAGCTTCGTGCCCTCGAAGCGCTGGATGCCCTCGAGCACGATGCGCTTGGCGACGAAGGCGCCGACGCCGGCGGCGATGAAGACCGTCCTGGCGAGGAAGGCGGTGCCGGTCGAGGTGCTCAGCAGCAGGCGCTGGTCGGCCTGGCGTTCGAGCGTGGCGACCTGCTGCTCGAAATGGAACTGCGGCTTGAGCGGTGCGAGCTGCTGCAGGAGCGATTCGGCCAGGCCGCGCCCGCTGGTCGCCGGAATGCCGGGAATGTCGTAGATCGGCTTGTCGCCGTAGAGCTGGACGCACTGGCCACCCGCGGAGGGCAGTGCATCGACGATGTGGCAGGGGATCTCGAGCAGGCCGAGCTGGAAGGCCTGGAATAGGCCGACCGGGCCGGCGCCGATGACCAGCGCCTCGGTTTCGATCGGCGCCTGGATCGTGCTCAGCGCACCAGCTCCCCGACCTTGTCGGTCTTGTCTTTCCAGTCGTCGGCATCAGGCAGCGGCGGCTTGCGCTTGGTGATGCTCTTCCAGCCGTCGGCGACGGCGAGCTCGGCGTTGAGCTTGATGAAGGCCATCTGGTTAGCCGGCAGGTCTTCCTCGGCGTAGATCGCGTTGACCGGGCACTCGGGGATGCAGACCGCGCAGTCGATGCATTCGTCGGGGTCGATCACCAGCATGTTCGGCCCTTCGCGGAAGCAGTCCACGGGACATACGTCGACGCAATCGGTGTATTTGCAGCGGATGCAGGATTCGGAGACGACGTGAGTCATGTTCTTGGCTGGCGGGGAATGGCGGAAAACCCCGAATTTTAGGCGCTTGTCAGAGCGGGGCGCACCAGCACGGCGGCGGCGGTCCTGTGGGAGGCGGTATCGACCAGCACCAGCGAGCCCAGCGCGCGCGATTGCGCGAAGGGCAGCACCGCCAGCGGCTGCTGCAGCGAGAGCACCACATCGCCGATCGCGTTGGCTTCCAATTGGTCGGCCGGCTCCGAGTCGAGCGTCGTGATGTTCACGCGATCGACGATGCGCGCCACCTTGGCCTTGACCCAGCGGTGGCCCTGCAGCGCCCAGTAGACGCGGCCGGCGACCAGCGGCTCGTCGTCGAGCCAGGCAATGGTCGCGGTGATCTCGCGCGCGGGCTCGAAGGCGCCCGGCGCCAGCAGCCAGTCGCCGCGCGAGACGTCGAGCTCGCGGTCGAGCACGATGCCGGCGCTGTGGCCCGCATGCACCGCCTTCGGCTTGCGCGTGTGGCTCAGCACCTGCGCCACGGTCGCCGTCTGGTTGCTCGGCAGCACCGTGACGCGCTGGCCCGGCTCCACGTGCCCGCTGGCCACACGACCCCAGAACACGCGGCGGCCCCTGGAGGTGTCGGCCGATGCGGAGAACTTCTCGACCCACTGCACCGGAAAGGCGAAGGGCACGGCTTCGTCCTGCTGGGTGACGGGCAATTCTTCGAGCAGCTCGATCAGGCTCGGGCCTTCGTAGCCGCACCAGTTGCCGTGGCGCGAGGCCACGTTCCAGCCCTTGAGCGCCGAGATCGGCACGGTGGCCGCGACCTGCACGCCGGCGGCTTCGGCAAAGCTCGCGAGCGCGGCCGAGATGCGCTCGAAGGCGAGGTCGGCATCGGCAATCGCATCGAGCTTGTTGACCGCGAAGACGATCGACTGCACGCGCAGCAGGTGGCACAGGAGCGTGTGGCGGCGTGTCTGCGGCAGCAGCTCGCGCCGCACCACTTCGCCGTCTTCCACTTCGGCGGCCCAGGCCAGCTTGGTGGCATCGACCAGCACCACGGCCGCGTCGGCGCTCGATGCGGCCGTGACCATGTTGCGCGTGTACTGCTCGTGGCCCGGCGCGTCGCCGATGATGAACTTGCGCTTTGCGGTCGAGAAGTAGCGGTAGGCGACGTCGATCGTGATGCCTTGCTCGCGTTCGGCCGAGAGGCCGTCGGTGAGAAGCGCCAGGTCGGTTTCGCCGCCGCGCTGCACGCCGGCCAGCTGGTCCTGCAGCACGGTCTTGCTGTCGACCAGCAGGCGGCCGATCAGCGTGCTCTTGCCGTCGTCGACGCTGCCGCAGGTGATGAAGCGCAGGGCGGTGCCGGTGTCGGGGGACGGCACTTCGACAAGCTCAGTGCGAACGGTTGTGTTGCTGCCACTCATCAGAAGTAACCGTCTTTCTTGCGCTTTTCCATCGAGGCTTCGGATGTCTTGTCGTCCATGCGCGTGGCGCCGCGCTCGCTCACGTCGGCAGCCAGCGTTTCCACCACCACGTCGGCGGCATCGGCCGCCAGGCTGTCGACCGGGCAGGTGCAGGTGATGTCGCCCACCGTGCGGAAGCGCACGTCGCGGACTTCCACCGTTTCGCCGTCGCGCGGCGGCGTGAGCTCGGTCACCGGCACCAGCAGGCCGCGGCGCTCGACCACTTCGCGCTTGTGCGTGTAGTAGATCGAGGGCAGGGCGATCTGCTCGCGCTCGATGTACTGCCAGACGTCGAGCTCGGTCCAGTTCGAGATCGGGAACACGCGGAAGTGTTCGCCGGGCGCAAGGCGGGTGTTGAACAGAGTCCAGAGTTCGGGCCGCTGGTCCTTGGGCTGCCATTGGCCGAAGGCGTCGCGGTGCGAAAAGATGCGTTCCTTGGCGCGTGCCTTCTCTTCGTCGCGGCGCGCGCCGCCGATCAGCGCGTCGAAGCGGAATTCCTCGATCGCTTCGAGCAGCGTGACCGACTGGTGCACGTTGCGCGATTCGCCCGGATGCGCGAGCCGCACGGTGCCGCGCGCCATCGAGTCCTCGACGCTGCGCACGATCAGCTCGGCGCCGAGTTCCTGCGCGCGGTGGTCGCGGAAGGCCGTCACTTCGGGGAAGTTGTGGCCGGTGTCGATCATCAGCAGCGGGTAGGGGATGCGGCCGGCGCCGAAGGCCTTTTCGGCGCACTTCAACAGCACCAAGGAGTCCTTGCCGCCCGAGAACAGCAGCGTCGGCCGCTCGAAGGAGGCCGCGACTTCGCGCAGGATGAAGATGGTTTCTTCTTCCAGCGCGTCGAGCTGCGCGTTGGAAAGGCGGGTCGGCGCGTGCGCGGTGTGCAGCAGCAGATCGTGTTCTGTTCTGGCGTTCATCGTGTGCGGTACTCAGTGCGAGGAATCAGTGAAACGTCGGCGCTCAATGCGCGAGATGCAATCCGCACTCGCGGCTCTCTTCGCCCTTCGTCGGGTCCACGTAGTCGAAGTTGTTGGGCAGGCCATGCGCTTCGCAGTAGGCATACAGATCCTTGGACGACCAGTGCAGGAGCGGGGCAACCTTGATCAGGCCATCCGGATTGACGCTGACCGGGTCCATTTGCGCGCGCACGGCTGTGTCGGTGGCCCGAAGGGCGGTGAACCAGACCTTCGGTGCCGTCTCGCGCAGCGCACGGGCAAAGGGCTCCAGCTTCACTTCCTCTGTGAAAGCGGCATGGCGCGAATCGTCGAGCGCCGGCGTCGGGCCCTCCACCGCTTCGCGATGCGCACGCGAGCGGCGCGGCAGATAAATGCGCAGATCCAGACCCAGCAGCTTCGTGACCTGGTCGGCAAACCGGTAGGTGGCTTCGGTGTTGTAGCCGTTGTCCATCCAGACCACGGGAACATCAGCCTTTGCGCGCGTCACCATGTGCAGGATCACGGCCTCGAACGGGCGAAAATTCGTGGTGACGATCGCAGGTTGGCCCAGGCCGATCGCCCAATCCACCAAGCCCTCCGCGTTGTTGCCGAGTTCGGAGTTGATGCGTGGAAGGTCGATGCTCATGTCGAAGGTCCGGATCCCGCCGCCGCGAAGTGCGGGGTGGTCTGTACCGCATCACCCTGGTAGAAGGCGGGAAAGCGGTCGAACTGGCGCTGCGCGGCGGAGGCGTCGACGCCTTCCTTGAGCACCGCGCTCGAGAAGCCGGTGCGTTCCATCTGCACCAGCTGGTCGATCAGCACGTCGCCGGTGGCGCGGATATCGCCCTTGAAACCCAGGCGCCGGCGCAGCAGGAAGGCCTGGCTGTAGGCGCGGCCGTCGGTGAACTTGGGGAAGTTCAGGTCGATGCGTTCCACGTCGCCGAGGCACACCTCGATGGCCAGCGGATCGGCATCGTTGGGCAATTGCAGCACGTTGGGGTCGCCATCGTCCACGTGGTCTTCGGCGGCAACGAGCTTGAGCGTCTTGTTCATGCCGCCTCCTCGACCTTGAAGCGCGCGCCGTTGGCCGCGGCCTTGAAAGGCTCGATGCCGACGCGGCGCAGCGCGTCGATGAAGGTCTCGCCCGCCTCGCGCGTGTCGCGGTAGGTGTTGAGCACGGCCTCGATCACCTCCGGCACTTCGGCCGCCGAGAACGAAGGGCCGACCACCTTGCCCGGCTGCGCCGCGCCCGACAACAGCGAGCCGTCGGAGCCGCCCAGCGTGACCTGGTACCACTCCTTGCCGTCCTTGTCGACGCCGAGGATGCCGATGTGGCCGCTGTGGTGGTGGCCGCAGGAGTTGATGCAGCCGCTGATGTGCAGGTCGATCTCGCCCAGGTCGTCGAGCTCGTCGAGATCCTGGTAGCGCTCGGTGATGGCTTCGGCGATCGGGATCGAGCGCGCGTTGGCCAGCGCGCAGAAATCGCCGCCGGGGCAGGCGATCATGTCGGTCAGGAGGTGCACGTTGGCGCTGGCGAAGCCGGCCTCGCGGGCGCTGAGCCACAGCGCGTGCAGGTCTTCGGCGTGGACCCAGGGCAAGAGCAGGTTCTGGTCGTGCGTGACGCGCGCTTCGCCGGCGCTGAAGCGGTCGGCAAGGCGTGCCGCGGTGTCGAGCTGGTCGGCCGACGCGTCGCCCGGCGCCTGGCCGATGCGCTTGAACGACAGCGTGACCGCGCGCAGCGCCGGGTCCTGGTGCGGCGCCACGTTGCGCTGCAGCCAGCGCGCGAACATCACGTCGTCGGCCGCCTGCGCGCGCAGATCGGCGTCGGTCTGCTCGGCGCTCTGGAACACGCGGGTCGCGAGTTGCGGCGGCACGAAGGAGGCGGCGACACGGTCGTACTCGGCCTGGGTGATGGTGTGCGGTGCGCCGTCGTGCTCGACGATCTGCTTGTACTCGGCCTCGACGTCGTCGATGTAGCGCTGGCCTTCGGCCTTCACGAGGATCTTGATGCGCGCCTTGTAGATGTTGTCGCGCCGGCCGTAGCGGTTGTAGACCCGCACCACGGCCTCGAGGTAATTCATGATCTGCATCCACGGCAGGAACTCGCGCAGCACGGTGCCGATGATCGGCGTGCGGCCCATGCCGCCGCCGACCTGCACGCGGAAGCCGAGCTCGCCGGCCTCGTTCTTCACCAGCTTCAGGCCGACGTCGTGCCAGCCGGTGGCTGCGCGGTCTTCGCCCGCGCCGGTGATCGCGATCTTGAACTTGCGCGGCAGGAAGGCGAACTCGGGATGCAGCGTGCTCCACTGCCGCATGATCTCGGCGAAGGGGCGCGGATCGGCGACTTCGTCGACTGCGATGCCGGCGCGCTCGTCGCTGGTGATGTTGCGGATGCAGTTGCCGCTGGTCTGGATGCCGTGCATGTCGACCGAGGCCAGCAGGTCCATCACGTCGGCCGACTTGGCCAGCGGGATCCAGTTGTACTGCACGTTCTGGCGCGTCGTGAAGTGACCGTAGTGCGTGGGCAGCTTGTGCGTGCCGAGCTTGCCTTGGGTCTTCAGCGCGGTCTTGTAGACCTCGGCTTCGGGCTCGTCGTACTCGCGCGCGATGCGAGCCAGCACGCGCAGTTGCGCGCTCGAGAGTTCGCCATAAGGCACCGCGACCCGCAGCATCGGCGCGTAGCGCTGCACGTACCAGCCGTTCTGCAGCCGCAGGGGCCGGAATTCGTCTTCGGCAAGCTTGCCGGTCTGCCAGCGCTCCAGCTGGTCGCGGAATTGCGCGGCACGCAGGTGCACGAACTGGCGGTCGAAATCTGTGTATTGGTACATCGTGTGTCAGTTGCTGGAAGGCGGTGCGTCCACGGCCCGTCAACGTGAGCCGGGAATGTAAAAGCGCGCCTTATGGAAACAAACTATTTTTTGGTTCGCGCTTTATGCGGATAAGCTTATTCACCAGTCCCCATGCGGGTTGCGGGACGATGCAATGCTTATTCCGGATAAGGCCGGCGCGGGGTTCGCGCCTCTGAACACAGGTCGATTCTAGGAAGGCCCGGGCTGCCTTGCCTGGCGGCCATCGAGTGGCCGTGATGCCGCTGTCGATATTAGGAGGGCGTGCCGCGGCCGGCGCTGAAGGTGTCCTGGATGTCTTCCAGCCCGCGCCCGCGCGTCTCGATGCCGCTCTTGATCAGCATCAGCGCGGCCACCGCCATCGGCACCGCGATCAGCAGCGCCGAAGCGGTGAAGTGGCCGAAGACGCCCAGCACGCCGAAGCCCGCGCCCAGGATGCCGCCGAACTTGGAGCTGGCCGCGATCACGCCCGAGCCGGTGCCGCGCAGGTGCACCGGATAGATTTCCGCGGCGTAGGGAATGAGCATCGCGATCACGCCGCTCGAACTCACGAGCAGCAGCGCGGTCGTGAGCACCATCGCCGTCGTTGACTGCACCTGCGCCAGGCCGAGGCCGAAGAACACCAGCAGCGTCGCGGTGGTGAGCGCGATGAACAGCACCAGCGCCTTGATGCTGCTCCAGCGGTGGTAGAGCCAGATCACGATCGCGATGCCCGGCAACGCCAGCAGGGCCGAGCGCGCGAGCAGGGCGCTCGCGGCCGTCGGGTCCATGCCCATGCTGCCGAGATTGGTCGGCAGCCACAACAGGAAGCCGAAATTCACAAGGCCCCAGGCCACGCCGCAGACGATCAGGCCCCAGGTGATGCGCCCATGGCTGCCGCGCAGCAGCTGCGCGATGCCGCCGGGCGGCGGCTCCTGCTCGGCAACGATGGCCGCGAGCGGCGCATCCGTGCTCGCGGCCGCCGCGCCGCCCGCGCCGGCGAAGCGCGCGAGCACCGCGCGCGCCTCGTTGTCGAGCCCGGCGTTCGAGAGGAAGCGCGGGGACTCCGGGATGTAGCGGCCCAGGAAGACGATCAGCAGACCGGTCGGCAGGCCCAGCAGCCACAGCGCGCGCCAGCTGAATTCCGGCACCAGCAAGGCGGCCGAGCCGGCCGCCAGCAGGTAGCCGGCCGAGGTGCCGACGCCGCCCAGCGCCACCAGCAGCCAGCCGCGGTGCGCGGCGGGCACGGTTTCCGCCATCAGCGTGAAGGTGATCGGCAGCAGGCCGCCGGCCGAGGCGCCCATCAGGAAGCACATCGCGAGGTTCCAGCCGAAGGCCGGCATCGCGCCGCAGATCGCGGTGCCGATGAACATCAGCGCCGACAGCAGGATGGCCGCGCGCCGCCCGAAGATGTCGGCCAGCCGGCCCCAGACCACCGAGCCCACCGTCGTGCCCGTGAGCGCGACCAGCGCCAGCACGCCCGCGGTCTGCTTGCTGATCTCGTATTCGGTGGTCATGCCCGGCATCACGAAGCCCAGCGTGGCCGGCTTCAGCACGTCGACCGCCAGCGCGATCACCAGCACGACGACGAGCTTCCAGTGTTCGCGGTTCAGCGGCACGCCGTCGGCGACGTGGAACTGCAGGTGACTGTCGCCGTGCAGGCTCTTGTGCATCTGCGAGATGCGCGGCATCAGGCCGTACATGGCCAGGAACACGCCGAGCGGGATCATCGCCATGCCGGTCAGCATGGTGGCGTCCATCTCCATGCCGACCATCTGGTAGCCGGTGTGGCGGCCCATCATGAACATCGGCACATGCGCGAGCACGCCGCCGATGATGGCGATGCACCCGATCCAGAACGCGAGCGGGTGGTAGAAGGCGATGTTTTGGGGTTTCATGCGGGGGCGCTTCAGGGCGCGATGCATGTTAACCAAGACCTCAGATCGCCTGCTGCTTGGCAATCCGCCGCACGGTCTGCGGCGGTTGGCCGAGCGTGCGCACGAAGGCGCGTCGCATGCGCTCGGGGTCGCCGAAGCCGGCCATGTTTGCCACGGTCTCCAGCGGATGGCGGCCGGCCTCGATGAGCGAGCGGGCCGCCTCGACGCGAAGCTTTTCCACCGCGCGGGCCGGCGACTGGCCGGTCTCGGAGATGAAGGCGCGGCTGAACTGGCGCGAGCTCAGGTTGGCGACAGATGCCATCTCCTCGACCGACAAGGGCTTGCGAAGATGGCTCTTCGCATAGGTCAGCGCCTTCTGGATGCGGTCGGATTTGGGCTCCATGTCGAGCAGCGCCGAGAACTGCGATTGGCCGCCGGCGCGGCGGTGGTAGACGACCAGCTTCTTGGCGATGGCGCGCGCCGCCTCGACGCCGATGTCGGCCTCGACCAGTGCCAGCGTGAGGTCGATGCATGCCGTCATGCCGGCGGATGTCCACACCGGTCCGTCGTTGATGAAGATGCGGTCTTCTTCCACCCGGACCTTCGGGAACCTGTGCTGCAAGTCGCGCGCGTGATGCCAGTGCGTCGTCGCGCGGCGGCCGTCGAGGAGGCCGGCCTCGGCCAGGATGTAGGCGCCGGTGCAGATGCTGGTCATCCGGCGCGTGTCCGGCAGCGCGGAACGCAGAAAGGCCAGCAGGCCGGCGGAACTCTCGGCCGGCGTCATCGCGCCGGTGACCATCAGCGTATCGAACGATCCGTTTCCCAGGGGCGTCGAACGAACCTGGATTCCGGACGAGCTGACGATGTCGCCGCCGCGCTCGGACACCAGTTCGATCTCGTAGACCGGTTTGTCCGCCTGCTGGTTCGCCAGCTCGAACACGGAAGCGGCCACCAGATCGAGCACCTGGAAGCCGGGAAAGACGACGATGCCTATGCGATGCACGATGTTGTCCTAAAAGGTGGTTTATATGGCATTTAAGACATGAGGGTAAGTGAGCAAATAGAGGCTGTCAACCAACCATCGAAAGGAATCCGAAATGAACACGACAGCAAAACCCGGCAAGGCACTCATCACCGGCGCGTCCTCCGGCATCGGCGCGGTCTATGCCGACCGCCTGGCGCGGCGCGGGCACGACCTGGTGCTCGTGGCGCGCGACCGGCAGCGGCTCGATGCGCTGGCCGCGCGCCTGCGGCAGGACACCGGCGTCGCGGTCGAAGTCATCGCCGCCGACCTGCTGTCCAGGCCCGATGTCGCGCGCATCGAAGACAAGCTGCGGACTGACGCCGCCATCTCGCTGCTCGTCAACAACGCAGGCGTGGGTGCGACCGCCTCACTGCTCGACTCGGACCCGGACATGCTCGACGACATGATCCAGCTCAACGTCGTCGCCCTGACTCGCCTGACGCGTGCCGCTGCCCCCGGGCTGGTGAGCCGCGGCGACGGCGCCATCATCAACATCGCCTCGATCGTCGCGCTCGCACCCGAAGTCCTGAACGGCAGCTACAGCGGCAGCAAGGCCTACGTCGTGAACCTGACCCAATCGCTGCATCACGAGCTGCACGACAAGGGCGTGCAGGTCCAGGCGGTGCTGCCCGGCGCGATCAGCACCGATTTCTGGAACGTGGCCGGCGTGCCGGTCGAGAACCTGCCGAAGGAAATCGTGATGACGGCCAACGACCTGGTCGATGCCGCACTGGCGGGCTTCGATCGGCGCGAGTTGATCACCATCCCGTCGCTGCCCGATGTCGCGGACTGGGAGCGCTTCGATGCTGCCCGTCTGGCCCTGGGCCCCGGGCTGTCGCACAACAAGCCGGCGGACCGCTACGGTCTCGCGCACTGACCGCGAGCAGGCGCATGCGCTGCGGGTTGCTCGCCCGCAACGCGGCTCGATTTTGTCATCGGCCAAGCGCAATAGTTCACGTCGTATGCCACGCCAATTGCTTGCGCGCGGCGTACGATGACGAGGACGGGCGCACCAGTGTCCGGACCGAGGGTGGCGATATGACAAGGCGTTGGTTGATGGGTGTTTGCGCAGTGGCAGCGAGCGCCGTCCCGTGTCTGCCGGCCCAAGCACAGGGGCTCGCGGCGCCGAACGCCAACGAACAGCTCGAAGCCGACCTGCGCGTGATCGCCGCGCGCTGCGGAACACCGGCTTTCGAGAAGGTCTTCTTCAAGGAATCGAAGGCAGCGGTGGCCGCCGGGCTGATCAACAAGAGCCGCGATGCCGGCGAAGTCGAGCAGAGGATCTCGACCCTGCGGCGCAGCCCCTTCGTGCTGGTGGCGGCGCCTTCCGACTGCCCCGCGCAGCTGGTCCGGCTGAAGGAAATCCAGAAGAGCCGCGCCGGCCTGGTCAAGAGCACGCGCGGCCGCAAGTCCTAGCTACAGCACGAAGTGGGCCACCGTGACGTAGTGGCTCGCGGTGCCTGCCAGCACGAACATATGCCAGGTGCCGTGCGCATGGCGCCAGCCGCGCCGGTTGCGGTAGAACACCGTTCCTGCGGAATACAGCACCGCGCCAGCCATCAACCAGGCCAGCCCACCGCTGTCGAGCCGCGCGATCAGCGGCACGGCGGCCACCACGCCGAGCCAGCCCATCCCCAGGTAGAGCGGCAGCGAAGGCGTCGGCGCCTCGCCGGGCCGCAGTTCGCGGGCGATGCCGAACAGCGCCGCGCCCCATGCGGCGATCAGCAGCGCCCAGCCCCAGGCGCCTTGCAGCGTGACCAGCGCGAAGGGCGTGTAGCTGCCGGCGATCAGAAGATAGATCGCGCAGTGGTCGACCCGCTGCCAGAACAGCTTGGTGCGCCCGCGCGTGCTGTGGAACAGCGTCGACGCCGCGTAGAGCGTGACCATCGAGAAGGCGAACACCAGCGCGCTGGCCGTCTTGGCCGGATCGTCGACCGGCACCGTCTTCGCGATCAGCAGGGCCGCGCCGGTCGTCGCTAGCATCAGCCCGAGCAGGTGGCTGTATCCGTTGAAGCGTTCGCCTTGGTACATGATGGTCGCCGAAGTTGATGGGTCGAGTGGGCCTTGCCTTTGCTGCGCCGTCGTGACATCAGACGCCGATCGCCGTCCTCGCGCATCAACCGTAGGGCTTAAGCGTCGGCGTAACGCATTTGCGGGATCCCCGGACGAACGCAGTAATCGAAATTGATCACCCGTCAACGCCACAGTGCCGAGCCGCCTTGCTGCAGCAGCACCAGCGCGAGCACTCCCATCACGGCGCCCACGAACACATCGAGCCAGCGCCAGGCCACCGGCTTCGCGAACAGCGGCGCCAGGAGCCGCGCACCGGCGCCGAGCCCTGCGAACCAGCCCGCGCTCGCCAGCGCGGTGCCGGCCACGAAGGCCCCCTTGCCTGCACCGGCCTGCTGCGCGCCGACGGCGCCGACCAGCAGCAGGGTGTCGACATACACGTGCGGATTGAGCAGCGTGAAGGCGGCGGTCTGCGTCATCACGCGGCGCAGCGAGCTGCGGCTGTCGCCGCCCCGCGCCGCGTGCAGCGCGCCCGGGCGCAGCGCGCGCCGCCACGCGAACGCCGCATAGGCGAGCAGGAACAGCGCGCCGCCGATGGTGAGCGCCGGCGCCAGCATCGGCAGCCGGTCGAGCACCCGCCCCATGCCGACGACTCCGACGGTGACCAGCAGCGTGTCGGCCACCACGCAGAAGCAGATGACCGGCCACACGTGCTCGCGCCGCAGGCCCTGGCGCAGCACGAACGCGTTCTGCGCACCGACGGCGACGATCAGGGTCAGCGTCAGGCCGAAGCCGGTGGCGAATGCGGGGTATGCGAAGAAGCTCATGCGCCGATGATTGGCGCTGCGGCAGAATCAGTAAAGTTAACTTTTCTGCGGCTGCATTAGGAATACTTCATTGCTCGACTATGTGTCCCTGTCCGCCGTTGCGCAGGTTGTGCGCGAAGGCAGCTTCGAGCGCGCGGCGCGCGCACTGCATGTCACACCGTCGGCGGTGTCGCAGCGCGTCAAGGGGCTCGAGGACCGGCTTGGCCTCGCGCTGATCGTGCGCGGCTCGCCCTGCGTGGCGACCGAGGCCGGCGCCTGGCTGTGCCGGCATGTCGAGCAGGTCGGCATGCTGGAGCGCGACCTGCAAAACGCGATGCCCGCGCTCGGCTCGCTCGATGCCGACAACGCCCGCATCACCCTGCGCGTGGCGGTCAACGCCGACAGCCTTGACACCTGGTTCGTTCCCGCGATCGCGGCCTTCGGCGCGCGCGAACCGGCGCTGCTCGACCTGAGCCTGGACGATCAGGAGCACACGGCCGAGTGGCTGCGCACCGGCGCCGTGCTAGCCGCCGTGACCGCCAGCGCCAAGCCCGGCCAGGGCTGCCGCAGCGTGCCGCTCGGCCACATGCGCTACCGCGCGACCGCCAGCCCGGCGTTCAAGAAAAAGTACTTCGCAAAGGGCGTCACGGCGCAGGCGCTGGCCGAAGCGCCGAGCCTCATCTTCAATCGCAAGGACAAGCTGCAGGCACAGTGGCTCAGGGCGGCCTGCGGCAAGGCGATCGAAACGCCGCGGCACTGGCTGCCCTCGACGCAGGCCTTCGTCGCGGCCAGCGTGGCGGGCATCGGCTGGGGCACCAACCCGGCGACGCTGGTCGAGGCGCAGCTGCGCGACGGCGCGCTGGTCGAACTGGTGCCCGGCGTGGATCTGCGGGTGCCGCTCTACTGGCATCACGTGCGGCTGAAGATCCCGATGCTCGACCGGCTCACCGAGGCCGTGGTGGCGGCAGCGCGGACGGGGCTCGAGCCATAGGCCTGGCACGCCGGGTGGTTGCCGCTCAATTGGCCGTACGCGTCACCTGGACTGTGGCCTCGAGCCCTTCGTAGGCCTCCGCATCGCCGTACCAGCTGCCGCTGATGGGCGCGGCCTGCGACGGATCGCGCGCGACGCCGACGCGAATCAGCTGCCCGCTCCCCATAAGGTTGTTGGTCGGATCGAAGGCGACCCAGCCGGCGCCGGGCAGGTAGGCATGCAGCCAGGCATGCGTGGAGCCCGCGCCGGTGACGGCGGCGCCTGGCGCCGCGCTGCCGGTGTCGAGCGCGGCATCGTAGATGTAGCCCGAAACGAAACGCGTCGCGACGCCGAGCCGGCGCGCGGCTTCCATCATCAGCAGCGCGTAGTCGCGGCAGCTGCCGCTGCCGAGCGCCAGCGTTTCCAGCGGCGACTGCGTGCCTTCCTCGTCGCGCGCCGTGTAGGTGAGGCTCTGGCCGATGTGCGCGTTCATGCGCGTCAGCACATCGCGCGTGCTGTTGGGCTGGTCGGTGTGCAGGAACTGGTGGGCCCAGCGGATCAGCGTCCCCTTGGGATCGTCGTGGTGCGGGCGCAGGTAGTGCTCGAGGTCCAGCCGCTCCTGCACCGAATAGGCGAAGGGCAGGAACTCGGCGGCCGGCTCCAGCGCCAGTTCGTTCATCTGCGCCGGGACCTGTTCGATGGTGAAGGCGCAGACGATGCGCAGCTCGGTGGCCTCGCCCATCGGCTGCACCAGCGCGACCGAATTGGAGTGAGGATCCTGGATCATGCGCACATAGGCCTCGGGGCTGACCTGCAGGTCGGTGGCGAGCACGCGCAAGTCGTGACTGTCGCGCGGCCTGAACATCACGCGGTGCAGGCCGAAGCTCACCGGCTTCTTGTAGCGGTAGATGGTGGTGTGGGTGATGTCGTAGCGGATGGCCATGGCGAATTGTCTACTGTGTATGAGGTAGACACCGTCCGTTTGGTGGGCGCTTTCCGCCGAACGACACATTGTGATGTCGAAGGCGCTGCCTGGTGGTGGACACCACCGCCTTCTGCGTCGGCTTCGTTCGCGACGCTCGGCGGCACCACACTGCTCGACTACCTGGCGCTGGCAAATATCTGAGCCGTCCCGCGCGAGGCGCGTCGCGCATCCAGCGCCTTGGCGAGAGATGTCGGCAAGGGCAGCGGCTCCCCATGCCACCGGGCGGCCAGCAGCTCGGCGCACAGTGCAATGAAGCTCAGCCCGCGCGAACCCATGGCGGTGCAGAGCCACACGCCATCCGGCAACCCGGGGTCGAGCGGGCCGACCAGCGGCCGGCGGTCGGCCGATGCGCAGCGGACGCCGGCCCATGCATGCACCTCGCCGCGCGCGAAGGCCGGCGCCAGTTGCGCGGCCGCCTGCGGGTGAAGCCTCGCCAGGCGCTCGCGGTTCGACTCGGTGTCGGCGGCACGCGACGAGGCGTCGCCGCTGTCGCGGTCGAAGGTGGCGCCGGTGAGCCAGAGCGCGCCGTCGGGGTCGGGTACGTGGGCGATCAGGTGGCCGTCGCCGTTGAGGGGCGTCTCGGGCAAGCGCAGGTCGTCACCCATGCGGCTCCAGGCGACCTGGCCGCGTACCGGTTGGAGCGGGTAGTCGGGGGCCAGCGCATGGCTCTCGAAGCCGGCGGCGATGACGACGCGGTCCGCCTCGGCCAGGAGCTTGCCCTGCGCATCGCGCAGCGCCCAGCGTGAATTCTCCGGCGCCAGGCTTTCGATCCGGGCGACTCGACGACCCAACGCGACGCGGATGCCGGGCTGCGCGAGCCAGGCGTCGACCAGCCGGCCCGGCCGCACCCAGCCGCCCCGTGCATGCCAGAGCGCTATCGCATCGGCCGGCAGGCCGGCCGCCCGAAGCTGCGCGGCCGAGGCGTGCCAGGATTCGTTGGGGCCGTCGGCTGTCCATCCGGCAGGCAAGCGATCTTCGCCTTTGGCACGCCGTTCGAGCACGCCGCTCGCCCGCCAGTCGATGCCTTCCCGCAGCAGCGCTTCCAACTGCTGCCAGGTCGCTCGAATGCCGGCGCGGGTCAGGCGCGAGAGCAGGGCGTTGTCGGGCGACACGTGCGGCGCGAGCATGCCGACCGGCAGGCCCGAGGCCCCGGCCGACGGGCGGTCGGCGGCATCCAGCACCACGACCTGCCATCCGCGCCGCGCCAGGCTGGCCGCCACGGCCGCGCCGGCGAGGCCCGCACCGATCACCGCACAATGACCGGGCGCCGCGATGGGCGCGGGCAGCGGCGCGCGGCGCCGGATCTGCCATGCCGGCTCGAACACGCCCTGCAGGCAATCGCGCTTGGGCGGCAGGCCCGGCGCCTTGCGCAACTGGAAGCCGTACTGGACGAGCGCATCGCGCACCGGCCGCGCGATGGTCCACGTCGCGATGCGCGTGCCGCGGCGCGCGAAGCGCGTCACGGCCTTGAGCGTCCCGGGCGACCACATCTGCGGATTGCGCTCGGGGCTGAAGCCATCCAGAAAGATGCTGTCGGCCTCGAAGTGCTGCTGGGTGCGCAGCATCGGCTGCACGTCGCCGATACACAGCGTCAGCAGCACGCGGCCGTCGTCGAACGCGAGCCGGTGGAAGCCCGGCAGCAGGCCCCACCAGCGGGCGCCCAGTTCGGCGGCGAGCGCGGCAAGTTCGGGATGCGCAGCCGCAGCGCGCAACAGGTCGTCGCGCGACACTGGAAAGGCTTCGACGGAGACGAAATGCAGCAGCCGCGGGCGCTGCGGATCGGCCCGCCAGGCCTGCCAGGCTGTCAGAAACGAGAGGCCCAGACCGAAGCCGGTTTCGAGAATCCGCCATTTCGGCTGGCCGGCCCAGGCCTCGGGCAGGCCGCAGCCGGCCAGAAAGACATGCCGGGCCTGCGCCAGCGCGCCGGTTTCGGAGTGGTAGATGTCGCCGAAGCGCGCGCTCTGCGGAACGCCATCGGCGCGCCAGTCGACCGGCTCGGCCAAGGCGCTAGTTGCTGGGCGGAACGTAGCCCTGCGCGACGTCGGCGCCGTCGCCGAAGAAGTGCTTTTCCATCTGGCGCGCCAGGTACTGGCGGGCGCGGGCATCGGCCAGGTTCAGCCGGTTCTCGTTGACCAGCATGGTCTGCTGCTTGAGCCAGGCGGCCCAGGCTTCCTTGCTGACGTTCTCCCACAGGCGTTTGCCGAGGTCACCGGGGTAGGGCGGGAAGTCGAGGCCTTCGGCCTCTTTGCCGAGCTTGATGCACTGGACCATGCGTGCCATTTGGATTGCCTTCGTGTGGGTTGCTTAGTTGATTTCGCTATTTAGAACTGAGAACTCAGTCGTTCCAGTTTCTTTATGCGCTATTCAGAATTCGAAGCTTCAGCGTTATGCAATTTAAGAGCACAAGACCATGAGCCTTCGCCGCGACTTTATCAAGCTTTCCCTCGGCGCCGCCGCTGCGACCAGCATCGCCCTGACGGCATTGCCGTCGTTCGCGCAAAGCGTGACGCTGCTCAACGTCTCCTACGACCCGACGCGCGAGCTCTACGTCGACTACAACAAGTCCTTTGCCGCCTACTGGAAAGGCAAGACCGGTCAGGACGTGGTGATCAAGCAATCGCACGGCGGTTCGGGCAAGCAGGCGCGCTCGATCATCGACGGCATCGACGCCGACGTCGCCACGCTGGCGCTGGCCGGCGACACCGACGCGCTGGTCACGCACGGCGGCCTGGTCAAGGCCGACTGGCAAAAGCGCCTGCCGCACAACTCGGCGCCCTACACCTCGACCATCGTCTTCCTCGTGAAGAAGGGCAATCCCAAGGGCCTGAAGGACTGGGACGACCTGGCCAAGCCCGGCGTGCAGGTGATCACGCCCAACCCCAAGACCTCGGGCGGCGCGCGCTGGAACTACCTGGCCGCATGGGAGTTCGGCAAGCGCAAGTACGGCAGCGACGCCAAGGCCAAGGAGTTCGTCGGCAATCTCTACAAGAACGTGCCGGTGCTCGACGCGGGTGCGCGCGGCTCGACCATTACCTTCGTGCAGCGCGGCGTGGGCGACGTGCTGCTGGCCTGGGAGAACGAGGCCTACCTGGCGCTGAAGGAGTTCGGCGCCGACAAGTTCGACATCGTCGCGCCGTCGGTCAGCATCCTGGCCGAGCCGACGGTGACGGTGGTCGACAAGGTGGTCGACAAGAAGGGCACGCGTGCCGTCGCCGAGGAATACCTCAAGTACCTGTATTCCGACGAAGGCCAGGACATCGCCGGCCGCAACTTCTACCGCCCGACCTCGGACAAGGCCAAGGCCAAGTACGACAAGCAGTTCCCCAAGCTCACCCTGTTCACCATCGACCAGGCCTTCGGTGGCTGGGCGAAGGCGGACAAGGAGCACTTCGCGGATGGCGCCTCGTTCGACCAGATCTACACCGCCAAGCAGAAGTAAACCGAAGCTGGCGAAGTCACCCGATGTCCGTTCTCCTGATTGCCGGCAGTCCGTCGGCGCCTTCCCGCTCGGCCGTGCTGCTCGATGCAGTGGCCGCGCGGCTCGCGCTGCGCGACGTGCCGGCCGAGCGGCTCGCGATCCGCGAACTCGCGGCCCATGCGCTGCTGCTGGGCGAGGCTTCGCACCCGTCCATCCAGCGTGCCGCCGAGCAGGTGCGGCGGGCCGACGCGATCGTGATCGCGACGCCGGTCTACAAGGCGGCCTACAGCGGCGTGCTCAAGGTCTTCCTCGACCTGCTGCCGCAGTCCGCGCTCAAGGGCAAGACGGTGCTGCCGCTGGCCACCGGCGGCAGCCCGCACCACATGCTGGCGCTCGACTACGCGCTGCGGCCCGTGCTGCAGTCGCTCGCGGCGCGGCACATCCTGCCGGGCGTGTATGCCACCGACGGCCAGATCGCGCTGCAGCCGGAGGGCGCCTACCAGCTGCAGTCGGAACTTTCGCAGCGGCTCGACGATGCGGTCGACGCGCTGGCCAGCGAAGGGCTCAAGCTGCCGCTGCCGGCCACCTGGGGTTTCGAGGCGGTGCCCTTCTCGCGCGTGCGATGTAGCGTCTGAGCCCGGGCCGGTCGCCCAGCGCTTTTTCTTCTCCTTTTCGACCTTGTTTTTTCGCCGCCATCGAGCGGTGCGGGACAGCTCACGCCTGAAAGACATTCGCCATGAACCCCGTCAGCACCGAAGACCATTCCCTCGACGCGCCGCCGCCCAAGCTGTGGCGCGCCCTGCGCGACCTCGCCGTCAGCGTGGTCGTGGTCGGCGCTATCGCGCTGATCGTCGGCTTCCTCACCGCCACCTCTGCGCATGCGCAGGGCAAGGGCGAGCTGCGCATCGGCTACCAGAAATCGGCCAGCCTGTTCGTGCTGCAGAAGGCGCAAGGCTCGCTCGAGAAGCGGCTCGCGCCGCTGGGCTTCGGCGTCAAGTGGGTCGAGTTTCCGGCCGGTCCGCAACTGCTGGAAGGCCTCAACGTGGGCGCGGTCGACGTCGGCTACGTGGGCGAGGCGCCACCGATCTTCGCGCAGGCGGCAGGCGCGAAGTTCGTCTACATCGGCCACGACCCTGCGGCGCCCGCGGCTGAGGCGATCCTGGTCACGAAGGATTCGCCGATCCGTTCGGTGGCCGAACTCAAGGGCAAGAAGGTCGCGCTCAACAAGGGCAGCAACGTGCACTACCTGCTGGTCAAGCAGTTGGAGAAGCACGGCCTGCAGCTCGCCGACATCCAGCCGGTCTACCTGGCGCCGGCCGATGGCCGCGCCGCCTTCGAAAGCAAGAATGTCGATGCCTGGGTGATCTGGGATCCGTTCCAGGCCGCGGCCGAAAAGGCGACGGGCGCGCGCGTGCTGGCCGACGGCACGGGCACCGCCGTCAACAACTACCAGTACTACCTGGGCGAGCGCGGCTTCGTCGCGAAGAACCCGAAGGTGATCCAGGCGCTCTTCGACGATTCGGTCGAACGCGGCATCTGGCTCAAGAAGAACCTGCACGAAGCGGCCGAACAGATCGCGCCGCTGCAGGGCCTGCCGGTCGATGTGGTGGAGCAGAGCCTGCGCCGCTACGAGTTCAACGTGAAGCCGATCACGCCGGCGGTCGCGGCCGACCAGCAAAAGATCGCCGACACCTTCTTCGAGCTCAAGTTGATTCCCAAGGCCATCAAGGTCAGCGACGCGGTCGCTCCCGCGCAGCCCTGACACCGGAAGCATCACCATGACATCGCATTCATCGAAGCGCCGAGTACTGATTCAAGGCGCTGCAGCCGCCATCGCGCTGCCATCGCTGGCCGCGCTTGCACAAGCACCGGCCCGTCAGCTGCGCATCGGCCACCAGAAGGGCGTGCTGAGCCTGCTCAAGGGCCGCGGCACATTGGAGCGGCGGCTGGCGCCGCTCGGCGTCTCGCTCAAGTGGACCGAGTTCACGGCAGGCCCGGTGCAGCTGGAGGCGCTCAACGTCGGCTCGATCGACTTCGGCGACGTCGGCGAAGCGCCGCCGATCTTCGCGCAGGCCGCCGGTGCGCCGCTGGCCTACGTGGCGGCCACCGTGCCGCGCCCGCAATCGGAAGCGGTGCTGGTGCCCAAGGGCTCGGCGATCCGCTCGGTGGCCGAGTTCAAGGGCCGGAAGGTCGCGCTCAACAAGGGCAGCAACGTCCACTACTTCCTGGTCAAGCTGCTGGAGAAGCACGGCCTGGCTTACGGCGATGTGAACCTCGCCTTCCTGCCGCCCGCGGATGCGCGCGCCGCCTTCGAAAAGGGCTCGATCGACGCCTGGGTGATCTGGGATCCGTTCCTGGCCGCCGCGGAGAAGACGCTCGAAGCGCGGGTGCTCGCCGACGCCACGGATGTGGTGGGCAACCGCGCCTACTACTTCTCCTCGCTCGGCTACGCAGAGAAGAACGCCGACGTGATCCGGATCCTGACCGAGGAGATCGACAAGGTCGACCAGTGGGGCCAGGCGAACAAGAACGCCTTCGCGGCCGAGCTGTCGCAGCTGTGGGGCCTGCCGCAGCCAGTGGTCGAGATCGCGGTGGGTCGCTGGAAGTACGGCACGGGGCCGATCACCAAGGCCATCCTCGCAGAGCAGCAAAAGATCGCCGACACCTTTTTCTCGCTCGGGTTGATCCCCAAGAAGATCAACGTGCTCGATGCAGCAGCGTCGACCGTCGCCTGACGCCATGCAAATCTTCTGGTTCCTCCCCACCCACGGCGACAGCCGCTACCTCGGCACCACCGAAGGCGCGCGCCCTGTCGACCTGGCCTACCTGCAGCAGGTTGCCGGCGCAGCCGACCAGCTCGGCTACGAGGGCGTGCTGATTCCGACCGGCCGTTCCTGCGAAGACCCGTGGGTGATCGCGGCCAGCCTGATCGGCGCAACGCGCCAACTCAAGTTCCTGGTCGCGGTGCGGCCCGGGTTACACCAGCCCAGCCTGGCGGCGCGCATGGCTGCGACCTTCGACCGGCTCTCGGGCGGGCGCGTTCTGGTGAACCTGGTGACCGGCGGCGACCAGGCCGAGCTCGAGGGTGACGGCGTGTTCCTCGACCACGCATCGCGCTACGAGCAGTCGGCCGAGTTCATCCGCATCTGGCGCGAAATCATCGCGCGCAGCCATGAAGGGCAGAGTTTCGACTACGAAGGCAAGCACCTGAGCGTGAAGGGCGCCAAGCTGCTGTATCCGCCGACGCAGAGGCCTTATCCGCCGGTGTGGTTCGGCGGCTCCTCGGCCGCGGCGCACGAGCTTGCGGCAGAGCAGGTCGACACCTACCTCACCTGGGGCGAGCCGCCCGCCGAGGTGGCGAAGAAGATCGCCGATGTTCGAGAACGCGCGGCGCGCAAAGGCCGTACCGTGAAGTTCGGCATCCGCCTGCACGTGATCGTGCGCGAGACCGAGGACGCGGCATGGAAGGCGGCCGAAGAGCTGATCAGCCGTGTCGACGACGCCACCGTCATCCGCGCCCAGGCCGCATTTGCGCGCATGGACTCCGAAGGCCAGCGCCGCATGGCTGCGCTGCATGCCGGCGGCGCCAAGCGCACGCGGGCCGAACTTGAGATCTCGCCCAACCTCTGGGCCGGCGTGGGCTTGGTGCGCGGCGGCGCCGGCACGGCGCTGGTAGGCGACGCGAAGACCGTCGCGGCGCGCATCGAGGAGTACGCGGCGCTGGGGCTCGACAACTTCATCCTCTCGGGCTACCCGCACCTCGAGGAGTCCTACCGCTTTGCCGAGCTGGTGTTCCCGCTGCTGCCGCGCAAGCGGCGTCCGGCCCTGCCGGGCGGTGCGCTGACCGGGCCCTTCGGCGAGGTCGTCGCCAACCTCGATGCGCCTTCGCGCCTCGTTTCCCAAAGCTGATCAAGGCAAAGGATTTTCTTCATGACTGAACAAGTGCAGCCGCTGCCGGTCGAGGCGCCTTCGCTGGGCTCGGCCCGCGCCTTCGGGCTCGGTGTCGCCCGGCGCCTGATTCCGTGGCTCGTGCCCGTCGGGCTGATCGTCGCGTGGCAGATTGCCTCGTCGCTCGGCTGGCTGTCCACCCGCGTGCTGCCGGCGCCGATCGACGTGGTCAAGGCCGCCTGGACGCTCGGCGCCTCGGGCGAGCTGTGGACGCACGTGAAGGTCAGCGCAGGCCGGGCGCTGTCGGGGCTGGCCATCGGCGGCGGGCTAGGGCTCGCGCTCGGGCTCCTGACCGGCTCGGTCAAGTTCTTCGAGACCCTGCTCGACTCCACCATCCAGATGGTGCGCAACATCCCGGCGCTGGCGCTGATCCCGCTGGTGATCCTCTGGTTCGGCATCGACGAAGGGGCCAAGCTGTTCCTGATCTCGGTGTCGGTGTTCTTCCCGATCTACCTCAACACCTTCCATGGCATCCGCAACGTCGACCCGCAGCTGATCGAGATGGGCCGCACCTACGGCCTCACGCGCTGGCAGCTCTACAAGGAGGTGATCCTGCCTGGTGCGCTGTCCTCGATCCTGGTGGGCCTGCGCTTCTCGCTCGGCCTGATGTGGGTGATCCTGATCGTGGCCGAAACGATCTCGGCACAGGCCGGCATCGGCTACCTGACGATGAACGCGCGCGAGTTCCTGCAGACCGATATCGTGCTGGTCGGCATCCTGCTCTACGCGCTGCTCGGCAAGCTGGCCGACGTGTTCGCCCGCGGCCTCGAGCACTGGTGGCTGCGCTGGCATCCCGGCTACCAGGCGGCGAAGTGAAGGGGGAGGGCGACATGACTTCTTTCACTCGCCGCGCCGCACTCGGCGCATTGGCTTCGCTGGCCGGCGGCATGAGCTTCGCGCAAGGCGCGGCGCCATCCACGATCCGCATCGGCTACCAGAAGTCGTCGACGCTGACCGTGGTGCTCAAGACCCAGGGCACGCTCGAACGGCAGCTCGCGCCGCTGGGCGTGAAGATCAGCTGGCACGAATTCACCAGCGGCTTGCCGTTGCTTGAAGCACTCAACCTCGACAACCTCGACTTCAGCGCCGACGTGGCCGACACGGTGCCGGTGTTCGCGCAGGCCGCGGGCGCGAAGCTGACCTTCGTCGCGCAGGAAGCGCCTTCTCCGGCGGCGCAGGCGATCGTGGTCGCGGCCGATTCGCCGATCAAGTCGGTGGCCGATCTCAAGGGCAAGAAGGTCGGCTTCGCGAAGGCGGCCGGCGTGCATTACCTGCTGATCGCAGCGCTCGACAAGGCCGGGCTCTCGTTCAAGGACATCGAGCCCGCCTACCTCTCGCCGGCCGATGGCCGCGCCGCTTTCGAGAAGGGCGCGATCGATGCCTGGGTGGTGTGGGATCCCTTCCTCTCGGCCGCGCAGCGCCAGTCGAAGGTGCGCGTGCTGGCGGACGGCACCGGCATCGCGTCCTACCAGCGTTACTACCTGGCCGGAACGCCGTTCGCGAATGCCCGGCCCGACGTGCTGCGCGTGCTCTACGGCGAACTGCACAAGGCCGGCCTCTGGGTCAAGCAGAAGCCTGCGGAAGCGGCCGCGCTGCTGGCGCCGGTGTGGGGGCTCGATACCGCCACCGTCGAGCAGGCCAATGCGCGGCGCAGCTACGCGGTGCGGCCGGTGATTGCCGCCGGCCTGGCCGAACAGCAGCGCATCGCCGACGCCTTCTTCGCCGAGAGGCTGCTGCCCCGAAAACTCAATGCGCTCGACGTGGCGCTGTTCAACCCCGGGGTCTGAAAGAACATGAGCGCCATCCTCCAGCAAGGCTTTGCCGGCGTGCGACTCGAAGCGCGCGGCCTCCACAAGCGATACGGCACGCGCGAGGTGCTGCGCAATACGCAGCTCACGATCGAGCCGGGCCAGTTCATCGCCATCGTGGGACGCAGCGGCTGCGGCAAGAGCACGCTGCTGCGCTTGATCGCGGGTCTCGAAGAGACTTCCGAAGGCGGCCTCTACACCGACGGCAAGCCCGTCGACGGGCTGCACGACGACACGCGGATCATGTTCCAGGAGGCGCGCCTGCTGCCCTGGCGCCGCGTGCTCGAGAACGTCACGCTCGGGCTGCCGCCTGCGGCGCGCGTGCGCGGCGAAGAAGTGCTCGCGCAGGTCGGCCTGGCCGACCGCAAGGCCGAGTGGCCGGCGCGCCTGTCGGGCGGGCAGCGCCAGCGCGTGTCGCTCGCGCGCGCCCTGGTGCATCACCCGCGATTGCTGCTGCTCGACGAGCCGCTGGGTGCGCTCGATGCGCTCACGCGCATCGAGATGCACCGGCTGATCGAGGACCTGTGGCAGCGCCACCGCTTCACGGCGCTGCTGGTCACGCACGACGTGCAGGAAGCGGTGGCGCTGGCCGATCGCGTGATCCTGATCGAGGACGGCCGCATCGCGCTGGACGAAAACATCGCGCTCGCGCGACCGCGCTCGCAGGGCGATCCGGCCTTCGCGGCGATCGAGAAACGCATCCTCGACCGCGTGCTGCAGAAGCCCGGCGATTCCGAGCCGGCGTCGGCCAACGCATCGGCCTGGCTGGCCAGGCCGGCGCACGAACTGCGCTGGGCCGTCTGACTGTCTGCCCCCATTTTTCCCAACCCGAAGGAGTCTTTCCATGTCCATCCAAGCCATCAATGTCCGCAACCAGTTCAAGGGAAAGATCCGCGAGATCATCCGCGGCGACGTCGTCTCCGAAGTCGACGTCGAGACCGCATGGGGCATCGTCACCTCGGTCATCACCACACGCTCGGTCGACGAGCTGCAGCTCAAGCCCGGCTCGGATGTCGTTGCGCTGGTGAAGTCGACCGAAGTGTCGATCGCGAAGCTGTGAGCGAAGAAATCCACGGCCTTCGCAGCGGCGCGGCCGCACTGCCCGAAGCGCTCGAACAGGCGCAGGCGCGCGCTGCCGAGCAGAACCTGCCCTATGCCGGCGGCGTGACGCCGCCGGTGGCATGGCAGCTGGTACAGCAGGGTGCTGCACTGCTGGTCGATGTGCGCTCGGGCGAGGAGCGCAAGTTCGTCGGCCACGTGCCCGGGAGCCTGCACGTGGCCTGGGCCACGGGCACCGGGCTCACGCGCAACCCGCGCTTCGCGCGCGAGCTGGAAGCCCGGCTCGCCAAGGACGGCGGCAAGGATGCGGTGGTTCTGCTGCTGTGTCGCAGCGGCAAGCGCTCGGCGCTGGCCGCGGAGGCGGCGGCGAAGGTGGGCTTCAAGCATGTGTTCAACGTGCTGGAAGGCTTCGAAGGCGAGATCGACGACAGGCAGCAGCGCGGCCATGGGGATGGCTGGCGATTTCACGGGCTTCCCTGGGTGCAGGACTGAAGCAAGGGAGGAAGTCCGATGGCCAGGTTCGAAGTCGGTGAGATCGTCCGCGCGCTGCATGGCGTGCGCGACGAGTGGCGCGTGGCGCAGAAGCGTTCGCGAGAGCCCGGCGGGCGTGAATTCCCGTCGCGCGAGGCGCTGGCCCAGGTGGTCGAATCGCTCAAGGGCGTGCTGTTCCCGATGCGGCTGGGCCCGCTGGACCTGCGCCACGAAAGCGAAGACTTCTACGTCGCGCACACGCTAGACACCGCCCTGCATGCGCTGCACGGCCAGGCCCGGCTCGAGCTGCACTACGAGGCGCGGCACCGGCCGAGGCCCGAGCCGGAGATCGACGCGGAGGCCACGAAGGCGGTGCGCGCATTGGCTGCCGCATTGCCCGGTATTCGCCGCCTGCTCGACAGCGACGTGCTCGCGGCCTACCAGGGCGACCCGGCAGCGCACAGCGTCGACGAGGTGCTGCTGTGCTATCCGGGGGTGCTGGCGATGATCCACCATCGCCTGGCGCACACGCTCTACACCCTCGGCTTGCCGCTGCTCGCGCGCATCGTGGCCGAGCTCGCGCACGGACAGACCGGCATCGACGTCCATCCGGGTGCGCAGATCGACGCCGGCTTCTTCATCGACCATGGCACGGGCGTCGTGATCGGCGAAACGGCGGTGATCGGCAAGCGGGTGCGCGTGTACCAGGCCGTGACGCTGGGCGCGAAGCGCTTCCCGACCGATGCCGAGGGCCATCTGCAGAAGAGCCTGCCGCGCCATCCGATCGTGGAAGACGACGTGGTGATCTACGCCGGTGCCACCATTCTCGGGCGCGTGACGCTGGGCAAGGGCGCCACCATCGGCGGCAACGTGTGGATCACCGACGACGTGCCGCCCGGTGCGAGCGTGACGCAGGCGAGCTTACAGAACGCGCCGCTGCCGCGTGCGGCGCTGGTGGCATGAGCGCCCTCATCGAAAGCTTCGGCCTCGCGGTGCGCCAGCTGCGCGAACAGCAGGGCTGGTCGCAGGAGCAACTGGCCGAGCGCTCCGATCTCAACCGTTCCTACGTCGGTGAAATCGAACGCGGCCGCGTGATTCCGTCGATCGTCACGGCGCAGAAGCTGGCCCATGCGCTGCAGCTCAACGCGGCCGGCCTGCTCGCGCGCTGCGAGCAGATCGAGCAGCAACGGACGACCCGAGGCATCAATTTGGCGGCTATAGCCTGTTGAGCGATCGGCCCCGCGCGGTCGACACTGGCCGTCTTTGTTTCTTTCTTCAATGATCACGGAGCCCTCATGAGTGCAACAGTCGGTGGTACCACCGCCCTCGGCGACAACGCCGCCCGCCAGCTGGCGAATGCCACCAAGACCGTCCCGCAACTCGAGACCATCAGCCCGCGCTGGCTCACGCACCTGCTGCAATGGGTTCCCGTCGAAGCCGGCATCTATCGGCTCAACAAGGTCAAGAACCCCGAATCGATCAAGGTCACCTGCACCTCGCGCGAAGAAGAAAACCAGCTGCCGCGCACCTTCGTCGACTATGAAGAGCAGCCGCGCGAATACTTCCTCAATGCCGTGAGCACCGTGCTCGACGTGCACACCCGCATCTCCGACCTCTACAGCAGCCCGCACGACCAGATCAAGGAGCAACTGCGCCTCACGATCGAAACGATCAAGGAGAACCAGGAGAGCGAGCTCATCAACAATCCGGACTATGGCCTCCTGTCGCAGGTGAGCGAAGAGCAGCGCATCTTCCCGCTGACCGGCGCGCCGACGCCGGACGACCTCGACGAGCTGCTGACCAAGGTCTGGAAAGAGCCCGCGTTCTTCCTCACGCATCCGCTGGCCATCGCCGCCTTCGGCCGCGAAGCCACGCGCCGCGGCACGCCGCCGCCGACCGTGAGCCTGTTCGGATCGCAGTTCGTCACCTGGCGCGGCATTCCGCTGATCCCGTCGAACAAGGTGCCGGTGGCCGACGGCAAGAGCAAGATCCTGCTCTTGCGCGTGGGCGACAAGCGCCAGGGCGTGGTCGGCCTGTTCCAGCCCGGCCTTTCGGGCGAGCAGAGCCCCGGCCTGTCGGTGCGCTTCATGGGCATCAACAACCATGCGATCGCGTCGTACCTGATCTCGCTGTACTGCTCGCTCGCGGTGCTGACCACCGATGCGCTGGCCGTGCTCGACGAGGTCGAGATCGGCAAGTACCACGACTACGCCGATGTCTACAAGTAAGCCGCGGTGAGCACGCCTCTTTCCCCGCCCGGCCTGCCACCGGTGGCCGAAGCGCCGTTCGATCCGGCGATCCTCGCGCAGATGGCGACGCAGCTGTTCGCCACGCTGCCGGGCGCGCAGGCGCCGGTCAACATCGCGCCGCCGGGGTCGCCGCTGGCGAGCCCGGCGGGATTCGGGCCGAGCGTGCCGGGCACGCCGATTCCGCAAGGCCGGGTGCCGGGCACCAACCTGATCCCGGCATCGCCCATGCAACTGCCGTCGCTCGCCAATCGCGCGCCCGCGTTGCTGCCGCATGCGGTGGCTGCCAATGGCGTGCCGGACCATGTCGTCAGCGCCGTACCGGGTTACGAGCCGCGCTTCGGCGCTGCCGTGCTCGGCGTGCCGCAGGCGCACGGTGCCTCTGCGCAGCCAGTCCGCGACCCGTCGCCGGCGCCATGGCGCGGCGTCGACGGCGAGCCGGCGTACTACTTCGTCGACGCGGTCCGATTGCCCAGTGGCTACGTCACGCCCGCCAAGCCTGCACCGCATGACACCGCGCCGCTGGCCGGCAGCGGGCGGCATCCGCCCTTCGACGTCCATGCCGTGCGGCGCGACTTCCCGGTGCTGCAGGAGCGCGTCAACGGCCATCAGCTGGTGTGGTTCGACAACGCCGCGACCACGCACAAGCCGCAGTCGGTGATCGACCGCATCTCGTACTTCTATGCGCACGAGAACTCGAACATCCATCGCGCCGCGCACGAACTCGCGGCACGCGCGACCGATGCCTACGAAGGTGCGCGCGAGCGAGTCCGGAAGTTCATCAACGCGCCGGAAGTGGAGGAAGTGATCTTCGTGCGCGGCACCACCGAGGCGATCAACCTGGTGGCCAAGAGCTGGGGCGCACAGCATGTGGGGGAGGGCGACGAGATCATCGTCTCGCACCTGGAGCACCACGCCAACATCGTGCCCTGGCAGCAGTTGGCGTCCGCCAAGGGCGCGAAGCTGCGCGTGATCCCGGTCGACGATTCGGGCCAGGTGCTGCTCGAGGAATACCGCAAGCTGTTGAGCGACCGCACGAAGATCGTCTCGGTCACCCAGGTCTCGAATGCGCTCGGCACCGTGGTGCCTGTGAAGCAGATCGTCGAGCTCGCGCACCGCGCCGGCGCCAAGGCGCTGGTCGACGGCGCGCAGTCGGTGTCGCACATGCGGGTGGACGTGCAGGACATCGGCGCCGACTTCTTCGTGTTCTCGGGCCACAAGGTGTTCGGCCCGACCGGCATCGGCGTGGTCTGGGGCAAGCGCGAAGTGCTCGAAGACATGCCGCCGTGGCAGGGCGGCGGCAACATGATTGCCGACGTCACTTTCGAGAAGACCGTATACCAGGCGATCCCGAACAAGTTCGAGGCCGGCACCGGCAACATCGCCGATGCGGTGGGCCTGGGTGCGGCGATCGACTACGTCGACAGGGTGGGCATCGAGAACATCGCGCGCTACGAGCACGAGCTGCTGTGCTACGGCATGCAGGCGCTGGCTGCGATCCCGGGCGTGCGCCTGATCGGCACCGCGGCCGACAAGGCCAGCGTGATGTCTTTCGTGCTGGCGGGCTACAGCACCGATGAAGTGGGACAGGCCCTGAACGACGAAGGCATCGCGGTGCGCACCGGCCATCACTGCGCCCAGCCGATCCTGCGCCGCTTCGGCGTCGAGACCACGGTACGGCCCTCGCTCGCCTTCTACAACACCTTCGACGAGATCGACCGTCTGGTGGCCGTGGTGCGGCGGCTCGCGGGGCAGCGGCGCGCGGGTTGATTGCGGCAGCGCGAAGCGGAGACCTGCTTGCAGCGGGGTTTTGTACGATGGCGCAAGCTCTGGCTTCCGCCACCGGAGGAAACACCATGTCTCTCTTCGATGTCAACGACATCGTTCTCGCCCTGCACGCCGCCCGCGACGAATGGCGAGATTCCCAGAAGCGTTCGCGAGAGCCCGGCAGCCGCGAATTCCCGTCGCGCGATGCGTTGGCCGGCATCGTCGAAGCGCTGAAGGGCGCGCTGTTCCCGATGCGGCTCGGCCCGCCCGACCTGCGGCACGAGAGCGAGGATTTCTACGTCGGCCATACGCTGGACTCGGCCCTGCAGTCGCTCCTGACCCAGGCCCGGCTGGAGCTGCGCTACAACGCGCGCCACCAGCCGCGCGATGCAGCCGAGATCGACGACGAGGCGACGCAGGCGGTACGCGTTTTCGCGGCCGCGCTGCCGGGCATCCGGCGCATGCTCGACGGCGACGTACTCGCCGCATTCCAGGGCGACCCCGCCGCGCGCAGCGTCGACGAAGTGCTGCTGTGCTACCCCGGCATCCTCGCGATGATCCATCACCGTCTTGCGCACCGGCTCTACGGCCTGGGCCTGCCGCTGCTGGCGCGCATCGTGGCCGAGCTCGCACACGGGCAGACCGGCATCGACATCCATCCGGGCGCGCAGATCGACGCCGGTTTCTTCATGGACCACGGCACCGGTGTCGTGATCGGCGAGACCACCGTGATCGGCAAGCGGGTGCGCCTCTACCAGGCCGTGACCCTGGGCGCGAAGCGCTTCCCGACCGATGCCGAGGGCAACCTGCAGAAGAGCCTGCCGCGCCATCCGATCGTGGAAGACGACGTGGTGATCTACGCCGGCGCCACCATTCTCGGGCGCGTGACGCTCGGCAAGGGCGCCACCATCGGCGGCAACGTGTGGATCACCGACGACGTGCCGCCCGGCGCGAGCGTGACGCAGGCGAGCTTGCAGAACGCGCCGCAGCGCCGGTTGCCGTGATTGGGCTTCTAATCCCCCGCAGTTCCCGTCAACCCGTTACCAAGGAGCTTTCATGAGCCAGACCCGAATCGCCGTCATCGTCGGCAGCCTGCGCAAGGATTCGTTCAACCACAAGCTCGCGCTCGCGATCGCACACCTCGCGCCCTCGGACTTCACCTTCGAGCACCTGCGCATCGACGACCTGCCGCTCTACAACCAGGACGAGGACGGCAATCAGGCGCCATCGGTCATGCGGCTCAAGTCCGAGATCGCCTCGGCGCAAGGCCTTCTCTTCGTGACGCCGGAGTACAACCGTTCGGTCCCCGGTGTGCTCAAGAATGCGATCGACAACGCCTCGCGGCCCTATGGCCAGAGCGCCTGGGCGGGCAAGCCGGCCGGCGTGATCGGCGTCTCGGTCGGCCCCATCGGCACGGCGCTCGCGCAGCAGCACCTGCGCAACGTGCTGGCCTACCTCGACGTGCCCACGATGGGGCAGCCTGAAGTCTTCATCCAGAACAAGGAAGGCCTGTTCGACGACAAGGGCCACGTCGGCGAGGGCAGCAAGAAATTCCTGCAGGGCTGGATCGACAAGTACGTGGCCTGGGTCAAGAGCCACTCCGCCTGAGCCGGCGCGCGCGACTCAGGAATCGGCTTCCTCGTCCGGAGAGAGCGAGGTGGCCTCCATGGCGGCCAGCGTTCGCAGCGCGAAGCGGCTGCCGTTGCGAAACTCTTCCTTGCTGAACTGGGTCACGGCCGGCCCGAGCGCAGATTCCTTCGCGAGCACCTCGACGGCCTCCTCGACGATCTGAAGCCCCTTCTTGGTCAGATGCACCAGGAAGCCGCCGTTGTGGCCGGGGTCGGGCAGGCGCTCGGTGAAACCCGCGGCCGTGAGGCGATCCACTTTCTTGGTCACGGCGCCTGAAGTCACGAGCAGGGCCTTGAACAGATCCGTCGGTCGCTTGACGTAGGGCGGCCCGCCGCGCCGCAGCGCGAGCAGCACGCGCATGTCGGCGCCGCTGATGCCGTAGCGCGCCATGCACATGCGCCCATAGGCCCGATCGACCAGCGTGCCGAGGCGCATGAAGTAGATCGCCAGCAGGAAGTTGTCGAGGTCGAGGTCGGCGCGCTCGCGCTGCCACTGCAGCGCGATCAGCTCGATCAGGCTGCTGCCCATCGCCTGCGAAGGGACCGCATCGTCGTTGCTCGCGAGGTCCCGGGGTGCGCGGTTTGCGCTCGTTCTTGATTTCATGAGATCGCCTTCCTTGGAAGTTGTATCGATTGGTTCGTCAAGGCACTGGTGCTATCCCTAGGTGGACATGATACGGCAGTTCAATTATCTTCCATGGAAGACGAATTGAGATTCGAGACACAAAGGTGACACCACGATGAAGAACTTGCTGTTGCGCGCCGCCGCCGTGCTGTGCTGCGCCGGGACCCTCGCATTCGCTGCGCCGGCCGGCGCCCAGGAGCCGATCAAGATCGGTTTCGTGGGGCCTTACACCGGTCCCTTCGCTGTCGCCGGGCAGTCCTTTCGCCAGGGCATCGACGCTTACCGGGCGATCCACGGCGACACGGCCGGCGGCCGCAAGGTCGAGCTGATCTACCGCGACAGCGCCGGCGCCGATCCGACGCTGGCCAAGCGTCTGGCCGAAGAGCTGGTGGTGAAGGACAAGGTGGCGATGCTCGGCGGCTTCTACCTGAGCCCCGAGGTGGCGGCTGCCGCGCCGGTGGCCAATGCCGCGAAGACGCCGCTGTTCATCGTCAATGCCGCTACGCCGGCGCTCATGAAGATGTCGCCGCTCTTCCTTCGCATGGGGCAGGCGATCAACCAGCCGGCCGAACTGGCGGCGAGCTATGCGCGCCAGTCGGGCAAGTCGAAGGGCTACGTGGCGGTCGCCGACTACGGCCCGGGGCACCTGGTCGAGCAGGCCTTCATGGCCAGGTTCGCCGGCGAGGGCGGCCAGATGGTGGGCAATGTGCGCATCCCGCTCAACACGGCCGACTTCGCGCCCTTCGCCGAGCGCATCGCCAATGCCGACCCCGATGTGCTGCAGATCTTCCTGCCGCCGGGCGCGGCTTCGGTGGGCTTCAGCAAGGCGCTTGCCGCGCGCGGCCTGACGAAGAAGATCATGATCATCGGCCAGGGCGAGGCCGAGGACAGCGACCTGCCGCTGTTCGACGATTCGATCGTCGGCTTCAAGTCGATCATCTACATCGACGCCAACGCCACCAACCCCGAGAACGCGGCCCTGTCCGACTGGCTGAAGAAGAACGCGGGCGCCAATGCCAGGCCCAACTCCTTCAACATCGGCGCCTTCGACGCGATGCACCTGGCCTACAAGATGCTCGCGGACCAGGCCGGCAAGCCCTTCAACGGCGAGGCGGCCGTCAAGGCGCTCGAAGGCTATTCGTTCAAGAGCCCGCGCGGGCCGGTGACCATCGACCCCGCGACGCGCGAACTGGTGCAGAACTTCTACCTGCGCGAAGTGGTCAAGGGCGAAGACGGCGTGAAGCGCAACAAGGTCATCAAGACCTGGGAACGCGTGCAGCCGGTTGCGATGAAGTGAGCCGATGTCCGCTCTCGCCTTCATCCTGCTCTACGGCATCTCCTACGGGCTGGTGCTGTGCCTGATCGCGCTCGGCCTCGTCATCACGATGGGACTGATGCGGATCGTCAACCTGGCCCACGGCGCTTTCGCAGCGATGGGCGGCTACCTCGCCATCACCTTGATGCAGCAGCAGGGCTGGCCCTACGCGCCTGCAGTGGCGGCCGCGGTGGTCGGCGTCGCGGCCATCGGCGTGCTGACGGAGCGGCTGCTCTACGTGCGGCTCTACCAGCGGCCGGAGCTGGACCAGGTGCTGGTCACCATCGGCTTCAACTTCGTGGTGATCGGCGTCTTCACGCTGCTGTTCGGCCCCAACGTGCTGAGCATCACGCTGCCGCCCGCGCTCAAGGGCAACGTGGACCTGGGCTTTCGCGAGTTCGAGGTCTACCGCCTGATGACGGCCGCGATCTGCGTTGGCGTGATCGGCGTGCTCTGGTGGATCTTCGAGCGCACCCTGGTCGGCGCCAAACTTCGTGCGGCGGTGGACAACCGCACCATGGCGCAGGCCATGGGCATCAACGTGCCGCTGCTGCTCTCGGCCACCTTTGCGCTGGGATGTGCACTGGCTGCGCTCGGCGGCGCGCTGGGCGCACCGATGCTGCCCATGGAGCCGATGTGGCCGCTCAAGTACCTGGTGCTCGTGCTGGTGGTGGTCGCGCTGTCGGGCCACGGCCAGGTTCGCGCCTCGGTCGGCGTCGCGATGATCGTCGGCATCGCCGAGACGGCAGGGCGCTACCTGTTCCCGCAGTTCGGTGCCTTCTTCATCTACCTGTTGCTGATCGCGCTGATGGTGTGGCGGCAGGACGGGCTGTTCGTGCCGCGCAGGGCGGCGGGTGTCGCATGACCGCACTTCCTTCCGATTCGATCCTCATGCGCCACGGCGTGCGGCGCGGCGAAGTCGCCTGGCTGCTGCTGGCCGTCGCCTGCGCCTTCGTCTTTCCCGAGTACCTGTCGGTCGGCACCTCGGTGCTCGTGATGGTGATCCTGGTGCTGTCCTTCGACCTGCTGCTGGGCTTCTCGGGCGTGCTCTCCTTCGGCCATGCGATCTTCTTCGGCCTCGGCGCCTACGTCGCAGGCTGGCTCTCGCTCGCCGGCTGGACCGAACCGATCAGCGCGGTGCTGCTGGCCGGACTCGCTGCCGCGCTGCTGGCGCTCGTGCTGGGCCCCTTCGTGCTGCGCCTGACCGGACTGCCGCTGCTGATGGTGACGCTGGCGCTCGGCGTGCTCGTCTTCGAAGCCGCGCACAAGGCCACGGGCCTCACGGGCGGGGACGACGGGCTGTCCGGCATACGGATCGCGCCCGTTCTGGGCGTCTTCGACTGGGGGCTCGGCGGGCGCACCGGCTACGTCTACGTGCTGGCCTGGGGGGTGTTGATCTTCGCGCTGCTCAAGCGCGTGGTGTCCTCGCCCTTCGGCGTGGCGCTGCAGGGCATCCGCGAGAACCCGGGGCGCATGCGGCTGATCGGCAACGCCGTGCTGCCGCACCTGGTGCTGGCCTACGCGATCAGCGCGGCCGTGGCCGGAATGGCCGGCGCGCTGTTCACACAATCCAACGCCTTCGTCGGGCTGGGCGTGTTCGCACTCGACACCTCCGTCGACGTGCTGGTGATGCTCATCCTCGGTGGCATCGGCAGCCTGCACGGCGCGCTCATCGGGGCGCCGCTGTACATGCTGCTCAAGCATTTCTCCTCGCAATGGAATCCCTTCTACTGGATGCTCCTGATCGGGGTGCTGCTGATCGCAGTCGTGATGTTCGGGCGCGGCGGCGCGCTGGGCATCGCGCGCCATGCCTGGCAGGGCCTGCGGGGAGGCCGCCGATGAGCACGGCCGTTCCCGCACTGGAGGCGGCAGGCTTGTCGAAGCACTTCGGCGCCTTGCACGTCACCCGCGACGTCAGCCTGAGCCTGCAGCACGGCGCCCGCATGGCGCTGATCGGCCCCAACGGCGCCGGCAAGACCACGCTGGTGAATCTGCTGACCGGCGTGCTCAAGCCCGATGCCGGCCGGCTGCGCCTGTTCGGCGAAGACCTGACCCAGGCCTCGGCCTCGCGCCGCACGCGCCGCGGCCTGGTGCGCACCTTCCAGATCTCCAGCCTCTACACCGAGCTGACGGTATTCGAGAACGTCTTCATCGCGGTCAGCGAATGCGCCGGCGCGAGCTTCGACCTGTGGCGGCCGGCGGGCAAGCGCATCGAGCTGCTGGAACGCACCGAGGCGCTGGTCGAGCGCCTGCACCTGCACGAGGACATGCACCGCAAGGTCTCCGAGATCGCCTACGGCCGCCAGCGGCTGGTGGAGATCGCGATCGCGCTCGCGATGAAACCCAAGGTCCTGCTGCTCGACGAGCCGGCGGCCGGCATTCCGAGCAACGAGCTGCACCTGCTGCTCGGCGCGATCGAATCGCTGCCGGCGGAGATCGCCGTGCTGATGATCGAGCACGACATGGAGATGGTGCGCCGCTTCGCGACCGAGGTGGCCGTGCTGGTCCAGGGCGAACTGCTGATGTCGGGCACGCCGAAGGAAGTGATGTCGCATTCGGAAGTGCGCGCGGTCTATCTCGGCGCCGCGGGCACGGAGCGCTTCGAAGGAAAGGTGCTGGCCCATGCTGCTTGAGATCAAGGCGCTGTGCGGCGGCTGGGGGCCGACCCTCATTGTGGAGGACTTCAGCCTCGACGTGGCGGCAGGCGAAACGGTGGCGCTGATCGGGCGCAACGGCGTCGGCAAGAGCACCTTGCTCGAGCTGCTGATGGGGCGTGCGCGCAGGCGCAGCGGCGCGATCCTGCTGCACGGCCGCGACGTCGCGCGGCTGCCGATCCACGAGCGCGCCCGGCTCGGCCTGGGCTACGTGCCGCAGGGGCGCGAGGTTTTTCCAAGCCTCACGGTGCGCGAGCACCTGAACGTGGCCGTCACGCGCGGCGAGTGGAACGTGGATCGCGTGATCGCACTGTTCCCGCGCCTCGGCGAACGCCTGGGCAGCTACGGCAAGCAGCTCTCGGGCGGCGAGCAGCAGATGCTGGCGATCGCGCGGGCACTGCTGGGCAACCCGCGCGTGCTGCTGATGGACGAGCCTTTCGAAGGCCTGGCGCCCATCGTCGTCGAGCGGCTGGTCGAGAGCATCCGCAAGATCGTGGCCGACGGCTCGCTCGCGCTGGTGCTGGTGGAGCAGCGCGTGGACATCGCGCTCTCGCTCTCGCAGCGCTGCCTGGTCATGGACCGCGGACGCAGCGTGTTCGAAGGGCGCTCGCGCGAGCTGATCGGCCGCGAGGCCAGCCTCGCCGAGCTCATGGGATTGAGCCATTGAAGAAGCATGAAGAGGCCCGCATGAAACTGGAACACAAGGTGGCGATCGTCACGGGCGCGCAGACCGGCATCGGCCTGGCGATCGCGCGGCGTTTCGCCGAGGACGGTGCCGCCGTGGTGCTGGCCGACATCGCCGATGCCGGCCCCGCCGCGCGGGAACTGGCCGCGCAGGGCAGGCGCGCCATGGCCGTGCAGGTCGACGTGGCCGACGAGGCGTCGGTGGCCGAGATGGTCAGGCGAACGGTCGGCGAGTTCGGACGCATCGACATCCTCGTGAACAACGCGGCCATCGCTGCGAGCATCCAGCTGCGGCCTTTCGAGGACATCACGGTCGCGCAATGGCGGCGCATGCAGGATGTCAACGCGATGGGGCCCTTTCTCTGCACCCGCGCCGCAGCGCCGCACATGCGGGCACAGAAGAGCGGGCGCGTCGTCAACATCACCTCGGGCACTGCTTTCAAGGGCGCGCCCTTCATGCTGGACTACGTCGCGAGCAAGGGTGCGCTGATGACGATGACGCGCGCGCTGGCGCGCGAGCTCGGGCCGTCCTTCGTGACCGTCAACGCGGTCTCGCCGGGCTACACGCTCAGCGAGGGCAACCTCGCCAACGAAGCCTTCCTGCAAAGCTACCGCGAATCGGCCATTGCCACCCGCGCCTTGCCGCGCGATGCCTGGCCGGCGGACATCGTCGGCGCCGTGGCCTTCCTCGCGAGCGACGACGCGGCCTTCATCTCGGGCCAGATCCTCGCCGTCGACGGCGGCTCGGTCTATCACTGAACGCGAGAGGACAAGCGATGCATGAACGCTTCGAATGGCAGTCCGAATTCGAGCTCGGCTTCGAGGAGATGGACGACACCCACCGCGAGTTCGTCGATTGCGTGCAGGCCCTGATCGCATGCGATGACGCCGAACTCCCGTCCGCGCTGGCGCGCTTCGCGGACCACGCCAGGGCGCACTTCGCCGAAGAAGACCGCTGGATGGCGCAGACCGCCTATCCCTCGGCCGGCTGCCACGTCGACGAGCACGCGGCGGTGCTGAAGTCGGTCGACGAAGTGCGTGCGCTGGTCGAGCGAGGCCGCTTCGACGTGGCCCGCGCGCTCGGCGCCGAACTGGCGCGCTGGTTTCCCGGCCACGCCCAGATGATGGATCTGGGACTCGCGCGCTGGATGGTGCAGCGCCGGCTCGGCGGTGCGCCGATGGTCATCCATCGCCGCATGCCGGTGGCGGCCTGATGGGGGTTCGCTTTTTTTTAACTATGCATCTTCCATGGAAGACAAATTGAAATGCTTCAGGTGAAAGTGGTGGCCAGGACAGCGCAGGCGCAGGACATCGCGAGCTACGAGCTCGCGCCCGTCGAGGGCACTGCGCTGCCGCCCTTCGAAGCGGGCGCACATATCGACGTCCATGTGCCGGGCGGGCCGGTGCGCCAGTATTCGCTCTTCAACGCGCCGACGGAGAGGCACCGCTACTGCATCGGCATCCTGCGCGACCCGGCGTCGCGCGGCGGATCGCTTCGCATGCACGACGCGGTGCGCGAGGGCGACATCCTGACGGTGAGCGAGCCGCGCAATCACTTCGCGCTGCAGGCGGACGCGAAGCGCTCGCTGCTGCTGGCCGGCGGGATCGGCATCACGCCGCTGCTGTGCATGGCCGAGCAACTCGCGCGCGACGATGGCGAGTTCGAGCTGCACTACTGCGGGCGCTCGATGGAGCGCATGGCTTTCGTCGACCGCCTGCGCAACGCGGCCTTCGCGCAGCGCGTCGCGCTGCATGCCGACGACGGGCCGGAGGCCCAGCGCTTCGATGCCCGCGCGACGATCGCACGCGCCGGTGCGGATACCCATCTCTACGTGTGCGGCCCCACCGGCTACATGGATCACGTGCTGAAGACCGCGCGCGAACTCGGCTGGCCCGAGGCGCGGCTGCACCGCGAGTACTTCGCGGCCGCGCCGGTAGACCATTCGGCCGACGATGCCTTCGAGGTCGTGCTCGGCCGTTCCGGCCGCGTCGTGCAGGTCGCGGCGGACCGGAGCGTGGCGCAGGCGCTGGCGGATGCCGGCGTCGTGGTGCCCGTGTCCTGTGAACAGGGCGTCTGCGGCACCTGCCTGACCGGCGTGCTCGAGGGCGCGCCGGACCACCGGGACCTCTATCTGACCGACGCGGAGCATGCCCGCGGCGACTGCTTCATGCCGTGCTGTTCGCGTTCGCGCGGGCCGCGCATGACCCTGGATCTTTAGCTGAAAGGAACCCACGATGCTGAGCAAGCAAGACAACGAGTTGATGTGCCGGGTCGGTCCCGGCACCGGCATGGGCGACGTCATGAGGCGCTTCTGGCTGCCCGCGCTGCAGTCGGCGGACCTGCCGCAGCCGGGCGGCGATCCGAAAGGCGTGGAGCTGCTGGGCGAGCGCTTCGTGGCGTACCGTGATGCATCCGGGCGCGTCGGCTTGTACGCGGAGGCCTGCCTGCACCGCGGTTCTTCGATGCGCCTCGCACGCGCCGAGCCTGACGGGCTGCGCTGCATTTACCACGGCTGGAAGTTCGCGGTGGACGGGCAGGTGCTGGACACGCCCAACGTGGCCGATCCGAAGTTCAAGCAGCGCATCCGCGGGCGGACCTTTCCGGTGCGCGAAGCCGGCGGACTGATCTGGACCTACTTGGGCCCGGCGCAGCAGCAGCCCGAGTTCCCGCGCTGGCCCTGGATGGACCTGCCCGATGCACACCGCATCAATGCCGTCGCGGTGGAGAACTGCAACTACGTGCAGGTGATCGAGGGCCTGGTCGACTCCTCGCACCTCACCGTGCTGCACGCCTCCGGCCTGGCCAAGACCAACGGCTCGGACATGGACTTCGCGAAGAAGACCTCGCACATGCAGTTCGATGCCGCGCCCTTCATCGAGGCAGAGGAAACCGACTTCGGCTTCCACTACGTCGCCATCCGGCCGGCGGGCGAGCGGCGGATGGCGCGCGTGGCCTCGTTCATCGCGCCGTGCTTCGTGGCCAATCCCAACGGCGACCTGTGGTTCGCGGTGGTGCCGGTCAACGACGAGCGCTGCAACTTCTATCACGTGTGGTGGAACGCGGAGAAGCCGATCGGCGAAGAGCCGATGCGCACGCAGCAGCTCGCGTTTGTCGGCCTGGATCCGGAGACGCTGGCCGCCTACGGCATGAGCGCCGAGACCTGCGACGGCCCCGCCGCGCAGCGTTGGGAAAACGGCTACGGCCAGGATCGCGCCTTGCAGCGCGCCGGCCACTTCACCGGCCTCGCAAGCTTCACGCAGGAAGACGCGGCCTGCAGCATCTCGAGCGGCGCCTTGCGCGACCGCTCGTCCGAGATGCTCTCGACCGCCGACATGGCCATCAGCCGCCTGTACCGCGCGCTGCTGGGCTGCGTGCGGCAGCTGAAGGAGTCCGGCGACCTGCAGTCGCTGCACGCCGACACCGCGCGCATCGCCGGCGTGTCAGCGGAGATCGACCGCGACCAGGACTGGCGGGTGCTGGTCCCCCATCACAAGATCGCCGCCGCCAGGACCACCGGCGCCACCGCGGCATAACCCACAGAAGGAGCACATTCCATGTTGAAGCAAGAAGACAACGCATTGATCTGCCTCGTCGGACCCGGCACGCCGATGGGCAAGGTGATGAGGCGTTACTGGCATCCGGTCTGCACCTCGGCCCAGCTGCCCACGCCCGACAGCGACCCGCTGCGCGTGCGCCTGCTCGGCGAGGATTTCGTCGCCTTCCGCGACAGCCACGGACGGGTGGGTGTTTTCGACGAGCTGTGCATGCACCGCGGCGCCTCGCTCGCGCTCGGGCGGGTCGAGGAGGGCGGCCTGCGCTGCCTCTACCACGGCTGGAAGTTCAGCGTCGACGGCACGCTGCTGGAGACGCCCAACCACGACGATCCCAAGTACCGCGCGCGCATGAAGGCGCCGGCCTATCCGGTGCGCGAGGAGGGCGGTATCGTCTGGGCCTACATCGGCCCGAAGGAACGGCAGCCGGAATTCTCGCGCTACGCCTTCACGCAGAGCCGGCCCGAGCACCGGGTGGTGCTGCGCGTCAATGTGCAGTGCAACTACCTTCAGCTGGTGGAGGGCGGCGAGGACTCTTCGCATGTCGGCGTGCTGCACACCAACATGGCGCGGCCGGGCTGGAAGGAGAAGGACTTCAAGCCGAACACCGACCTCGTCAATCCGGCCGCACTGTCGACCGACGACCTGGAGCCCGCGCTGGAGATCGAGGACACCGAGTTCGGCTTCCACTACGTCGCGCTGCGCGAGACGCAGCAGCAGGGCGTGAAGAACGCGCGCGTCGTGCCTTTCATCGTGCCCTACGGCCGCGTCATTCCGTCGCCGGCCTTCCAGTTCACCGTGCTGGAGGTGCCGGAGGACGACACGCACACCAGCACCTACATCGTCGTGCATGGCGAGGCGCCGATCGAGGCGGAGACGATCATCGAGCTGCTCGGCCTGGACGACAGCCGCTACTACGACCGCGGCACGAGCACCTTCACGGCGACCTGGGCCGATGCGTTCGGACAGGACCGCCAGCGCATGAAGGCGCAGAGCTGGACCGGCCTGCGCGGCGTCGAGGTCGAGGATGCCGCGATCGCGCTGTCGCAGGGGCCGCTGTACGACCGCTCGAAGGAACACCTGGTGCCCTCCGACCGCGCCGTGATGCGCGTGCGCCGTGTGCTGCTGGACGCGGTCAAGCGGCTGGACGAAGGTGTGGAGCCGCCGGGGGTGGGCGTCGACCTGAGCCGCGTCGGCGCCTGCGATGCGCAGCTGCCCGACGGCGCCTCCTGGCGCGCGCTGATGCCGGGGCATCGCGCGCTGGCGGTGGCGGCCTGATGGCGGGCGACGCGATGGCCGACTATCTGTCGATGCTGCGCCTCGACGGCCGCGGCTTCGTGGTGCTCGGCGCGGGGCAGGGCATCGGCGAGCAGACGGCGCATGCCTTGTCGCAGGCCGGCGCGCGCGTGCTGTGCGTGGACCGCGATCCCACCTTGGCGGCGCGCATCGCCGATGCCGTGGGCGGCCGGCCGTGCGCGGCGGACGCCACGCAGCGCGCCGACATGGCGCGTGTGTTCGCCGAGGCCCGCGACGCGTTCGGGCGCGTGCACGGCGTGGTCGACATCATCGGCGTGGCGGGCATCCGTCCACTGTCGGAGACCGACGACGCGGCGTGGGCGCAGCAGTTCGACATCGTGCTGCGGCATGCCTACCTGGCCCTGCAGATCGGCGGCGCGATGATGGCCGCCGACGGTGGCGGCAGCCTCACCTTCGTCGGTTCGATGTCCGGCAACCTGGCCGTATCGAACCAGACCGCCTATGGCGTTTCCAAGGCCGCGCTGCATCACCTGGTGCGCTGTGCCGGTGCGGAATACGGACCGCGCCGCGTGCGCGTGAACGCGGTGGCGCCGGGCTACGTGCGCACGCCGCGGCTCAACCAGCGCCTGGACGACAAGGCCTGGGAGGCGATCGGCCAGGTGGTGCCGCTGGGCCGCGCGGCGACGCCGGCGGAGATCGCGGGGCCCTTGCTCTTCCTGGCTTCCGACCTCAGCGCGCATGTGACCGGCGCGGTGCTCGCGGTCGATGGCGGCGTGAGCGTGACGACCGCGCTGCCCAACGTGAAATTCGGCCCGCCGGCTGCGGGGTGACGACGATGAATTCAGAGATTCATGCATCCATCCATCCGCGGCTCAGGCCGCTCGCCGAGGCGGCCGCCGGCAAGCCCGGCCTGGCCGACCTGTCGCCCGCGGAGGCGCGCGCGGGCATGGCGGCGCGCACCGCGCAACGGGCTCGTGGGCCAGAGGTGGAGCGCGTCTTCGACCTGCGCATTCCGCGCGCCGGCGGCGAGATCCCCGTGCGGGTCTACCGCCCGCGCGACCCGCTCGGCGTCGCCATGGCGTTCCACGGCGGCGGCTGGCTGATGGGCAACCTCGACAGCTTCGACGCCACCTGCCGGCACCTGGCGAACGACTCGGGCCTGGCGATCGTGAGCGTGGATTACCGGCTCGCACCCGAGCATCTGTTTCCGGCGGCGATCGACGATGCCTGGACTGCCACGCAATGGGTCGCCGAGCACGGCGCTGCGCACCAGCTTCCGGGAGACCGGCTGGCCGTGGTGGGCGAATCCGCCGGCGGCAATCTGGCGGCCATCGTGTGCCTGCTTGCGCGCGACAACGGCGGGCCCGCGATCCGCGCCCAGGTGCTCGCCTACCCGGCGACCGACGCGCGCCAGCAGTCCGTATCGTTGAAGCAGTACGCCACGGGCTGCGGGCAATCGGCCGCCGACGTGGCCCGCGCCTTCGAGACCTACGGATTGGGCCGGGTCGTGCAGGCCGACGACTGGCGCCTGTCGCCGCTGCTGGCACCGTCGCATGCCGGGCTGCCGCCTGCCCTCGTGATCACCGCCGAATGCGATCCGGTGCGCGACGAGGGCGAGGCCTACGCGGCCACGCTGGCGGAGGCCGGCGTCGACGCGAGCTGCGTGCGCTACCAGGGCATGCTGCACACCTTCTTCGGCATGCGCGGCCAGATCGAGGCCGCGGCGCTCGCGCAGCGGCAGGCGGCCGGCATGCTGCGCGCCGCGGTGGTCGGCAAATGAGCGAGCGGTGAATCTGCTGGACCGCGCCCACAGCATCGAAGACCTGCGCTTGCTGGCACGCCGGCGCCTGCCGCGCGGCGTGTTCGACTTCTTCGACGGCGGTGCGGAGGACGAGTGCACGCTGCGCGCGAACCGGCAGGCCTTCGAGCGTGTGCGGCTGCGGCCGCGTGCGCTGGTCGACGTGAGCGCCGTCGATACCGGCACCATCGTGGCCGGCGCGGCCTCCGCGGCGCCGATGGTGATCGCGCCGACCGGTGCGATCGGCGCCGGGTGGCCGCAGGCCGATCTGGCCATCGCGCGCGCGGCGGCGCGGCTCGGCATTCCGTACACGCTGTCGACCACCGCCACGTCGTCGATCGAGTCCATCGCCGAGCAGGCGGGCGGGCGGCTCTGGTTCCAGCTCTACGTGCTGCGCGACGCCGACTTCACGCGGCGGCTGATCGATCGCGCGCTGGCTGCGGGCTACGAGGCGCTGGTCGTCACGGTCGATCTCGCGACCGGCGGCAAGCGCGAACGCGACTTGCGCAACCGCTTCACCGTGCCGCTGCGGCTCGGCTGGCGCACGGTGGCGGATTTCGCCGTCCATCCGGCCTGGCTTTGGCAGATGCTTCGAAAGGGCCAGCCGCGCTTCGAGAATCTGATCGGCCTCGGCGGCGCCACCGACAGCCGCGCTTCCATCGCCGCCAAGGTCGGGCAGAACCTCGACGCCGGCTTCGACTGGGCTGCGCTGCAGCGGCTGCGCGATCGCTGGCCGCGCCGGCTGCTGGTGAAGGGCGTGCTGCGCGGCGACGATGCCGAGCGCCTCGCGGGCATGGGTGTCGATGCGCTGTGGGTTTCGAATCACGGCGGCCGCCAGCTCGACGGCGCAATGGCCGCCGCCGATGCGCTGCCCGAGGTGGTGGGCGCGGTGCGGGGTCGCGTGCCGGTGATCGTCGATTCCGGCGTGCGCCGCGGCGTCGACGTGCTCAAGGCGGTGGCGCTCGGTGCCCAGGCCGTGGCGCTGGGCCGAGCGACCTTGTACGGCGCCGCGGCGGCCGGCGAGGCCGGCGCCAGCCGCGCGCTCGACATCCTGATGGACGAGCTGCGGCGCGCGATGCAGCTTTGCGGAGCGGCGCGCATCGCCGACATCGATGCCGGCCTGCTCGCGAAGGAAAGGGGCGATCGATGACGATGAACTGGAACTTGCGCTACGCACCCCATCTCGGCTATCGGCCGCCTTTCGAGCCCCTGTTCCGCGCGAGCGTGGGCTCGGACGATCCGGTCGCGCACATCCGCTTCGCGCGCGAGGCCGGCTTTGCCGGCGTGCTGTACGCGGCGGCACGCGGCCGTCCGGCGGACGAGCAGGCGCGCGTCGGCCAAGCGCTGGAACGCGAGGGGCTGGAGGCAGGCTGCCTGCTCTACACCACCTTCGACAAGCTGCGATCGACGATGTGGAGCGTGGACGAGGCCGCGGCACGCGAGCAGATCGCCTCGGAGATTCGCGCCGCGATCGAGACGGCCCGACGCGTCGGCGCCAAGCGCCTGGCGGTGCTCGGCGGCGCCGATCCGCAGCGGCCGCTGGCGCAGCAGCATGCGGCCTTCGCGCAGAACCTGCGCTTCGCCGCCGACCTGGCTGCCCGCGCCGGCATGGTGCTGTGTCTGGAGACCTTGAGCCGCACGAGCGTGCCGGACATGCTGTTGCAGCACATCGACGATGCGCATGCGCTGGTCAAGGCGGTCGACCATCCTGCGGTGCGCCTGGTCTTCGACACCTCGCACGTGCAGATCATGGATGGCGAGCTGCTGGTTCGCCTCGAACAGGTCTGGGATGCGGTCGAGATCGTCCAGCTCGCCGACCATCCGGGCCGGCTGGAGCCCGGCAGCGGCGAGATCGACTTCGAAGGCATCCTGCGGCTCTTGCACGGCAAGGGCTATCAGGGCCTGGTCGAGCTCGAGCACGGCTGGGCTCAGCCCGGCCTTGCGGCGGAGCAGCAGGGGATCGAGACGCTCGCGCGTCTCGATCGTGCCGCTTCCGAAGGATCTCAGGCCGCGAGGGCCGCCACGTCCTGATTGGCCGCCTGGCCGGTGACCGCGGCGATGTCGGCGCGTGCGGCGCTCAGTGCGGCCGCCTTCGGCGCGTCGCCCATCGCCAGGCCTTCGGCACGCACGAAGCGAACGTCGGTGATGCCGAAGAAGCCGAAGACCACCTTCAGGTAGCTTTCCTGGTGTTCCATCGCCTGACCGCCTTCGCTGGTCGAGTAGACGCCGCCGCGCGTCGAGGCCACGATCACCGTCTTGCCGCCGGCCAGGCCGACCGGGCCCTTGTCGGTGTAGGTGAAGGTGCGGCCAGCTTGCCCCAGGCGGTCGATCCAGGCCTTGAGCTGGGTCGGCACCGAGAAGTTATAGAGCGGTGCGCCGATGACGATCACGTCGGCCGCCAGGAACTGGCTCACCAGTCGCTCGGAGACGGCGTTTTCATGGCGCTGGGCTTCCGTGGGCTCGGCTTGGGCGCCGATCTTGATGCCGAGTGCATCGGCATTGAAATGGTTGGGCGCATCGACCGCGAGGTCGAGGTAGTCGACGGTCGTGTTCGGATGGGTCTTTCGCCATTCGGCCACCGCTTCGGCAGTGAGTTGGCGGGACACGGAATTCGTACCCAGGACGCTGGAATCGACGTGCAGCAGTTTCATGATCTATCGCTCTCTTTCGATGTTGGCGCCGGCACGGAGCGGTCGGCATGGAGGATAGTCTATTTATGAGTCGATTGATTGATAAGTCGGCAAAATTCACACACATCGTCCTGTGGGTAGGACAATAAGCGCCATGCAAGACCTCAACGACATGGTTTTCTTTGCCGAAGTGGCCGAGCGCGGCGGCTTTGCGGCCGCAGGCCGGGCACTCGGCATACCGAAATCGCGGCTGTCGCGCCGCGTGGCGGATCTCGAGGCGCGCTTGGGCGTGCAGCTGCTCCAGCGCAGCACGCGGCGGCTCTCGCTGACGCCGGCCGGCGAGCTCTACCTGCGGCACAGCATCGCGATGCGCGACGCCGCCGAGGCGGCGGCCGAGGCCATCGCGCAGGTACAGACCGAGCCGCGCGGCACGGTGCGCCTCAGCTGCCCGGTCACGATGGCGCACAGCGGGGTGGGCCCGCTGCTGCCGCTCTTCATGAAGCGCTATCCGGCGGTGCGCGTCGAGATGCGCGTGCTGAACCGGCCGGTCGATCCGGTCGAGGAGGGCGTCGATCTGGCGCTGCGCGTGCGCCCTCAGATCGAAGACAGCGCCACGCTGGTCGCGAAGACTTTCGGCATCAGCCGGGGCATCCTGGTCGCAAGCCCGGACCTGCTGCGCCGCCAGGGCCCGGTGCAGACGCCAGACGATCTATCGAAGCTCGACACCGTCGCGATGTCGGTCAGCGACGGGCGCAACAGCTGGCGGCTCGAAGGCCCCGGCGGCGAGGTGGTGGTGCATTCTCACGCGCCGCGCTACGTCGCCGATGACCTGCTGACGCTCACCTTCGCGGTGGTGCAGGGCATCGGCGCATCGCTTCTGCCCGATTACATGTGCCGCGGCGATCTGAAGGCCGGGCGCATGACGGAGGTGCTGCCGGGCTGGGGACCGGCGCCGGCCATCTCGCACGCCGTGTTCCCGGCACGACGTGCGCTGGTCCCGGCGGTCAGGCGCCTGATCGACTTTCTGGCCGAAAACCTGAACGCCGACGAGCCGCACGACATGGCCGGTTGAGTTTCCTTATGCGTCATATGCCATATAGAAACAAATAGATATTCGTTTGCCATCGAAGCAATGCTTCGCAGAATCGGCGGTTCCCATCCCTTCACGGAACGACCATGGCAACCCTGCGACTCGGCGATACGGCCCCCAACTTCACGCAAGACTCCAGTGAAGGAGCGATCGATTTCTACCAGTGGGCCGGCGATTCGTGGGTCGTGTTGTTCTCGCACCCGGCCGATTTCACGCCCGTCTGCACCACGGAACTGGGCAAGACCGCGGCCTTGTCGGGCGAGTTCGCCCAACGCGGCGTCAAGCCGATCGCGATCAGCGTCGACCCGGTCGACAAGCACAAGCAGTGGATCGGCGACATCAACGACACGCAGAACACCACCGTCAACTTCCCGATCCTGGCCGATGCCGATCGCAAGGTGGCCGACCTCTACGACCTGATCCATCCGAACGCCTCGGCCACGGCGACCGTGCGCAGCGTGTTCATCATCGATCCGAAGAAGGCGATCCGCACTACCATCACCTATCCGGCGAGCACCGGCCGCAACTTCGACGAGATCCTGCGCGTGATCGATTCGCTGCAGCTCACCGACAGCCACAAGGTCGCGACGCCCGCGAACTGGCGCGACGGCGACGACGTGGTGATCATCCCCAGCCTGCAGGACCCGGCGGAGATCGCCGAGCGCTTCCCGAAGGGCTACAAGGCCGTGCGGCCCTACCTGCGCCTGACGCCGCAGCCCAACAGATAAACGCTGCGTGACGAAACCGACCATCGTCATCGTTCCCGGCTGGCGCGACTCCGGCCCGGGCCACTGGCAGAGCCTGTGGGCGGAGCGCATGCAGGGCGCGGTGCGGGTGGTGCAGGACGACTGGATCACGCCGAGCCGCCAGGCCTGGGTGAACGCGCTCGAGAAGCTGGTGCTGGAGAGCCCGGGCCCGGTGGTGATTGCTGCGCACAGCCTCGGCTGCATCGCCACGGCGCACCTGTCCGACGCAGCAGCTTCGCGCATCAGCGGTGCCTTGCTGGTGGCCCCGGCCGACCCGGAGCGCCGCGCCGTGCTGTCGGATTTCGCGCCCGTACCCTATGCCAAGCTGCCCTACCGCAGCATCCTGGTGGCCAGCAGCAACGACCCGTATTGCCCAGTGCGCCTGGCCGGCGCCTATGCCCGTGCCTGGGGCAGCGAATTCGTTCGCATGCAGAATGCCGGCCACATCAACATCGATTCGGGGCATGGCGACTGGCCTTTGGGCCTGGCGCTGCTCCAATCGCTGACGGACGAACCCGCGGCCCTGATGGCCGGTCGTCGCAATTTCGAACCACTGGCAACCCTATGACTTCCAGAACCATCCAGACGATCCTCGGCACACTGCTGCTCGCCGCCGGCAGCGCGGCCTCGGCCCAGACGCTGCTCAACGTTTCCTACGACGTGGCGCGCGAGTTCTACAAGGACTACAACGCGGCCTTCGTGGCGAACTACAAGAAGACCACGGGCAAGGACGTCAAGATCGACCAGTCGCACGCCGGCTCCAGCGCCCAGGCGCGCGCCGTGGCCGACGGCCTGGAAGCCGACGTGGTGACGATGAACACCACCACCGACATCGAGTTCCTGGCCAACGCGGGTGCGGTGGCCAAGGACTGGGCCAAGCGCTTTCCGAACAACGCGGCGCCGACCACCTCGACCATGCTGTTCCTGACGCGCAACGGCAATCCGAAGGGCATCAAGGACTGGGACGACCTGGTCAAGCCCGGCGTGCAGGTCGTGGTCGTGAACCCGAAAACCGGCGGCAACGGCCGCTACGCCTACCTCGCAGCCTGGGGCTATGTGAAGAAGAAGGGCGGCAGCGATGCGCAGGCGGCGGAGTTCGTCGGCAAGCTGTTCAAGAACGTGCCGATCCTGGCGCGCGGCGGCCGCGATGCGACCACCGCCTTCCTGCAGCGCAACATCGGCGACGTGCTGATCACCTTCGAATCGGAAGTGGTGTCCATCGACCGCGAGTTCGGCGCCGGCAAGGTCGATGCGGTGTACCCGTCGATCAGCATCCTGGCGGAGAACCCGGTGGCGGTGGTCGAGCGCACAGTCGCGAAGAAGGGCACCGGCGAACTCGCCAAGGCCTACCTCGACTACCTCTACTCCGACGAAGCGCAAGAGATCGCGGCCAAGCATGCGCTGCGCCCGCGCTCGGAGGCGGTGCTCAAGAAATACGCCGCGACCTTCAAGCCGCTGCAGCTCTTCAGCGTGCAGGAACTGTTCGGCAGCCTCAGCGAAGCGCAGAAAGTGCACTTCAATGATGGCGGGCAGTTCGACAAGCTCTACACGCCCGGCGTCAAGTAAATGAGCGGGGCCATCTCTTCGGCGCTGCCGTCCGCGGCGGCGCCGCTTGCGCGTGCGGGGAACACCGGCGTCTCCCGCCGCGTGCTGCCGGGCTTTCACATCACGCTCGGCTTCTCCATCCTGTACCTGAGCCTGATCGTCCTGATCCCGCTGTCGGCGCTGGTGTTCAAGACCTTCACGCTGAGCTGGGACCAGTTCTGGGTGGCGGTCACCGCGCCGCGCGTCATGGCCTCGTACCGGCTGACCTTCGGCGCTTCGCTGATCGCGGCGCTGGTCAACCTCGTATTCGGCCTGCTCGTGGCCTGGGTGCTGGTGCGCTACAAGTTTCCGGGCAAGCGCATCGTCGACGCGCTGGTCGACTTGCCCTTCGCACTGCCCACCGCCGTCGCCGGCATCTCGCTGACCGCGCTGCTGGCCGGCAACGGCTGGATCGGCCAGTTCCTCGAGCCGTGGGGCATCAAGCTGGCCTTCACGCCGGCCGGCATCGTCATCGCGCTGATCTTCATCGGGCTGCCCTTCGTGGTGCGCACGGTGCAGCCGGTGCTCGAAGACACCGAGAAAGAACTCGAAGAAGCCGCGACCAGCCTCGGCGCGACGCGGCTGCAGACCTTCACCAGGGTGATCCTGCCCTCCATCACGCCGGCGCTGCTGACCGGCTTCGCGATGGCCTTCGCGCGCGCGATCGGCGAATACGGCTCGGTGATTTTCATCGCCGGCAACATGCCGATGATTTCGGAGATCACGCCGCTGATCATCATCGGCAAGCTCGAGCAGTACGACTACGCGGGCGCCACTGCGGTCGCGCTGGTGATGCTGGTGATCTCGTTCCTGCTGCTGCTGGTCATCAACGGGCTGCAGGCCTGGCAGCGCCGGCGTGCGGGAGCCTCATCGTGAGCGCGCCTTCCAGAACGGTGCGCCGCGCACAGGCCGGCACCACCGAATCGCCCTGGGTGCGCTGGACGCTGATCGGCCTGGCGCTGGCCTTCATGCTCCTGTTTCTCGTGCTGCCGCTCGCCGCGGTGGCGACCGAGGCGCTGCGCAAGGGCCTCAACGCGTACATCGAAGCGCTCAAGGAGCCCGACGCCTGGAGCGCGATCCGCCTCACGCTGATCACGGCCGCGATCGCGGTGCCGATGAACCTCGTCTTCGGCGTGGCCGCGGCGTGGGCCATCGCCAAGTTCGAGTTCCGGGGCAAGGCCTTCCTCACCACGCTGGTCGATCTGCCCTTCGCAGTGTCGCCGGTGGTGGCGGGCCTGATCTACGTGCTGGTGTTCGGCGCGCAGGGCTGGTTCGGGCCCTGGCTCGCGGCGCACGACATCAAGATCATCTTCGCGGTGCCGGGCATCGTGCTGGCCACGGTGTTCGTGACCTTCCCCTTCATCGCGCGCGAACTGATTCCGCTGATGCAGGCGCAGGGCACCGAGGAAGAGCAGGCCGCGATCGTGCTCGGCGCGACGGGCTGGCAGACCTTCTGGCGCGTGACCCTGCCCAACATCAAGTGGGGCCTCCTGTACGGCGTGATCCTCTGCAACGCGCGCGCCATGGGCGAGTTCGGCGCGGTGTCGGTGGTGTCCGGCCACATCCGTGGTCAAACCAACACCATGCCGCTGCACGTCGAAGTGCTCTACAACGAATACCAGTCGGTCGCCGCCTTCGCGGTGGCCTCGCTGCTGGCCATCCTGGCGCTGGTCACGCTGGTGATCAAGTCGGTCATCGAATGGCGCCACGAACGCGAAATGAAGGCGATTGCCGAACTGCCGCCGGAGCGGCCGCAACCGGCGGCGCTCGCCTGAGGAGAAAAGATCATGAGCATTGAAATCCGCAAGGTCAGCAAACGCTTCGGCGACTTCCACGCGCTGCGCGACGTGAGCCTCGACGTCGAATCGGGCGAACTCGTGGCCCTGCTCGGCCCCTCGGGCTGCGGCAAGACCACCTTGCTGCGCATCATCGCGGGGCTGGAGACGGCCGACACCGGCAGCATCCTCTTCGCCGGCGAAGACACGACCGACGTGCACGTGCGCGAACGCCAGGTGGGCTTCGTGTTCCAGCACTACGCGCTGTTCCGCCACATGACGGTGTTCGAGAACGTGGCCTTCGGCCTGCGCGTCAAGCCGCGCAGCCTGCGTCCGAGCGAGGCGCAGATCAAGACCAAGGTGCACGACCTGCTCAAGCTGGTGCAGCTCGACTGGCTGGCCGACCGCTACCCGTCGCAGCTTTCGGGCGGCCAGCGCCAACGCATCGCGCTGGCCCGCGCGCTCGCGGTGGAGCCCAAGGTGCTGCTGCTCGACGAACCCTTCGGCGCGCTCGATGCCAAGGTGCGCAAGGAGCTGCGCCGCTGGCTGCGCCGGCTGCACGACGAGCTGCATGTCACCAGCATCTTCGTCACCCACGACCAGGAGGAAGCGCTCGAAGTGGCCGACCGCGTGGTGTTGATGAACAGCGGCCGCGTCGAGCAGGTCGGATCGCCGCAGGACGTGTGGGACCACCCGGCGAGCCCCTTCGTCTACGGCTTTCTCGGCGACGTGAACCTGTTCCACGGCCGCGCGCACGAGGGCGAGGTGCATGTCGAAGGCATCCGCATCGATTCGCCCGAGCACCGCGAGCTGCGCAACGGCAAGGCGCTGGCCTACGTGCGGCCGCACGACCTCGACATCGAACGCTATTCCCCGGGCGCCACCGGCATCGTCGCGACCTTGACCCGCGCGATCGTCGTCGGTCCGATCGCGCGGCTGGAACTCGAGCCGGTTGAATCGAATCCAGACAATCCTGGCTCCGGAACCATCATCGAGGCGCAACTCCCTGCGCAACAGTTCCGGGACCTGGCCCTTGCGGAAGGCGACACCGTCGTCGCCAGGCCGCGCAAGGCCAGGGTATTTGTCGAAGATTGGGTTTCTCCGTGATCGATTGGTATTTCGGCGCGCCGCGCCGTGCACTCGCGCTGATCTGCGCCGCCTGCGTGGCGATGCTCGCCTTCGGGCTCTACCTTCAGCACGTGGTCGGCCTCGAGCCTTGCCCAATGTGCATCGTGCAGCGTTATGCACTGGTGCTGGTCGCGGTCTTCGCCGGGCTGGCGGCCGCCAGCCGCAGCAGGGGCCCGCAGTTGACGGGCGCGCTGCTGGCGCTGGTGATGGCGGTGGGCGGCGCCTACACGGCCGCGCGCCAGAGCTGGCTGCAATGGCATCCGCCGGAAGTCGTCTCCTGCGGGCGCGACCTCTACGGGATGATCGAGACCTTCCCGCTCAAGCGCGCGCTGCCGATGATCTTTCGCGGCGGCGGGGACTGCACGCAGATCGACTGGACCTTCCTGGGCCTGTCGATCGCGAACTGGTCCTTCATCGCCTTCACGGTCTTCGGGCTTCTGTTCCTGGTGCTGCTGTTTCGCCGCGCCGCTCAGAGCGGCAGCGTGTCGAAGGCTGCGTAAGAGGTTGCCAGCCAGCTCTTGACGCGCTGGCGCTCCAGCAGTCCGAGCGCGTGCTGGCCGTCGCGGTCGTTGACCGCCTTCCAGAAGCTGGTGTTGCGAGCATCGATCTTGCGCATGCTGGCATCGTGCAATCGAGGCAGCGCGATGACGCGGGCGCCGTTCGCGGTCGCCTTGCTGAGCGACTGCGAACCGAGCAGCAGGCCGAAGTCGTTGCCGCGACCGTAGTTCTGCACCACGATGTAGTTCGGCCGGTCGCCGAAGGTGTCGACCAGCGTGCCGAGCAGGTCGCTCGAATCCTTGCCGTCGTCGAGCACATGCCAGAAGTTGACGGCCACGCCGAGCTCGGCGAACACGTCGAAAAGGTCGGATTCCTTGATCCAGCGCGACAAGGGCGCCAGCGTCTGCGCCGCGAGGTCGACGATCACGCTCTGCTGCGGATTCGTCTCGAAGCCGTTCACGACCGTGTCCAGGCCTTCGTAGCTGTCCACCACCACCGGCGAGGCGAAGCCTTCATAGAAGCGGGTGAAGGAGCTGTGCGAGCGGTCGGTGTCGAAGCCGACGAAGGGCCGGCTGTGATCGATGAAGTACTGCGCCAGAACCCGCGCCGTGACCGATTTGCCGACACCGCCCTTTTCGCCGCCGATGAAGTTGATGGAGCTCATGAAGTTCCTGGAAAAGAGTGGGATGGAGAAGTGCGACGCATTCTAGGTGCCGCGTCGCGCCAATCCCTGTAAAAAAGCGTGTGCTCCGCCGCACCACGCGCCCTATCTCTGGACCAGCGAGAAGAACGGAACGAGGCTGCCGAGAAACCAGTTCTGGCTGAAGTCGAGCGCGGCGCGGCGGTACTTCTCGTCGGCCTGCGCGGCCATCAGGTCGAGCCGCGCGACCACCTTGGAGAGTTCGCGATCGACCACGAGGTTGCGCCCGCGCTCGCTGATCTCGGTGGCCAGCAGCAGCGGCTGGCCCTCGGGGGTCGTCTTGGAGCTGACCAGCCACAGCGAAATCTCGATGTTGCGTGCCGCGCGGTAGCTGTTTTCCGCATTCACCCCGTCCAGCATGCTCTGCTCCCAGGTACCGCCGTTGGCCTGTTTGAGCATCGATGCCCAACCGACCGCCAGCGCCGCCACGCGATCGCCTTCGTAGGCCTTGGGCCGGGTTTCGAAGGCCAGCCGGATCGCATCGATGCCGGTGGCGCCGCGCAGATCGGGCAGAGGGGTCTCGTGGGTGATCGCGTCCCAGGTGCGCTGGATCGCGTCTTCTGCGCTGGTGGCCCACTTGCGCCATTCGCGCGGGTTGCGGCGGTACAGCGACAGCTGCACGCGCCGGATCGACTGCAGGTTGTCGCGCAGCGCCAGGTTGGCGATGCGGTTGGCACTGGATTGCAGCCACTCGTTGCCGGCATAAGGCTCGGCGCGCTCGGTGGTGGTGCAGGCCGCAAGACCCAGCGTTGCCGCCATGCCGCTCAGCAGCAGGACGCGGCGCCCGAGGCGCGGGGAAACGGGGGATTCGCACATGGCTCGCACGTTATCATCGTCGCCTCGGGTGGCGGCCGGTCCTCGAGCTTCGGGCCGGCGAAATTTCCTTGCAAATCAACACCTTGGCAAAAAACCAGGCTTAAGGCCGACCAGTCGTGCGTCTCAATTCCATCAAGCTCTCCGGCTTCAAGTCCTTCGCCGAACCCACCAACTTCCTGCTGCCCGGCCAACTGGTGGGTGTGGTCGGCCCCAATGGCTGCGGCAAGTCCAACATCATGGATGCGGTGCGCTGGGTGCTCGGCGAATCGCGCGCCTCCGAACTGCGCGGCGAGTCCATGCAGGACGTGATCTTCAACGGCACCACCACGCGCAAGCAGGCCAGCCGTTCGAGCGTGGAACTGGTGTTCGACAACGCCGACCACCGGGCCGGCGGCCAGTGGGCGCAGTTCACCGAGATCGCGGTCAAGCGGGTGCTGACGCGCGACGGCAACTCCAGCTACTACATCAACAACCAGCCGGTGCGCCGGCGCGACGTGCAGGACGTGTTCCTCGGCACCGGCCTCGGTCCGCGCGCCTACGCGATCATCGGGCAGGGCACGATCAGCCGGATCATCGAATCCAAGCCCGAGGAACTGCGCCTGTTCCTCGAAGAAGCCGCCGGCGTTTCCAAGTACAAGGAGCGCCGCCGCGAGACCGAGAACCGGCTCGGCGACACGCGCGAGAACCTCACGCGGGTCGAAGACATCCTGCGTGAACTCAACAGCAACCTCGAGAAGCTCGAGAAGCAGGCCGAGGTCGCCGCGCGCTACAACACGCTGTCGGGCGATGCCACGCGCAAGCAGCACCAGCTCTGGTTCCTGAAGCGCACCGAAAGCGAAGCGGACCAGGGCAAGGTCAAGGCCGATGCCGAGAAAGCCATCAACGACCTCGAGTCGCGCATGGCCGATCTGCGCCACATCGAGGCCGAGCTCGAAACCGTGCGCCAGGCGCACTATGCGGCCGGCGACCAGGTCAACCAGGCGCAGGGCAAGCTGTACGAGGCCAGTGCCGAGGTCGGCCGCCTCGAAGGCGAGATCCGCTTCGTGGTCGAGGGCCGCCAGCGCGTGGAACAGCGCCTGGTGCAGCTGAGCGAGCAGATCGCGCAATGGAACACGCGCCGCGAGGATGCTGAAGCCGAGATCGAAACTCTGGCCGGCCAGGGCGTGAACGCCGAGGAGCAGGCCGAGCTGCTGGCCGCGCAGCTCGAAGAGCACGACGCCCGCATGCCCGGCCTCGAAGAGGCGCAGCAGCGCGCGCAGGACGAAGCCAACGCGCAGCGCGCCAGCGTCGTGCAGGTGCAGCAGCAGATCCAGGTGCTGGCCGCCGACCAGCGCAACATCGAAGAGCAAAGCCGCCAGCTCACGCAGCGCGCCGAACGCCTGCGCACCGACCAGAACGCGCTCACCGCGCCCGACGAGGCGCGCCTGCGCGACATGCAGGAGCAACTGGCCGCCGCGCAGGAAGTGTCGAGCGAAGCCGACGCGCGCCTGCACGAGCTGCAGGAAGCCGTTCCGCAACTCGACGACGACCGCCGCGGGCGCCAGCAGGCCGTCAACGCCGAAGGCGCGCGCCATGCCGAGTTGTCGGCGCGGCTCGAAGCGCTGAAGGCGCTGCAGGAAAAGGTCAAGACCGACGGCAAGCTCGCACCCTGGCTCGCGAAGCACGGCCTCGAAGGCCTGCAGGGCCTCTGGAGCCGCATCCACATCGAGCAGGGCTGGGAGAGCGCGCTCGAAGCGGCGCTGCGCGAGCGCCTCGGCGCCCTCGAAGTCAGCCGGCTCGACATGGTCCGCGCCTTCGGCAGCGATGCGCCGCCGGCCAAGCTGGCCTTCTACAGCCCGCCCGCCGCCGGCGCGCCGCAGGGCCAGAGCGCATTGCCGCGCCTTTCGGACCTGCTGCGCTTGAGCGATGCGGGCCAGCAGGCGCTGCTGGCCGACTGGCTGCACGGCTGCTTCACGGCGCCGACGCTCGAAGAGGCGCTGGCGCAGCGCGACAAGCTCCAGCCCGGCGAGGCCATCTACGTCCAGAGCGGCCACGCGGTCACGGCGCACAGCGTGAGCTTCTACGCCCAGGATTCCGAGCAGGCCGGCCTGCTGGCGCGCCAGCAGGAGATGGAGAACCTCGATCGCCAGCTGCGTGCCCAGACGCTGATCGCCGAAGAGGCGCGCACCGCGCTGGCGCGCGCCGAGGCTGCGTACGGCGACGCGGCCTCGCGGCTGGTGACGGCGCGCCGCGAAGCGGCCGAGACGCAGTCGCGCGCGCACGAACTGCAGGTCGAGACGCTGCGGCTTTCGCAGCTTGCAGAGCAGACGCGCGCGCGCAGCGAACAGCTTTCCAACGATCTCGGCGAGGTCGAGGCCCAGCTCGAGGAGCTGCAGGAAAAGCGTGTCGCCGCCGAGTCGCGCTTCGAAGAACTCGACATGCAGCTTGCCGACAGCCAGGAGCGCCATGCACAGCTCGACGAGCGCGTGATCGAGGCCGGCCGCGCGCTCGGCGCAAGCCGCGAGCAGCACCGCAGCCTGGAGCGCCAGGCCCAGGAAGCGACCTTTGCCCAGCGCACGCTCGAAGCGCGCCGCGGCGAGCTGAATCGCGCCATCGAAACGGCGACGCAGCAGAACGTCTCGCTGGCGGAAGAAGACGAGCGCGCCCGCGCCGAACTGGGGCGCCTGTCCGACGCGGCAGCGCGGGCCGGCCTGCAGGATGCGCTGGCGCTCAAGCTTGAGCGCGAGACCGCGCTCGGCGCCTCGCGCAGCCAGTACGACGACCTGACCATGAAGCTGCGCGCCAGCGACGAACGCCGGCTGCAGCTCGAACGCGAGCTCGACCCGCTGCGCCAGCGCATCACCGAGTTCCAGCTCAAGGAGCAGGCCGCGCGACTGGGCTTCGAGCAGTACCAGCAGCTGCTGACCGATGCCGAGGCCGATCTCGAAGCGATCGCGCTGTCGATCGAAACCGACAAGGTGCGGCTCACCGGCCTGCAAGGCGAGATCGACCGCCTCAACCGCGAAGTGGCCTCGCTCGGCGCGGTCAACCTCGCGGCGCTCGATGAGCTCGCGGTGGCCAGCGAACGCAAGACCTTCCTCGATGCGCAGTCGGCCGACCTGAACGAGGCCATCGGCACGCTCGAAGACGCGATCCGCAAGATCGACGCCGAAACGCGCGAATTGCTCGGCGGCACCTTCAAGATCGTCAACGAGCACTTCAGCCGCATGTTCCCGGAGCTTTTCGGCGGCGGCACGGCGCGACTGATGATGACCGGCGACGAGATCCTCGACTCCGGCGTGCAGGTGATGGCGCAGCCGCCCGGCAAGAAGAACCAGACCATCCACCTGCTGTCGGGCGGCGAGAAGGCGCTCACGGCCATTGCGCTGGTGTTCGCGATCTTCCAGCTCAACCCCGCGCCTTTCTGTCTCCTGGACGAAGTGGATGCGCCGCTGGACGACGCCAACACCGAGCGCTATGCCAAGCTCGTGACCACGATGAGCCGGGAGACCCAGTTCCTCTTCATCAGCCACAACAAGATCGCGATGGAGATGGCCGAGCAACTGATCGGCGTGACCATGCAGGAGCAGGGCGTTTCGCGCATCGTGGCCGTCGACATGGAATCCGCCGTGTCGATGGTCCAGGCAGCCTAGGCATGCCGCGTCGATGAGCAGCCTCACCGTCGCCCTCGCCATCCTCGGCGGCCTCGTGCTGGCTGCTGTGATCGGCTACAACGCCTGGATGTCGCGCCGCAACGCGCCGCGGCAGCCCGATGCGCAGGACGGCCAGCCGCCCGAAACCGCGGCCGCGCCGTTGACGCGCGATGAAGAGCCCGTGCTCCACATCGATCCGCACCAGCCGCTCGGCAGCGAGCGCCACCAGCCACTGTTCGACCCCGCCCTGCCGGCGCCCAGCGCGCTGCCGATTCCCACGGCCGAACGCCGCGGCGGCCTCGATCCGCTGATCGACGTGATCGCGCCGATCTCGCTCGACGGCCTGGCCTCCGGCGACGCGGCGATCGCGGCCATGCCCGCCACGCGGCGCGCCGGCAGCAAGCCGGTCGCGATCGAAGGCCTCAACGAGCACACGGGCGAATGGGAGCCGGCCGCGCCCGGCCAGCGCTACGGCGCCTTCCAGGCTGGGGTGCAGATGGCCAACCGCACCGGCGCGCTCAACGAGATCGAGTACTCCGAATTCGTCGTCAAGGCACAGGCCTTCGCCGATGCGGTGAACGGTGCGCCCGAGTTTCCGGAGATGCTGGACGAAGTGGCACGCGCGCGCGAGCTAGACCAGTTCGCGAGCACGCACGATGCGCAGCTGGGCTTCGTGCTGCGCGCGCTGCACGCGGCGTGGAGTCCCGGCTACGTGCAGCAGAACGCGGCGCGGCTGGGCTTCGTGGCCGGCATCATTCCGGGCCGCATGGTGCTGCCCGCGAGCGAGCTGGGCTTGCCGCCGATCCTCGGCCTGTCCTTCGACACCCAGGCGGCGCTGGCCGACGACCCGGCGCAGTCGGCCATCCGCGAGCTCACGCTGAGCCTCGACGTGCCCCAGGTCGACCGTTCCGAGCGGCCCTTCCAGCGCATGCGCGAAGCCGCCGCCACGCTGGCGCGCGAGATGGACGGCATCGTGACCGACAGCGACGGACAACTCTTGCGCGACGACACCATGGACGCGATCGGGGCCGACCTCGAGCAGCTCTACGACACGCTCGATACGCGGGACCTTTCGGCCGGCTCGCCATTGGCCCGCAGGCTTTTCAGCTAAACGCCTTCCGGAGAACCGCATGACCACGCGCGAAGAAGCAGCTCGCGAAGCCGCCGCACTGGGGGAGCAGCTGCGCCGCCACGCCCATCTGTACTACGTGCTCGACACGCCCGAGCTGCCGGACGCCGAATACGACAAGCTGTTCCAGCGGCTGCAGGCCCTGGAAGCCGAGTACCCGGATCTGCGCACGCCCGACTCGCCGACGCAGCGCGTGGGCGGCAAGGCGCTCGAAGGTTTCGCCAAGGTGCGCCACAAGGTGCCGATGCTGTCGATCCGCACCGAGACCGACATCACGCCCGCCGGCGCCAGTGCCTTCGACGCGCGCGTGCGCAAGGAGCTGGGCCTGGCCGAGGACGGCCCCCAGGTCGAGTACGTCTGCGAGCTCAAGTTCGATGGATTGGCGATCAACCTGCGCTACGAGCAGGGCGTGCTGGTGCAGGCCACGACCCGCGGCGATGGCGAGATCGGCGAGGACGTCACGCAGAGCATTCGTACGGTGCAGCAGATTCCCTTGCGCCTGCATGGCGACGCTCCGCCGGTGGTCGAGGTGCGCGGCGAGGTCTACATGCGTCGCGACGATTTCGAGGCGCTCAACGAGCGCCAGCGCGAGAAGATCGCGGCCGGGCAGAAGAACGAAAAGGTGTTCGTGAATCCGCGCAACGCCGCAGCAGGCGCCGTGCGCCAGCTCGATCCGGCGATCGCGGCGAACCGGCCGCTGAGCTTCTTCGCCTATGGCCTCGGAGAGGTCACGCCGCCGGAGCAGGGCGGGCCCGCCTGTGCCACCCAGTTCGACTGGCTGCAGCAGTTCCATGCCTGGGGCTTCCCGGTCGCGTCGCAGACGCAGCGCGCCCGCGGCGCGATCGAGCTGATCGCATTCCACGAGGCGACCGGCCGCCTGCGCGATGCGCTGCCCTACGACATCGACGGCGTGGTCTACAAGGTCGACAGCCTCGAACTGCAGCGCCAGCTCGGCTTCGTGTCGCGCGAGCCGCGCTGGGCGGTGGCCCACAAGTACCCGGCGCAGGAACAGCTGACCGAGGTGCTCGGCATCGAGGTGCAGGTCGGCCGCACCGGCAAGCTCACGCCGGTGGCCAAGCTGGCGCCGGTGTTCGTGGGCGGCGTCACCGTGACCAACGCCACGCTGCACAACGAAGACGAAGCGCGGCGCAAGGATGTGCGGGTGGGCGACACCGTCATCGTGCGACGTGCCGGCGACGTGATTCCCGAGGTGGTCGGCGTGCTGCCCGAAAGCGCGGCCCGGCCCGCGGATCAGCGGGGCCCGGTGTTCACCATGCCTCGCAAGTGCCCGGTCTGCGGCTCCGACGCATTGCGCGAAGAGGACGAGGTCGACTACCGCTGCGCCGGCGGGCTGTTCTGCGGCGCGCAGCGCAAGGAGGCCATCCTGCATTTCGCGGCGCGGCGCGCGCTCGACATCGAAGGCCTGGGCGACAAGCTCGTCGAGCAGCTGGTGGACGCGAACCTGATCCGCACGCTGCCCGATCTCTACAAGCTCGGCTTCACCACGCTGGCCGGCCTGGAGCGCATGGCCGACAAGTCGGCGAAGAACCTGGTCGACGCGCTGGAGGCCTCGAAGAAGACCACGCTGCCGCGCTTCCTGTTCGGACTCGGCATCCGGCACATCGGCGAAAGCACCGCTAAGGATCTGGCCAAGCACTTCGGCAAGCTCGACGCGATCATGGATGCGAGCGAAGAGCAACTGCTCGAAGTCAACGATGTCGGCCCGGTGGTGGCGACCAGCTTGCGCACCTTCTTCGATCAGCCGCACAACCGCGAAGTGGTCGAGCAGCTGCGCGCCTGCGGCGTGAGCTGGGAAGAGGGCGAACCGGCCGCGCGCGCGCCCAAGCCGCTCGCGGGCAAGACCTTCGTGATCACCGGCACTCTTCCTACGCTCAGCCGCGACGAGGCCAAGGACAAACTGGAGGCAGCCGGCGCCAAGGTGGCCGGGTCCGTGAGCAAGAAGACCGACTATGTCGTGGCCGGCACCGAAGCGGGCAGCAAGCTCGACAAGGCGCGCGATCTCGGCGTGGCCGTGATCGACGAAGCGCAGATGCTGGAAATCCTGGAGAAGGGCGTCTGAGAGCAGCGGGCTTTACCCGGCGTTACGCTGTCTTCACACAAGCGCAGTCAACAGCGCCTACAACCGGACGTTGAACTAGGTGCCGACCAGGAGTCCATCATGAACAGAATTCGTCTACTCGGAACTTGCCTCGCCATCGGCGGCGGCGTCGTACTCAGCGGCTGCGTCGCCTACCCGGCGGGTACCTATGGGGGGTACTCCGGCGGCTACTCCGAGCCCTACTATGCGGATCCGGGGCCGGTGGTCGTGCAGCCCAACGTGTACATCGACGGCACCTACTACGCCCGCCCACGCGCTCCCTACTACGGACGTCCGGGTTACTACGGCCCGCGTCCAGGCTATCCGCACCCCGGCTACGGGCCGCGCCCCGGCTACGGACCGCGCCCGGGCAATTTCCCGCGTGCGCCCGGGGTCGGCGCGCTGCCGCGGCCGCCGGTGGGCGAGGCGCCCCTGGCAGGGTCGGTCATGCGTCCGCCTCCCGGCGCAACCCGGCGGGAACCCGCTCTGGGCGATCGGCCCTGAGCGGCGGCGTCATACGCAGGCCATGGCGATAATCTCGCCATGGCCATCCGCGAAATCCTCAAGATGGGCGACCCAAGGCTGCTGCGCGTCGCGCAGCCGGTCGCCGCTTTCGACACCGACGAGCTGCACCTGCTGGTGCGCGACATGTTCGAGACCATGCATGCCGTCAGCGGCGCCGGGCTCGCGGCGCCGCAGATCGGCGTCGATCAGCAGCTTGTCATCTTCGGTACCGACACCCTCAATCCCCGCTACCCCGATGCACCGATCGTTCCGCGCACGGTGCTGCTCAACCCCGTCATCACGCCGATCGGCGACGAGGAGGAAGAAGGCTGGGAAGGCTGTCTTTCGGTGCCGGGCCTGCGCGGCGTGGTGCCGCGCTTCGCCAACATCCGCTACACCGGCTTCGACCCTTACGGCGACCCCATCGATCGCGCCGTGAGCGGCTTTCATGCGCGCGTGGTGCAGCACGAGGTGGATCACCTGCTGGGCAAGCTCTATCCGATGCGGGTGCGCGATTTCTCGCGCTTCGGCTACACCGAGGTCCTGTTTCCAGGACTCGATGCGGCCGAGGACGATTAGTTGTACTTGCCGCTCGTTCCGCCCACGCTGAAGCGCCCGGCGCCCAGAAAGGCCACCGCCAGCGCGCTGAACAGGTACATGCCTTGCAGTTCGAGCTCCCAGCCGCCTTGCTTGTTGAGCATGCCGAGCTGCTTGCTGTGCACCAGCCAGATCGCCACCAGCATGTTGATCACCGTGATCCATGCCGCCGGCCGCGTATAGAGGCCGATGATCAGCAGCACCGGCGCGACGATCTCGCCGATATAGACCAGGTAGGCCAGCGCGCCCGGCAGCCCGTGCGAGGCCAGCATGCTGGACACGAAGCCCACGCCGCCGCCGATCTTGGCGATGCCGTGGAGCAGGATCAGGATGCCCAGCGCCAGGCGCAGAACGAGTTTGCCGGTGTCGTCGGAACGGATCATGTCGAAAGCCCTTTGTTAAAAAAACAGGGGCGATTGTGGTCGAAATGCAGTGGGCTTACCCAAAAGTCGCTTCAGCGCCGGCGGACCGTGAGTTCGGCGTAGCCGGTCGCCGCATCGGGCTCCCGGGCGAAGCGCCACGCCGGCAGCCACGCGATCAGCACTTCGGCCGTCGTGCGCACGATGCAGCCCGGCGCGACATGCCCGCCCCGCACGCGACCGGCGGCGTCGGCGACGCTCATGTGCAGATGCGAACCATCGGGCGACAGCGTGCCCGCGAGCGTGAGGATCTCGAGATCGCCTTCGATGTGCTCGGGCGCCTCGACGCCGGCAAAGCGCAGGCGCGCCGCTCGGAGGCTGCCGATGCCGCTCAGCACGAAAGCCGCCGCACAGCCTTCTGCCGCGAGCGCAGCGTCGAGCGCCCGGCGCAGATCGTCGCCGGGGTTCAGGCGCAGCGGCGTCGCATCCATGGCCATGGCCTCAAGGCGCGAGCGCCTCGAGCAGCTCGGTTTCGATCGCCAACTGCGCGCGCTGGCCCTGCAACTCGGGCCCGCTGATCAGGAAGGTGTCTTCCACGCGTTCGCCCAGCGTCGTGACCTTGGCGAGCTGCAGGTTGAGGTGGTGCCGAGCCAGCACGCGCGCCACCGAGTACAAGAGGCCCGCGCGGTCGCTGGCCGAGATGCTGAGCAGCCAGCGCTGGGCCTTCTCGTCGGGCAGGAGACTGATGCGCGGCTTGATGGGAAAGCTGCGCACCCGGCGCGATACGCGACCCTTGCTGGGCGGGGGAAGCGGGCCGGCTTCGTCGAGCGTCTTGGCCAGGCCGGTCTCGACCATGCTGATCAGATCGCGGTAGTGCTCGGGGATGAAAGTGGCGACGACCTGGAAGGTGTCGAGCCCGTAGCCGTTGCTGGTGGTGTGCACCTTGGCGTCGAGGATGCTGAACGAGGCCTGGTCGAAGTAGCCGCAGATGCGCGCGAACAGGTCGGCCTGGTCGGGCGTGTAGACCACCACCTGCAAGCCCTCGCCCACCGGCGACAGCCGCGCGCGGACGATGGCCGGTGCGTACGGATCGGCCGGCATGCCCTTGTGCGGGACGTGGCGCGACAGCTGCTTGGTGTGCCACGCGATCTCGGACGCGTCGTGGCGCATGAAGTAGCCGACGTCGAGCGTCTCCCACAGTACCTTGTGCGCATCGAAGGGCTGCGCATGCAGCGCGAGCTGCACCAGCGCCTCGCGCTTGCGGGCCTCGACCTCGGCGCCGGGGTCGGGCATGCGGCCGCCGAGGGCGCGCAGCGTCGAGCGATAGAGGTCTTCGAGCAGCTTGCCCTTCCAGGCATTCCACACGCGCGGCGAGGTGCCGCGGATGTCTGCGATGGTGAGCAGGTAGAGCGCGGTCAGGTAGCGTTCGTTGCCGACGCGCTTGGCGAAGTCGCCGATCACCTTCGGGTCGCTCAAGTCCTGCTTCTGCGCCACCTGGCTCATCACCAGGTGCTCGGCCACCAGGAACTCGATCAGCCTGGTGTCTTCTCGCGAGATCTCGTGCTGCCGGCAGAAGCGCCGCACGTCGCGCGCACCGAGCTCCGAATGGTCGCCGCCGCGGCCCTTGGCGATGTCGTGGAACAGCGCCGCGACGTAGAGGATCCAGGGCTTGTCCCAGCCGGCCGCGAGCTGCGAGCAGGAGGGGTACTCGTGCGCGTGCTCGACGATGAAGAAGCGCCGCACGTTGCGCAGCACCATCAGGATGTGCTGGTCGACCGTGTAGACGTGGAACAGGTCGTGCTGCATCTGCCCGACGATGCTGCGGAACACGCGCAGATAGCGGCCGAGCACCGAGGTCTGGTTCATGAGCCTGAACGCATGCGTGATGCCGCGCGGCTCCAGCAGCATGCGCATGAAGGTCATGTGGTTCACGCGGTCGTTGCGGAACTTGGCTGTCATCACGTGGCGCGCGTTGTAGAGCGCGCGCAGCGTGCGCGCCGACAGGCCATTGACGCCGATGGTCTTCTGGAAGAGCAGGAAGGTCTCGAGGATCGCGTGCGGGTCCTTGATGTACAGGTCATCGCTCGCCACCTCGATCAGGCCCGCCTTCTCGAAGAAGCGCTCGTTGATCCGCGTCGGCTCCTCGGCCTGCGGCTGCAGCCGTTCGGCGATGTTGAGCAGGAGGATCTGGTTGAGCTGCGTGACCGCCTTGGCCGCCCAGTAATAGCGCCGCATCAGCGCCTCGCTGGACTTGCGCTGCGACTCGCCGACGTAGCCGAAGGTGGCGGCCACGGCGGTCTGCAGGTCGAACACCAGGCGGTCCTCGCGCCGGTTGGCGGTCACGTGCAGGCGGGCGCGGACCAGGCTCAGGAGCGCCTCGTTGCGCTTGATCTGCTGCACCTCGAAGGCGGTGGCCAGGCCGTTCTTCGCCAGGTCGTCCCAGCGCCTGCCGAAGCCGGCGGCCTTGGTCATCCAGAGGATGGTCTGCAGATCTCGCAGGCCGCCGGGCGATTCCTTGCAATTGGGCTCGAGCGCGTAAGGCGTGTTGTCGAACTTCTGATGGCGGTGCCGCATCTCCTGCGATTTGGCCGCGAAGAAGGCCTGCGGATCGATGGCGGCGACAAAGCGCTTGCGGAAGGCCGCGTAGAGCTTCTTATCGCCGGCAACGAGGCGGGATTCGAGCAGCGAGGTTTGGACCGTAACGTCCTTGGAGGCCTCGGCCAGGCATTCCTCCACCGTGCGCACGCTGGAGCCGATCTCGAGGCCCGTGTCCCAGCAGCGGCCGATGAAGGCCTCGACCCGCGCCGGCTCGATGTCCGCCGCATGGTCCTGCGGCAGCAGCAGCAGCACATCGACGTCGGAGTATGGGAACAACTCGCCCCGGCCGAAACCGCCGACGGCGACCAGCGCGAACTGGTTGCCGAAGCCCGCGTCCTCCCACAGCGCGTTCAGCGCCTCGTCGGCCAGGGCCGCGAGCTGGCGCAGCACGGTGTGGACGCTGCGCGTGGGCGCGCGTGCGCTGCGCAACTGGTCGAACAGCGCCAGCTTGTGCGTGCGGTAGGCGTCGCGCAACGATGGAATGTCCACCATGGCCGCCTGGAGAGGCCGCGGCGGCGTCAAGCCGCGGCGTTGACGAACGCGGGCGGCGGCGGGCTGCCGGCCGAGAGCGTGAGCACCTCGTAGCCGGTCTCTGTGACCAGCACCGTGTGCTCCCACTGCGCCGACAGCGAATGGTCGCGCGTGACGATGGTCCAGCCGTCGTACTGGCCGCCGCGTGCGTCTTCCTTGATGTCGCGCTTGCCGGCGTTGATCATCGGTTCGATGGTGAAGGTCATCCCGGGCTTGAGCTCGTCCAGCGTGCCGGGCTTGCCGTAGTGCAGCACCTGCGGCTCTTCATGGAAGCCGCGGCCGATGCCATGGCCGCAGAACTCGCGCACCACCGAAAAGCCGTTGCTCTCGGCAAAGCGCTGGATCGCCCAGCCGATGTCGCCCAGGTGGATCCCCGGCTTCACCTTGACGATGCCGTGCCACATGGCCTCGTAGGTGAAGGTGCAGAGCCGCTTGGCCGCGATCGAGGCGTCGCCGACCACGAACATGCGGCTGGTGTCGCCGTGCCAGCCGTCCTTGATGACCGTGATGTCGCAGTTGACGATGTCGCCCTTCTTCAGCGCCTTGTCGTTCGGGATGCCGTGGCACACCACGTGGTTGACCGAGGTGCAGATCGATTTGGGGTAGGGCACGGTGCTGGCGCCCATGTAGTTCAGCGGCGCCGGGATCGCACCCTGGACCTGGGTGATGTAGTCGTGCGCAAGCTTGTCGATTTCGTTGGTCGTCACGCCGGGTTTGACGTGCGGCGTCAGGTAGTCCAGTACTTCGGAGGCGAGGCGGCAGGCCACGCGCATGCCGGCGACGCCCTCGGCGTCTTTGTAGGTAATGCTCATGCCCTGAATTATCCCATTCACCCCGCTAAAATTCAGGGTTGGCGCGGATGGCCCCAGTCAGCGGCCGCCGCCTCCTTCTCTTGATTCCCAACGCGGCCCGCCGGCCGATCCGACCGTGACGTTGCCCCTGAACACGCCTTTCCATCCCGTCGCCCCGGTGGTGACCTTCTTCGAGGGCGGCAGCGCACTCAGCGATTTCAGGGCCCGGCAGCTGCTGCCCCGCCTGCAGGCCATCGAACCACGCATCGAGGGCCTCTCGGCCCGTTTCGTGCACCTGGTCGTCACCGACGCCGTGCTCCAGCCGGCCGAGCGCGAGCGCTTCGCCGCGTTGCTGGGTTACGGCGAGCCTTTCATGGCGCCGGCCAAGTCCGGGCCGAAGGTGGTCGTCACGCCGCGGCTGGGCACGGTGTCGCCCTGGGCCTCCAAGGCCACCGACATCGCCCACAACTGCGGCCTGGCGCTGCGGCGGGTCGAGCGCGTGACCCAGTACCAACTGGCGCTGAAGGCCCCGCTCCTGGGCAAGGCGCCGACGCTGGAAGGCGACAGGCTCGCCGCCGTGGCCGCGCTGCTGCACGACCGCATGACCGAATCGGTGCTGGCCGAACTCGAGCAGGCCGCCAGCCTGTTCGCCGAGCTGCCGGCCCAGCCGATGGCGCAGGTCGACGTGCAGGCCGGCGGGCGCGCGGCGCTGGTGGAGGCCAATTCGCGCTTCGGCCTCGCACTGGCCGAGGACGAGATCGACTACCTGGTCGACGCCTTCACCCGGCTCGGCCGCAACCCGAGCGACGTCGAACTCATGATGTTCGCGCAGGCCAACAGCGAGCACTGCCGGCACAAGATCTTCAACGCCGACTTCATCGTCGACGGCGTGGCGCAGCCGCAAAGCCTGTTCTCGATGATCCGCCACACCGAGCGCCGGAATCCGCAGCACACGGTGATCGCCTATGCCGACAACGCCTCGGTCATGGAGGGCACGCAGATCGAGCGCTTCATCGCTGGATCGGCCGGATCCGCCTCCGGCAGCTATGCCAAGGAAAGCGCGCTGAGTCACGTGCTGATGAAGGTCGAGACCCACAACCATCCGACCGCGATCTCGCCCTTCCCGGGAGCCTCGACCGGCGCGGGCGGCGAGATTCGCGACGAGGGCGCCACCGGCCGCGGCTCCAAGCCCAAGGCCGGGCTGACCGGCTTCACGGTGTCGAAGCTCTGGCCCGCCGAAGGCAGCTACGGCAAGCCCGATCACATCGCGAGCCCGCTGCAGATCATGACCGAGGGGCCGCTGGGCGGCGCGGCCTTCAACAACGAGTTCGGGCGTCCCAACCTGGTGGGCTACTTCCGCGAGTACGAGCAGGCGATCGAGAGCGACGGCGACACCGTGCAGCGCGGCTACCACAAGCCGATCATGATCGCGGGCGGCGTCGGCAGCATCGACGCCACGCAGACCAAGAAAATCCCGTTCCCTGCGGGCTCGCTCCTGATCCAGCTTGGCGGTCCCGGCATGCGCATCGGCATGGGCGGGAGCGCGGCGAGCTCGATGGCCACCGGCGCCAATGCGGCCGAACTCGACTTCGATTCGGTGCAGCGCGGCAACCCGGAGATCGAGCGCCGCGCGCAGGAGGTCATCAACCATTGCTGGCAGCAGGGCGCAGACAACCCGATCCTCGCGATCCACGATGTCGGCGCGGGCGGCCTCAGCAATGCCTTCCCGGAACTCACCAACGATGCCGGCCGCGGCGCGCGCTTCGACCTGCGGGCCGTGCCGCTCGAGGAGTCGGGCATGGCGCCCAAGGAAATCTGGTGCAACGAGAGCCAGGAGCGCTATGTGCTGGCGATCGCGCCGGAATCGCTCGAGCAGTTCCGCGCGTTCTGCGAGCGGGAGCGCTGTCCGTTTGCGGTGGTGGGTGTGGCGACGGAAGAAAGGCAGTTGCTGGTCGCCGACGCCGCCGCCGAGGCACAACCCGTCGACATGCCCATGGACGTGCTGCTGGGCAAGCCGCCCAAGATGCTGCGCGACGTGAAGACCGTCGCGCGCCGCTTCAAGCCGCTCGACCTCAACGGTGTCGATCTGCGGAAAGCCGCCATCGACGTGCTCTCGCATCCCACGGTGGCGTCCAAGCGCTTCCTCATCACCATCGGCGACCGCACCGTCGGCGGCCTGAGCCACCGCGACCAGATGGTCGGCCCGTGGCAGGTGCCGGTGGCCGATTGCGCCGTGACACTGGCCGACTACCAGGGCTTCGCCGGCGAGGCCATGAGCATGGGCGAACGCACCCCGCTCGCGGCCATCGACGCGCCGGCCTCGGGCCGCATGGCCGTCGCAGAGGCCATCACCAACCTGCTCGCCGCGCCGATCGAACTTTCGCGCGTCAAGCTCTCGGCCAATTGGATGGCGGCCTGCGGCGAGCCGGGCGAAGACGCGGCGCTCTACGAGACCGTCAAGGCGGTGGGCCTCGAACTGTGCCCGGCGCTCGGCATCTCGATTCCCGTCGGCAAAGATTCGCTGTCGATGCGCACGCAGTGGCAGGACGAGGGCGCGCCGAAGAAGGTGACCTCGCCCGTGAGTCTGATCGTGAGCGCCTTCGCCACGCTGGCCGACGTGCGGGGCACGCTGACGCCGCAGCTCGACGCCGGCGAGCCCGACACCACGCTGGTGCTGATCGACCTCGGCCGCGGCAAGCAGCGCATGGCAGGCAGCATCCTGGCGCAGACCCTGGCGCAGAGCGGCGACACCGTGCCCGATCTCGACGACCCGCAAGACCTGGTCCGGCTGGTCGCCGCCGTGAATGCGCTGCGCGCCGAAGGCAAGATCCTCGCGATGCACGACCGCAGCGACGGCGGACTCTTCGCCGCCGCCTGCGAGATGGCCTTCGCCGGCCACGTCGGCGTGGCGCTCAACGTCGATCTGCTCGTGACCGAGGGCGACGGCATCAGCGACAGCCGCGCCGAGTACGGCGACGCCAAGAACTGGGCCGGACAGGTCAGCGCGCGGCGCGAAGAGCTCACGCTCAAGGCGCTCTTCAACGAGGAGCTCGGCATGCTGCTGCAGGTGCACACCGCCGAGCGCAACGAGGTCATGCAGGCCTTGCGCGCGCACGGTTTGAGCGCCCACAGCCATTTCGTCGGCAAGACGCGGCCCGCCGCCTCCACCATGGATGCCGGCAAGGGCAAGCTCGAGGTCTGGCGCGACGCCAAGGCCGTGTTCAGCGCCAGCCTCCACGACCTGCACCAGGTGTGGGACGCCGTCAGCTGGAAGATCTGCCGCGAGCGCGACAACCCGGCCTGCGCCGACGCCGAACACGCGGCTGCCGGCGAGCCGCAGGACCCGGGCGCCCACGTGCTGCTGGCGCCCGGCGCCGACGAGAACGTGGCCGCACCTTTCCTCAACCTGGCCCGGCCCAGGGTCGCGATCCTGCGCGAGCAGGGTGTCAACTCGCACGTCGAGATGGCCTACGCCTTCAACGAAGCCGGCTTCGAGCCCTTCGACGTCCACATGACCGACCTGCAGACGGGCCGGGCGGATCTGGCCGATTTCAAGGGCGTGGTGGCCTGCGGCGGCTTCAGCTACGGCGACACCCTGGGCGCCGGCATCGGCTGGGCGCGCAGCATTACCTTCAACCCGAAGCTGGCTGCGCAGTTCAGGAGCTTCTTCGGACGCAGCGACACCTTCGGGCTCGGTGTCTGCAACGGCTGCCAGATGTTCGCCGAGCTGGCCGACATCATCCCCGGCGCCGAGGCCTGGCCGCGCTTCACCACCAACCAGAGCGAGCGCTTCGAGGCGCGCCTGGCGATGGTCGAGGTGCTCGAATCGCCGAGCCTGTTCTTTGCCGGCATGGCGGGCAGCCGGCTGCCGATCGCGGTCGCGCACGGGGAGGGCTATGCCAACTTCAAGCACCGCGGAGATGCCGGCAACGCCATCGCCGCGATGCGCTTCGTCGACAACCACGGCGAGGCGACCGAGCGCTACCCCTTCAATCCCAACGGCAGCGCCGGCGGCCTGACCGCGGTGACCACCGCCGACGGCCGCTTCACCGCGCTGATGCCGCATCCGGAGCGCGTGTTCCGCAACGTCCAGATGAGCTGGACTTCTGGGGACAGGAGTGCGCAGAGCCCATGGATGCGGATCTGGCGCAATGCCCGCAGGTGGGTAGGCTGAGTTCCAAACCCGTTCGCCCGAACGGGTGGGGGCAAAAACAAAAAAGCGGCTCGAGGGCCGCTTTTTTGTTGAGGCGTAGAGCCAGTCTTACTCGACTTTCGCCTTCGCCCGGAGTTCTTCCTGGTACTTCTGCAGCCGCTGCTGCTGCAACTGCTGCACGATCTGCGGCTTGACCTCTTCGACTTTCGGCAGCTGCGCCTGGCGGATGTCGTCCACGCGGATGATGTGATAGCCGAACTGCGACTTGACGGGCGCAGGCGTCATCTCGCCCTTCTTGAGCTTGATCATCGCTTCCGAAAATTCGGGCACGAAGCTCGCCGGCGCGGCCCAGTCGAGATCGCCGCCGTTGGCGCCCGAGCCCGGGTCCTTGCTCTGCTTCTTGGCGATGTCCTCGAACTTCTGACCCTTCTTGAGGTCGGCCAGGATCTTCTGGGCCTGCTCTTCCTTCTCGACCAGGATGTGGCGAGCCTTGTATTCCTTGCCGCTGTTGGCCGCGACGAACTTGTCGTACTCGGCCTGCACGTCGGCGTCCGACACGCTGTTGGTCTTGCGGAAGTTCTCGAACAACTGGCGGATCAGGATGGCCTGGCGCGCGAGTTCGAGCTGGTTCCTGTAGTCGTCGCCGGCGTCCAGGCCCTGCTTCTGCGCTTCCTGCATGAAGATTTCGCGGGCGACCACTTCCTCCCGCAGCTGCCCCTGCATTTCCGGCGTGACCGGACGGCCGGCGGCGGCCAGCTGCTGGGCCAGCACGTCCATGCGCGCCTTGGGCACGGGCTTGCCGTTGACGATGGCGGCGTTCTGCGCGAAGGCGACGGGGAGGGCGCCCATGAGGGCGGCGGCTGCGACGGCCTGCAGGAGTTGTTTCTTCATAAGGGGAGGGTACTTTTGCCGTCCTGGCGGACGGGGATCAAAGCGCTTCAAAGCGTCTCGATGGCGATGGCGTGAAGGCCCTGTGCGATGAAAAGTTGCAGCGCATCATACACAAGCCGATGGCGCGCCACGCGGGCTTTTCCGGCGAACAGGGGCGAGGCGATGCGCACGCGGAAATGGGTGCCGTAGCCTTCGGCGCCGGCTCCCGCATGGCCGGCATGCGCCGCGCTCTCGTCGATCACTTCGAGCACCGTAGGCTCGAGCGCCGTGCGCAGGCGGGCTTCGAGGTCCGCAGCAGTAGGAAGGCTCATGCGGCAGGCTTGTCGGACTTGAGATGGGGCGAGATGTAGAGCCCCTGCGCGACCAGGAAGACGATCGGGAACGCATAGCCCCAGAGCTTGAAGTTCACCCAGGCCTCGGTGCTGAAATAGGCAGCCACGTAGCCATTGACCGCGGCCATGAACACGCAGTAGGCGATCCACGCGATGTTGAGCCGGCCCCAGATCGGCGACGGCAGTTCCAGTTGCCCGCCGAGCAGCATCTTGAGGAAGTTCTTCTTGAACACCCAGAGCGCGACGGCCAACGCGATGGCCATGGCGCCATAGAGCACCGTCGGCTTCCACTTGATGAAGCGGTCGTCGTGCAGCAGCAGCGTGAGCGAGCCGAACAGCAGGATCAGCACCAGGGTGGCCTTTTGCATCGGCTGCAGCCGGCGCTCGGTGAACCAGACGATGGCCATCTGCACCACCGTCGCCGCCATCAGCACGCCGGTGGCGGTGTAGATGTCGTAGAGCTTGAAGGCGCCAAAGAACAGCAGGATCGGGAAAAAATCGAGGACAAGCTTCATGTTCAGCGCTTCTGGAAGTCCAGCGAAGCCGAGTTCATGCAGTAGCGCAAACCGGTTTCCGTCGGACCGTCAGGGAAGACGTGACCCAGGTGGGCGCCGCAATTGGCGCACACGTTCTCGGTGCGCACCATACCGTGCGAACGGTCGACGATGTCCTTGATGGCGCCGGGCACCGCTTCCTGCGAGAAGCTGGGCCAGCCGCAGCCGGCGTCGAACTTGGTGGCGGATTCGAACAGCTTGGCGCCGCAGCAGATGCAGTGGTAGCTGCCGTCTTCCCAGTGGGCTTCGTACTTGCCGGTGTAGGGGCGTTCGGTGGCGGCATGGCGCGTGACCTCGAAGGCGCCGCGCTCGGCGCCTTTCTCGGCCAGGACGGCTTTCCATTCGGCGTCGGTTTTCTGGAGGGGTGCGGTCATGATGAACAGCTGATTTCGATCGTGGAAGCCCAGTCGGGCGGGAAGCCGGCATAGGCCTCGTGGCCGGCATGGTCTTCAAATGGGGTTTCGAGCAGCTTCAGCAAGGTGGCCACGCCCGTGAAGTCTTTTTGCTGGGCGGATTCGATCGCCTGCTGGCCCAGGTGGTTCCGCAGCACGAACTTGGGATTGCTCTTTCGCATCAGGTCGGCCGCTTCGGTCGCGGACGTCCCCGCGTGCCGCTGCGCGAAGGATAGCAGCCAGGCGTCGAAGCCGGCGCGGTCGAGGAACAGGTCGCGCACCGCCTCGGGACTGCCGCCGGCCATGTGCTCGGAAAGACGGCGCCAGAAGATGGTGTAGTCCACCTTTTCCTGCGCCAGCAGCTTGAGCGCGCCTTCGATCAGCGCACGGTCGCCGTCGGCCGCGTCGGCGAGCCCGAGCTTGGCCCGCATGCGTGCCTCGAACGCGTTCGGGAACACCGTCTTGTACGACTCCAGCGCGGCGACCGCTATCTCCTGGTCGCCGATCAGCGGCAGCAGCGCCTGGGCCAGGCAGAACAGGTTCCAGTAGGCGACGTTGGGCTGCTGGTTGAAGGCGTAGCGGCCGGCCGTGTCGCTGTGGTTGCAGATGTGGCGCGGGTCGAAGCCGTCGAGGAACTGGAAGGGTCCGTAGTCGATGGTGAGCCCGAGGATGCTCATGTTGTCGGTGTTCATCACCCCATGGCAGAAACCCACCGCCTGCCATTGGGCGAGAAGCGCCGCGGTGCGCTCGCTCACGGCTTCGAGCAGCGCGGCGTAGGCGTTGCCGTTGAAACGGTCGGTCGTGCGGCAGGCGGGATAGAAGCGGTCGATGACGAAGTCGGCCAGCGCGCGCAGCTCGCTGTCCTGCTGGTTGGCGGCGAAATGCTCGAAGTGGCCGAAGCGGATGAAGCTCGGCGATACGCGCGTCACCACGGCGGCGGTCTCGAGTTCTTCGCGGCGGATGCGCGCGTCCGAGCCGGTCACGCACAGCGCGCGCGTGGTCGGGATGCCGAGGGCGTGCACCGCCTCGCTGCAAAGAAACTCGCGGATGCTGGAGCGCAGCACGGCGCGGCCGTCGCCCATGCGGGAGTAGGGGGTGCGGCCTGCGCCCTTGAGCTGCACTTCGAGGCCACCAGCCGTTTCGCCCAGCAGGATCGCGCGGCCGTCGCCCAGCTGACCGGCCCAGACGCCGAACTGGTGGCCGCTGTAGACGGTGGCGAGCGGACGGGTTCCGGCGAAGGGCAGGTTGCCGGTCAGGGCCCGGAGCGCTTCGTCGGTCTGCCAGTCCTCGGGCAAGCCGAGCTCCCGCGCCACGGCCTCGCTGTGGCCGACCCAGTACGGGTCGGGCAGGGGCGTCGGCCGGAGTTCGGTGAAAAACGCGGGCCCCAGCGTCGAAAAACCGGGCTTCCAGTCGAGGCCGAGGTCCGCGACGTCCGTATCTTCAGCAAGCAAGCTCATGCCTGGATTGTCCGGCAGAGCGTGAAACCCCGGGCCGAGCGGGCCATCCGCGGGCCGATGGACGCTCAATTCGCCAGCACGGCTGCCGGGACCAGGGCCAGGGGCGAGCCCCCATGCCGAAGGCGCGCGCGGTACTGTGCCGGCGGCAGGCCGAACCAGCGCTTGCAGGCGCGAAAGAAGTTGCTGGTGTCGACGAATCCCAGCAGGTCGGCCACGTCGGTGAGCGTGTGGCGCTGCTCGGCCAGGTACTGCTGCGCCAGCTCGCGGCGGGTGCGGTCGAGCAGGGACTGGAAAGACATCGACTCCTCCTGCAGCCGGCGCTGCAGCGTACGCTCGGCAAGGCCGAGGCCCGCTGCCACGTCCTGCCGGCGCGGCTCGCCCTGCTGCAGCCGGCGCGCGATCTCCGCGCACACCAGGCTGCTCGTGGTGGTCCGGCCGAGCTGGTTCAGCTGATCTTCCAGCAGTTGCTCATGCACATCGGCGAGCGACGGATGGTGGGTGGGAAGTGCGATGGCCAGGTCGGCAGCCGACACGAGCATGCGATTGGCGACGGCATTGAAGCGCACCTCGCAACCGAAGGCTTCGCGGTGTGATGCGTCACTGGCGGGCGCCGCGTACACGAACTCCATCGCCAGCGGCCGCAGCTCGCGCCGCGTCAGCCATTGGCACTGCATGAGCAAGGTCAGCATGGCGTATTCGACGCGCTGCCTCGGTATCGGCAGGCTGCCGCCGTTGTGCTCCATCACCAGCCAGCAGCCGCGCGAATCGGCCTGGAGCGAGAAGCCGGTGGCGTCCGAGATGACGGCCATGTAGCGCGCCAGACGCTCCAGCGCGGTGTTGAGGTCGGGGCTGCAGCTCATGGCGTGCCCCACAGTGCCCAGCTTGCTGTGGCTCGCCGCCAGCGCACGCTGCATGCCCAGCGTCGGCTTGCCCACGCGCGCCACGGCGAGTTGCCACAGGACGGTGACCTCGTCGACCGGGAATCGCGCGTTCTGGCGGTGGAGCGATTCGGGATCGAAGCCCGCATCGCGCAGCAACGCGGGCACGTCGAGCCCCTCGGCCTCGAACATCGACAGCACGCCCCCCAGCCATTCGGCGGAACTGGTGCGCAGCTCCGGCAGCGGCATGCAGTCGGCCCGTCTCGCGGGACGCCGCGGGTGGCGAGGCATGGGGGCTTCTGAAGTCATTGCTTTGGCGCGCTTGCGATAGCGTCGAATGCGGCGTCGGTTTCTAGAATTTTGCGGGTTCGGCGCACCGGCCCGGCCTTGCATCGTGCAGTGCGGGTTTGTGTCATTGTGCCGGTGGCCGAAGCTTGCGTGAATTCGTGGTTGCCCGCGAGTTTTTCGAGCCATTCACAAAGGAGCCTGTAGATGCTGGGATTGATGCAAGACCAACCGCTTTTGATCTCGTCGCTGATCGAGTTCGCCGAGCGCCACAACGGCGACGGCGAGATCGTCTCGCGCCGTGTCGAGGGCGACATCCACCGCTGCACCTGGAGCGACATCGCATCGCGTGCCCGGCAGGTGGCCAATGCGCTGGATGGCGAGCAACTGCTGTTCAGCGACCGCATCGCCACGCTGGCCTGGAACGGCTACCGCCACCTGGAGCTGTACTACGGCGTGAGCGGCAGCGGCCGCGTTCTCCACACCATCAACCCACGCCTGCACCCCGACCAGATCGCGTGGATCGCCAACCATGCCGAGGACCAGATCCTGTGCTTCGACCTCAGCTTCTTGCCGCTGGTGCAGGCGGTGCATGCCCGGTGCCCCACCATCAAGAAGTGGATCGCGCTGTGCGACGCAGACAAGCTGCCGGCCGACAGCGGCGTGCCCAACCTGGTGAGCTACGAGGCGTGGATGGGCCGGCAGCCGACCGACTACGACTGGCCCGCCTTCGACGAGCACTCGGCTTCGAGCATGTGCTACACGAGCGGCACCACGGGCAACCCGAAGGCCGCGCTGTACAGCCACCGCTCGACCTTGCTGCACGCCTACGCCGCCGCCTTGCCCGACGTGATGCGCCTGTCGGCGAGCGACTCGGTGCTGCCGGTGGTGCCGATGTTCCACGTCAACGCCTGGGGCATTCCGTACTCGGCTGCGCTCGTGGGCTGCAAGCTGGTTTTCCCCGGCCCGGCGCTCGACGGCAAATCCGTCTTCGAGCTGATCGAGTCCGAGAAGGTCAGCTTCGCGGCCGGCGTGCCCACCGTCTGGCAGATGATGCTGGGCCACATGCAGGCCAACGGCCTCAAGTTCTCGACCCTGAAGCGCACCGTCATCGGCGGCTCGGCCTGTCCGCCGGCCATGATCAACGCCTTCCAGCAGCAGTACGGCGTCGAGGTGCTGCACGCCTGGGGCATGACCGAAATGTCGCCGCTCGGCACCCTGTGCACGCTGAAGAACAAGCATCTCGCGCAGTCGCCGGAGCAGCAGACGGCCATCCGCATGAAGCAGGGCCGCGCCATCTTCGGCGTCGACATGAAGATCGTCGATGCCGACGGCAAGGAGCTGCGCTGGGACGGGAAGACCTCCGGCGACCTGCTCGTCAAGGGGCCGTGGGTGGTCAAGGAGTATTTCAAGGGCGAGGGCGGCGATCCGCTGATCCCCGACGCGCAGGGGCGCGGCTGGTTCCCCACCGGCGACGTCGCGACCATCGACGCCGACGGCTTCCTGCAGATCACCGACCGCAGCAAGGACGTGATCAAGTCCGGCGGCGAATGGATCAGCTCGATCGACGTCGAGAACGTCGCGATGGCGCACCCCGCGGTCGCGATGGCGGCCTGCATCGGCGTGGCGCACCCGAAGTGGGACGAACGCCCGATCGTCGCGATCGTGAAAAAACCCGGCGCCGAGGTTTCGCGCGAGGAGTTGCTGGCCTTCTACGTCGGCAAGACGGCCAAGTGGCAGATCCCGGACGACGTGGTGTTCCTCGAGGCGATCCCCATCGGCGCCACCGGCAAGATCCTCAAGACCCGGCTGCGCGAGCAGTTGCGCGACTACAAGCTGCCGGACGCCTGATGCGCGACCGGCCGGTGCCCCCCCCAAAGAAACGGAGACAAGACATGAAGACTGCCATCAAGACCCTCGCTGCGTGCACCATGCTGCTGGGCGCCACCGCAGCCTTCGCCCAGAAGGGCGAGACCGTGAAGATCGCCTGGATCGATCCGCTGTCGGGCCTGATGGCCGCGGTCGGGACCAACCAGCTCAAGACCTTCCAGCTCCTGGCCGAGGAGTTCAACAAGAAGAACCTGTCCGGCGTCAAGTTCGAGATCATCGGCATCGACAACAAGCTGAGCCCGCAGGAAACCACCAGCGCGCTGCGCTCGGCCATGGACCAGGGCGTGCGCTTCGTGGTGCAGGGCAACGGCTCGGGCGCGGCGCTCGCCATCATCGATGCGCTGGAAAAGCACAACGCCCGCAACCCCGGCAAGGAGCTGGTCTACTTGAACTACGCGGCGGTCGACCCCGACCTCACCAACAGCAAGTGCAGCTACTGGCACTTCCGGCTCGATGCCGACACGTCGATGAAGATGGAGGCGCTGACCACTTTCATGAAGGACCAGCAGGACATCAAGAAGGTCTACCTGCTCAACCAGAACTATGCGCACGGCGTGCAGGTCGCCAAGTACGCCAAGGAAGGCCTCAAGGCCAAGCGGCCGGATGTCGAGATCGTCGGCGAAGACCTGCATCCGCTGGCGCAAGTGCGCGATTTCGCGCCCTACATCGCCAAGATCAAGCAGTCGGGCGCCGACACCGTGATCACCGGCAACTGGGGGTCCGACCTCGCGCTCCTGATCAAGTCGGCCAACGACGCGGGCCTGCTCAACAGCGTCAAGTTCTACACCTACTATGCCTTCGGCACCGGCGCGCCGACCGCGATGGGCGCCGGCGCGGCCGGCAAGGTCTATGTGGTCGGCTATGGCCACTACAACATGGGCGGCGTGATCCAGCCGCTGCAGGCGGAGTACAAGAAGAAGTTCAACGACGACATGACGCAGACTTCGATCTACCACGCGTTCGCACTGCTCGACAACGCCTTCGTCAAGACCAAGTCGACCGACCCGGTCAAGGTGGCCGCCGCGCTGGAAGGCATGCGGATCAAGAGCTTCAACGGCGAGGTCGAGATGCGAAAGACCGACCACCAGCTGCAGCAGGGCCTTTTCATCACGCAATGGCAGAAGGCCGGCGGCAAGTACCCCTACGACGCCGAGAGCACGGGCTACACGATGGCGCCCGTCAAGTACTACGAGGCTTACGTCGCGAGCACGCCGACCAGCTGCCAGATGAAGCGCCCCTCGGGAGGATGAGGGCGCGAATCCTACCGGCGGGTAGCACCATCGATGTGCACCATGTCGCATGGGTGATAGAAACGGGCCCCGCCGCCGACTTCTTACGGGCATTCCCTGACGGGCGAGGTTGCAAAGGCTTGTAATCTCGTCCCGCATCGACAGCAGCATGACAGGAGACACAGAATGAAGTTCGCTCTGAAAATCGCAACCGCAGCCATCCTCGCTGCCGCGGCCAGCGGCGCCCTGGCCCAGAAGGGCGAAACCGTGAAGGTCGCCTGGCTCGATCCTCTGTCGGGCCTGATGGCTGCGGTCGGTACCAACCAGCTCAAGACCTACCAGTTCCTGGCCGAGGAGTTCAACAAGAAGAACGCGGCCGGCGTCAAGTTCGAGATCATCGGCATCGACAACAAGCTCAGCCCGCAGGAAACCACCAACGCACTGCGTTCGGCCCAGGACCAGGGTGCTCGCTACGTGCTGCAGGGCAACGGCTCGGGCGCGGCGCTGGCCATCATCGATGCGCTCGAAAAGAACAACGCCCGCAACCCCGGCAAGGAACTGCTGTACATCAACTACGCCGCAGTCGACCCCGACCTGACCAACAGCAAGTGCAGCTACTGGCACTTCCGGCTCGATGCCGACACGTCGATGAAGATGGAAGCGCTGACCACCTTCATGAAGGACCAGCCGGACGTCAAGAAGGTCTACCTGCTGAACCAGAACTACGCGCACGGGGTCCAGGTGGCCAAGTTCGCCAAGGAGAACCTGGCGCGCAAGCGGCCCGACGTGCAGATCGTCGGCGAGGATCTTCACCCGCTGGCGCAGGTGCGTGATTTCGCGCCCTACATCGCCAAGATCAAGGCGTCGGGCGCCGACACCGTGATCACCGGCAACTGGGGCTCCGACCTGGCCCTGCTGATCAAGTCGGCCAACGACGCCGGCCTGAACAACGTCAACTTCTACACCTACTACGGTAGCGTGAGCGGCACGCCGACCGCCATGGGCGCCGCGTCGGCCGGCAAGGTGTATCAGGTGGCCTACGGCCACTACAACATGGGCGGCGACATCCAGCGCCTGGCCGGCGAGTTCAACAAGAAGTTCAAGGAAGACCTGTACACGCAGTCGGCCTATACGGCACTGCTGATGCTGAGCGAGGCCTTCGCCAAGGTCAAGTCGACCGATCCCATGAAGGTGGCCACCGCGCTGGAAGGCATGAAGTTCAAGAGCTTCAACGGCGAGGTCGAGATGCGAAAGACCGACCACCAGCTGCAACAGGGCTTGTATATCTCCAAGTGGGAGAAGGCGGGAGGCAAGTTCCCGGTCGACGCGGAAGGGACGGGCTACACCTTCGTGCCCGTCAAGTACTACGAGCCGTACGTGGCGAGCACGCCGACGTCGTGCCAGATGAAGCGGCCCAGCCCCTGAGGGGCAGCTGAGCGGTCGAGGCCCGACTTCAACACTCGGGCCTTTTTCTTTTTCCAGTGACCCAAGGGAACGATGAACGTCGAATTCTTCGTCATCTCGCTGCTCAACGGCGTCAGCTACGGGCTGCTGTTGTTCATGCTGAGCTCTGGCCTGACACTGATCTTCAGCATGATGGGCGTGCTCAATTTCGCGCACACCAGCTTCTACATGCTCGGGGCCTACGTGGCCTACACCTTGTCCGGGATCATCGGCTTCTGGCCGGCGCTGTTCATCGCGCCGCTGCTGGTGGGCGTCCTCGGTGCGGGCTTCGAGCGCTACAGCCTCAGGCGCGTGCACAAGTTCGGCCACGTGCCCGAACTGCTCGTCACCTTCGGCCTGTCCTACCTGATCCTCGAGCTGGTGCAACTGGTCTGGGGCCGTTCGACCGTGCCCTACGGCTTGCCGACGCAGCTGCAGGGGCCGCTCTTCACGCTCTACGGCACGCAGTTCCCCAAGTCGCGTTCCTTCATCATGCTGGTCGCCCTGCTGATGCTGCTCTCGGTGTGGCTGCTGCTGACGCGCACGCGCATCGGGCTGGTGATCCAGGCGGCGCTCAAGCATCCCGAAATGGTCGAGGCGCTGGGCCACAACGTGCCGCGCGTCTTCATGCTGGTGTTCGGCGGCGGCGCGGCGCTGGCCGGCCTGGCCGGCGTGGTGGGCGGCAACACCTACGTGACCGAACCGGCGATGGCCGCTTCGGTGGGTTCGATCATCTTCGTGGTGGTGGTGGTGGGCGGCATGGGCTCGCTGGCCGGCGCTTTCCTCGCCTCGCTCCTGATCGGCATCATCCAGACCTTCGCGGTGGCGATGGACCAGTCGCTGGCCACCGGCCTCGGGGCGATCGGTGTCGCGGTGACCGAACAGACCTTCGGCTACGAGCTGCTCAAGCTCACGATCTCGCAGGTGGCGCCGATCCTGCCTTACCTGTTCCTTGTGCTCATCCTGATCTTCAGGCCCAAGGGTCTGCTCGGCACGCGGGAAGACTGAAATGACGACCCATCAGTACTACCGCTTCAAGCCCTGGAACATCGGGCGCTACCTGATCTGGTCGCTGTTCGCGATCGCGCTCATCGTCGCTCCGCTGGTCTTCAAGAGCAGCCTGGCGCTCACCATGCTGTCGCAGATGGGCTATCTCATCATCATCTGCCTCAGCTACAACATCCTGCTCGGACAGGGCGGCATGCTGAGCTTCGGCCATGCGGTCTACACCGGGCTCGGCTCCTTCATCGCCATCCATGCGATGAACCTGGCGAGCAAGGGCGGGCTGCCGATTCCGCTGGTGTTGATCCCGTTGATCGGCGGCCTGGCCGGCATGTTCTTCGCCATCCTGCTCGGTTTCGTCACGACCAAGAAGTCGGGCACCACCTTCGCGATGATCACGCTCGGCATCGGCGAACTGGTCGCTTCCATGGCGCTGATGTTTCCCGGCTTCTTCGGCGGCGAGGGCGGCATCACCACCGACCGTGTCTACGGCCAGCCCTTCTTCGGCATCACCTTCGGGCCGCAGATCCAGGTCTACTACCTGATTGCCGTCTACTGCTTCGTGTGCACCGGCCTGATGTATGCGTTCACCGCGACGCCGTTGGGGCGCATCCTGAACGCCGTGCGCGACAACCCGGAGCGGGTGGAGTTCATCGGCTACAACACGCAGCGCGTGCGCTACTTCGCGTTCATCATCTCCGGCTTCTTCGCCGGCATCGGCGGCGGGCTGGCGGCGATCAACTTCGAGATCGTCAATGCAGCCGACAGCCTCAACGCGATCCGCTCCGGCGGCTATCTGCTGTTCACCTTCCTCGGTGGCGCAATCTTCTTCTTCGGGCCGATCATCGGCGCGGTGCTGCTGGTGTTCGCCTCGGTGTTGCTGTCCGAGTTGTCCAAGGCCTGGCAGCTCTACTTCGGCCTGGTGTTCGTCTTCATGGTGATGTTCGCGCCCGGCGGCATCGCCAGCCTGATCATGATGAACCTGCGGGTGGCGAAGTTCGGCAAGTTCAATCGCTTCTGGGCGCTCTATGGCGGTCTCTTGCTCGCCGTCATTCCGGTGGTGATCGGTGCCGCCGCGCTCATCGAGATGATCTATCACATCCAGCTCAATTCGGCCCTTGGGCCGACGCTCAACTTCTTCGGCGCGGCGCTCGACACCTCCGGCTTCGGCAGCTGGTTCGGCGCCGTTGCCATCCTGGCCGTCGGCCTCGGCGTCTTGGAGGTCGTGCGGCGCCGTTTCGTGCGCGTCTGGGGGCATGCGCAGGAAGAGATCGAAGCCGAGATCAAGCGCAGGGAGATGGCATGACCCATGCACTTGAACTCAAGGGGCTGCGCAAGAATTTCGGCAAGACCGAGATCATCCGCGGCATCGATCTGGCGGTCGCAACTGGCGAGCGCATCGGCGTCATCGGGCCCAACGGCGCCGGCAAGTCCACGCTCTTCAACCTGATCAGCGGGCGGCTCGCGCCCACCAGCGGCGAAGTGCTGCTGAACGGCCAGCGCGTCGACGGCAAAAAGCCCTTCGAGATCAACCGGCTCGGCCTCTCGCGCAGCTTCCAGATCACCAACATCTTCCCGAAGCTCAGCGTCTTCGAGAACCTGCGCTGCGGCGTGCTGTGGAGCCTCGGCTATCGCTACACCTTCCTGCGCTTCCTCTCGAACCTCGACGATGCCAACGAACGCACCGAAGAGCTGCTGCGCCAGGTGGGCCTCGAGAAGAAGCGCGACGTGCACGCGGTGAACCTCACCTACGCCGAGCAGCGTGCGCTGGAGATCGGCGTCACCATCGCCGGCGGCGCCAACGTGATCCTGCTCGACGAGCCGACGGCCGGCATGAGCAAGACCGAAACCGCGCACTTCATTGCGCTGATCAAGCAGGTTACGGTCGGCAAGACCCTGCTCACCGTGGAGCACGACATGGGCGTGGTGTTCGGCTTGGCCGACAAGATTGCGGTAGTGGTGTATGGCGAGGTGATTGCCTTCGACACGCCCGCGGCGGTGCGCGCCAACGCACGCGTGCAGGAGGCCTACCTGGGCTCTTCGGTCGCCGATGCGCAGGGCGGAGGACACTGAAAATGCTCAAGCTCCAGGACATCCACGCGTACTACGGCAAGAGCCATGTATTGCATGGCGTTTCATTCGCGGTCGGCCCCGGAGAGATCGTGGCCCTGCTGGGGCGCAACGGCTCGGGCCGCTCGACCACGGCCAAGGCCATCATGGGCCTGGTGCATGCCGAGGGCGGCCTGCACTGGAAGGAAGAGGACATCCTGCGCCGCAAGGCCTACGAGATCGCCCACATGGGCATCGGCTACGTGCCCGAGAACCGCGACATCTTCCCCAAGCTCACGGTGCACCAGAACCTGCTGCTCGGGCAGAAGGGCAACGGCAAGGGAAGCCGCTGGCAGTTCGACGACATGTATGGCATGTTCCCGCGCCTGAAGGAGCGCCAGCACACCGAGGCCGGCGTGCTCTCGGGCGGCGAGCAGCAGATGCTCACGCTGTGCCGCACGCTGATGGGCGACCCCGACCTGATCATCATCGACGAGCCGACCGAAGGCCTCGCGCCCAAGATCGTCGAACTGGTGGGCCAGTACCTGCGCACGCTCAAGGACAAGGGAATCTCGGTGCTCTTGATCGAGCAGAAACTGACGATCGCGATGCAGATCTCCGATCGCGCGCTGGTCATGGGCCATGGCAGCATCGTGTTCGACGGCACGCCGGACAGCCTGCGCGCCGATGCGTCCACCCGCAAGGAGTGGCTGGAAGTCTGACATCCGGCCACTTGTCTCGACAGCGACTTGGTTTCGGTTGCGGGGCCCTGCGAAACGCCTAGAATTTCACAAGAAAAAGAACACTCGTGCTTTTTGACGCGAGGGCCCCTTTTTTTCGATCCTCTCCCATCCCAAAGGAACGCAGCATGACGGCTGAATACAAAGTGCTCGGCGACGTCGCCGTGATCACCCTGGCCAATCCCCCGGTCAATGGCCTCGGTTTCTCGACGCGCATCGGCATCACCGACGGGCTCTCGAAGGCGCTCGACGACGCGGCCGTCAAGGCGATCGTGATCACCGGCGCGGGCAAGGCCTTCTCGGGCGGTGCCGACATCAAGGAGTTCGGCACGCCCAAGGCGCTGCAGGAGCCCAATCTGCTGAGCGTGATCCTCGCGCTCGAGGCATCGACCAAGCCGATCGTCGCGGCCATCCATTCGGTGTGCATGGGCGGCGGCCTCGAGCTCGCCCTGGGCTGCCACTACCGCGTGGCCGCGCCCGGCACCAGCGTCGCGCTGCCCGAAGTCAAGCTGGGCCTGCTGCCCGGCGCCGGCGGTACGCAGCGCCTGCCGCGCGTGCTGGGCGTGGAGACAGCGCTCAACATGATCGTGAGCGGCGAGGCGGTCAAGAGCGAACTGCTCGCATCGCTGCCCGGCCAGAAGCTGTTCGACAAGCTGGCCGGGTCGGCCGAATCGCTGTTCGACGAGGCGGTCGAGTTCGCGAAGTCGGTGGCCGGCAAGAGCGGTGCCGATGCGCTGCCGCTGGTGCGGAACTGGCCGTGCAAGCATCCGCAAGGCGACGCGTACTTCGCGTTCGCACGCAACATGGTCGGCGGCATGTCGAAGAATTACCCGGCGCCGCTCAAGTGCGTCGACGCGGTGCAGGCCGCCACCAAGATGAAGTTCGACGAAGGCATGGCCGAGGAGCGACGCCTCTTCACCGCGCTGATGTTCACGCCCGAATCGCTGGCGCTGCGCCACCTGTTCATGGCCGAGCGCGCGGCTTCGCGCATTCCCGACGTGCCCGAAGACACGCCCCAGCGCGCCATCAAGGCGGTCGGCGTCATCGGCGCCGGCACCATGGGCGGCGGCATCTCGATGAACTTCCTGAACGCCGGCATCCCGGTCAAGATCCTCGAGATGAAGCAGGAGGCGCTCGATCGCGGCATCGCCACCATCCGCAAGAACTACGAAGCGCAGGTCAAGAAGGGCAAGCTCAAGGCCGAGAAGTACGAGGAGCGCATGGCGCTGCTGTCGACCACGCTTGACTACAACGACCTGAAGGACGCCGACCTGATCATCGAAGCGGTGTTCGAGGAACTCGGCGTCAAGGAGAAGGTGTTCAAGGAACTGGACCGCGTCGCCAAGCCCGGCGCCATCCTGGCCTCCAACACCTCGACGCTCGACGTCGACAAGATCGCCGCCTTCACCAAGCGCCCGCAGGACGTGGTCGGCATGCACTTCTTCAGCCCGGCCAACGTGATGAAGCTGCTCGAAGTGGTGCGCGGCAAGGAGACGGCCAAGGATGTGCTGGCGACCGTCATGTCGACCGCCAAGAAGATCAAGAAGACCGCGGTGGTCTCGGGCGTGTGCGACGGCTTCATCGGCAACCGCATGATCGAGCAGTACTCGCGCCAGGCCGGCTTCCTGCTGGACGAAGGCGCCACGCCGCAGCAGGTCGACAAGGCCGTCGAGAAGTTCGGCTTCGCCATGGGTCCGTTCCGCATGGGCGACCTGGCGGGCAACGACATCGGCTGGGCGATCCGCAAGCGCCGCGCGACCGAGCGCGCCGACATGAAGTACAGCCGCACAGCCGACAAGCTGTGCGAACTCGGCCGCTTCGGCCAGAAGACCGGGGCAGGGTGGTACGACTACCAGGCCGGCAAGCGCGATGCGATCCCGAGCAAGGTCGTGCTCGACCTGATCGAGCAGCACCGCAAGGACGAAGGCATCACGCCGCGCAAGATCTCCGATGAAGAGATCGTGCAGCGCCTGGTCTATGCGCTGGTCAACGAAGGCGCGCACATCCTCGAGGACGGCATCGCCTCCAAGTCGGGCGACATCGACATGGTCTACCTCACCGGCTATGGCTTCCCGATCTGGCGCGGCGGCCCGATGCACTATGCCAACCAGGTCGGCCTCTACAACGTGGCCGAGGCCATGAAGCGTTTCGCGAAGAATCCGCGCGACGACGCGAGCTTCTGGCAGCCCGCGCCGCTGATCCAGAAGCTGGCGGCCGAAGGCAAGCAGTTCAGCTGAACGGCGATCGAGGGACGCGGCTGTGATCAAACGGGTGTTGCTTGCGCTGCTGGCGGCCGTGTTCGTGCTGGCGGTGGTCGTTGCGGGCAACACCTGGCGTGCGCCCTCGCGGCAGGTGCTGGTGCCGCCGGTCCAGAAGGTCGCGGTCGATGCCAGGGCGGTGGCCGAACGGCTCTCGGGCGCGATCCCGATCCGCACCGTGTCCAGCTTCGAAGGCGCGCAGCAGAGCGGCGAGGAGTTCAAGAAGCTCCACGCCTACCTGGCGCGACAGTTTCCCAAGCTGCACGCGACGCTGAAGAAGGAAGTCGTCGGCGACCACGCGCTGCTCTACACCTGGAGCGGCAGCGACCCGTCTGCGAAGCCGATCGCGCTGATGGCGCACCAGGACGTGGTGCCGATCGCGCCGGGCACCGAGAAAGCCTGGGAGGTCGATCCCTTCAGCGGCGAGATCAAGGACGGCTTCGTCTGGGGCCGCGGCACCTGGGACAACAAGGGCAATCTGCTGGCGCAGATGGAGGCGATCGAGATGCTCGTCGCGGCTGGCTTCCAGCCGCGGCAGACGGTGTACCTCGTGGCCGGCGACGACGAGGAGGTCAGCGGCCTGCGCGGCGCGCGGCCGATCGCGGAACTGCTGAAGTCGCGCGGCGTCAAGCTCGAATGGGTGCTCGACGAAGGCCTGCTGGTCACCGAAGGCGTGCTCGCCGGACTCGACAAGCCGGCTGCGCTCATCGGCCTGGCCGAAAAGGGCTACGGCACTTTCTTCCTTTCGCTCGACACGCTGCCGGGCCATTCGTCGATGCCGCCATCCAGCACCGCCATCGGCAGCATGAGTGCGGCGCTGGCCAAGCTCGAAGCCAACCCGATGCCGGCCGCGATCGGCGGCGTGGCAGGCGAGATGTTCGCGACGCTGGCACCCGAAATGAACGGGTTCAACCGCGTCGCGCTGTCGAACCTCTGGCTCCTCGGGCCGATGGTGCAGGCCCAGCTCGAAAAAGGCGTGAGCAGCAATGCGATGCTGCGCACCACCACGGCGCTGACCATCGTGCGCGCAGGCAACAAGGACAACGTGCTGCCGGGCCGCGCCGAGGCGGTGGTCAACTTCCGCGTGCTGCCGGGCGATTCGCTGGCCTCGGTGGAGGCGCACATCCGCAAGACCATCGCCAACGATGCCATCGCCATCAAGCAGTACCCGGGCAATTCGGAGCCTTCGCCGGTGTCGCCCGTCGACAGCATCGGCTACCGCACCATCGCGCAGTCGGTGCGCCAGACCTTTCCCGAAGCCATCGTCGCGCCCGGTCTCATGATCGCGGCCACCGATTCGCGCCATTTCTCGATCGTGAGCGATGCGGTCTACCGCTTCTCTCCGGTGCGTGCGCGCAGCGAGGACCTGCCGCGCTTCCACGGCACCAACGAGCGCATCTCGATCGCCAACTACGTCGAGATGATCCAGTTCTATCACCAGCTGCTGCGCAACACCGCGCAGCAGCCCCAGTAAGCATCATTCCTCTTCTTCAAAGGACCTCACCATGACCAGCGCCGTCATCGTCTCCACCGCCCGCACGCCGCTCGCCAAGAGCTGGAAGGGTGCCTTCAACATGACGCACGGCGCCACGCTCGGCGGCCATGCGGTGCAGCACGCGGTCTCGCGTGCCGGCATCGACCCGGCCGCGGTCGACGACGTGATCATGGGCTGCGCGAATCCCGAAGGCGCCACCGGCGCCAACATCGCGCGCCAGATCGCGCTGCGCGCCGGCCTGCCGATCACCACGTCGGGCATGACCATCAACCGCTTCTGCTCCTCGGGGCTGCAGACCATCGCGACCGCCGCGCAGCGCATCATCGCGGGCGAGGGCGAGGTCTATGTGGCGGGCGGCGTCGAGAGCATTTCGTGCGTGCAGAACGAAATGAACAAGCACATGCTGGCCGACCCCTGGCTCGTCAAGCACAAGCCCGAGATCTACTGGAACATGCTGCAGACGGCCGAGCAGGTCGCCAAGCGCTACGACATCGGCCGCGACGCCATGGACGAATATGGCGCCGAGAGCCAGCAGAGAGCTACCGCGGCGCTCGAGGCCGGCCGCTTCAAGGACGAGATCGCACCAATCACCGTGCTGGCCGGCGTGGCCGATGCGGTGCTGGGCCTGCGCACCAAGGAAGTCACGATCGAGAACGACGAAGGCATCCGTCCCGGCACCACCAAGGAAGGCATCAGCGGCATCCGCCCGGCGATGCCGGGCGGCGTGATCTCCGCCGGCAACGCCAGCCAGTTCTCCGACGGCGGCGGTGCCTGCGTGGTGGTCGAGGAGAAGTACGCCGAGCAGAAGGGCCTGAAGCCGCTGGGCCGCTTCCTCGGCTTCGCAGTCGCCGGCTGCGAGCCCGACGAGATGGGCATCGGCCCGGTGTTCGCGATTCCCAAGGTGCTGAAGCGCCTGGGCCTGAAGATCGGCGACATCGACCTGTGGGAACTCAACGAAGCCTTCGCCGTGCAGGTGATCTACTGCCGCGACAAGCTCGGCATCCCGGCCGACCGCCTGAACGTGGACGGCGGCGCGATCGCCGTCGGCCACCCTTACGGCGTGAGCGGCCAGCGCCTCACGGGCCATGCGCTGATCGAAGGCAAGCGCCGCGGCGCCAAGAAGGTGGTCGTCACGATGTGCATCGGCGGCGGCATGGGTGCTGCGGGCGTGTTCGAGGTTCTGTGATGGCGCCACCGGTCAAGGGTGGCTAGTCTCAACCTCAGGATTCGATCATGAGCCTCCGTCCCACCCTCGACTTCCTCCTCTACGACTGGCTCCACGCCGAGTCGCTCAACCAGCGCGCGCGCTTTGCCGACCATTCGCGCGAAACCTTCGATGCCGTGCTCGACACCTGCGAGCGCATCGCGCGCGAAAAGTATGCGCCGCACAACCGCACCGTCGACACCCAGGAGCCGCATTTCGACGGCGAGAAGGTGATCCTGCCGCAGGCCACGCACGATGCGTACAAGGCCTTTGCCGAATCGGGCATGCTGAGCGCCGCGCAGGACTACGAGATCGGCGGCATGCAGCTGCCCTACACGCTGCAGGCAGCGGCCAACAGCTTCTTCGCGATGGCCTCGGTCAGCATCGGCTCCGGCATGCTCACCAGCGGCAACGCCAATCTGCTGATGGTGCATGGCACGCCCATGCAGCAGTCGGTGTTCGCGAAGCACGAGTTCTCGGGCCGCTGGTCGGGCACCATGTGCCTGTCGGAGCCGCAGGCCGGCTCCAGCCTCAGCGACGTGGCGACGCGCGCAGTGCCCGACGGCGCCGATTTCCAGGACGACCCGCTCGGCCCACGCTACCGGCTCACCGGCAACAAGATGTGGATCTCGGCCGGCGACCACGAGCTGACCGAGAACATCGTGCACATCGTGCTGGCCAAGATCCCGGACGAGAACGGCAAGCTGGTTCCGGGCACGCGCGGCATCTCGCTGTTCATCGTGCCCAAGAAGATGGTCGACACGGAAGGGCGCCTCACCGGCGAACGCAACGACGTGGCGCTGGCCGGCCTGAACCACAAGCTCGGCTGGCGCGGCACCACCAACACGCTGCTGAATTTCGGCGAAGGCAGGTTCCCGGTCGGCGGCCAACCCGGTGCGGTGGGCTACCTCGTCGGCCAGCCCGGCAAGGGCCTGCACTGCATGTTCCACATGATGAACGAGGCGCGCATCGGCGTCGGCACCGCCGCGACGATGCTCGGCATGGCCGGCTACTACGCCTCGCTCGACTACGCGAAGAATCGCCCGCAAGGCCGGCCGGCCGGCCCCGCCGGCAAGGACGCGGCCAGGCCGCAGGTGCGCATCATCGAGCACGCCGACGTGCGGCGCATGCTGCTCGCGCAGAAGTCGTACTGCGAAGGCGCGCTGGCGCTCGAACTCTATTGCGCACGCCTGGTCGACGAGCAGAAGACCGGCGACGCGCAGGCGGCCGACGACGCGCGCCTCTTGCTGGAGGTGCTGACGCCGATCGCCAAGAGCTGGCCCAGCGAGTGGTGCCTGGAGGCCAACTCGCTCGCGATCCAGGTGCATGGCGGCTACGGCTACACGCGCGACTTTCCGGTCGAGCAGTACTGGCGCGACAACCGGCTGAACATGATCCATGAAGGCACGCACGGCATCCAGGCGGCCGACCTGCTGGGGCGCAAGGTGCTGATGGAAGACGGCCGCGGTCTGCAGCTGCTGGCCGCGCGCATGACGGACACCATCGACCGCGCGTCGCGCGTGCCCTCGCTGGCCGCGCATGCCAAGGCGCTGGCCGAGGCGCTGCAGCACATCGGCAGCGCGACCCGCGCTGCCTGGTCCACCGGCAATCCGCAGGAGGCGCTGGCCAATGCCGTGCCCTACATGCAGGCCTTCGGTCACACGGTACTGGCCTGGATCTGGCTCGACCTGGCGCAGCATGCGCTCGAAGGCGATGCATCGAAGGCTTCGCCGGCCACGGTCGGGCGCATCGGCGCGACCGACTATTTCTTCCACTACGAATTGCCGAAGATCGGGGCATGGCTCCGGGTGGCCGAGCGCCGCGACCCGACCTGCACTGCCTTGCCCGAGGAGGCTTTCTGATGGCCGCGAAGGCACACGCCACGCTCGAGAAGTGGATCTGGGTCCTGATCTACGGCGGCCTCTTCATGCTCGTGCTCGGCATCGCGACCGGTCGTACCGACGAAATCCTCGGCTGGTCCATGGCCGTGCCCGGCGTGGCGCTGGCCTTGGTCGGCGTCGTGCTCATCTATGTTCGCTCGCGTAAGGACTCGCCATGATCAAGCACATCGTCATGTGGAAGCTCAAGAACCCCGCCGATGCCGCGCAGTTCAAGGCCCGGCTCGAAAGCTGCCGCGGCCTGGTGCCCGGCATGCGCGAGTTCGAGGTCGCGGTGCGCACGCCCGGGCTCGAAGCGAATTGCGACGTCGTGCTGTGCTCGGCCTTCGATGACTCGGCCGCGCTGCAGTCTTATCTCGAACATCCGCAACACGTCGAGGTGTCCGCAGTGCTCGGCACCCTGCGCGAAGCACGCAGCGTGCTGGACTACCAAACCCCCTGACCCCGGAGACAACCATGACCGCACGCAGCATTCAGAAACTGTTCGACCTCAGCGGCAAGACCGCGCTCGTCACCGGCGGCTCGCGCGGCCTCGGCCTGCAGATGGCACATGCGCTCGGCGAAGCCGGCGCGAAGATCATGCTGAGCTCGCGCAAGGCCGAAGACCTGGAGCAGGCCGCGGCCGAGCTGCAGTCGGCCGGCATCGACGCCCGCTGGATCGCCGCCGATTGCTCTAAGGAAGAAGACACGCGCCGCCTGGCCGACGAAACCCTGGCCCGCATGGGCGCGGTGGACATCCTGGTCAACAACGCGGGCGCGAGCTGGGGCGCACCGGCCGAAGACCATCCGGTCGAGGCCTGGGACAAGGTGATGAACCTCAACGTGCGCGGCTACTTCATCCTCGCGCAGCAGATCGCGCGCGGCTACATGATCCCGAAGAAGAGCGGCCGCATCATCAATATCGCGTCCATCGCGGGCCTGAACGGCAACCCGCCCGAGATGCAGACCCTGGCCTACAACACCTCCAAGAGCGCGGTGATCGGCTTCACCCACACGCTGGCGGCCGAATGGGGCAAGTACAACATCAACGTCAACGCGATCTGCCCGGGCTTCTTCATGACCAAGATGGCCTCCGGCCTGATCAAGGCCATCGGCGAGGAGAAGATGGCCTCGCACGCGCCGCTGGGCCGGCTGGGCGACGAGGAAGACCTGAAGGGCGTCACGCTGCTCTATGCGAGCGATGCCGGCAAGCACATCACCGGCCAGTGGCTGGCGATCGACGGCGGGGTCAGCGTCGTCCTGGGTGCCTGACGTGGACGACGACATCAACGTCCGCTCCTACACGAGCCAGATCCCGTTCGCGCGGCATCTGGGCTTCGAGCTCACGAAGTTCGAGGGCGGCGAATCCGAGATCCGCTACACGGCGAAGCCCGAACATCTCAACACCTTCGACGTGACCCACGGCGGCGCCTGCATGACGCTGCTCGACATCACCATGGCCGCCGCCGCACGCAGCGACACGCCCGAGATCGGCGTTGTCACGATCGAGATGAAGACCAGTTTCATGCAGCCTTCCGTCGGTCCGCTGCATGCGCGCGGCAAGCTGCTGCACCGCACCGCGACGATGGCGTTTGTCGAGGCGCGAATCTACGACGAGCAGGAACGCGTGTGCGCCCACGCCACCGGCACCTTCAAGTACGTGAAGCGGCGTCTGCCCACCGGCCCCGGCAGCGCCAACGAGATGCGTCCGCCCTCAACAGACTGAAATATTCATATGCCCACCAACAAACAGCAACTGCTCGACAACCGCCCCGACGGCGAGGGCGTCGCCTCCAATTTCAAGCTCGCGAGCACCGAAACACCGCCGTTGAAAGACAACGAGGTGCTGGTGCGCCACCACTACATGAGCCTCGACCCCTACATGCGCGGCCGCATGAACGATGCCAAGAGCTATGCGCAGCCGCAGCCGCTCGGGCAGGTGATGCAGGGCGGAACGGCCGGCGAGGTGGTCGAGAGCAAGCATCCCAAGTACGCGGTCGGCGACAAGGTGGTCGGCTTCGGCGGCTGGCAGGAATACAGCGTGGTCGACGGCTCGCTGCCCGGTGCGCTGAAGAAGGTCGACACCGCGCACGTGCCGCTCTCGCACTACCTCGGCGCGGTCGGCATGCCCGGCGTCACGGCCTGGTACGGCCTGGTGAAGATCATCGCCCCGAAGGCCGGCGAGACGCTGGTCGTCACGGCCGCCAGCGGCGCGGTGGGCAGCGCCTTCGGTGCGCTGGCCAAGGCGCGCGGCTGCCGCGTGGTCGGCATCGCGGGTGGTGCGGACAAGTGCAAGTACGTGACGGACGAACTGGGCTTCGACGCCTGCATCGACTACAAGCAGCACCCTGACGTCAAGAGCATGAGCGCGGCGCTCAAGGATGCCTGCCCCAAGGGCATCGACGGCTACTTCGAGAACGTCGGCGGCTACATCTTCGACGCCGTGCTCCTGCGCGCCAATGCCTTCGCGCGCGTCGCGCTGTGCGGGATGATCGCGGGCTATGACGGGCAGCCGATGCCGCTGGCCAATCCGGCGCTGTTCCTCATCAACCGGATGAAGCTCGAAGGCTTCATCGTCAGCGAGCACATGGAGGTCTGGCCCGAGGCGCTGGCCGAGCTGGGTGCGTTGGTCGCGAGCGGCAAGCTCAAGCCGCGCGAATCGATCGCCCAGGGCATCGAGTCGGCACCCGAGGCATTCCTCGGTTTGCTCAAGGGCAGGAACTTCGGCAAGCAACTGGTCAAGCTGATCTAGCCAAAGCGCAAGGAGGCCGGCGATGGACGACATCACGACGCACGAGGTCTTCAACCAGCCGGCACCGCTGGCCGGCTACAACCTGTTCGAAACCAACCGGCCGCTGCGCGACGCGCTGAAGTTCAACGCACCGCAGCTGCAGCTCGCGCCTCTCGAACACCTGGGCGGCACGATCGGCACGGTCGAGATGCAGACCCACGCGCGGCTCGCGAACACGAACCCGCCGGTGCTGCACACGCACGACCGCTTCGGCCGCCGCATCGACGAGGTCGAGTTCCATCCGAGCTATCACGCGTTGATGACGGCGGCGGTGGGCGCAGGTCTGCACGGTACGCCCTGGACAGCCGAATCGGCATCTCCCCACGTCCAGCGCGCCGCCGGCTTCATGCTCTTCACCGAGCTCGAGCCCTCGGTGCTGTGCCCGATCTCGATGAGCTATGCCGTCACGCCCGCGCTGCGCGGCAACGCGGCGGTCTACGCCGACTGGGGCCCCAAGCTCGCAAGTCTCTGGTACGACCCGGCGCTCAAGCCCTGGCGTGACAAGCCCGGCGTGACCATGGGCATGGGCATGACCGAGAAGCAGGGCGGCTCCGACGTGCGCGCCAATACGACGCGCGCCGTCCGCACCGCCGGCGATGCCTGGGGCGAGCGCTACGAGATCACGGGCCACAAGTGGTTCTTCTCGGCGCCGATGTGCGATGCCTTCCTGGTGCTGGCGCAGGCGCCGGCCGGGCTCTCGTGCTTCTTCCTGCCGCGCGTGCTGCCCGATGGAAGCCGCAACGCGATACACATCCAGCGCCTGAAGGACAAGCTCGGCAACAAGGCCAACGCCAGCTCCGAAGTCGAGTTCCACGGCGCAAGCGCATGGCTGGTCGGCGAAGAGGGCCGCGGCATCCCGCAGATCCTCGAGATGGGCACGATGACCCGGCTCGATTGCGCACTGGGCACCAGCGGCCTGATGCGCCAGGCGCTGAGCCTGGCCCTGCATCACACGGCGCAGCGCCAGGCCTTCGGCAAGCCGCTCATCGAACAGCCGCTGATGAAGAACGTGCTGGCCGACCTCGCGCTCGAAAGCGAAGCCGCCACCGCGCTGGCCATCCGCCTCGCGCGCGCCTTCGATCGCCCGCAGGACGAGCACGAGCGCCTGATGGCGCGCCTGCTCACGCCGGTGGCCAAGTTCTGGATCTGCAAACGCGGCAGCCACTTCGCGCAGGAGGCGATGGAGTGCCTCGGCGGCAACGGCTACGTGGAGGAGGGCGGCGAGGGCGTGATGGCGCGCGTCTACCGCGAGATGCCGCTCAACTCGATCTGGGAAGGCGCCGGCAACATCATGGCGCTCGACCTGCTGCGCGGCCTGCGAAAAGGCGATGCCGTCGCGGCGCTGGCGCAAGAGCTCGCGCCGGCGCGCGGCGCCGACGCCGCGCTCGATCGCCTGGCCGCTGCGCTGCCCGCACACATCGAGGCCATGGCCACCGAAGCGGAGGCGCGCCGGCTTGCGCAGGACGTGGCGCTCGCGGTGCAGGCGGCGCTGCTCGCGCAGACCGCGCCGGCCGCCGTGGTCGGCGCCTTCTGCGCCTCGCGCCTGGGCGGCGACTGGGGCCATGCCTTCGGCACGCTCGGCGCCGGCATCGACTTCGACACGATCATCGGCCGCGCCCGGCCGCAGTGAACGCCGGACCTTTCAAGGAACCACGATGGCAGACCTGATCCTTCACCACTATGCGACCTCACCCTTCTCCGAGAAGCTGCGCCTGATCCTCGGCTACAAGAAGCTCGCGTGGAAGTCGGTGATCATTCCGCAGATGCTGCCCAAGCCCGACCTGATCGCGCTCACCGGTGGCTACCGCAAGACGCCGGTGCTGCAGATCGGCGCCGACGTCTATTGCGACACCGCGCTGATCTGCGACGTGCTCGAGCACATCTCGCCGCTGCCGTCGATCTATCCCGAGCCGGGCAAGGGCCTGGAGCGCGTGATTGCCCAATGGGCGGAGACCTCGCTCTTCTGGGCCTCGATGGCCTACAGCTTCAGCGGCAAGGGCGCGGCCGATGTCTTCGGCAAGGCGCCGCCCGAACTGGCCAAGGCCTTCGGCGAGGACCGCAAGGCGATGAGTATCAACATGGTGCGGCACCGCCCGGGCGATGCCGCGGCGGCCTACAAGTCTTACCTCAGGCGCATGTCCGACATGCTGGACAACACCGACTACCTGCTGGGCGCCTATCCGACCGTGGCCGATTTCGCCTGCTACCACCCGCTGTGGTTCACGCGCAAGCGCACGCCCTCGATGGCCGGCATCCTGCAGTTCACGCCGGCCGTGGGCGACTGGATGGACCGCATGGCCGGGATCGGCCACGGCACGATGGAGACCTTCGATGCCGCGCAGGCCATCGCCGTGGCGGCCGCATCCACGCCGCATACGCTGCTGTCCGACAGCACCTTCCAGGACGAGCACGGCATTCCGCTCGGAACCCACGTCACGATCGCCGGCGAAAGCTTCGGCCCCGAGCCGACCGAGGGCGAGCTGATCGCCGCCACGCGCACCCACTACACGCTGCGCCGCACCGACCCGCGCGCCGGCACGGTGCATGTGCATTTCCCGCGCATCGGATACGCCCTGCGCAAAGTTGAAGGCTGACAAAAAAGGACACAGGCAATGATTCAGGATTTCAAGGGCACGACCGCCGTTCTCACCGGCGCCGGCTCCGGCTTCGGCCTCGAATGCGCGCGCATCGGCGCAGCGCGCGGCATGAACCTCGTGCTGGTCGACGTGCAGCAGGATGCGCTCGACAAGGTGCAGGCCGAGATGGAAGCCGCCGGCGCGCAGGTGCTGGCGCGCAAGGTCGATGTCTCGAATGCGCAGCAGATGGAACAGCTCGCGAAGGACGTGCAGCAGCGCTTCGGTGCGCCGCACTTCGTGTTCAACAACGCGGGCGTGGGGGCCGGCGGCCTGGTGTGGGAGAACACCGTGGCCGACTGGGAATGGGTGCTGGGCGTCGATCTCTGGGGCGTGATCCACGGCGTGCGCCTGTTCACGCCGATGATGCTCGAAGCCGCCGCCAAGGATCCTTCGTACCGTGGCCACATCGTCAATACCGCCAGCATGGCCGGCCTTTTGGCGCCGCCCAACATGGGCGTCTACAACGCGGCCAAGGCGGCCGTGGTGAGCCTCACCGAAACGCTCTATCAAGACCTGAAGCTCATGACCGACCAGGTCGGCGCCAGCCTCCTGTGCCCTTACTTCGTGCCGACCGGCATCACCAGCAGCGAGCGCAACCGCCCGGGCGCGCTCGCCGCCGGCGAACTCACCAAGAGCCAGATGATCGGCCAGGCGATGAGCAACAAGGCCGTCAGCAGCGGCAAGGTGACGGCGACGGAGGTCGCGCAGATGGTGTTCGACGCCATCAGCGCCAACCAGTTCTACGTGTTCAGCCACCCCCGGGGGCTGGGCAACGTGAAGAGCCGCATGGAAAGCATCGTGTCGATCACCAACCCGGCCGATCCCTTTCTGGAGCGGCCCGAGATCGGCGCCAACCTGCGCGCGCAACTGCGCGCGGGCTGAGGGCTAGGGCTTGCCTTCGTACGCTTCGGCCGGGTTGTCGTTCGGCGCAGCGAAGGCCGCCTTGAGGGATTCGCTCATGGGAATGCCGATTACCGAGTTGCGCGGCGGTATCGGCTTCAGCAGCCACTTGTCGTAGAGCTGCTCCAGCTCGCGCGACGCCATCAACTTCGCGAGCGATTCGTCGACGGCCTTCTTGAGATTGGCGTCCTCCTTGCGGATCATGATGGCGATCGGCTCGACGCCCAGCGGCTGGCCCACGATCCGGTAGTCGCCCGGACTCTTGGCGCTGGCGATGTTTCCGGCCAGCGTGTTGTCGTCCATCGCGAAAGCATCGGCTCGGCCGGACTCCAGCAGCAGGAAGCTTTCGGCATGGTCCTTGGCCAGCACGATGGTGGCGCCGAGGTTCTTGTCCTTATCCAGCTTGCGCAGGCGCTGCACCAGCGTCGTTCCGGTCGTCGTGACGATGGTCTTGCCGGCCAGCTGATCCGCGGAGCTGATGTTGCTGGCCGCCTTGACCGCGAAACGCGCCTCCGTGACGTAGGTGGTCACGGCGAACGAGACCTGCTGCTTGCGCGCCGCGGTGTTGCTGGTCGAGCCGCACTCGATGTCGATGGTGCCGTTCTGCAGCAGCGGGATGCGATTTTGCGAGGTCACCGGCATGTACCGGATGGCGAGCCGCGGGATCAGGCCTTTCAGGATGCGCTCGCACAGCTCCACGTGGTAGCCGGTGAAGCTGTCGCCCAGCGCATACGACAGCGGCGAGGACGATTCGCGCACGCCCATCACGATGGCGCCCGATTCCCTGGCTTTCGCGAGCGTGTCGGTCGGCTGGGCCATCGCGCCGGCGCTGCTGGTCGCGAGCAGCGCAATCCACAGGAATCTTGCATTCATGAATGCCTCCGCGTGGCGAGATGGTCGAGGCTCTCGCGCAGTGCCCGGTCGAGGATCTCGATGCCGCGGTCGATCTCCTTGTGGCTCGCCGTCAGCGGCGGCGCGATGCGCCACACCGAGCCGCGCTCCGGCCGGCGCCGGATGTTCATGCTCAGCCCGAGCGCGAAGCACTTCTGCGTCGTGAGCGCGCCCAGTTCATGGAAGGGCGCGCGCGACGCACGATCCTTGACGAGCTCGACCCCGAGCAGCATGCCTTCGCCGCGAACATCGCCGATGGCTTCGTGGCGCTCCTGCAGTTGCAGGAGCTTGCCGCGCAGGTAGGCGCCGGTGGTGCGCGCGCGTTCGACCAAGGCCTCCTTCTGGATCGTTTCGAGCACGGCCAGCCCGACCGTGGCCGGCAACGGATCGGAGACGTGGCTCGTGTAGAAGGTGAAGCCCTTCTCGTGCACGTCCTGCTCGATCTTCGACGTCGTGACCGTGGCCGCCAGCGGCAGGCCGCCGCCCATCGTCTTGGACACGCTCAGGATGTCCGGCACCACGCCATGGAAATCCGATGCGGTCCGGTGCCCGATGCGCCCGAAGGCGGTCTGGGCCTCGTCGAAGATCAGCAGCATGCCGCGCTCGTCCGCGGCGCGGCGCAGCGCGTGCATGTACGACTTCGGCGGGACCAGCACGCCGCCCGCGCTGATGATCGGTTCGATGATGATCGCCGCGCGGCGCCCGGTGGAGGCCATGTCGTACATCTTCAGCCCGAGTTCCAGGCAGGCCAGGGCCGATTCCTCGCCCGACAGGCCCGCGATGTACGGCCGGTAGTCGTTCGGCTCCGGCATGACGTAGACACCGGGCACGTGCACGCCGTAGCCCTTGCGGTCGCTCGCGAAGGACACCGCGCTCGTTCCGCCGGTCACGCCATGCCACGATCCGCCGACGGCGAGGATCTCGTAGCCGCCCGTGTACATCTTCGCCATGCGAAGCGCGACTTCGTTGCTCTCGGAGCCGGTGTTGACGAAGATGGATTTCGTCATCCCGGCCGGCATCCAGTCCTTTGCCATCCTGGAAGCGAGTTCCGCCACCACTTCGGGGATCATCCCGCTGAACATGTGGAACGCCTTCTCGCCCGCCTCGTGCACCGCGCGGACGATGGCCGGATGGTTGTGGCCGATCGTGGCGCACATCTGGCCCGAGGTGAAGTCGAGGATCTCGCGCCCGGTGTCGTCGATGACGATGCTGCCCTTCGCGCTGACGAACAGGTTGGGAAAGGTGTCGCCGCCGTAGCGGATCAGGAATTCCTTGGCGGCATCGCGAAGTCGGGTGTCCATGAAGCTGTTCCTTTGGCTGGTGGAAGAGGCACGAATGCTGATCGCGGCGATGCACGGCGTCCAATGTCAAGATCACATCGACGAGCGATGCGTCCGGCGCATCGCGGATGTCGAAACGGCATCGACGCCGCGCGCCGACGCTGCAACATTCGAGCAAAGGAGCGGCACACGATGGACACCCGATGGTTTCAGGACTTCGTGACCTTGGCGGAGGTGAGCAACTTCACACGGGCGGCCGAGCTTCGCAACGTGTCGCAGGCGGCGTTCAGCCGCCGCATCCAGGCGCTGGAACATTGGCTTGGGGCCAAGCTGATCGATCGCAGCGCCTACCCGACGCGATTGACCGACGCCGGCCAGCGCTTTCGCAGCGTGGCGGTCGGCCTGCTCAACCAGATCGCCGACGCGAAGACGGAGATCGGCGACGTGCCGTCGCGCAATCACCTGCGGATCGCGATGCCCTACGCGCTGGCCACGACGAGATTGCCGCACTGGTGGCGCGCCTGGTCGAGCGACGCGGGAATGAGCTGCAGCATCGAGGTCGGCAACGTGCACGACACCGTGACCGCGCTCAACGCCGGCTCGGTCGACCTGCTCATCTGCTATCACCAGATCACGCATCCGATCCAGCTCGAAGCGGCGCGTTTCGACCGGCACGAGATCAGCGTCGAAACCATCCGGCCCTACGCCTCGCGCGCGCTGATCGAGAGCGGGCGGGCCGCGCTGCCGGGCACGGCCGTGCAGCCGGTGCCGCTCCTGATGTATGCCGCGAGCGGCTACTTCGCGCGCGTCGTCGACGCGGCGATCGAGAACGCACCGCAACCGGTGTTCGGCTTTCGCGTGTTCGAGGTCGAGATGTCGGACGTGCTGGCCGATCTCGCAGCCCAGGGCCTGGGCATCGCCTGGCTGCCGGACAGCTCGTTCCAGCGCAGCGGCCTCGAAGGCCTTGCGCCGGTGGGTGAGGGCGCGTGGGACGTCGACGTGGCGATCGTCGCCTACAAGGCGAAGACCAACGCGCGGCGTGCGGTGTCCCGGCTGTGGGGGCGCATCGTCGACAGCACGAAGGGCGATGCGCCCGGGGGGTGAAGCGGGCTTTCGGGCCGTTCAGGCCCGCGGCTTTTCCTCGATCGCATCGACGCGATCCGGGTAGAAGGCAAGGTGGTCCTTGATCTGCGCGACGGATGCGTAGGGCGCTTCGTACGTCCACACCGCATTCGCTGCCTTCTCGCCGGCCGAAGGGATGCTGTAGTAGGCGCAGTCGCCCTTGAAGGGGCAGTAGGTCGCGTGATCGGTGCGTTCGAGCAGCGACATGTCCACATCCTTGCGCGGGATGTACTGCACGGCCGGGTACGACGCTTCGCGCAGCGTCAGGGCTTCCTGCGTGTCGGCAATCACGCGGCCGCCGGCCTTCACGATCACGCGCGCGGGATTGGTGCTCACGGTGATCGGATGGTCCGGGCCGGGGATCTTCACTGGCTTGTCTTGCATGTCGGTCCTTGATCGAATGGCGCAGGGTATGAGCAATCCGATGCCACTTCCGGCTTGTCAAGTGTTCCACTGCTGCTTATGGAGGCAATCAGGGCGCAGCCCTTGTGGGGCAACGATCTAAAAAGTTCCCAGCGCAGTTTTCCACATACTTGTCCACCACCGCGGGGGACATGTTGGCGCGGGCGCAGGCCGACGGCATGTTTTCCTACACCTTCTTCAAAGGCGCAGGCACAAAGATTCGAGGGCTTGAAAGCGGCATCGAAGCCGGCTTATACTGAACCGATTGGTTCTGTGTGTTCAACCCCAACCCCAAGGAGACTCCGCATGGCCTACGTCGATGGATACGTCCTCCCCCTTCCCAAAGCCAACATCGAAGCCTATCGCGCGATGGCCACCAAGGCGGGCAAGATCTGGCGCGAGCATGGCGCCATCGAATACCGCGAATGCTTGGCCGACGACGTGAAGCCTGGTGAAGTCACTTCGTTCCCGCAGAGCGTGAAGCTGAAGGACGACGAGACCGTGGTCTTCTCGTACATCGTGTACGAATCGCGCGCCCATCGCGACGAAGTCAACGCCAAGGTGATGAGCGATCCGCGCCTGACCGACCTGATGGACCCCAAGGCCATGCCCTTCGATGGCAAGCGCATGTTCTGGGGCGGCTTCGAAACGATCGTCTCGCTCTGAGCCTGCGCGCCGCTCAGGCCGCCTTGCCGGCCTGCGCCGCGATCCATTGCCACACCGCGCGTATCGCCGGCTCGCGCTCGCGCCCCTGCACGGTCGCGAGGAAGTAGCTGCCGGTGTCCAGCGCAGGCCCGAAGGGCTGCAGCAGCGCGCCGCTGCGCAGTTCCTCGGCCGAGAGCGTGAGGCTCAGCAAGGCCACGCCATGGCCTGCCAGCGCGGCCAGCAAGGCGTGCGTCTCGTCGGAGAACGAAAGGTCCGTCGCCGCGGACTTCGTGCGCGCCCTGGTCTTCGCGATGCCGGCTTCCTTGAACCAGCGCGACCACACGGCCGGCGCGCTCGCTTGGGGTTGCCAGTCGCAGTGGATCAGGCGGTGCTTCGCCAGATCCTGCACGCGCTTCAGGCCCAGCCGCGGACTGCACACCGGCGCGTAGCGTTCGGGCATCAGCTCGGCGGTCACGAGGCCGGGCCAGCCGCCGCTGCCTGAACGGATCGCCAGGTCGGCCTCACCGCGCGCCAGATCGACCAGCAGATCGCTCGCATGCAGGCGCAGAGCGACGCCGGGGAGGGCGCTGCGAAAGGCCGCCATGCGCGGCAGCACCCACTTGGCCGCGAAGGCGGTGTTGGCAGTGAGCGTGACCGTGTCGTTCGCGCCGCGGGCGCGCAGCGCATGCACGCCGGCTTCCATCGTGTCGAAGCCTTCGCGCAGCGCGTCGAATAGGCGCAGGCCGGCGGGCGTCAGCGCGAGCTGGCGCGTGAGGCGGCGAAAGAGCGGCTGGCCGAGCGTGCTTTCCAGGCCGCGCACCTGGTGGCTGATGGCGGTGGGCGTGACCGAGAGCTCGGCTGCGGCGCGCTGGAAGCTCAGGTGTGCCGCAGCCGCTTCGAAGGCGCGCAGCGCCGACAGCGGCGGCAGCCGGCGCGGCGCGCGTACAGGTGAGATCAGCTCATTCATGGAGAAGAAATCGTCGTTTGTGGAAAGAGGCCTGCAACCCTAAATTGAATACTCGAATTCATCCATCACGAGCGACGAAAGACCCTCCCATGACCACGCTTCTGCACATCGACGCCAGCGCCCGATCCGGCCGCTCCGGCATCGACCCCCATGGTTCCCACACCCGCAGGCTCTCGGCGCGCTTCGTCGAATGCTGGCGCGCGGCGCTGCCGGAGGACCGCATCGACTACCTCGACGTGGGCCAGGCGCCGCCCTCGCACGTCACCGGCGGTTGGATCCACGCCGCGTTCACGCCGCCGGCCGCGCGCGAACCGTGGATGCACGAGGTGCTGGCCGAGAGCGATCGGCTGGTCGACCAGCTCATCGCCGCCGACCTGATCGTGGTCGGCCTGCCGATGTACAACTTCAGCGTGCCGGCGCAGTTCAAGGCCTACATCGACAACATCGTGCGCGTGGGCCGCACCTTCGGCTTCGACCGTGCGCGCGGCGAAGTGCCGTACTGGCCGCTGCTGGCCGATGCGGGCAAGCGCCTGGTGCTGCTGGGCTCGCGCGGCGACTTCGGCTATGGCGAAGGCCAGCGCATCGCGCATCTCAACCACACGGAAGCCAGCGTGCGCTCGGTGTTCGGCTACATCGGCATCGGCGAGGTGCACGAGGTCGCGGTCGAGTACGACGAGTTCGGTGGCGAGCAGCTGGCGCAGTCGCTCTCGCAGGCCGATCTCGCCATCGATCGGCTGGTGGGTAAGCTCTCGGCCCCAACGGCGGCCGTGCCGGCCTAGATGCTGGAGATCCGTCGACGCTTCTTGATGATCACGGTCGGAGGGGTTGCCGGCGGCGCTGCGTAGTACTCGGCGACCAAGCTTCGTTCCTGCGCGAGGGCCTTTGCGCGCCGCAGGGCGTGTTCGACGCGAGTGGCGTTGAGCACGCGAACCACGTCTCCGTTGACTTGCGCGTAGGAGCCGTCCTCCATCTGTACCAATGCGCCGATCTCCAAGCCGTCCTGAACGGTCCCGAGCATCGTTGCATTCTTGCGCGCGTAGGCAAAGAAGGTCCAGCGGCTGCCCAATCGGATCTGCAAGGGTTGTCGGCTCACGGCGCGGTCCTGTGAATGGTGGTTGCGATCCGGCCTTCAAGAAATCTCATTTCGTCTCGACGCCGGAACAGGCGCGCGATTCTCTACCCATGTCGCCCAGGCAAACCTGATGAATTCTCGCGAAGGCGGAGAATATTTGCGCTCGCCGCGATCAGCAGCTCCCTCAGCGGTACGACAGCACCAGCCCGTGCACCAGCCGCGTCCACCCATCCAGCATCACGAACAGCAGCAGCTTGAAGGGCAGGGAGATGGTCGTCGGCGCGATCATCGACATGCCCAGCGCGAGCAGCACGGTGGCGACGATGCGCCTGCGTCCTCGAACGATGCCGGACGGCCGTGGTCGGGCAGGCGCTGATGCTGAGCCTGAGCGTGCTCGATCATCTGTCGCGCTACGCGCGCACGCAGGCGGCGCCGCCCGTTGCGCGCACCGAGATGTCGGGCATGTCGGCAACGCAGCAAGACATCCTCGAGCACCTGCTGCAAGGCCGCAGCGACAAGGAAATCGCCTACCGGCTGCACCTGTCGGCGCACACGGTGGACTATCACATGCGCCAGCTGCGGCGGCGCTTCGCAGCGCGCAACCGCGTGCAGCTCGTGAATGCCGCGACGCAGTCGCAGAACGCCGAAAGCAACTTCGGCGCGATCGGCTAGAGATCGGCTAGACCGCCACCGGGCTTCGCTCTGCGAATTGCCCGTTCCAGTAGGGGTAGTAGGGATAGGGTGGCGTGACCGCGCTCGCCGCGTCGAGACGCGCCGCCTGCTCGGTGGTGAGCTGCCAGCCGAGCGCACCGAGGTTCTGCTTGAGCTGCGCCTCGTCGCGCGCGCCGATCAGCACGCTCGCCACGGTGGGCCGCTGCAGCAGCCAGTTAAGCGCGATCTGCGGCAGCGTCTTGCCGGTTTCCTCGGCCACCTGGTCCATCGCATCGACCGCGCGGTAGAGCCGCTCTTCATCGACCGGCGGCGCGAAGCCGGCGGTGTCGTGCAGGCGGCTGCCCGCGGGCAGCGGCTGGCCGCGCCGGATCTTGCCGGTCAGGCGGCCCCAGCCCAGCGGGCTCCAGACGATGGCGCCCACGCCCTGGTCGATGCCCAGCGGCATCAGCTCCCATTCGTAGTCGCGTCCTACCAGCGAGTAGTAAGTCTGGTTGGCGACGTAGCGCGACAAGCCCTGCCGGTCCGATGCGGCAAGCGACTTCATCAGCTGCCAGCCCGAGAAGTTGGAGACGCCGATGTAGCGTACCTTGCCCACGCGCACCAGGTCGTCGAGCGTGCGCAGCACCTGCTCGACCGGCGTCATCGCATCGAAGGCATGGAGTTGCAGCAGGTCGATGTGGTCGGTGCCCAGGCGCTTGAGCGCGGCGTCGGTGGCCGCGATCAGGTGATGGCGCGAGGAGCCCACGTCGTTGGGACCATCGCCCGTGCGCAGCGAGAGCTTGGTCGAAAGGATCACCTTGTCGCGCCGGCCCTGCACCGCGGCGCCGAGGATCGATTCCGACGCGCCGCTCGAATACACGTCGGCGCTGTCGAAGAGGTTGACGCCGGCGTCGAGGCAGATGTCGACGATGCGGCGCGCGCCGGCAACGTCGGTGTTGCCCCAGGCGCTGAAGAGCGGACCTTCGCCGCCGAAGGTGCCGGCGCCGAAGCCGAGGGCCGGCACCTTGAAGCCGGAGTTGCCGAGATAGCGATGTTCCATGAGGCGTCCTTGAAGTTGCGAGAAGCGTTGTGTTCAGCTGCGCGCCGGTGCGCAGTCGACGGGAAGATCGTTGCGCCGATCGAGCGCGCGGCTCCAGAGCGCGATCGCCAGGCCCGCCAGCGTGATGAGCGCAGCGACCCAGCCCAGCGCGCCGAGGCCCGGGCCGCGCTCGATCACCACGCCGCCGACCCAGGCGCCGAGCGCATTGCCGAGGTTGAAGGCCGCGATGTTGAGGCTGGACGCGAGGTTCTGTCCGGCACCGGATGCCTTGTCGAGCACCCGCAGCTGCAGCGGCGCCACCGTAGCGAAGGAGGCGATGCCGAGCAGGCCGACGAAGAGGGCGGCCGTCGCGCCGGCGTGCAGCGCCGGCTGCATCACGGCCAGCACCACCGCCAGCGCCGCCAGCGTGCCCAGCACGGCCGGCATGAGCTCGCGGTCGGCCAGCTTGCCGCCGAGGATGTTGCCGACCGCGAGACCGGCGCCGAAGAGCAGCAGGATCGGCGACACCGCGGCTTCGGGCAGGCCGGTGATGCGCGTCAGGAGCGGCTGGATGTAGGTGAACACGACGAACACGCCGGCAAAGCCGAGCACGGTCATCGCGAGGCCGAGCAGCACCTGCGGCCGCGCCAGCACCGCGAGCTCGTCGCGCAGCGAGACCGGCGTCTGCTTGTCCCCGGTCCGGTCGCGCGGCACGAAGACGGCGAGCACGGCAAGCGCGAAGACGCCGATCAGCGCCACGGCCCAGAAGGTCGAGCGCCAGCCGAACTGCAGGCCCAGCCAGGCGCCGGCCGGCACGCCGAGCATGGTCGCGGCCGTGAGGCCGGTGAACATGATCGCGATCGCCGAGGCGCGCTTCTCGGGTGCCACCAGGCCGGTGGCCACCACCGAGCCGACGCCGAAGAAGGTGCCATGCGCGAGCGAGGTGATCACGCGCGCGGCCATCAGCATCTCGTAGTTGGGCGCCAGTGCACAGGCGATGTTGCCGAGCGTGAAGATCGCCATCAGCGCGAGCAGCACGGTCTTGCGCGGCACCCGGCGCGTGGCGATGGTGAGCAGCGGCGCACCGACTGCGACCCCGAGCGCATAGCCCGAGATCAGCAGGCCGGCGGCCGCGATGGAGACATGAAGATCCGCCGAAACCTGCAGCAGCAGGCCCATGATGACGAACTCGGTGGTGCCTATGCCGAAGGCACCGGCGGTGAGGGCGAGGAGAGCGATGGGCATGATGCTTGTACTGTGCGGGCTGCGTGCTTGCATGACTAGAATGCCTTTCGGATACACAACTGTGATTTGAATTCACATATGCCCCGCATCGACGTCAACCGTTCCGGCGAAATGGAAGCCTTCGTGCAAGTGGTCGATCGCGGCAGCTTCTCGGCCGGCGCGCGGGTGCTGGGCATGACGCCTTCGGCCGTCAGCAAGCTGATCGCGCGGCTGGAGGCGCGGCTGGCGACGCAGCTGGTGCACCGGTCGACGCGCAAGCTGCAGCTCACGCCCGAAGGCCAGAACTTCTACGAGCGCAGCGTGCGCGTGCTGGCCGACCTGGACGAGGCCGAGCGCTGCGCCGCCGCCGGCGCGGCGCCGCGCGGGCGCGTGCGCATCAACGCGAGCGTTTCCTTCGGGCAGCACCTGCTGGTGCCATTGGTGCCGCACTTTCTCGAACTGCATCCGCAGGTGACGCTGGACATCGCGCTGACCGACCGCGTGGTCGACCTGATGGACGAGCGCACCGACATCGCGGTCCGCTGGGGTCCGCTGCCGCCTTCCGATCTGGTGGCGCGGCATCTCTTCGACACCGGCCAGGCGATCGTCGGCTCGCCCGACTACCTGGCGCGCTACGGGACGCCGCGTACGCCGCAGGAGCTGGAGGCGCACAACCGCATCGGCTCCAGCTACCACCGCAGCGCGCCGGACTGGCCGCTGAAGGTCGACACGAGCGTGATCGACATCCCGGTCGTCGGTTCGGTGCGCGCCGGCGACGGCGAGACGCTGCGACAGCTGGTGATGCAGGGCGTCGGGCTTGGCAGGCTCTCGCTCTATCACATCCAGCCCGACATCGACGCCGGCCGCCTGGTGCCGGTGCTGGAGGAATTCAATCCGCGCGACATGACGCCGGTGCACGCGGTCTATCTCGGCAAGGCCGGCCGGCTGCCGGCGCGCGTGCGTGCGCTGCTCGACTTCCTGGCGACGCGGCTCGCCGACAATAGGCGCACCACCCGCCTTGGCCATCCACGATCATGAAGGAAGTTCCCGACGCCATCGTCTGCGAAGGCTGCGATGCGGTCTACCACCGCGTGCGGCTGCGCCGGCGAGAGGTCTCGCACTGCGCCCGCTGCGGGACCGAGCTCGACCGGCATGCGGGCGACCAGGGCGCGCGCGTGCTGCCGCTCACCGTGGCGAGCCTGATCCTGTTCGCGATCGCCAACCTGTTCCCGATCGTCGAGATCGAGTTGCGGGGACTCAGCAGCGAGACCACGCTGGCCGGGGCGGTGATCGTGCTCGGCGGCGAAGGCATGTCGGTGGTGGCGCTGCTGGTGCTGGCCACCACCATCCTGTTCCCGCTGCTGCAGCTGTGCATCCTGTTCTACCTGCTCGTGCCGATGGCGCGCGAGCGTCGGCCGGCCGGCTTCGGCGTGCTGGTCCGGATCCTGCAGTCGCTCAGGCCGTGGGGAATGATCGAGGTCTTTCTGCTCGGCGTGCTGGTGGCCATCGTCAAGCTCTCGAGTCTGGCGCAGGTGGTGGCCGGGCCGGCGCTGTGGGCCTTCATGGTCCTGACGGTGCTGCTGACGGCAGTGCTGTCCTTCAATCCGCGCACCTTCTGGGAAATGGCCTTCGAGCCGCGCCCGGGGCAAAAGGCATGAACGAACGCGAAGCGCAAGAGACCGAGACGGCCGCGCAGCTCGGCCTGCTGAGCTGCCATCACTGCGGTGCGGTGTGGCGAGACGCGACGGAGGGCGAGCCTTGCGGGCGTTGCGACACGCACCTGCACCGCCGCAAGCCCCACAGCGTCCAGCGTACCTGGGCCCTCCTGATCGCGGCCTGCATCATGTACGTGCCGGCCAACCTGCTGCCGGTGATGATCACCAAGAGTCTGCTGGGCACGCAGTACGACACCATCCTGAGCGGCGTGATCTACTTCTGGGTCTCCGGCGCCTACGGGCTGGCGGCGATCATCTTCATCGCCAGCTTCCTGGTGCCGCTGTTCAAGCTGACGGCGCTGATCCTGCTGGCCTGGCTGGCCCCGCGGCACAGCGATTGGCGGCGGCACGAGCGCGCGACGCTCTATCGCATCCTCGAGGTGATCGGCCGCTGGTCGATGCTCGACGTCTTCGTGGTCTCGCTGCTGGCAGGCCTGGTGCGCATCCAGGGCTTTGCCGAGATCACAGCCGGGGTCGGCATCGCCGCCTTCGGCTCGGTGGTGGTACTGACGATGCTGGCCTCGCTCAGCTTCGATCCGCGCCTGACCTGGGACAGCAAGGACGTCATGGAAGAAACCGAACCCGCACACGACATGCCAAGAGGAAGTGAAAGAACCGCATGAGCGAAGAAGACACAACGCCCCCGCTGGCCAAGCCGGTGGTCGCCAGGCGCCGCAACTGGCTGCCCTCGCTGATCTGGCTGATCCCCATCGTCGCGGCGCTGGTCGGCGTGGCGCTGGTCGTGCGCATCCTGATCGACCGCGGTCCCGAAGTGGTGCTCACCTTCAAGACCGCCGAAGGGCTGGAGGCCGGCAAGACCGCGGTCAAGTACAAGGACGTGCAGATCGGCACCGTGCAGACCATCCGCCTGGCCAGCGACCGTTCCCACGTGCGCGTGCTGGTGCAGCTCACGAAGGAGGCCAAGGGCTTCACCGCCTCGGACACGCGCTTCTGGGTGGTGCGCCCGCGGCTCGACACCTCGGGCATCTCGGGCCTCGGCACCTTGTTGTCGGGCGCGTACATCGGCGCCGACGCCGGCAGCTCGGAAGAGACGTCCGGCGAGTTCACCGGGCTCGAGGTGCCGCCGATCGTCACGCGCGATGCCTCGGGCAAGCAGTACCTGCTGCGCGCGCGCGATGTCGGTTCGCTCGACATCGGCTCGCCGGTTTACTTCCGGCGCGTCAAGGTGGGCCAGCTCGCGGCCTATGAACTCGACGGCGACGGCCGCGGCGTCACGCTGCGCGTGTTCGTCAATGCGCCCTTTGACAAGTTCGTCGGCGCCAATACGCGCTTCTGGCATGCCAGCGGGCTCGACGTCCAGCTGAGCGCGAACGGCGTGAAGCTGCGCACCCAGTCGCTGGCCACGATACTGCTGGGCGGCATCGCCTTCCAGGCGCCGGACGACGCCGCGGGTCCGGTGGCGCAGGAGAACGCCGCCTTCACGCTGGCCGACGACGAGACCGCAGCGATGAAGCAGCCGGACGGTCCTTCGCAGACCCTGCTGCTGTACTTCAACCAGTCGCTGCGCGGCCTCTCGCCGGGGTCGATCGTGGACTTCCGCGGCGTGGAGATCGGCGAGGTCAAGTCGATCGGCGTCGAGTTCGACCGCCAGGAGCGCGAGTTCAAGATGCCGGTGCTGATCCAGGTCTATCCTGACCGCCTGCGACGCGGGGCGAGCAACGATCCGGGCGAATCGCGCTACGCGCAGACCGAGCGCCTGCAGTTCCTCGTCGGCAAAGGGCTGCGCGCACAGCTGCGCACGGGCAACCTGCTCACCGGCCAGGTGTACGTGGCGTTCGACTTCTTCCCGAAGTCGCCGCCGGCGAAGATCGACATCAACCGCAACCCGATCGAGATGCCGACGGTGCCCAACAGCCTGGACGAGATCCAGGCGCAGGTGGGCGAGATCGCGAGCAAGCTCAACAAGGTGCCGTTCGAGGAGATCGGTGCCGACCTGCGCAAGTCGCTGGGCGCGCTCAACAAGACGCTCGCGAGCGCCGAGCAGCTCGCAGGCCGGCTGAACAACGATGTCGCACCCGAGATGACGGCTGCGATGAAGGACGTGCGCAAGACGCTCGGCGCGGCCGAAAGAACGATCTCCGAGGACGCGCCGTTGCAGCAGGACCTGCGCCAGACGCTGCAGGAGGTCACGCGCGCGGCCGGGTCGCTGCGCATCCTGACCGACTACCTCGAACGCCATCCCGAGTCGCTGATCCGCGGCAAGCCGGAGGACAAGAAGAAATGAGAACGACGAACGCCCGACGGGCAGCCCTGATCGCTGCCTTGCTGCTGGCCGGCTGCGCCAGCCCGGCGACGCAGTACTACAGCCTGGCCGAGGCCGCGCAGGCACCGCGCGCGCCTGCAGCGGCCGGCGGCGCACCGGCTTTCATCGAGCTCGCGCCCGTGACCATGCCCGAGCGCTTTGCGCGCCCGCAACTGGTGGTGCGGCAAAAAAGCAGCGGCGACGGACCGCAGGTCGACATCCTCGAAGAGCACCGCTGGTCTTCTTCGTTCGAGAGCGAGCTGCGCGATGCCTTGAGCAGCGGCATTGCGGGCCGCCTCGGCGCCGTCGATGCAACGAAGAGCGGAACGCCGCGCGGCCAGCCGGTGGTGCGCATCGCAGTGCAGCTGCGGCAGTTCGATGCAGTGGAAAGCAGCCGCGTCGATGCCGGTTTCAGCTGGACCCTGCGCCGCAGGGACGAAGGGGCGGCGCTGGCCTGCCAGCTCTCTCTGTCGGAGCCCGTCGAAGGCAGCGGCATGGATGCATTGGCCCGAGGCGCCCAGCGCGCCACGGCCAGGCTGGCCGATGCCATTGCCCGCAGCGTGACGGCATTGCAGGCAAATGCCTCGAACGCCTGCGCAAGTTGAGATGAGCGGTACCGGCTTCGCATTGTTCGACACTGCCATCGGCGCCTGCGGCATCGCATGGGGTCCGCGCGGCATCGTCGGCGTGCAGCTGCCCGAAGCCGGGGAGGGCGCGACGCGTGCGCGCATGGTGCAGCGTTTTCCTCGGTTGACCGAGAACGCACCGCCGGCCGCAGTGCAGAACGCGACGGCGTCGATCCGCGCGCTGATGGAGGGCGAGCCGCTGGACCTGTCGGAGATCGTGCTCGACTTCGACGGCGTTTCCGACTTCCACCGCCGCGTCTACGAGGTCGCGCGCCGCATCGTGCCCGGCCGCACGCGCAGCTACGGCGAGATTGCCGCCGAGCTGGGTGACAAGGGGCTCGCGCGCGCCGTCGGCCAGGCGCTGGGCCACAACCCCTTCGCGCCGGTGGTGCCCTGCCACCGCGTGCTGGCGGCCGGCGGCAAGCCCGGCGGGTTCTCGGCGCACGGCGGCGCGACGGCCAAGCTCAGGATGCTGGCGATCGAAGGCGCAAGGCCGCAGAGCGATACCGCGCCCCTGTTTTGAGGCGCCGCGCACCGCCCCGGTGCCGCAGTCTTTGCGCAGGGTCAAGGAGTGCGTATCAACCCTTTGCCAAGCATCACATCTTGTTAAGACTGCGTCATTTCGTACTACTATTCGAGCCGAGAGAAGAAGTCAGCTTCTAGTCAGCAAACCTGATTCAGCGCTTCTGATCTGGATGGTTAACGGACGTTTCTTCCGGGCCGACCGCCCCACACCCGTTTGCGCAAACCGGGAGAATTTGATGCCGATAAGAGACGATGGCGACTTTTTGATCTTCGGTTCCCCGAAGATCGAAGAGGACGAGATTCGGGAAGTCGAAGCGGTCATGCGGTCCGGCTGGCTCGGCACAGGTCCACGGGTGGCGCAGTTCGAGCGTGAGTTCGGCCTTTACCGCGGTGCGCCTCACGCTGTCGCGTTGAACTCCTGTTCCGCCGCCCTCCATCTTTCGTTGCTGGCCTCCGGCGTCGGGCCGGGCGACGAGGTCATCACCACGCCGCTGACTTTCTGCGCAACGGTCAATGCCATCATCCACGCCGGAGCGACACCGGTGCTGGCCGACATCGATCCCGAGACGCTGAACATCGATCCGGCGCAGGTGCGCGCCAAGTTGAGCAGGCGCACGCGTGCCATCGTGCCGGTCCATTTTGCGGGGCGACCCTGCGAAATGGACGAACTGATGTCACTGGCGCGGCAGCACGAACTCAAGGTCATCGAGGATTGCGCGCACGCCATCGAAACGCAGTACCACGGCCGCAGCGTCGGCACGATCGGCGACTTCGGATGCTTCTCGTTCTATGTGACCAAGAACATCGTCACCGGCGAAGGCGGCATGGTTCTGGCGCGCAGGGAGGAAGACGCAGCCCGCGTCAAGGTGCTCGGCCTGCATGGAATGAGCAAGGACGCGTGGAAGCGTTTCGGCGACGAAGGCTACAAGCACTACTACGTCGTCGAGGCCGGGTTCAAATACAACATGATGGACCTGCAGGCGGCGATCGGCCTCAAGCAGCTGGCGCGCATCGAGCCGTACTGGCAGCGGCGCAAGGCCATCTGGGAGCGCTATGTCGATGAACTTGCGGACCTCCCGCTGGAACTGCCCCCGCAAGCGGCGCCGGGCACGCGCCATGCGTACCATCTTTTCAGCGTGCAGCTCGACGAGGCGCGTTGCGGCATCTCGCGCGATGACTTCCTCAATGCCATGACGGCGCAGGGCATCGGCGTCGGTGTGCATTACCTGGCGCTGACCGAGCACCCCTATTACCAGCAAGCCCTGGGCTGGCGGCCCGAGGACATGCCGCATGCCACACGCGTGGGCCGGCGAACCGTCTCGCTGCCGATTTCGGCCAAGCTGAGCGATCGGGACGTTACCGACGTGATCTCCGCGGTGCGCCTTATTCTGGAGCGGCATACGGCGCCGGCATTGACCGCGCCGTGCTGATCTCCATCCTCATTCCGGCCTATGCGCGGCCGGAGCAGTTGGGCGAAGCGCTGGAAAGCATCGCGCAGCAGGACCGCTCGCTGATCGGCGAAATCATCATCGGCGACGACAGTCCGCGCTCGTACTGGGCAAGCAACCAGGCGGTCATCGCGGCGAGCGGCCTTGCGGAGCTGATCGAATATCTCCCGAGCGAGCCGTCCAGGGGGACCTATCCCAACCAGTGGTTCCTGGCTTCGCGGGCGAAGTTCGACCATCTGCTTTTCCTGCACAACGACGACCAGCTTTGCCCCGGTGCACTGGGCCTGCTGGTGAACGCCTGCGTCGACCAGACCGACGCCCGCGTGAAGCTGTGGTTCGGCACCCATCTGATCATGGACGAGGCGGGCGTGGTCGACCCCGAGCGGTCCGCCGCCAGCGATCGCTGGTACGGCCGACAGGGTCCGGGCGCGACGCGTCCGGTGTGGGAGTGGTGCCTGACGGAGTCCATTCCCTCCAATGCCTTCCTGGTGGAGCGGGCGACCTATCTGCAGCACATGCGCGGCGAGCGCGACGGCAACGTGGGGGACTGGGCGTTTTCGGTGCGTCTGGCCAACAGCGGCGGCTGGGCGCAGTTCATTGCGCAGGCCGTGTCGCGCTACAGGGTGCAGGGTGGATCCGTCACCAGCGCCGGGCGCGGCGTCGACGCTCACAGGGCTTTCGAGCTGGCGCGCGAGTTGCGCGTGCCTTCCGGCATGGAGGCCGTGAAGCGCAGGCGCTTCAATCGACACATGCTGGTCGTGGCCGTCCGCTATGTGCGTGATGGCGAGCGCATGAACGCATGGCGATCCCTCTTGTCGCCCGATGTTCCCTGGCGGCAGAGATTTTCGGTTCGCTCGGGCCTGGTGTTCCTGATGCTGCTGACGCCGCGGCCGTTCTGGATCTGGGCGCTGCGCTACAAGAACAAGAACTGAGCGGCGACTGCTGCACCGGCTTGCTAGCACAGCGCGCCGCACTCTGCAGCGCAACGCCCATTCGCCTCATGGCGACAATCGGGTAATGACTTCCTCGCGTTTCTTCAAGATCGCGCTCGTGCTGGGCCTGCTGTCGGCCATCGGCCCCTTCGCGATCGACATGTACCTGCCCGCGCTGCCGGAAATCGGCAGCAGCCTGCGCGCCGGCATCGGGCCGGTGCAGATGAGCCTGACGGCCTTCTTCATCTCGCTCGGCGTCGGGCAGTTGCTGTACGGGCCGGTGTCGGACATGGTGGGACGCAAGCCGCCGCTGTACTTCGGGCTCGGCCTGTTCGCGCTGGCCAGCATCGGCTGCGCGCTGGCGACCGACATCCAGACCCTGATCGCGCTGCGCTTCGTGCAGGGCCTGGGCGCCGCGGCCGGCATGGCGATTCCGCGCGCGGTGGTGCGCGACCTGCATACCGGCAACGACGCGGCGCGCCTGATGTCCCTGCTGATGCTGGTGTTCAGCGTGTCGCCGATCCTGGCGCCGTTGGCCGGCAGCGCGGTGATCGCCGTCGTCGGCTGGCGCGGCGTGTTCTGGGCCGTGACGCTGGCCGCGGTGGCAGGGCTCGCGCTGATGGCCGCGACGCTGAAGGAAACCCGGCCGCCCGGCGAGCGGGTCGAAAGCAGCCTCGGCAGCGCGCTCAGCGCGTACGGGGTGCTGCTGCGCGACGCGCACTACCTCGGCCTGGTCTTCATCGGCGCCTTCGCGATGGCCGGCTTCTTCACCTACCTGGCCAATTCGTCCTTCGTGATGATCGACCACTACGGCCTCTCGCCGACGGTCTACAGCCTGGCCTTCGGCATCAACGCGGCGGCCTTCTTCGGCGCCGCGCAGCTCAACGGCTCGCTGTGCGAGCGCTTCGGCATCGAGCGCGTGGTCAAGGCCAGCGTGAGCGCCTGCGGCCTGGTGATGCTGGCGATGTTTGCCTACTATCTGGGCGGCGGCGATCGCCTGGCGGTGCTGATCGTGCTGTACTTCATCGCCACGGCCTTCATGGGGCTCGTCATTCCCACCACCGCGGTGCTGGCGCTCGAGAAGCACGGCGCGATCGCAGGCACCGCCTCGGCCCTGCTGGGCACGCTGCAGATGCTGACCGGCGCGGTGGTGATGGCCGTGGTCGGCCTGTTCACCGACGGCCGGCCGCTGCCGATGGTGACCGGCATGGCTGCCGGCGCGCTGATCGCGGTGGTGCTGACATGGTTCACGCTGGGCGGCCGCAGGCCGGCACCCGTTGCAGTCCGTTGAGCCGGTGACCGCGCCGAAATCCCCGCCGCCGATCGACGGCCTGCCGCAGCCGCAGCGTTGGCGCGCGATGCTGGTGATCATTCTCGGCATCGCGGTCGCGGTGCTCGACGGCACCATCGTCAACCTCGCGCTGCCGGGCATCGCGCGCGAACTGAACGCCGACGCGTCGCACGCGATCTGGGTCGTCAACGCCTACCAGATCGCCACGCTGGTGATGCTGCTGCCGCTGGCCTCGCTCGGCGACCTGATCGGCTACCGGCGCGTGTACCTGCTGGGCATGGCCTTGTTCGCGATCTCGTCGCTCGGCGCCACGCTGGCCGATTCGCTGGCCACGCTGATCGCCGCGCGCGCGGTGCAGGGCCTCGGTGCCGCCGGCATCATGAGCGTCAACTCGGCCCTGGTGCGGCTGATCTATCCGCGGGCGCAGCTCGGCCGCGGCATGGCGATCAATTCGATGGTGGTGGCCACCGCGTCGGTGGCCGGGCCGTCGGTCGCGGCGGCGATCCTGTCGGTGGCTTCGTGGCCGTGGCTCTTCGCGCTCAATGTGCCGCTGGGCGCGCTGGTGCTGGCGCTGGGCTTCTACGCACTGCCGGCCAATCGCGTGGCCGCTGCCGAGGGCGCGCGCTTCTCGGTCGTCGACGTTGCGCTCAACGTGCTCATGTTCTCGCTGATCTTCGTCGGCGCCGACCGGCTCGGTGTTCGCGGCGACGCAGGGCAGGTCGCGCAGCCCATGGCCTGGGCGCTGCTGCTGGCGGGCCTGGCGGTGGGCCTGGTCTACCTGCGGCGGCAGCGCGCGCTGGCGGTGCCGCTGTTTCCGGTCGACCTGCTGCGCATCCCGGTGTTCGCGCTGTCGATGGGAACTTCGGTGGCGGCCTTCTGCGCGCAGATGCTGTCCTTCATCGCGCTGCCTTTCCTGCTGCTCGACACCTATGCGCGCTCGCATGTCGAGGCCGGCCTGCTGATCACCGCCTGGCCGCTGGCGATCGTGGTGATGGCGCCGATCGCGGGCCGGCTGATCGGCCGCTATCCCGACGGGCTGCTCGGCGGCATCGGCCTGGGCCTGCTCGCCGTCGGCCTCACGCTGCTGGCCGCGCTGCCTGCGCAGCCGAGCAATGCCGACATCGTCTGGCGCATGGCGCTGTGCGGTGCGGGCTTCGGCCTGTTCCAGTCGCCCAACAACCACACCATCGTGACCTCGCCGCCCGCGCACCGCAGCGGCGCGGCCAGCGGCATGCTGGGCACTGCGCGGCTCACGGGCCAGACGCTGGGTGCCGTGCTGCTGGCGGCCATCTTCAGCGTCTGGGGCCCGCACGACGGCAAGGGCCAGGTGATCGCGCTCGGGCTTGCCGCGTGCTTCGCGGCGGTGGCGGCAGTGTTCAGTTCGCTGCGCACGCGGGCGCCGCGCGCCCGCCACGCCTGAGCGATCAGGCCGCCTCGGCCAGGTACTGCGCCAGGCGCTCCAGCGTCTGCTTGCCGCCTTCGATCGCGTTGTATTCCCTGACCACGTAGTCGCGCCCCGCGGCGGTCTTGAATACCGCCTGCATGGTGAGCCGGGTCTTGCCGCCGAGATCTTCGAAGGTCACGCGGGTGTGGAACTCGTTGGGGTCGTTCTCGGCGCCGCCGTGGATGTAGACCAGGCGCTCGGGCTCGACGACTTCGATGAACCGGATGCGGTTCGGGTAGTCGGTGCCGTCCGGTCCGTGCATGACGAACTCCCACACGCCGCCCGGTTCCACCGTCATCTTCTGCGTGGTGGTGGTGAAGCCGTTCGGCCCCCACCATCGCGCGATGTGTTCGGGATCGGTCCAGACCTTGAAGACGAGTTCGCGCGGCGCGTCGAAGACGCGTGTGGTCACGATTTCACGATCGGCGGTGTCGCCGTGGGGGGGAGTGGTGCTTGCGCTCATGGTGCCTCGTTGAAAAGAGCGGTTGAAGAATCACTTCTTGCGGCTGCGTGAAGTGGATTTCGCGGGTACGCGGGGTTGGGGACTTGCCTGCAGTTCGTGCAGGTAGTCGTCCAGCCGGTCCATGCGCTGTTCCCAGTGCCGGCGGTACTCGGCGACCCAGTCGGCGACCTCGAGCAGCGGCGTGGCCGTGAGCCTGCAGGGCCGCCATTGCGCCTGCCGGCCGCGTTCGATCAGGCCCGCGCGCTCCAGCACCTTGAGGTGCTTGGAGATCGCGGGCTGGCTGACATGGAAAGGCTCGGCGAGCTCGCCCACCGAGGTCTCGCCCAGTGCAAGTCGCGCGAGGATGGCGCGCCGCGTCGGGTCGGCCAGCGCGGAAAAGGTAGTGCTCAGACGGTCGTGGGGCATTCGTGAATTACCAACTGGTTATTTAACCTGTTGGTAATATACGAAGCGTTCCAAAGCCTGTCAAGCCTGCTTCGCGATGCGGCCCAAGGCCGCCACCGCTTGCTCGAAGCGCGCGTCCCACGGATGGCCGTAGTTGAGCCGCAGGCAGTTCGCGAAGCCGCGCTGCGCCGAGAAGATCGGGCCCGGCGCGATGCTGATGCCCTGCGCGAGCGCGGCGCGGTGGACGGCCAGCGCATCGACCTGCCGCGGCAGCTCGATCCAGAGGAAATAGCCGCCGGCCGGGCGCGTGGCACGCGTGCCCGGCGGGAAGTGCTGCGCGATGGCCTGCGCGTAGGCGGCCTGCTGTTCGGCCAGCGTGCGGCGCAGCTTGCGCAGGTGCTTGTCGTAGCCGCTTCTCTCGAGGTAATTCGCGAGCGCGGCCTGCGCCGGCGCGGAAGTGCTGAGCGAGATGCCCAGTTTCAGGCGAGCGACCGTGCGTGCAAGACGTCCTGCGGCTGCCCAGCCGACGCGCCAGCCCGGCGCCAGGCACTTCGAGAACGACGCGCAGTGCATGACGATGCCCTGCGTGTCGAAAGCTTTCGCCGGAGGCGGCCGCTTCTCGCCGAAGTAGAGCTCGCCGTAGACATCGTCCTCGATCAGCGGCACCTCGCGGCGCGTGAGCAGTTCGACCAGCGCCTGCTTCTTCGCGTCGGGCATCAGGCTGCCCAGCGGGTTCTGGAAACTGGTCATCAACCAGCAGGCCTTGGGTCGGTGGCGCACGATGGCGCGCTCGAGCGCGTCGAGTTCGATGCCCTCGCGCGGATGGGTCGGGACCTCGATCGCCTCCAGGCCGTTGCGCTCCAGCGCCTGCAGCGCGGCATAGAAGGTCGGCGATTCGATCAGCACTGCATCGCCTGGGCGCGTCACCGCCTGCAGGCACAGGTTGAGCGCTTCCATCGCGCCGTTGGTGATGACGATCTCGTCCACCGGAATGTGCATGCCGTCGGCCAGGTAGCGCCGCGCGATCTGGCGGCGCAAGCGCGCATTGCCGGGCGTGAGGTCGTCCACCGCGCTCCACGGGTCGAGCTGCTGGACGCTCGCGGCCATGACCTGGCCCAGCCGCTGCAGCGGAAAGAGCAGGGGACTCGGGAAGGCCGAACCGAGCGGCACGACCTCGCGCGCCATGGTCGATTCGAGGATCTCGAACACGCGGTCGCTGACGTCGAGCGAGACCGCATCCCCGTCGGGCTGCGACGCGGCCTCGGGTTCGGGTGGACGTTGTCCGGCGCCCGCGGCCACGTAGTAGCCGGAGCGCTCGCGCGCGCGGATGAGCCCCTGCGCTTCCAGCAGGTAGTAGGCCTGGAACACCGTCGATGAACTCACGCCGCGGCTCGCGCGGGCCTGTCGCACCGACGGCAGCCGGTCGCCGGGATGGAGCACGCCGGTGCGGATGGCATCCGCGATTTCGGCAGCCAACGATTGGTAGCGATTCATGCCGCTTCTGTTATCCACATTTCGCATCTATCCTGGACGTCCTCTGTTGCCTTGATTTGAGCAGCAGTTCGCAACCGGGGCATCCACATGATCGAGAGATTCGATTCCATCGTCATCGGGACCGGGCAGTCCGGGCCTTCGCTGGCCGTGCGCCTGGCGCAAGCCGGCCGGAAGACCGCCATCGTCGAGCGCCAGCGGTTCGGCGGCACCTGCGTCAACACCGGCTGCACCCCTACCAAGACCTTGATCGCGAGCGCGCGGGTCGCCTACCTGGCACGCCGCGCGGCCGATTTCGGCGTGATGGTCGATGGCGTGCGCGTCGACATGGCGCGCGTCAAGGCGCGCAAGGACGCCGTGGTGCAGGCGTCCAGCCAGGGGGTCGAGAAGTGGCTCAGGGGCACGCCGAAGCTCACGGTGCACCAGGGACATGCACGCTTCGAGGACGCGCACACGGTGCGCGTCGGCAACACGCTGCTCGAAGCCGGCGAGATCTTCATCGACGTCGGCACGCGCGCGCGCGTGCCGGATTTCGGTGGCCTGGGCGAGGACGACTACCTCACGAACGCCGCGATGCTGGATCTCGACGTCGTGCCCGAGCACCTGGTGGTGGTCGGTGGAAGCTATATCGGCCTCGAGTTCGCCCAGATGTACCGCCGTTTCGGCGCCCGCGTGACTGTCGTCGAGATGGGCCCGCGGCTGATTTCGCACGAAGACCACGAGGTGTCGGCGGCGATCCAGGAAATTCTGGAAGGCGAGGGCATCCAGGTCCGGCTCGACGCGCAATGCATCAAGGTCGCGCGACGCGGGAGCGGCGTGGCTGTAGCACTCGACTGCAACGACGACCCGCGCGAGATCGAGGGATCGCATCTGCTGGTCGCAGTCGGGCGCGTGCCCAACACCGACGACCTCGGCCTCGAAAAAGCGAACGTGAAGACCGATGCGCGCGGCTACATCACGGTGGACGAAGAGCTGCGTACCAGCGTCGAAGGCATCTGGGCGCTCGGAGACGTCAACGGCCGGGGCGCCTTCACCCACACCTCCTACAACGACTACGAGATCGTGGCCGCCAACCTGCTCGGCAACGAAGGTCGCCGGGTCTCCGACCGCGTGCCCGCCTATGCGCTGTACGTCGATCCGCCCCTGGGCCGCGCCGGCATGACCGAGCGCGAGCTCAGGGAGGATGGACGCCGCGCACTCGTCGCGCGCCTGCCGATGGCGCGTGTGGGCCGTGCGAAGGAGCGCGGCGAGACCCTCGGCCTCATGAAGATCCTCGTGGACGCTTCGACGCGAAAGATCCTCGGCGCGGCGATCCTCGGCATCGAGGGCGACGAAGCCATCCATTCGATCCTCGACGTGATGATTGCCGGCGCACCGTACACGATGCTCGAGCGGGCGATGCACATCCATCCGACCGTCTCGGAGTTCATTCCGACGCTGCTGGGAATGCTCGAGCCGCTGGCGGAGGCCGGCCAGTGACCCAGATCGGCAAGCCGCCGGGCGACGACAGCGCGATCCGGCACGGCTGCGACGCGACGCCTTGCCCGGAGGCTTCCAAGCCCTGGGTGCTGGCGGCGGCGATCGTCGGATCGAGCATGGCCTTTATCGATGGCACGGTGGTGAACGTCGCGCTGCCCGCGATCCAGAACGACCTGCACGCCACGGCCTTCCAGGCGCAATGGGTGGTGGAGTCCTATGCGCTCTTCCTGGCCGCGCTGCTGCTGGTCGGCGGATCGCTCGGCGACCACTTCGGACGCCGGCGCATGTTCGCCCTCGGCGTGGTGATCTTCGCCGTGGCCTCGGTGGGCTGCGCGTTCGCGGGCAGCGTGCAGCAGCTCATCGGCGCGCGCGCCGTGCAGGGCATCGGCGGCGCCTTGCTGGTGCCGGGCAGCCTGGCGCTGATCAGCGCCAATTTCCCCGAGAAGGAGCGCGGCCGCGCGATCGGCACCTGGTCGGGATTCAGCGGCATCACCGCCGCGATCGGGCCCGTGGTGGGCGGCTTCCTGGTCGATCACTACTCGTGGATCTGGGCCTTCCTGGTCAACGTGCCGATGGCCATCGCAGTGCTCCTGATCGCTTGGCGCCACGTGCCGGAAAGCCGCGGCAGCGGTGCCGGCCGCGGGCTCGACCTCTGGGGTGCGGCGCTCGCCACGGTCGCGCTAGGCGGCATCGTCTACGCGTTCATCGAAGCGCCCACGCAGCGCTGGAGTTCGCCGGCCGTGCTGGCGGCGCTGGCCATGGGGATCGCCGGCAGCGTGGCCTTCGTGGTGATCGAAGGCCGTGTCCGATCGCCGATGCTGCCGCTGTCGCTGTTGCGCATCGGAAACTTCGGCGGCGCCAACCTGCTGACGCTGCTGCTCTATGCGGCGCTCGGCGGCGGGCTCTACTTCTTCCCGCTCAACTTGATCCAGGTGCAGGGCTATTCGGCCACGGCGGCCGGCGCGGCGTTCCTGCCTTTCATCCTGATCATGTTCGCGCTTTCGGGCTGGGCCGGGCAACTGGTCGACCGCTTCGGTCCGCGCCTGCCGCTGGTGGTGGGGCCGGCCATCGCGGCCGCAGGCTTCGCGCTGTTCGCCGTGCCCGGCGTCGGTGCCAACTACTGGACCGCCTTTTTTCCGGCCGTCGTGGTGCTGGGCTTCGGCATGACGATCACCGTGGCGCCGCTCACGACCACCGTGATGAACGCCGTCGGACCCGATTCGGCGGGCATCGCATCGGGCGTCAACAACGCGGTCTCGCGCGCCGCCTCGGTGCTCGCGATCGCGGTCTTCGGCGTCGTGATGGCCTGGGCCTTCGATGCCGTGCTGGCCGACGGTTTGCGCGCCGCCGGCGCGTCGCCCGAGACCAGTGCCTTCTTCGAAGCGCAGCGCAGCCGGCTCGCGGGTGCCGAGATGCCGCCGGGCATCGATGCGGCTGCCGCGGCCGCGCTCAAGAAGGCGGTCGCCGAATCCTTCGTGGCCGGCTTTCGCTGGGTCATGCTGATCAGTGCCGGCCTGGCGCTGCTGAGCGCGCTCAGCGCGTGGCTGATGATCGGCGGCGGGCCCGCGCGCACAGCGGTGCCGGCTTCCGCATCTTCCTAGTCCCGGGCGGCCCGCCTACGACCTTTGCGTTAGCGCGCATGGCCGATAGGCAAAGGACCACCCCCCATCGACACTGCGCCTCGTGCTTGCCCGTTCACCGACGCCGTCGGACGCAGGAGGAATGGCAATGATCCACAGTTGCTGGGATGCGGCCCGATGCCTGCCGCTGCTTGCCTGCGTGCTTCTCGCGGCCTGTTCCAAGGGCCCGCAGCCCGGCGAAGTGCTGGACGAAGCCAGGCAGGCCGGCCGCGACGCGGCCTCGTTTGGGCACGCCGAGGAGCCCTATTTCCGCGACATGGACGGCGGTATCCCGCTCTCGGCTGACGAGGAGAAGGGCCGCAACATGTGGCTGGTCTGGAGCGGCGGCAACGACCGCTTCTGGACTCAGATGACCGACTACACCTTCGGCGCCTTCGACCTGCTCAAGGTGGTCAGCAGCCATCCCAGCCTGGGCTATTCGCGCAGCAACCGCTGGAGCTATTTCGGCCTGGTCAACGAACCCTGCTTCCAGCCCGCCGCCGGACCCGACAAGGAGCGCCGCGGCCTGTGGCTCGACGTGCGCAGCAAGGACTGCGGGCCCGACCCGTTCGAGAACGAAAGCAAGTACCCGGGCGTCGCGATCGGCTCGCGCGGCAAGCCGCTCGGCGACGGCAGCACGCAGCCGGTGGGTTCCTTCTACGGCTGGGGCACCGGCATCGCCGGCCTGCGCCTTTTTCCGAATCCGGCCTTCGACCAGAAGGCGGCCAAGGAATGGGACGCGGAGAAGTACTACACCGACCCGAACTACTACAACCGCAAGGATCTCGTGCGGCCCTACCGCGTCGGCATGTCCTGCGGCTTCTGCCACATCGGGCCCAGCCCGGTGAAGCCGCCGGCCGACGCGAACAACCCGAAGTTCGAGAACCTCAGCTCCTCCGTGGGCGCCCAGTACATGTGGGTGGACCGGCTCTTCATCTACAACGCCAACAAGCCCGAGGGCCGCACCAACTACATGTACCAGCTGGCCCATACCTATAGGCAGGGCACGATGGACACCTCGCTGGTCTCCACCGACAGCATCAACAACCCGCGCACCATGAACGCGGTCTACGACTTCATGGGCCGCCTCGAGATGGCCAAGCGCATCGGCCAGGAAAAGCTCGCTGGCGGCGAACTCGACAACAAGCAGTTCAACGACTACGTGCCGAGCGGTCCGCTGACCGAGTTCTTCACCAAGTCCGACGGCTCGGTGCGCACGCCCCACGTGCTGAAGGACGGCGCGGATTCGGTGGGCCTGCTCGGCGCGCTCAACCGCGTCTACCTGAACATCGGGCTCTTCAGCGAAGAATGGCTGCTGCATTTCAACCCGGTGGTCGGCGGCAAGACCATCAGCCCGATCCCGATCGCCACCGCGCAGAAGAACTCGAGCTACTGGCAGGCGACCGAGGCGGGCACGCCCAACACGGCGCTGTTCTTCCTGAAAGCGGCCAAGCCCGACCGGCTCAAGGATGCGCCCGGCGGCAGCGCCCACCTGGCCGACGCCGCCACGCTGGAACGCGGCAAGACGGCCTTCGCCGACACCTGCGCGCGCTGCCATTCGAGCAAGGCGCCGACGCCGCCGCCCGCGCTCGAACTCACCGCCGCACGATGCGCCGGCCCCGGCTACGTCGACTGCTTCAAGCGCTACTGGGGCTGGACCCAGACCGACGACTACAAGGCGCAGATGCGCAAGATCGTCCAGGCGCCGGACTTCCTCGAGGGCAACTACCTGTCCACCGAGGCCCGCATTCCGGTGACCCTGCTGCGCACCAACATCTGTAGCCCGCTCGCGACCAATGCGATCAAGAACAACATCTGGGACAACTTCTCCTCGCAGACCTACAAGAGCCTGCCGTCGGTCGGCACCGTCACGCTCGCCGATCCGTTCACCGCCGAGCCGCGACCCTACGTCATGCCGGGCGGCGGACGCGGCTTCACGCGGGTGCCCTCGCTCATCAGCGCCTGGTCGACCGCGCCCTTCCTCCTGAACAACACGGTGGGCGAGGACCGCGAGAGCAATGTGTCGGTCGAAGGCCGGCTCAAGGTCTTCGACGAATCCATCGAGCAGATGCTGTGGCCCGAGAAGCGCAAGTTCGACAGCGAGCTCGGCGCCAAGGTGGGCGGCGTCATCGACCGCACGGACGCGCGCAGCATGGTGACCGTGCCGACCGGCTTCGTGCCCGAGGCGCTGCAGCCGCTGCAGGGTGCGCTGCACCGCTGGCTGCCCTGGCTGGTCGAGAAGGACGGCGACATCGTGCTCGGCCCGATCCCGAAGGGCGTGCCGGTGGCCTTGCTGGCCAACCTCAAGCTGCGCGCGGAAGGCGACACGTTCGGCGAGAAGGCATCGCATGTGCGCGACGTGGGTGAACTGCTGATCAAGCTCAAGCTCGCGCTCAAGAGCGCACCGGAAAAAGCCAGTGACGAGGACCTGCGCAAGCATTTCGCCGAGCTCCGGCAGCCGATGATGGAGCTGAGCAAGTGCCCCGACTTCGTGGTCAACCGCGGCCATTATTTCGGCACCGCCCAGTTCAACCGGCAGGACGGGTTGAGCGCCGATGAAAAAGCCTTCGGCCGCGAACCCGAACTCGGCGACGAGGACAAGCGCGCGCTGATCGCTTTCCTGAAGACCTTCTGAGCGCCACCCCGAAGCGTGGCCATGTCCGATGCACAAACGCAAGCCTGGGACTACGTGATCGTCGGCTCGGGCGCGGGCGGCGGCACGCTTGCGGCCCGGCTGGTCGAAGCGGGCATGCGCGTCTTCGTGCTCGAGGCCGGCGGCGATCCGTGTGCCGCGGCCGAGCGCCTGCCCGAGGACTACGACGTGCCTGCCTTCCATGCCTTCGCCTGCGAGAACCCGGCCATCAGCTGGAGCTTCCGCGTGCGCCACTACGCCGACGAGAGCCGGCAGGCGAAAGACTGGAAATACGAAAGCGGGCAGGGCGTGCTTTATCCGCGCGCGGCGGCGCTGGGCGGCTGCACCGCGCACAACGCGATGATCTTCATGCTGCCGCACGACTCGGACTGGAACCACATCGCGAAGCTCACCGGCGATCGTTCCTGGCGCGCGTCGCGCATGCGCCGCTATGCCCGCAAAGTGGAAGACTGCCGGCACCGGCCCGTGTGGCGGGCGCTGCGCCACGTCGGGCTCGATCCGACCGGGCATGGCTGGGGCGGCTGGCTGCGCACCGAGAAGTCGATCCCGCTGTCGGTGCTGGGCGACGACGGCCTGGTTCGCGTGCTGCGCGACACCGCGAGCGTGTTCACCAGCAGCCTGCCCACGCCGCTGCTCAGCACCTGGCGCTGGCTCAGCGGCGGCATGGGCGACCCCAACACGCGCCGCCTGCGGCCCGGCAGCTTCGAAGGCATCTGCTACACGCCGCTCGCAACTTCGGATCACCGGCGCGCCGGCGTGCGCGAGCGCCTGCTCGATGTTGCCGCCAGGCATCCGGGCCGGCTGCACCTGGAGCTCGACGCGCTCGCCACGCGCGTGCTCTTCGACGATGCGGGCGCGGCCTGCGGCGTCGAGTACCTGAAGGGCAAGCGGCTGTATCGCGCGCATGCGGCGCCGAGCCATGCCGAGGGCGTCAAGCACGAGGTGCATGCGCGGCGCGAGGTGATCCTGTGCGGCGGCGCCTTCAACACGCCGCAGCTGCTGATGCTCTCGGGCATCGGTCCGGCCGCGGAGCTGCAGGCGCACGGGATCGCGATGCGCCACGATCTGCCCGGCGTCGGCCGCAACCTGCAGGACCGCTACGAGGTCGCGGTCACGCACCGCATGCCCGAGCCCTGGGAGGTGCTGCAGGGCGCGCGCTTCGATCGCGACGACACGCTTTGGCGGCACTGGCACGAGGAGCGTACGGGCATGTATGCCTCCAACGGCGCGGCGCTCGGCGTTGTGCGCCGCTCGCGCGCCGCAGAAAAGCCCGGTGAGGAGCCCGACCTCTTCTGCATGGCGCTGCTCGCGCGCTTCGAAGGCTACTTTCCCGGCTTCTCGAAGCTCGTGCGCGACCAGCCGGACCAGCTGACCTGGGCCGTGCTGAAGGGACACACGCGCAACCGCGCCGGCACCGTGCGCCTGCGCTCGGCCGATCCGCGCGACATGCCGCTCGTGAACTTCCACTACTTCGAGGAAGGCGACGACGCGGCCGGCGAAGACCTGCGCGCCGTGGTGGAGGCGATCTGCCGGGTGCGGGAGATGACAGCGCCCCTGCTCGCCAACGGATGGATCGCGGAAGAAGTCGCGCCGGGCCCGGCGGTGCAGAGCGACGAGGCCCTGGCCGACTACGTGCGCAACACCGCCTGGGGCCATCACGCATCGTGCTCGTGCCCGATCGGCGCGGTGGAAGAGGGCGGCGTGCTCGACAGCGGCTTCGCCGTGCATGGCGTGCCGCGGCTGCGCGTCGTCGATGCCTCGGCCTTCCCGCGCATTCCCGGTTTCTTCGTGGCAGCGGCGATCTACATGATTGCGGAGAAGGCGGCCGATGCGGTGCTGCGCGCAGCGGCGCGCGCATCACTTTCGGCAAATTGACGGTCTGCAACCCAGGGCCGACACTTTGTGAACGATGGGTTTTCACACTGAGGAGAAGGCGCATGGCCTATGACGTACAGCAACTGCTCGACATGTCGCAGGAGCAGCTCGACGAACTCTTTCGCGCCAGCCCGCCGGGCGACCTGCCGTCGGGCGAAGCCGAGGGCACGGCGATCATCGCGCCCGGAACGCGCTACACGGAATCCATCGCGAAGATGATCAACTTCTTCGGCTGGCAGGGGAAGGTGTTCGACGGCGAGAAGGGCGTGCTCAAGAACAAGGTCAGCCCCTTCGGCGTGCAGGCCATCGTCGCCAAGGTCTACAAGGGCGACAGCTGGCTGGACCAGAAGGAGTGCATCGTGCTCGACTACTCCGAGACCTCGCTGGTGGCCCACTGGATTCGCGACGAGATCCGGCTGATCTCGCCGGGCTTCTACCTCGGCAAGGTGTACTGGGGCAAGGAGCGCCTGATCGACTTTTGTCTGAAGTTCTGATGCGGTGACTCCCCAATCGCACTTCGTGGTGGCCGCGGCCATCGCCCCCGGGCGCGAGCCCGGCTTGCGGAAACTGCTGGCCTCCATGAACACGGCGCCCGGCATCGTCGATCCCGCGAATGTGCTGCTGCCTTTCGGCGCCTTCCCGCGATTGCACTACGCGCGCTTCGCGGTGCTCGGCGACGCGACCATGGCCGACCTCGAAGTCTTCGGCCTCCCGCGGCCGAGGGTGCCGATCTACCTGGTGTTCATGGGCGACTGCGACGGTCCGGCAGAGGCGCAGCTCGCGGAGTTCGTGCAGCGCGCCGGCGACGGGCTGCGTCGCATCTTCTCGCACTGCAAGGGCCTCGATGTGCGCGACGACCTGCTCGAATGGCTGATGGAGCACGACCGGCCGGTGGCCGCGCCCTACGTGAACTGGATCGGGCGCACCGTTGTGCAGATCCGCGAGGAGAGCGCGCTGCAGCGCGCGCTCTCCTCGCGGGTTGTGCGCGACGTGAACGAGCCCGCGGCAGATCCTCAGCGCCTGCGGCGCGAGCTGGTCGCCTTCGTGCGCACAGAGCAGGCCGCCGGCCGCATCGTGCTGACGCCGCCCGCGCCGACGCCGCTCGGCTGGCGCATCCGCAACACCCTGCATGCGATCGGCCTGCCGCTCGCTGCGCTGCTCCTGCTGCCGCTGGAGATCGTGCTGCTGCCGGTGGTGCTGGTGCTGTTGCGCCGCCACGAGAAACGCGACCCGGAGTACTGCCCGCGACCGCGCGCAGCCGCGGTGCGCGAGATGCAGCAGCTCGAAGACCACGACCCGAGCAACAGCTTCACCGCGCTCGGCCCGGTCAAGCCGGGCCTGTTCCGGCGCTGGCTGGTGCAACTGCTGCTGGTGCTGATTGCGTACGCCTGCCGCCATGTCTTCGGACGCGGTCACCTGGGGCGCGTACGCACCATCCATTTCGCGCACTGGGTCTTCCTCGACGACAAGACGCGCGTGCTGTTCGCGAGCAGCTACGACGGCAGCCACGAGAGCTACATGGACGACTTCATCAACAAGGTGGCGTGGGGCCTCAACCTGATCTTCAGCAACGGCTTCGGCTGGCCGCGCACCGACTGGCTCATCAAGGGCGGCGCGCGGCACGAGCTGCGCTTCAAGTACTACCAGCGCGGCCACCAGCTGCCGACCCAGGTCTGGTACAAGGCCTACCCCGGTCTCACGCTGACCGATCTCGACCGCAACCGGCGCATCCGCGAAGGCTTCGAGGATGTCGAGATGAGCGATGCCCAGGTGCTCGCATGGCTGAAGCTGCTATGAGCGTCGACCACGAAGACATCCAGGGCCTGGTGCGCTTCGGCTACCGGCACCTGACGCAGGCCTGCTTCCTGCTGCTGCGCATCCGCGACGCCGAGGCTGCGCGCGCCTGGCTGGCGACGGCGCCGGTCAGCAGCGCCGCCGCACGCAAGCCGCCGCCGAGCACGGCGATGCAGATCGCCTTCACCAGTGCCGGGCTGCGCGCGCTGGGCGTGGCCGAGGACACCGTCGACGGCTTCTCGGCCGAGTTCCTGGCCGGCATGAGCAGCGATGCCGGCCGCGCGCGGCGCCTGGGCGACCTCGGCGCCAACGATCCGCGCCACTGGCAATGGGGCGGCGCAGCGGACCGGCTGCCGCACGTGCTGGTGATGCTCTATGCCGTGCCCGGCGGACTCGATGCCTGGCTACAGACCGTGCGTGCGCAGTGCGACGCCGGCTTCGAGCAGATCGCCTCCTTGGCGACTTCGGACATGGACGGTGTCGAGCCTTTCGGTTTCGTCGACGGCATCTCGCAGCCGAATGTCGATTGGGAACGCCAGCGTGCAGTGGATGACGAGGAGCGGCTCGACTACACCAATCTGTCCTGCCTCGGCGAGTACCTGCTCGGCTATCCCAACGAGTACGGCGCCTACACGGACCGGCCCTTGCTCGATGCCGCGCGCGATCCGGCAGCCAGCCTGCCGCGCGCCGAAGACCACGCGGACAAGGCCGACCTGGGCCGCAACGGCAGCTACCTGGTGATGCGCCAGCTGCAGCAGGACGTCGAAGGCTTCTGGCGCTTCATCGACGGCCAGGCCGGCGGCGACGCCGGCTTGCGCAAGAAGCTGGCCGAAGCGATGGTCGGCAGGACCATGGCAGGAGAACCGCTGGTGCCTGGAGCCCGGCCGGACGATCCGCTCAATGGCTTTACCTACGAACGCGATGCCGACGGCCTGCGCTGCCCCTTCGGCGCGCACATCCGCCGCAGCAATCCGCGCAACGCCGATCTCCCGCCCGGTGCGTCGAACCTCATCTCGCGGATGGTGCGCACGCTGGGCTTCGGCTCCAGCGCGCGGCGCAACGACCTGATCGCCTCGACGCGCTTCCATCGGCTGCTGCGCCGCGGACGCGAGTACGGCGGCGCCGCCGGCGAAGAGACGGGCCTGCACTTCGTCTGCCTGGGTGCCAACATCGCGCGCCAGTTCGAGTTCGTGCAGGGCGCGTGGCTGGCCGGCACCAAGTTCGACGCGCTGGCCGGCGAGGGCGATCCGCTGCTCGGCCATCGCCTGCCCGGTCCGGACGGCCTGCCGACCGACGGTTTCTCGATGCCGGCGGCCACGGGCCCCGATCGCTGCCTGTCGGGCCTGCCGCAGTTCGTGACCGTGCGGGGCGGCGCCTACTTTTTCCTGCCCGGCATCCGTGCCTTGCGCTATCTGTCAAAGGTGCCGTCATGAACTCCAACGTCAGCCGTCCTGCGCCGAAGGCCAACACCGGCTCGGCTCTCAAGAACTTCATCAGCGACTCGGGCATGGCGCTGCTGCGGCTGGAGCGCAGGGTCGATCCTTTCCTGCGCCCGGCCTTCGACGCGCTGCTGCGCGATCCGCTGGCGCGCCTCACCACGTCGATGATCAACAGCCGGCGGCCGAACGAGGGACTTGCGATCGCGCAAGAGAAGCTCATGGTCGACGAAGAGCGCTTCACCGATTCGATCGTCAAGAGCTTCACCCGCCAGATGACCGATCTCTGGAAACCCGGCGGCTTCGAGCGCGGCGGCAACACCAAGACGCAAGGCATCGTGCGCGGCGAGTTCACCGTGCACGACGACATTCCCGAGCACATGAAGCGCGGCATCTACGCCAGGCCGCAGACCTTCCGCGCCTGGGTGCGCTTCTCGGGGCCCGGCCCCTACATCACGCCCGACATCGACGACGTCGGCTTCATGAGCATCAGCATCAAGCTGCTGGGCGTGCCGGGACCGAAGCTGATGGACGAAGAGCAGCACACGCTGGACATGTTCGGCGTCTCCACGCCCACCTTCGTGACGCCGGACGCCAAGGCCAATGCGGCGCTGCAGATCGAAAGCGTGAAGAACGCGCAGATCTTCTACTTCGTCAACTTCCACGATTCGCACGTGCTCGACCTGATCATGCAGTCGCTGTTCATCAAGACGCAGTCGAGCCCCTTCGAGGCGCCGTACTTCAGCTGCGTGCCCTACTTGATGGGCGAAGGGCAGGCGATGCAGTACTCGGTGTGGCCCCGATCCACCGAGCGCACGCCGATCCCGCGCCTGCCGCTGCGCCCGCCGGACGACTACCTGCGCCAGGCGATGGTGGCGTCGCTGGCCAAGGGCGATGTCGAGTTCGACATCTGCCTGCAGATGCAGACCGACTCGCACCTGATGCCGATCGAGAACGCAGGCGTGCTGTGGCCCGAGAAGCTGTCGCCGCGCGTCGTGGTCGCGACGCTGCGCCTGCCGCGGCAGAAATTCGATTCGCCGGCGCAGATGGAATTTGCGAAGAAGCTCTCGTACAACCCGTGGCACACCATCGCCGAGCACCGGCCGCTGGGCAACCAGAGCCGCGCGCGCAAGAGGATGTACTGGGAGCTGTCGCAGCTGCGGCACAAGATGAATGTCGTGCCGCACTACGAGCCGACGGGGGACGAGGTGTTCGAGTAGGGCTCTATTCCATTCCGTCCTTCTTCATCTCGGACAGCGACCAGCCCTTGTGCGAGGTGAAGAAGAACAGCCGCCACTTGCCGCCCTCGAAGCGCCAGCGGCTGAAGCTCGGATCGCTGACGTCCTCGCGCTTGTATTTGCCATCGGTCTTGGGCGGAATCAGGCCGACCTGGCGCAGCTCCGCGCTGGCGGTGCCGTCGGGCATCATGCGCACGCGCTTCACATCCCATTTCAGGTCGGTGTTCTTGACGTCGTACTCGAAGGTGGTTTTCACCGCCTTCTTGCCTTTCATGCGCTCGTAGAAGTCCTCCGTCTGCGTGAACCAGACGTCATCGGTCATCAGCGCCAGCCAGGCTTTCACGTCGTGGCGGTTCCAGGCCTTCTCGAACTCGGCGATGGTGGTGCGCAGCGCGGCTTCGGTGCCGGCCGTCTGGGCCTTCTTGGGTTGCGCGCCGGCGCCGTTTCCAAGCACCAGCACCACGGCAGCCGCCCCGATCAAGAGAGTGCGTCGCTTGTTCATGGCCGGTACCTCCTGACCTGAGCATGGGCGACAGCTCGGCCTTTTTCAACCTGGCCGGCCACGGCTCCTAGCCGGGAAAGTCGATGCCGGGCTGCCCGGCGCGCCAGGGCGCGTACTTGGCCATCGCCTGCGCAAACACCGGCGCATCGAGCCGGGCGGCCAGCCAGCCCTGGAGCCGTGGCCAGGGCTGGGTCTCGAACCAGGCTGCATCGACCTGCGCGAACTGCCGCACGAACGGGGCGATTGCGATGTCGGCGAGCGCTGCATGCTCGCCGTGCAGACAGCGCGTGGCGGCAAGGCTGGTCTCGAGCCGCATCAGGAAGAGGGCGCCCTGCGAACGATGCAGCGCGGCATCGGCGCCCGGATGGCGCTCGGGATACTTGTAGCCGTCAAGGTGGTGCTTGAACTCGCCATCGCATCCGGCGACGAGCGCGAGCATCTCGTCGATCGTCGCGCCTTCGGGCTGCAGCCAGCGGTCGGCGTCATTGCGCCGCAGCGCCCACAGCATGATGTCCAGGCTCTGATCGATCACCGTGCCGTCCACATCGACCAGCACCGGCACCGTCCCCTTGGGCGAAGCCGCGAGCAGTTCGGCTGGCTTGTCGCGCAGGACGACCTCGCGCAGCTCGCAGCGTTGCCCGCTCGCCGCGATCGCCATGCGCGCGCGCATGGCGTAGGGGCAGCGGCGGAACGAATACAACACCGGCCGCGGTCCGCCGCTGGTCAGATCAGCCTGCGGATCGTCTTCTTGCGCCATGCGAAGCGGTAGTAGCTGGCCTGCAGCGTCAGCATCGCGGTGAAGGCGACCGGATAGGCGATCCAGATGCCGTTGAGCCCCATGCGATGGCTCAGCCACCAGGCCACCGGCACCTCGATCAGCGCGATGCAGAAGATCGAGATCGCGGTCGGCACCAGCACCGAGCCGCTGGCGCGCATGATCCCCGAGAGCGCCGCGCCCATGCCGAAGATCACGGTGCTCCACAGCATGATGTGCAGCAGCGTCTGCGCCACCTCGATCACCGGCTCGCTGGTGATGAAGAAGCCCATCAGCGGGCGCGAGAACAGGTAGCCCAACAGTACCAGGCCGCCGGTCAGCACCAGGTTCATCTGCAGCGCGGTGCGCGTGATGGCGCCCAGGCGCTGCGCCTGGCCGGCGCCGATGGCCTGCGCGCCGAGGATCGAGGCCGTGATCGCAATCGAGATCGCCGGGAACTGCACATAGGCCACCACCTGGTTCACCGCGCCATAGGCCGCGGTGGCGTTCGAGCCGTAGGCGTTGACGAAGGACAGCAGCGCGAGCTCGGCCAGCGAGACCACGATCATCTGCACCCCGGTGGGCACGCCGACCTTGAGCACGGCCTTCAGCAGCGCAGGGCGCACGCGCAGGTGCCGCACGAAATCGCGGTCGGGCGCGAGCGGGCTCTTCTTGCGCCGCAGGTGGAACGCGAGCCAGGTGGTTGCGACCACGAACGAAACCACCGTGGCCCAGGCGCCGCTGGCCACGCCGAGCATCGGCAGGCCGAACCAGCCGCGAATGAGCGCCGGCGTGATCATCAGGCCGAGCAGGGTCGAGATCATCAGCGTGTAGAGCGGCGCCACCGTGTCGCCCACGCCGCGCAGCATGGCGGTGGAGAGCAAGAACACGAACAGGCCCGGCATCGCGATCAGGATGATCCGCGCGTAGGCCGTGGCATCGGCCAGGATGTCGGGCGGCGTGCCCAGGGCGCGCAGCATCGGCTCGGTGAAGGCGCCGCCGAACAGCGCCACGCCGAGCCCGAACAGCACGCCGACCGTGAGCGTGGTGCCCGCCACGGCGCGCGCCTTCTCGGGCTCGCGCGCGCCCCAGGCCTGGCCGATCAGCACCGACGCGCCGGCGCCCAGGCCGATGGTGAAGGCGATGAAGAAGAACATTACCGGAAAGAAGCTCGACACCGCCGCCAGCGCGCCGACGCCGATCAGCTGGCCGACGTAGACGTTGTTGAGCGTGCCCGACAGCGACTGCAGGATGTTGCTGAGCAGCATGGGCGCGAGGAAGAGCAGGAAGGTCTTCCACAGCGGGCGCGAGGCCATGGCGGCCGCACGCGGATTGAGGTGAGGGGCGGGCGGCGGCACAGGTTCGGCGACCGTTCTTGCGGGCGTGTCGGCGCTCATACGGCGCTCCAGGCGGTCGCCGCGAGCTTGTGCAGGTGCAGGCGCACGTCCTCGGGCCAGGGTCCGACCAGTTCATCGAAGCGCGCGCGCTCGCCGGCAAACAGCGCGCGCGTCGCTTCCTCGAAGCCGGGCAGGTTGCCGGCGATCACGGTCATGAAGCGATACGCAGCTTCGCGCGCTGCGCGTTCGGCGTCGCGGTCGGCGTGCACGCGGCGCGCTTCGTCGACCAGCCGTCGCAGCGCGACCGAGGCGCCGCCGGGCTGGCGGCTGAGCCAGTCCCAGTGGCGGGGCAGCAGCGTGACCTCGCGCGCGACCACGCCGAGCTTGGGGCGGCCGACGCCGCGCGTCGCATGCTCGTCGCTTGGGTTTTCGGACACGGGCGTGGCGTGTTTGCGCAAATCGAGGTCGAGCCGGTCGCCCGTGCTGTCGTCGAACACAAAGGGCGGCGTCTCGTCGGCGCGGGCGCGCAGAAGCGCGATCACCTCATTGCGCGGCCCCGCGGCAATGCGCCTGAAGCCGGCGAACGCGGTGAGGGTGGATTCGGATGCGGAAGAAGTCATGGCGGTGAATAATACCCGGACAAAACAACTCGTGCAATCTACCCGGGTGAAAATTAACCAGCCCGGCGCAGCTTGCGCCACCAGCGGCGCGTGCCGTCATTCAGTCGTCGCACGGCGCGCCAGGGCGTGCTCTGGCGCACCAATGCCAGCACGCGGTCCTTCCAGTTCTTCCAGCGCGGATACCAGCGCGCGAACCACGGGATGTGCATCAGCGCCGGCTCGACGAGCTGGAACAGGCGCGCCAGGATGGCGGTGCCGACCAGCTTGGCGCCCAGCAGCAGCATGACGGCACTGGTCGCGTGGCCGCGGCCGAGCAGGAGCAGCGCGAGGAGCTTCAGCGGCAGCAGCATCAGCGCCGGCACCAGGAGCAGCAGCAGCGCGCCCCACGGCGGCAGGGCCTGGATCGAACGTTCGAGCCTCGCCCACAGCGGCAGGCGGGCCAGCCGAGCCGCAAGGGCGGCCAGCGGCTCCCAGCCCCATTCCTCGAACAGCAGCAACGGGATGAGCAGGGCCGCGGCGAGGGCTCGCAGGAGTTTGGCGAGGGTGCGCATGGGCCAAGTCATTGTCACCGCAGCCCTATGGCAAACTTCTGTGCTTTCTTCCCAAGACGCCTGCGGCGTCGCCAGCCTCCGGGACTCCCCTCAGACATGCAGAAAATCATTCGCCAGCTCGCGACCGAAATCAAGGTCGGCGAGCACCAGGTGAAGGCCGCCGTCGACCTGCTCGACGGCGGCGCCACCGTGCCCTTCATTGCGCGCTACCGCAAGGAGGCCACCGACGGCCTCGACGACATCCAGCTGCGCGAACTCGAGGCACGCCTCTCGTACCTGCGCGAACTCGAAGAGCGCCGCGCGGCGGTGCTGAAAAGCATCGAGGAGCAGGGCAAGCTCACGCCCGAACTGCGCGCCGCGATCGACGCCGCACCGACCAAGCAGGAGCTGGAAGACCTCTACCTGCCCTACAAGCCCAAGCGCCGCACCAAGGGCCAGATGGCGCGCGAGGCGGGCATCGAGCCGCTGGCCGACAAGCTCTTCGCCGACCCGGCGCTGAACCCGGCCGAGGAGGCCGCGGCCTTCGTCAAGCCGGCCGCCGACGGCCTGGATTTCTCTACGGTGCAGCTGGTGCTCGACGGCGTGCGCGACATCCTTTCCGAACGCTGGGCCGAAGACGCCGCGCTGGTGCAGCGCCTGCGCGAGTGGCTCTGGTCCGAGGGCCTGTTCAAGTCCGGCTTGATGAGCGGCAAGGACGAGAACAACGCCGACATTGCCAAGTTCCGCGATTACTTCGACTACGACGAACCGATCGGCCGCGTGCCCTCGCACCGCGCTCTGGCCGTGTTCCGCGGCCGCGCGCTGGACATCCTCGATGCCAAGCTGGTGCTGCCGGTCGAGCCCGAGCCGGGCAAGCCATCGATTGCCGAAGGCAAGATCGCGCTGCACCTGGGTTGGAGCCATGCCGGCCGCCCGGCCGACGACCTGATCCGCAAGTGCGTGGCCTGGACCTGGCGCGTGAAGCTGTCGCTGTCCACCGAGCGCGACCTGTTCACCCGGCTGCGCGAAGAGGCCGAGAAGGTCGCGATCAAGGTCTTCGCCGACAACCTGCGCGACCTGCTGCTGGCGGCGCCGGCCGGCCCGCGCGTGGTGATGGGCCTGGACCCGGGCATCCGCACCGGCGTCAAGGTCGCGGTGGTCGACGCCACCGGCAAGCTGGTCGACACCGCCACCGTGTTTCCGCACGAACCGCGCAAGGACTGGGAAGGCTCGCTGCACACGCTCGGCAAGCTCTGCGCCAAGCATGGCGTGAACCTGATCGCGATCGGCAACGGCACCGCGAGCCGCGAGACGGACAAGCTGGCGGCGGACCTGATCAAGCTGCTGGCTAAAACATCCCCCGTTCGCCCTGAGCTTGTCGAAGGGTTGGGCGCGGCTTCGACCCTTCGTCAGGCTCAGGACATGCCAAGCTCAGCCCGAACGGTCCTGGAAAAAGTCGTCGTCAGCGAAGCCGGCGCCTCCGTCTACTCCGCGAGCGAATTCGCCTCGCAGGAAATGCCCGACGTCGATGTCAGCCTGCGCGGCGCCGCGAGCATCGCGCGCCGCCTGCAGGATCCGCTCGCCGAATTGGTCAAGATCGATCCCAAGTCGATCGGCGTCGGCCAGTACCAGCACGACGTGAACCAGAGCGAGCTGGCGCGCACCTTGCATGCGGTGGTCGAGGATTGCGTGAACTCCGTCGGCGTCGACCTCAACACAGCGAGCGTGCCCTTGTTGTCGCGCGTCTCGGGCCTGTCGGCCGGCGTGGCCAAGGCCGTGGTGCGCTGGCGCGAGGCTAACGGCGCGTTCGCCACCCGCAAGCAGTTGCTCGATGTGACCGGCTTCGGCGGCAAGACCTTCGAGCAGAGCGCAGGCTTTCTTCGCATTCGCGGCGGCACCAATCCGCTCGACATGACCGGCGTGCATCCTGAAACCTACCCCGTGGTGGAGCAGATGATCGAGAAGACCGGCAAGCCCATCGCCGAGCTGATGGGCCGCGCCGAAATGCTGAAGACGCTCAAGCCCGAGCTCTTCGCGAACGAGAAGTTCGGCGTCATCACGGTGAAGGACATCCTCGGCGAACTCGAGAAGCCGGGCCGCGACCCGCGCCCCGACTTCAAGGTGGCGCGCTTCAACGACGGCGTCGAGGACATCAAGGACCTGGTCGAAGGCATGGTGCTGGAAGGCACCGTGAGCAACGTGGCGCAGTTCGGCGCCTTCATCGACCTCGGCGTGCACCAGGACGGCCTGGTGCATGTGAGCCAGCTCTCGCACAAGTTCGTCAACGACGCGCGCGAAGTGGTGAAGACCGGCGACATCGTCAAGGTCAAGGTGATGGAAGTCGATGTCGCGCGCAAGCGCATCGGCCTGTCGATGAAGCTCGATGCCGCGCCGGCGCGGCGCGACGGTGCGCGCGAGAACCGCTTCGAAGGGGCGGGGCGCGGCCAGCAGGGCCCGCGCCGCGACAACAGGCCGCCGCCCGCCGGCCAGATGGCCAGCGCCTTCGCGAAGCTGCAGGGCCTGCGCAAGTAGCGGCCGGCCGAAACCCCCGATGTCGGACACGCGCGATCTGCATACGGACTGCCTGAAGGGCGCCGCCATCGTGGGCGTGATCTGCATCCACGCAGGCCTCGCGTTCCACGACGTGTTCCGCTTCGGCGTGCCGGTGTTCGTCGGCCTCTGGGCCTTCTACGTCGAGAAGGCGCTGGCGCGCAGGCCGCCCGAAGCGCACGCAGCCTATCTGATCCAGAGGATGGTCGAGCTGGCGGTTCCGTACCTCGCCTGGACCTTGCTCTACCTCGAGAAGTTCCACGGCTCCAACTGGGCGGACACGCCCCTGCACACGATCGTCGGCGGCTGGTTCGGCGGCTATGGATGGGCCGGGCAGTACTACTTCGTCATCCTGTTCCAGCTCGCCGTGCTCTTCCCGTTGGTGCGCCGGTGCATGACGCGGGTGCCGGCGCTGCCGGTGATCCTCGCGGGCGTGGCGCTGAACGTGATCGCCGGCTACTGGCTTTTCGACCATCACTGGATCGCGGCCATCGGCGACCGGCCCTTCATCTACTGGATTCCCTACGTGGTCATGGGCATTGCGCTGGCGCGCGGCCAGTTCCGCGGCCTGCCCGGGCTTGCGATCGTCGCTGTGCTGCTGCTGCTGGCAGCGCCGTTCGAGACGGCGCACAACGGCGAAGGAAGGTCGTACCTGGCGTTCACCGTGACGATCGGCTCCCTGCTGCTGCTGGTCGCCGCTGCCGCCGCCGATCGCGCGGCACCGGCCGCTCCGGGTCCACTGGCCAAGGCCGTGGCCGCGGTCGGACAGAACAGCTTCGCGATCTACGTCGCCAACGTCGCGATGCTGGAGGTGCTGGATCGCACCGGCTTCACCGAACGGACGGTGTCTCGCGCCGGCCAGCTCGGCCTGCTCGCGGTCGTCGCCACCACGCTCGCCGGATGCCTCTGCATCGGCTGGATGCTGAGGCGCTTCGGCTTCGGCATCATGGTCGGCAAGCGGTGAAAGCGCTGCGCATCCATGCCGGCCCGTTGGCGCGCGAGCACATCGCCCGGCATGGACTGAGGCCGCAGGACGTGCGCACCATCCCCGGCGCCGCCGGCGGGCCCAAGGGCCTGATCCTCGGGCCCATCGATCGCTTCCTGTTCGGCGAGTGGCTGCCGCAATCGACGCAGCCGGTCGACCTGGTCGGCGCCTCGATCGGCGCCTGGCGGCTGGCCAATGCCTGCCTGGGCGATCCCAAGACCGCCTTCGAGCAGTTCGAGCACGGCTACATCCACCAGCATTTCGAAGTGCCGCCCGGTCAGAAGCGCATGAGCGCGAAGCAGGTCAGCGCGCAGTTCGGCGAGGGCTTGCGCAGCTTCTACGGCGGCCGCGCGCACGAGGTGCTGGGCCATTCGCGCTTCAGGTTGCATGTGATCACCTCGCGCGGCCGCCACATCCTCGGGCGCGAGGGAAGGGCGCAAACGCCGGTCGGCTACCTCGGCGCCTTCCTCGCCAACAGCGTCCATCGCCGCAGTCTGGGCGCCTGGCTCGAGCGCGTGGTGTTCTCGAGCCCGGGCGCGGTGCTGCCCTTCGGCACGCACGATTTCCGCACGCGGCAGGTGGCGCTGGCCGACGCCAATTTCGAACTCGCGCTGCAGGCCTCGTGCTCGATCCCGTTCATGCTCGAAGCGGTGCACGACATTCCCGGCGCGCCGCCGGGTGCCTACTGGGACGGCGGCATCACCGACTACCACCTGCACCTGGACTACGGCAATGCCGACGGCGTCGTGCTGTACCCGCACTTCCAGAAAGCCGTGGTGCCGGGCTGGCTGGACAAGGGCCTCAGGTGGCGCCACAAGCCGACGCGCTTTCTCGAACGCACGGTGGTGCTGGCGCCGGACCCGGAATGGGTGCGCAGCCTGCCCAACGGCAAGCTGCCCGACCGCAACGACTTCGTGCGCTACGGCAACGACGTGCAGGCGCGCATCAAGGCCTGGGGCACCGCGGCGCGGGAAGCGCGCCGGCTGGCGGACGAGCTGGCCGAGTGGCTGCAGCGCGGCGACGCGGGCGAGTTGCTGCCGCTGTGAGCCCCGCGCCCGCTACAGTCGGGCCTGCATTTCGCCATCCGTCATTCCTGGAGACATCCTCATGAACGCAACCCGCATCGTCGGCCTCATCCTGATCGTTGCCGGCATTGCCGCCCTCGGCATGGGCGGCTTCAGTTTCACCAAGGAAACCCACCAGGCCAAGATCGGGCCGATCGAGCTGTCGGTGAAGGAAAAGCAGGACGTCAACTTCCCGGCGTGGGCCGGCGTGGCGGCCATCGTGGTGGGAGGTGCACTGGTGGTCTTTGGCGGCAAGAAGGGATGAGCGCGCCTGCTTCCATCTCCCGCCGCGGCTTCGGCCTGTGCGCGGCGGCGGCGGCGGCCTCGGTGGCGGCACCGGCCTTCGCGCAGGCCGGCTGGCCGAACAAGCCGATCCGCATCATCGTGCCGTACACGCCCGGCGGTTTCACCGACCAGATGGCGCGGCTGGTGCAGACGGGTCTTCAGGCGCGGCTCGGGCAGCCGGTGCTGATCGACAACAAGCCCGGCGCCAACAGCCTGATCGGCGTCGACGCGATCGCCAAGGCGCCGGCGGACGGCAGCACCTTCGGCGTGGTCATCGCGGCCTACGCAGCCAACACCACGCTCTATCCGAAGCTGCCCTACGACCCGAAGAAGGACCTGGCCGGCGTGTCGCTCATGGGCGTGTCGCCGCTGCTCGCGGCGGTCAACAACGATGCGCCCTTCAAGACCGCGAAGGAGCTGATCGACTACGCGCGCGCGAACCCGGGCAAGATCAGCTTCGGTTCCTCGGGCAACGGCTCGGCGGCGCACCTGACCAGCGAACTCTGGAAGTCGCTCACCAAGACCTACATGATCCACATCCCGTACCGCGGTGCGGTGCCGGCGCTGACGGACCTGATGGGCGGACAGATCCAGTTGTTCTTCGATGCGCCGACCGGGCTGATCGCCCAGGGCAAGGCCGGCAAGGTGCGGCTGATCGGCGTGGCCAGCGACCGCCGCCTGCCCGCGGTGCCCGACGTGCCGACCTTCATCGAGCAGGGCTTCGCGGGCTTCACCGGCAGCACCTGGGCCGGCATGCTGGCGCCGGCTGGAACGCCGCGCGAGATCGTCAAGCGCATGTCGGACGAAGTGGCGCGGATCATCAAGAGCGACGAGACCCGCGCCAGGCTCGATGCGATGGGCACCTTCCCGGCCGGCAGCACGCCCGAGGAGTTCGATGCCTTCATCGCGGCCGAGACGGACAAATGGGCCAAGGTGATCAAGACAGCCGGCGTGAAGGCCGAGTGATCATGCCCAGCCCGCAACAGCGGCCGCCACCGAGGCCAGCGTCTTGTTGCGCTCGGGTGCCGATGCCTTGGTTTCCGTGAGGTAGATCGCAAGCAGGATCGGCGCGCGCCCCGGCGGGCGCAGGATGGCCACGTCGTTGGTGGCGCCGTTCTCGCCCGTGCCGGTCTTGTCGCCGACCTGCCAGTCGGCCGGCACGCCGGCGCGGATGCGCTCGCCGCCGGTCTTGTTGGCGTCCAGCCATTGCAGCATCTGCGCGCGCGAGGCGGGCGAGAGCGCATCGCTCAAGAGAATCTTTTGCATGCTGCGGGCCATCGCGGCGGGCGTGGTGGTGTCGCGCGGGTCGCCCGCGCGCGCTTCGTTGAGCGCCGTCTCGATGCGGTCGAGCCGCGTGTGCGGGTCGCCGATCGAGCGCATGAAGGCGGTCAGGCCCTGCGGGCCGCCGAAGCTGGCAAGCAGCAGGTTGCCGGCGGTGTTGTCGCTCAGCGTGATCGCCGCCTCGCACAGTTCGGCGATCGTGATCCCGTCGGGGCCGACGTGCTTTTCGGTGGTCGGCGAGTAGGTGACGAGCTCGCGCTGCTCGAAAGTCACGCGACGGTCCAGCCGCTCCTTGCGCTGGTCGACACGGGCCAGCACGGCGGCCCCGGCCAGGAACTTGAAGGTGCTGCAGAGCGCGAAACGCTCGTCCCGGCGGTGCCCGGCGCGCCGGCCGGTCCCGGTGTCGAGCACGCAGACGCCGAGCCGCCCGCCGCTGGCCTTCTCGATGTCGGCCAGCTGCTTCGAAAGCGCATCGGCGCCTTCGGCGTGCAGGCCGAAGGATGCGGCCGCGAGCGAGATGAAAAGGGTGCTTGAAAACTGTCGTCTGTCGATCATGGGTGCTCCTGAAAACGAGCGACTTTCGGCCATTCGCGGCGCGGCGACAAACGATAGTATTTGCTGTCTCGCAAAAGAAAATCTTTAGGCTCTCCCATGGCTCGCACCCATCTTCCGCTCAACGCGCTGCGCGCTTTCGAATCCTCCGCGCGGCACCTGAGCTTCACACTCGCGGCGGCCGAACTCAACGTGACGCAGGCGGCGGTCAGCCAGCAGGTGCGCGGGCTCGAAGCGCGCCTCGGCGCGCCGCTGTTCCGCCGGCTGCCGCGCGGCCTGGCGCTCAGCGACGAAGGCCATGCCTTGCTGCCGGTGCTCGCCGATGCCTTCGGGCGCATGGAGGCGGTGGTGCAGCAGTTCGACAGCGGTCACTTCTTCGAGGTGCTCACCGTCGGCGTGGTGGGCACCTTCGCGGTCGGATGGCTGCTGCCGCGGCTGCGCCTGTTCCAGCAAAGCTGTCCGTTCATCGACTTGCGCCTCATGACGCACAACAACGTGGTCGACCTGGCCGGCGAAGGGCTCGACTATGCGATCCGCTTCGGCGACGGCACCTGGCAGGGCCTGCAGTCGGAGCACCTGCTCGCGGCGCCGCTCGCGGTGCTGTGCACGCCCGGCGTCGCGGCGCGCATCGCACGGGCGCACGATCTCGCGCACGAGACGCTGCTGCGTTCCTATCGGCCCGACGACTGGCCGGGCTGGTTCGCGGCAGCCGGCGTGGCGTGCCCGGCGATCCGCGGGCCGGTGTTCGATTCGTCGCGGCTCATGGTGGAGGCGGCGATGCAGGGCGCCGGCGTGGCGCTGGCGCCGTCCTCGATGTTCGAGCGCGAGCTGGGCGAAGGGCGGCTGGTGCGTCCGTTCGCGACCGAGGTGATGAACGGCAGCTACTGGCTCACGCGGCTGCGCTCGAAGGCGCAGAGCCCCGCGATGCAGGCTTTTCGCGCCTGGCTGCTGGACTGCATGGGGGAAACTCGGCAAACGGAGAAAATCGCGCCCACGCTTCGATAGGAGGGGCAATGAATGCGGCATGTCGCGCAAGCTTGACATTGGGCGTCATCGGCGCTGGCTTGGCCTCGAGCGTGTCGCCGACCGCCCATGCCGCGTGCGCCATCGGAAGCGTCTGCGTCACCCGAACCACGGATGCCAGCAATGCCGCAGTGGTGGGCAGCTTCAGCTGGGCCATTGCGCAAGCCAACGCGGGTGGCAATCAAACCATCAGTTTCGATACCGCAGCATTTGCCGGTGCCGGCAATACGCTCACCTTGACCGGCACCGCCGTCGGCACCCCGCGCCTGAGCGCGAGCGTCACGATCGATGGCAGCAGCGTCCCGGGCCTCACGATCAACGGCAGCAACCAGCGCGAGATCCTGTTCGTCCGACCGAATGACACGGCGGTGCCCATCGCGGTCACCGTGCGCAACGTGACGCTGGCCAACGGGCGAGCCCTGGGGGGTAACGGCGCCAACCAGGCCTATGGCGCCGGCGGCGGCATGGGGGCGGGTGGTGCGATCTTCGTTGGCAACGGTGTTGCACTCACTGCGGAGAACGTCACTCTCCAGGGCAACACTGCGCAAGGCGGGCGCGGTGGTACGAACAACAATGCCGCGGGCACCAACGCCGGCGGCGGCGGCGGCGGCCTGAACGGAGGCACCGGCGCGACCAGTGGGCAAGCCAGCAATGGCGGAGGGGGTGGCGGCACAGGACCCGGTGCCAACGGCAGCGCAGGGCGCGGCGGCGGTCCGGCGGGTGGCGCAGCGGGAATATCCGGCACTGCGCCGGGGGCAGGCGGGCCTTATTCGGGCGGCGGTGGCGCTATTGCGGGAGCACAGGGCAATCCGAATTTCGTCGGCGGGGCGGGCGGCTGGGGTGGCGGTGGCGGCGGTGGCGCGGCGGCGGATACCGGCGTCCCCGGTGGAAACGGCGACCGCGCGACACCGCGCGGCGGCGCCGGCGGTTTCGGCGGGGGCGGGGGAGGTGGTGCGAACGAGGCTTCCGCCACGGGTAATCGGACGCCTGGCGGCAACGGCGGGTTTGGCGGCGGCGCCGGCCCCGGGCGAAACGTGCAGACCGGTGCAGGCCGTGCACAGCCGGGATTCGGCGGCGGCCCGTCGAACGGCGATCTGAGCGGCGGCGCGGGTGCCGGGCTCGGCGGGGCCATCTTCGTCGAGAGTGGTGGCATGGTCACACTGGTTGGCAACGGGATCGTCTCCGGAGGCAGTGCGACAGGCGGTGCCACTTCCGGCTTTGCCGGTGGTGCGGGCCTCGGTCTGGGCAGTGGTTTCTACCTGCATGGCACGTCGGCGCTGAACGTTCAAACCGCGGCTGGCCAGACGCAGACCATCAGCAACGTGATTGCCAGCGACGGCTTCAACCTGCCTGCCAGTCCGGCGAATGCCGATCCGGCCGGCGACGGCATCGATCGCGGCGTGGTGCACACGGGGGCCGGTACCCTGGTGCTGCGCGGTGTGAACAGCCATGCGGGCGGCACCATGGTCCGCGGCGGCATCGTCAACGCAGCGGCTGACAACAATCTGGGCCACGCCAGCGGTCATGTCACGCTGGACGGCGGCAGTCTGCAGTGGGGCGCGAGCTTCGACACCGCGCGCGACATCACCGTGACCGGTGCCAACGGCATCGTCGATACGCAGGCGTTCAACACGACGCTGAGCGGCGGGGTCGACGGCGCGGGCGCACTGATCAAGCAAGGCGCCGGCGTCTTGACCCTCACCGGCACCAACACCCATGCCGGCGGCACGGCAATGGACGGCGGCGTGGTCTCGGTGGCGCAGAACGCCAACCTGGGCGCTGCGGCCGGTCGCCTGGCGTTCAACGGCGGCACGTTGCAAGCTACCGCGTCGATGGCGATGAGTCGTGCGATGGCGTTCAACGGCGCCGGCACCGTCGAGACAGCACCGGATGTCGTTGTGACGAATTCCGGCGATGGTGCGGGTGCTGGAAGCCTCATCAAGACCGGCACCGGCGTGCTGGCGCTGACCGGCATCCACACTTACACCGGTGGCACGACGATCACGGCCGGCACGCTGCAACTGGGCAATGGTGGCCTGACCGGCAGCGTGGCAGGCCCTATCGCGAACAACGCCGCGCTGTTGCTGAATCGGTCGAACACGCTGAGCCTCGAAGGCGTGATCAGCGGCACGGGCCATGTGACCCAGCTCGGCGCGGGCACGACCGTCTTCACCGCCGACAACACCTATACCGGCGGCACCACCATCACGTCCGGCACACTGCAACTCGGCAACGGCGGCACCACCGGCAGCATCGTCGGCAATGTGGTCAACAACGGTGCGCTGGCCTTCAACCGCTCGGACCTCGTCAGCTTCCCCGGCGTGATCTCGGGC